>Ga0137796_10000038_pt1 | contig 85039 bp, 85 predicted proteins | sample OV2TP3_FD_97704 | JGI IMG/M metagenome (GOLD analysis project Ga0137796, IMG submission 97704) | reverse complement strand
CATCTGCTCGCGTCGTCGGAAGACCTCTTCTTTATACCAGAGGCATAAGGTCTTCAAAACCTCTAGGCGTTCCTGGCTCAGCTCCTTCCCTCCAGACATTCCCCTCACCCCCACCCTCTCCCCCGTAGGGAGAGGCTAATTAGGCGAACGCCAGGTCCTTGAGGCGCACCAGGATGCTGTGGCCGCGCATCTTCCGCATCAGCGCCTCGTCGGCGGTCACCAAGGGGTAGCCCAGCGCCGCAGTGTGTATTGTGATGGAGAATGATTGTGTTAACAAGTGGCAGTGGGCTGTTCGCAAACAACCCCACTACCGAGACACGGCAGTCGCCGGCGCCGACGGTGCATTAGACACCTGCGGCTTGGCCGTCGGTCTCCCCCGCCCCACCCGGTGCAGCTTGTCGCGCGTGTGATACGGCACGAGCCCTTCCAGCACCGAAGCCAGTTTGTCGCACGGCACATCCTCCAGCACTTTTACCGCCTGCTTGGGATCCGGCCCGGACCGCCCGCCGACGAAGACATCCACGGCATCCACAACTTCCCCCTTCACCTTGACGCGTTTACCCAAGAGCCCGATGTCCGCCACCAGGTGATTCCCGCAGCCGGCAGGGCACCCGGACCAATTCATTGTGATCGGTTTGATCCCATTGAGGGTCCGCTCCAGATGCTGGGCGGTCGCCAGCGCCCTGGACTTCGTCTCGATCACGGCCAGGTTGCAGTAGTCGTTGCCCACACAACTGACAAGGCCCTTGAAAACCTCGGACGCGTTATACGGCAAGGTCTCCAGCAGCGGTTCGTCCAGCAGACTCGTCAGCCGCCGGTCTGAAATGTTAGGGAGAATCAGGTTTTGCGCTGGGCTGAATCGAATCTCTCCGCTCCCATACCGTTCAGCAAGCGCCGCCACCCCGTGCAGATCCGACGCGGTGATCCGACCGACCGCAACCTTGAGCCCCACGTAGTTCAAGCCCGCCTGCTTCTGCCGAAAGATCCCGGCATGGTCGTTTGTTCCGGACTTCCGGGCATCAACACCGGCTGGCGGCAAAGGGCGCTTGAGTCGGTCTTCGAGCTCGGCGCGGAAGCGCGCCTCTCCCCACTCGTCCAGCAGGAACGCCAGCCGATTATTGGTCCGAAGCTCTCCTCGGGTGCCGTGATCGCGATAAATCAGCACGATCGCCGAACACACCTCGACGGCCTCGTCCGGTCGGACGAACACGTCCAACGACGAGGCAATGCGATAGCCCCCGGACCCCAACTTGCCTCCGACCAGAACATTGAACCCCACTTCATTCTTCCCACAGGCCTCGCGCGCGGCCGGGATCAAGGCGAGGTCTTGCGTTTCGGTGTGCAGGCAGTTTTCAGAACAACCGGTAATTGTCACGTTGAACTTTCGGGGCAAATTGGTGAACTCCCGGTTTCCCACGATGTGGTCCGTGAAGGCCTTCACCACCGGCGAAGCATCCAGAACCTCGTTTGGATTGAGCCCGGCCACCGGGCACCCCATGATGTTCCGCACGTTATCCATGCCCGTCTGCATCGAGGTCAGGCCTACCGCGTCCAGTTGCTCGAAGATGGCGGGCACCGACTCGATGCGGATATGGCGCAACTGGACCTGCTGGCGCGTGGTCAAGTCAATCAGGCCGTTCCCGTGCTGCTCCGCGATCGTGGCCAGCGCCCGCACCTGATAGGACGATGTCAGTCCGTTCGGAATGCGGACCCGGATCATGAAAAAGCCCGGCGTCGGATTTCGCAGGAAGATGCCGTACCACTTGAGCCGCTGGACGTCGTCTTCGGTGATCGCCTCCCACCCCTCGCGCGCGTAACGGGCGAGAGAGTCCCGGACGTCCAGCCCGTCCCGTTCGCACTTGAGCGTCTCGATCTTGTTCATGGCAACGGTTCCTTTCTTACCAACCCAGGCACCTTTCCGACAGGTACCGACTCGGGTGCCAGCGCCACCCGCACGGGGCTCACCATCCAGTACAGCCCGCCGACAAAAAGACCGCCGCCGACGATGTTGCCCAGTACCACCCAAGTCTGGTTCCACGCGAACCCCGCCCAGGAGATCCCCGCCTCATGCGGTAGGAGCAGCGCCAGCCCCAGAAGCGACTGGTTGGCGATGCTGTGCTCGAACCCGCTCCCGATGAAGGCGAACAGGCACCAGAAGATCAGGAGAATCTTGGCTGCGTCGCCTATCGCCCGTGCGGATGTCCACACCGCCAAGCACACCAGCCAATTGCATAAGATCCCGCGAATGAACAATTCCCAGGCGGGCAGGCTCATCTTCATGGCGCCGACCTTCAGGATCAGTGTTGACGAAGCGCTGCTGATCACGCCCGATTGGACCACCAGCCAGGCCACCACAAGCGAGCCGAGCAGATTTCCAATCAACGACCACAGAAACAACGCGCCGACCTGCGGCCACGTCACTTGCTTGGCCAGCGCGCCGATGACCCCGACCATATTGTTACCCGTGAACAACTCAGAGCCGGCGAAAATAACCAAGGTCAGGGCAACCCCGAAGGACACGCCCATGACCAGTTTCAGAGCCGCCGAGCCTTCGGCCGCGAACGGGGCGCCGATACTGAAGATCAAGGTGATGCCGAACCCCAAGTACACACCGGCCAAGGCTGAGAGGATCATATAGCCTAGTGGCGCACGCTCCAGGTAGGCTACTTTCTTAGACGATACCGAAACCATGCGTTGGACATCTGTGTCGTACATTGCCACCTCCTTGTAACCCTTACGCCAATAAAAAAGGGCGCCCATCCTTCTTGGATTGGCGCCCTTGCCACTTTATTGAGAACCGGGGTCGGCCTCGACCCCACCGGTCCCCTGGGGACGCAACCCTGCGCCTCCGCAAGACCGTCTACTACGCCTATGCTACCCCGAACTTAACAGCCGGTCAACTCTGTACTGCAATTACACGTCGTAATACAGGAAGAACTCATACGGATGCGGCCGAATCCGCATGGCATCCACCTCTTTGTCCCGCTTGTAGCTCAGCCAGGTGTCGATCACGTCCTGCGTGAAGACATTGCCCTTCAAGAGGAAGGCATGGTCTTTCTCGAGATTCCGCAGAGACTCCTCGAGACTTGCCGGCATCTGCTTTATCTTGGCCGCCTCTTGTGGCTCAAGATCGTACATATCCTTATCAACCGGGTGACCCGGATCGATTTTGTTCTCTATTCCATCCAAGCCGGCCATGAGCATGGCGGCGAAGGCGTAATAGGGATTGCATGCCGGGTCAGGAAACCGGACCTCAATCCGTTTGGCCTTCGGGTTCGGGGTGTACATCGGAATGCGAATCCCCGCGCTCCGATTCCGGCTCGAATAGGCGAGGTTGACCGGCGCCTCGAACCCGGGAGTGAGGCGTTTATAGGAGTTCGTCGTCGGATTGGTGAGGGCGGCCAAGGCAGGCGCGTGCTTGAGCACCCCGCCGATGTAATAGAGGCACAACTGGGAGATCCCGGCATATTCCTTTCCGGCGAAAAGCGGCTTGCCCTCTCTCCAGATGCTCTGGTGAGTGTGCATCCCGGACCCGTTGTCGGCAAAGAGCGGTTTGGGCATGAGGGTCACGGTCTTCCCGTGCCGTCGGGCGACGTTCTTGATGATATACTTGTACATCATCATCTTGTCGGCCATGTTCGTCAGGGCGTCATACCGCATATCAATTTCAGCCTGGCCCGCCGTCGCGACTTCATGGTGCTGCTTCTCGATCATGATTCCCATCTTCTGCATTTCCAGGACCATCTCACTGCGGATATCCAGTTGGGTGTCCATGGGCGGGACCGGAAAATATCCTTCCTTATGTCGAGGTTTATTGCCGAGGTTGGCCCCTTCCTTGCCTGAATTCCAAATACCCTCGTCGGAATCAATAAAGTAGTAGCCGCTGTGGCTGTTCTGATCGTAGCGGGCGCTGTCGAAAATGAAGAATTCGGCCTCCGGCCCCCAATAGGAAACGTCGCCGATCTTGGTCTGTTTGAGATACTTCTCCGCCTTCTGCGCCACATACCGCGGGTCTCGACTGTAATTCTCGCGGGTGATCGGATCCACGACGTTGCAGACCATGCTCAACGTGCGGACGGTGGTGAACGGGTCCATGACCGCGGTCGCGGGATCGGGAACGACCATCATGTCGCTGTTATCAATCGCCTGCCACCCACGAATGGAAGACCCGTCGAAGCCTGACCCCTCCGTAAAAACGGTGTCGGTCAACTCTTCGATGGGGATCGTAAAGTGTTGCCAGGTGCCCGGGAAATCCACGAATTTAAGATCAACCATGACGGCCTTATTCTTTTTCGCATACTCAAGCACTTCCTTCGCAGTCATACCGCCCTCCTTAGGATAAGATTGGCTCCCCTCAACCCCGCGTTATGAGAACCCGATGCACCACCGGACGTGTCGTCTGAACGCCGCCTAGGTATTCTTCGATCCGCGTGGTGATCGTTTCCCTCATTACCTCGCACCATTGCGGATCATTGACCTTGGCGCCTGCCTGATCCGTGACATAGAAGACATCCACGACCTGATCCAACTTGGTCGAAATCCGGGCCGCGTGCACCGAGAGGCCCAAATCGAAGATCGCTCGGGTAATCGCGTACAGCAAGCCCTGCCGATCATCGGCAAAGACGTCGATGATCGTATATTGGTCTGACGTCTCGTTGTCCACTTGAACGACCGTCGGCTCCCGGAGCGGCACGCCCTGACGACCCGCTCCGAAGCGAGTGGCTTCCTGCAATAGCGCCTCCACTTCACGGCGACCCTCCAGAACCGCCACGATCGTCTCGCTGATATCCCTCACCCGGCGAGGATGATGGGTGTCCGGGCAGTCGGGGTCCAGCACGCGGAAGACGTCCACCACGATCCCATCGGCAAGGGTGGCGATCTGCGCGTCCAGAATCTGGGCCCCCTTGGCCGCCAAAACCCCCGCGATCTTGGAAAAGATCCCTGGAGTGAGCCCGTCACGCGTGTACACCGTATACTCAGTGACCCCAAGGGCGACATCATGCTGCGAGTCCACGAGGACCGGAGTGCTGGACAGCCGCGACACCCATTCGAGGTGCGTGGCGATCCGCTCCGCCGGCATCGCCACAAGAGAACGGTCGGGCCAGGTTTCAAGCTGCCGGTCGAGCCACTCCAGGGGAAGGCGCTTTCCCACCAAGCGAATGACCGCTTGCCGGACCTCCTGCCTCCGCAGGCGAAGGGCATCAGCCGCCTCGACCCCTTCCTCCCCAGCCAGTTCGTTGAGCGACTTCAAGTAGAGTTCTCCCAAAAGGGTCTCTTTCCAGGGCGTGAGCACGCCCGGCCCAACCGCCGAGATATCGGCCGCCGTCAGCACGAAAAGCATCTTTAAGACCTCTGGGGTTCCGACCTGCCGAGCGAATCTCAACACCACCTTCTCATCAGAGGGGTCCCGCCGAAAGGCCGTATTCGCCATCAGAAGGTGGAATCGCACTAAAAAAGACAGGAGTTCGGAATCGTGGTCTCCCAGTCTGAGGCGCGCGGCCGTGTCGCGGGCAATGCGCTCGCCGATGAGGCTATGGTCCTCGGCCTGTCCTTTCCCTAGGTCATGGAGCAGGACTGCCAAGTGCAGGAGGTCTTTACGCTTGATCTCGCGGTAGACATGGGACAGCAGGCTGTTCCCGGCCCCGATTGCTTCGGCCTGCCCGACCGCCAAGAGCGAATGATGGTCCACCGTGTACTTGTGATACGCGTTGAACTGCATGAGCCCACGGACCGGACCGAACACCGGAATCAACCGCTCCAGCAACCGGACTCGATGCATCGCCGTAAGGGTGTCAGCCACATGGCCGGGTCCCGTGAGGATGGCCAGAAAGCTGCCGCTCGCCGCTTCGGAGAGGAACGCCGAGTCCGGGACGGCGGCCAAACGTTCCGGGAGCTCTTGGATGAGCTCGTCGGAGACCGCTAGGCCATACAGTTGCGCAAGCTGAAAAAGCCTTAGAATTCGGGACCCGTCTGCGAGGAACTCTTCCCGGAGATTTCCGGGCACCGTGATCGCGTCCCTGGTCAGGGCAAAAAAACGTTCGATCTGCCGGGCCGGAAGCCATACGGCCAGCCGCTGCCAGACCGACCTGATCATGGTCCGAGAGACGAACTGGTTGGTGACGTCCGCCACGCGGGTGGAATGACGATAATACTGTTGCATGAATTGCTCGACCGACAAGAGATGCTGAGTGTCCCGGAAGCCCCACAAGCCCGCGATGCGGATTTGCTCGTCAAACGTCAAGATGTCCTGCGCCCGCCCGGCATAAAAGTGCAGTTCGTTGCGGACGCGCCAGAGGAAATTCTGCGCCTCCCCAAGGGCCGTGGCATCGCCGGTGGACAATACCCTGTCTCGAACGAGGTCATCGAAAGAAGCGGTCCCATAGCGGGCCATCGCCGTCCACTTCAGCAGGTGCAGGTCCCGGAGCCCGCCACGGCCTTTCTTCAGATTGGGCTCCAGCAGAAAGTTGGTCGCCCCAAACCGGCCATACTCTCGTTGGCGCTCCTCCCGTTTTCGCACCAAAAACTCCTTGGCGGTCTTTCCGACGACCTGTGCCCGGTACATCCGCTTGAATTCATCAAAGAGTCTCTGATCGCCGGCCAACAAGCGAGCCTCCATCAGGGCCGTGCGAATGGTGAGGTCGGTCCGACCCATCGCCATGCAATCCGCCGTTGTCCTGAGGCTGTGGCCGACCTGAAATCCGAGATCCCAAAGCGCATGCAGGATCGCCGTTGAGACAGACCGGGCCTTTGCTTCCTGTGAGGGCGCAAAGAGAAACATGAGATCAATATCGGAGTAAGGCGCCAGCTCACGCCGTCCGTAGCCACCCAGCGCCACGAGACAGAGACCCCTCTCCATTGCCCTCTCCCCACCGGAGAGAAGGGAAGGTGAGGGGGCCTCCTCTACACACGCATCCTGATACAGGTCGAGGAGGATCTCATCCGCCAGGGCGGTCAAGGCGGCCACGACTTCGACACCAGTCGCTCCACGCGCATGGGAAGCCGCAATTGCCGCCCGGCGGGCCTCAAGGCTTTCCCGCCGCCAGTCGGTCCCAGTGCCACGACTGATCAGCACATCCTGCATGGACATTACAGCGCGCGGTCTCCGGTCTCACCGGTCCGGATCCGAACCACCCCTTCCAAGTTTTGCACGAAAATCTTGCCGTCGCCGATGCTGCCAGTTTTGGCGGTCCGAATGATCGTTTCGACGACTTTTTCCGAGAGCGTATCGGGCACGACTACCTCGATCTTTGTCTTAGGCACAAACTCGATCGTGTATTCGGTTCCGCGGTAAGCTTCCTTGTGCCCCTTCTGGCGCCCGAAGCCACGAACCTCGGAAACCGTCATGCCATAGACGCCGAGTTCGGTCAACGCGTCCTTTACTTCTTCCAGCTTGAAGGGTTTAATGATGGCCTCAATTTTCTTCATAGCGTCCACGCCTCCCTTTCATGCGCCGCATGTCATCACCCAGAGCTCCCCGCTAGGTGCTGCCGGGTCACTCCTTCGTATAGGCCCGTTCTTCGTGCTGGCTGAGATCCAGGCCGCGCTGCTCGTCTTCGGCAGTGATTCGCAAGCCCACCACTCCATCAACGACCTTTAAAATGATGAACGTCCCCACAACGGCAAAAACCAGTGAAACTCCGGCAGTGAGAAACTGCGTGCCAAACTGGCCGGGGTTGCCAAAGAATAGCCCGTCCGCTCCACCGGGGTTGATCGCCTTGGAGGCAAACAGACCAGTGGCCAGAATCCCTATGAATCCGCCGACCCCGTGTATACCGACCACATCCAGCGAGTCATCATAGCCCAACCGACCCTTCCACACAACTGCGCCATAGCAGGCGGCTCCGGCCACAAGGCCGATCAGCATGGCCGCGAACGGCCCCACGAATCCGGCCGCGGGGGTCACCGTTGCCAGGCCTGCAATGGCTCCGCTCGCGACACCCAGAACAGTGGGATTACCCCTGTGCAGCCATTCCGCCGCCATCCAGCTCATCGCCGCCGCCGCCGCCGCCGTATTCGTTGCCAGGAACGCAGATGCCGCAAGGGCATTTGCGCCGAGCGCGCTGCCGGCATTGAATCCGAACCAGCCGAACCAGAGTATCCCCGCCCCCAGCAACGTCATGGGAAGGTTATGCGGCGCAATGTACGTTGTCCCATACCCTTGCCGTTTGCCTAAAACGAGCGCACAGGCCAAGGCGGCCCACCCTGAGCTGATGTGGACGACGGCCCCGCCGGCAAAATCCAAGGCGCCCATTTTTGCCAACCACCCCCCTCCCCAAATCCAATGAGCCAGCGGACAGTAGATGAATGTAGCCCATAAAACGGAGAAGAGTAACAGGGCGCTAAACCGCATGCGCTCCGCAAAGGCGCCGGTTATCAGCGCCGGGGTGATGGCAGCAAACATAAGTTGAAACAACATAAAAACCTGATGAGGAATGGTCGGACCGTATGTCGCATGGGGTTCCCCGCCGACCCCATTCAAGCCGGACCACTCGAGACTGCCGATGAATCCTCCCACGTCAGGCCCAAACGCCAGGCTGTATCCCCAGAGCACCCAGGTCAGGCTCACCAGGCAAAGGATTATAAAGCTGTGCATGATGGTGCCCAGTACATTCTTGTTCCGAACCAGCCCGCCATAAAACAAGGCCAGGCCCGGCATCGTCATAGCCAAGACCAAGGCCGACGCCGTGAGGACCCAGGCCGTGTCCCCGGAATCAACCTTGAGCGGGAGTGTCCCCGCTGCTGTCCCCACCTGGGCGGGCGGGGTCGGCGCTTCTTGGGCCAAGGTAAACGGTGCCTCGAACACAATCAGCATGACCACGACGATACTCAAGACGGCAAAGCCCGAATCGCGGACTCGACATTTCTGCATGGGTAGCGACCTCCTTGTCGTCAGTGCCCCATTGCACTGGCAGAAGATACCCTCGCCTCTGTAGCGCATCAGCCTCTCGAATAAGCCCGCTCCTCATGCTGGGTTATATCCAGGCCGATCCGTTCCTCCTCCTCAGTCACCCGCAATCCTATCGTCCAATCCACGATTTTGAGAATTATCATCGTCCCAATGAAGGCAAACACCCAGGAGACCAGCACGGCCGTAGCCTGTATCAAGAGTTGCCCGGGGTTGCCAAAGAAGAGACCATCGGCCCCAGCCGGATTGATGGCCTTGGACGCAAAAAGGCCCGTTGCCAACGCGCCCCAGGTTCCTCCAATACCATGAAGGCCGAACGCATCCAGGGCGTCATCGTAGCCAAGCTTAGACTTCCAGATCACTGCGAGGTAACAAAAGACCCCCGCCCCTGCCCCGATGACGATCGAGGATAGGGGTCCGACAAACCCGGATGCCGGGGTGATAGCCACCAGCCCAGCCACCGCCCCGCTGGCCGCCCCCAACACGGTCGGCTTCCCTCGATACATCCATTCGGCCACCATCCAGGCCAAGGCGGCTGTTGCTGTTGCCGTATTGGTCACCACAAACGCGCTGGTCGCCAAGGCCCCGGAGGCTACAGCACTGCCGGCGTTGAACCCGAACCATCCGAACCAGAGCATGCACGCACCCAAGACGGTCATTGGAAGATTGTGCGGGGCCATATTCTCCTTTCCGTGTCCCACCCGCTTTCCGAGGATAATCGCACAGGCCAGGCCAGACACCCCGGAGCTGATATGCACAACCGTGCCGCCGGCGAAATCCAGCGCGCCCAGGTTTCTCAGCCACCCTCCCACCGCCCAGACCCAATGGGCGAGCGGGTCATAAATAAACGTGGCCCATAGGAGCGTGAAGACTAAAAAGCTGCTGAATTTCATTCGGTCGGCAAAGGCGCCCGTGATCAGGGCTGGGGTGATGACTGCAAACATCAGTTGAAAGATCATAAAGGCTTGGTGCGGAACCGTCGCCCCATAATCAGCATTTGGCTTGTCCATCGCGACGTCATTGAGTCCCGCCCACTCCAGCCCTCCGATAATGTGCCCATGGTCCGGCCCAAAGGCCAGGCTGTAGCCCCACAGCACCCACTGCACGCTGATCAGGCACAAAATGATAAAGCTTTGCATGATGGTCGCCAGAGCATGCTTCTCCCGTACCATGCCGCCATAGAACAAGGCCAACCCTGGGGCAGTCATGGCCAGCACTAATGCCGCCGAGACAAGAACCCATGCCGTATCCCCTGTGTCTATTTTCGGCGGTGGCGCCGGAGTGGCTGCTGGAGCTGAAGGCGGCGCGCCAGCGGGCGGAGCCGCCGGAGGCGCACCGGCCGCCGGAGGAGTTTCAGGAGCCTGCTGGGCAAGGGCTAATCCTCCAACAACCCAGGGCATGGCAATGAGGAGCAAGACTGCTGTCCACATCACACCCTGTCGTCGCATGAATTTCATGGCCAGACTCCTTCCTCAGGCGATCAGAAGTTGATATCCAGTTGGACGGTCCACTTCCACTGCCCGTTGATGACGTGGTCGTTGAACCAAACCGGACCGGTCAAAAGACTGATGTCCTTCGTGAAGTAATGATAGATCCCGACCCCTCCCCCGCCGATGAAGTTCTTCCCGCTGGCGTAGTCGCCCGCGAGCACCCACTTGTTGTATTCGTTGCCTTCCTTATCCTTGACCTTCCAGAACCCGTAGTCGTAGCCGACCAGGGCGCCGTCGTTGTCCAACTCCCCAAGGGGACCGTTCGGATCACCCCCGGCCGGGCAGGAAAAGAGTGGATTTGACGTGCCGTTCTTGCAGCCGCCTTCGTGCATCAACGCGGACCCCGGGTTGCCGTAATAGTACCCGGCGTGGAGCCGGCCGAACGGGCCGAGTGTCTTCCCCACCAGAATGTCCACGATATTCATGTCGGTGACTTCCTTTTTCGTCCCGATGTTGAAGATGCCCACATTGAAGGCCGGCGACCAGCTTGCCAGCGCGCCTTCGGGGATTCCGAGTTTGGCGTTGAACAGAAACTCGCTGCCGATCGAGCGGAGACTCGCGTGGGCTAAACGGCCGGGGAACAGAAGATCTGCCCCGACTTCAAGATTGAGCTTCTCGAAAGGCAGGACACCGACCGTGAGTCCGACATCAGTGGAGAATGAGCCTGACTGAACGTTGAGCCGCTCCTCCTCGGTCTGGTACAGGCGGAAATAATTGTCTACCCCGATGTGCCAAACATTGAACGGCTGGACGTCAGTTGTGGCCGTGGTCCAATACGTGGTCGAAGGGGTAGCGTGGGCCAAGACGCCGCCCCACATGATAACTATTATGACCGCCAACACGCCGCGCATTATCGTCTTCATAGTCTTGTGCCTCCGTAGTCCTTGATGATTTCTGGAGCCTCGTATCCCTACTGCGGCGACTTCTCTGTCTGTGTGGCACGCCGTTGTGTCGCCACCGTCGGTCCTACCAGCCACGGTACCGGTTCGTGATCGGCATTCGCCGATCCTTGCCCAACGCTCGGTGCGTGATTTTCACCCCCGGCGGTGACTGACGGCGCTTGTATTCGCTCCGGTCAACCATTGCCAGGACACGCTCCGCCATCCGACGGTCGAATCCTGCGGCCACCAAATCGGCCAGCCCTTGATCTTCCTCCACATATCCTCGAATGATGGGATCGAGGACCTCATACGGTGGCAGGGAGTCCTGGTCCGTCTGATGCGGGCGCAACTCCGCTGTCGGCGGACGGGTAAACATCCGCTTGGGGATCACCGGGTCCGCACCGCGACCGTTCCGCCACCGAGCGATTTCGTAGACCAGGGTCTTGGGGACGTCTTTGATCGCTGCAAACCCTCCGGCCATGTCCCCGTAGAGGGTGGCATATCCGACGCTCATCTCGCTTTTGTTTCCGGTGGTCAGGACGAGCCAGCCGAACTTATTGGAGAGCGCCATCAAAAGATTCCCGCGAATCCTTGCCTGAAGGTTTTCTTCGGTCACATCCGCACGCCGCGCCTTAAAGGCAACCGCCAGGGCCGCACGGTAGGACTGGAAAATCGGCGTGATCGGCAGGCTCATCAGCCGGATGCCGAGGTTGCGGGCCAAGGCGCGCGTATCCTCGCCGCTCTCATCGGACGAATAGGGAGAGGGCATAAAGGCGCCGACGACATTGCGGGCCCCCAACGCATCCACGGCGAGGACTGCGGTCAGGGCCGAATCAATGCCTCCGCTCAGTCCCAGGACGACCTTTTCGAACCCGTTTTTGCGCGCGTAGTCTCCGATACCCAACACCAAGGCGCGATACACTTCCTCCAGCGGCGAAGGCGCGGCCGGCATCCCCCCATGCAAGGGATGGCGGCGGTGGTCACGGTACCGCAATGAAAGGACGACCCGATCCACGGATACCCCCCGCCGCTCCAGAGCGCGACGTTCCAGCCGGCGGCGGGTGTCATGCAAGCGGGCCCGGAAGACCGCGTCCGCATCCACATCCGCGATGACGAGGTCTTCTTCGAACGCCCTTCCCCGCGCCACCGTCCGCCCGGTCTCGTCTACCACGAGGCTGTTCCCGTCGAAAACCAGTTCGTCCTGGCCTCCGATCAGATTGACGTAAGCCACCGCGACAAGATTATCCATGGCGCGCGTGGCCAGCATTTCCTCTCGAAACCGGAGTTTGCCCCGGTGGTAGGGAGACGCGCTGATGTTGACGATGACTTCGGCCCCACCAACCAACGCTTGGGCCAGCGTCGGGCCTTCGGGGTACCAAATGTCTTCGCAGATATTGATCCCAATGGTGATTCCGTTGAGGACGACCGTGGCCGACCGCGCCCCGGCTTGAAAATAACGGTTCTCGTCGAAAACGCCGTAATTCGGGAGATAGACTTTGTGGTGAGTCGCCACAACCCGCCCGTCACACACGAAAGCCGCAGCATTATAAATGTCACTTTGGCGATCCACGAAGCCGATGATGGCAGCAATTCCCTTTATCTTTCTGACAATTCCATTTAAAATATTGAGGTTGTCCTTTATAAACTGCGGGCGTAAAAGAAGATCCTCAGGCGGATACCCCGTGAGGGTGAGTTCAGGGAAAACCACCAGGTCGGCATGGGCCAGGCGGGCCTCCTCGATGCCCCGACGGACAAGGGCGGCATTACCGTCGAGGTCGCCGACGGTGGTATTGATCTGGGCCAACGCTATTCGCAACACCCGCATCCGCTACTCGCCATAAAAAAACCATCCTCCGGCCAGGGATCACGCGGGACCACGGACCTGAGGACGGCATCGTCCGAAAACACAAGACGGCGTCTTTCCACATAGAGCCCAGGAGTCTAGAGCCCCTGGTACATCAAGGACTTCTCGACTCCGCCCCGGACTCTATCAGGGAAAGACGCCGTCGTCACCGCAGCACTTCATCGTGCTACGGGCGGCCTTATAGCATGGGGGGTCTTGCGTGTCAAGTCTTTTTCAACGGCGCCTTTTCAACGACCCGCTTATCGAGTTCTCCGGCCAGCAAGATGGCTTCCGCGATGTCGCGCATAGACCGGCGGGTATCCATGCTCTGGCGCTGCATGACTCGGAACGCCTCGTCTTCAGAGATGTGCTTGGTCTGCATGAGCAAACCCTTGGCGCGCTCCACGATTTTCCGAACCTCCAGGGCCTCCTGCATCTCGAAGGACTTTTCCACCAGGCTAGTGTTCTCAATCGCGATCGCCGCTTGATTTGCCACCGCTTGGAGGACCTTGCGCTCTTCGGCCGTAAACACGTGCTCGCGCGCCGTGTAGCTGTTGATGACTCCGATCGGCTTGTCCTTGACCAGCATCGGCACCGACAGCAGCGAGCACAGCCCCTCCTTGCGCGCGAGGTCCCGGTACATGTAGTCCGGGTCCCGCGTCACGTCCAAGACCGCGATCGGCCGACGCTCCTTGAGCGCCCGACCGCTGATGCTCTGACCGACCTTTAAGTTTGGCTTGCTTCGGTACATCTCGCTGAGGCTCTGGGTCGCAGCAATGCGGAGTTCGTCGCGCTCGGAATCCAGGAGCATGATCGAGCAGGTGGCCGAACCCATCATCTCAGCCGTCATGGTCACGAGGAGATGCAGTATCTCCTCCAGCAACCGCCCCGAGGTGATCGTCGCGCTCACCCGTGAGAGGGTCTCAACTTGGCGGGCCTTCGTGGTGATCTCGGCGTGCAAGCGAGCCGTTTCAATGGCGCCCCCCACCTGTCGCCCCATCGTCGTCATAAGTGCGACTTCATGGGAGCGATGGTGGTGTGGGTTCTTGTGCTGGACGTTGATGACCCCGATTACATCGTGCTTGGCGATGATCGGAACGGACAGGAACGCCTGGTGACGATCTTCGGGCAGGTTGTGGAAGAACTTGAACCGAGGATCGTCGCTGGCATTGCTGGCGACGGCGACGGGACGTCCTTGCTGGGCCACCCAGCCGGTGATCCCCTCCCCGAGACTCAACCGGATCCTGCCGATCAATCTCGGGTGGGGGTTCTTGGAGGCCCTGAGAACAAGCTCATCCCGGCTCGGGCTCAGGAGGTAAATGAGACAGGAATCGGCCTTGGTGACCTGGACGGCAATGTCCACGATGTCCCGCAGGACCTCGTCGAGGTCGAGGTTGCCGATGACCTTCTCGCAAATCTCATGTAAGATTTCGGCTTCGTGTGTCTTCTCGCGCAGGGCGCGTTGGAGCGCAGCCGCCGACGCTCCTTGAAGCTGCTTCATCTCAGGATGGTTTCCATCAGAGCGGCCGACTATAGCATGAGGAGAGGCTCAGGCGCTAGGGCGCCCGGTCTTGAGGAATCTGCGAATAATCGGTTCGTCCACGGGCACGACCGCTACGCGGCCGATCTGATTCGGCAAGACAAAATGGATCTGTCGGTTCTTCACCTTCTTGTCCTGCCGCATGGCGCGAAGCAAGGCAGAGAGGGGGCAGGCGGGAAGGTCCACGGGAAGCCCGGCCCTTTTGACGAGGTGAACAATCCGCGATTCCACCCCCGCCTCGGCCAATTCCAGGCGCACCGCCAACCGTGCCGCTCCGACCATGCCGATCGCCACGGTCTCTCCGTGCCTGTAACGTCGGTAACGGGTCATGGCCTCGAGGGCATGCCCCAGGGTGTGGCCGAAATTCAGGATGCGACGGCGGTCGCCCTCCCGCTCGTCCGCGGAAACGACCTGGGCCTTGATCGCACAGGAGGTCCGGATGACCCGGCGGGTAACCGAAGGATTTAGACTCAGCACCCGATCCATATCCCGTTCCAGAAATTCGAAAAATGCGGCGTCCTGGATCACCCCGTACTTGATGACCTCGGCAAGGCCCGCCCGGTACTCCCGACTGGGAAGCGTCCCGAGCACGTTCGGGTCAATGAGGACCAGCTTGGGTTGGTAGAATGTGCCGATGAGGTTCTTTCCTTGAGGATGGTTGACGCCGGTTTTCCCTCCGATGCTCGAATCCACTTGCGCGACCAAGGTGGTGGGAACTTGTACGAACGGAATGCCTCGCATATACGTCGAGGCGACAAAACCCGCCAGATCTCCGACCACCCCGCCCCCCAGGGCAAGGAGCCAGGTTGCTCGCTCGCAACGTCGTCCGACTAGTTCATCAAGGATCGCGGACGCCCATTTCAGCGATTTGGCCCGCTCGCCGTCTGGAAGACCCAGGACGGTCGTTTTGAACCCCGCCCCTTTCAAACTTCGGAGGAGACGGGCGCCGTACAAGCGCTTGACCACGGAATTGGTGACGACCACCACCGCAGGGCCCAGCCCGAATGGTACGAGTTGCACCCCAATCCGATCGAGGAGACCGTCCTGGATCACGATGTCATAGCCACGGTCGGCAAGGTCGACACGGATGCGGTCGGTACCCGTCGGTGCGGTCACGCTAGGCTGGGATAGCATGGGGATCGGTTAGATAAAAGGGACCAGCTCAAAACTGTCTCATGTAGGCCAGATAGGAGTCGAAATTCCGGCGCATCTCCGCCAGGTTGTCCCCTCCGAATTTCTCCACCATGGCGACGGCCATCTCGTAGGCCACGACGGCCTCGCCCACGACGCCGGCGGCCGGGACCGTACAAATATCGGAACGCTCGATCGTCGCTTCACGGGGTTCTTTGGTCTGGATATCCACGCTGTGTTTGGGGTTGTAAAGCGTCGAAATCGGCTTCATCGCGGTCCGAAGGACGATCGGCTGTCCGTTCGTGATGCCGCCTTCCAGCCCTCCCGCGTTGTTGGTTCCGCGGGTAAACTGTCCTGCGGCTTTGTCGTAGAAAATGTCGTCGTGGACCTCCGAGCCGAACCGGCGCGCGGACTCAAACCCCAGACCCTCCTCTACCCCTTTCATCGCCTGAATGCTCATCAAGGCCATGGCCAGTCGGGCAGAGAGCCGGCGATCCCACTGTGCATAACTCCCCAACCCGATCGGGGGATTCATGACCACCACTTCAAAGACGCCTCCCAGGGTATCTCCCTTGTGCTTTGCTTCCCGTATCCGCTCGATCATCCGGGCTGACGCCTCGATGTCAGGGCACCGGACCTCGGATTCCTCCGCTCGTTGGAAGGCTTCTTCCGGTGTCTTCAGTCCGTCCAACGATGCCTTGACCCCACCGATTTCTACCGTATAGCTATACACCAGTATATTGAATTCAGCGAGCAAGCGTTTGGCCACCGCCCCCACAGCCACTCGAACGGCGGTCTCGCGGGCGCTGGCCTTCTCCAGCACGTTCCTGATATCCCGATGGTTATACTTGATCGCGCCCACGAGATCGGCGTGCCCGGGACGTGGGCAGGTCACCACTTTCTCGGTGGCCGGCGGTCCGGGGTCGGCCGCCATGATCTCTTTCCAGTTTTCCCAGTCTTTGTTGGCAACAAGGAGAGTAAGAGGGGTGCCGAGAGTCGCCCCTTTGCGGACCCCAGAGAGGAATTCGACCCGATCCTGTTCGATCCGCATCCGACCGCCGCGACCATACCCCTTCTGGCGCCTGGAGAGGTCCCGATTGATATCGTCGGCGGTCAGAGGAAGCCCGGAGGGAACACCTTCCAGGATTGCAGTGAGGCTCTTGCCGTGGGATTCGCCCCCATTGAGATATCGGAGCATGAAAGACGCACCTTAATCCTTCACTCCTTCAAGATTGTTGGAGTGACGAAAATTAACAGTTCAGTGGTAACATTGGAGATCCCCTCATTTTTAAACAGCCAGCCAAGAAAGGGAATCCTATTGAACCAGGGAATGCCCTGAGTGTTGTCAATCCGGGCTTCTTCAAATATTCCGCCGAGTACCGCTGTTTCGCCGTCCTGGAGGAGGATTTCCGACGAAGCTTCTCGCTTATCGATTGTAGGTCCCGCCGACGACACGCTTGCGCCGACGGCGTTTTTCGTCGTCTTGATCTCGAGACGAACCGTGTTGGCATGAGGAATCACATGTGGCGTGACGCTCAAGGTCAGGGTCGCATCCACGAACGTCGTCTGCGTTCCTTGAAGTGATGTCGTCTGAAAGGGAACCTGACTCCCCTGCTCGATCTTGGCGGACTTATTGTCCAAGGTAATGATTTTGGGCGCGGAAATTGTCTTGCTCATTCCGAGAGATTCGCCGGCCGACAGGCGCAGGTCGAGTACCGATGAGGTCCCGAAAAATCTTCCAATGGCGAGCCCGATGGCGCTGGTCGGAATCGAAACGCCGGTCGCGGTGGCGGGAAGGTTGACCAGGAATGTCGTCGGTATGGTGAACACTTCCTGACCGGCAGCGTTGGTTGTGACCGTAGCTAATTGGTTGGGCACCACACCCGGAGAGATGCCGATAACCTGCTTACTGCCCTGTGCGATGATCGGACCAAAGATTCCCCAATTGACGCCGAGGCCGCGCGCGAAGGACTTACTCGCCTGGACGATCCGGGCTTCGATCTGAACCTGCGGCGTCCGACGGTCGAGTTCGCGTACGATATTCGCAATCTTGCCGACGTTCTCCTCAATATCGCGTACGATCAGGGAATTGGTTCGGACATCAGTTTTGATTTCCCCGCGTGGACTGAGGCTGCTCTTGGCGACATCCACGGTCTTGGCCGCGTCGGCATAGTTGAGATAGACGATTCGTGTCACCAACGGCTGGGTCTTGAACGTCGCGTCCCTGGCTTTGAGTATATCCTCCTGCTGCTTGGCGATGTTCCCGAGAGTGTCGATCCAGAGAATATTCCCCTCGCGTAGCTGTCCAAGTTGGTTCAGCTTGAGAATCAGTTCGAGCGCTTGGTCCCAGGGAACATTCAACAGCTTCAGGGTCACCTTGGCTTTGACGGTTTCCCCAACGACCATGTTGAGGCCGCTGACATCGGCGATCAACCGCAAAACGCTGCTGATGTCGGCGTCCTGAAAGTCCAGTGAAATGCGCTTGCCCGTATAGCGGCCCGAAGGTTCGGGCGTGCCGTTCTCGGGCGAGGGAGTACCTCCACCCTGCTTGGGCTGTGCCAGGGAGGTCACCGGATCAAGCAACTTGAGCCGTTCGGGGATGGGCGCTGTGACGCCCTGCCTTGGGTTTTCTTTTCGCACCTTCTCGCCGCCAAAAGGACGGAGGGCTTCCAGGCTCCCAGGTTTTCGGGCTTGATCGGAGAGAGTGATCCGTACTTGAACTCCCGTTTTTTCCACCGTGTACGGCACGGATTGTCCCAAATCCAGCACCAGTCGCACCTTCTGCTGGGGTAGCTGGTGCGATCCAATGCGGATCTGCTTGATCAATTGATGTCCGACCAGGATATTCTGGCGTTTGGTGCCGTTCATGACTTCCACTAGATCCACCACGAGACGATTCCCGTCGAGCCGCATCACCTGGTAGGTCAAGTCGCCGTCGCCCGTGACAATCACGGCAACACGTCCGTCCTGCTGCTGAACCTCAATGTCCGTCAGAGTCTTGGCGGGAGCAAGCTGCCTGGCACTGTCTGGTTCAGTGGAAGGTAACGATTGGGAACCCGTTTCGGCGACTACCGGGCTTGTGGGTGTGTCGGTCTTCGATGAGTGGTCATCCGGAGAGGGCTTGCTCTCCGCTTTTGTCGCATCGGCAAGAGCCGCAGGTTGGGTTTCTGAGACGGCGGGATCACCGACGGGTTCCGGAAGGACGCATCCTTGCCCAACGCTTATAACCAAGGCCCCCAGCAGGCCCATCCAAAGATGAGAGGTTCGTATCTTCATTGGGTCCCCTCTTTCGTTCGCAGGAAAATTTCAACCTCCCGCGTGCTCCTCTTACCTGTCACTTCCATGGTCGGTTCGGACACAAGGATCCGCTTTTCGGAAATGGATTTGATGGTCCCGTTATTAGCTCCCAGAAGCATCCCTTCTTTGACGGTATATCCCTTTCCGTCGGGAGTTTGAATCAACCCGTAGTATCCATATCCGCCCCAGATGATCCCCAGCAGCTTCATATCACTGATCTCAAATCGCTGGAGGGGCGGCATCTCCGAGTGGGCCTTTCCGATTTTAACCATCAGGACCATGGACTGAAACGGATCTCTGCGGCTTTTAGGGTCATACGAATAGTCGTCCGCCACCGATTCCGGCCTTGCCGTTGGGAGGGAAGCCGGGCTCCCGGCCGGCATGGCCGGATTGAGCGCAGCGCCGGGCTTGGCCCCCATCGCTGGCTGAGAAGCCGAGGACTGCGTTGCAGACGTCGCCGCGCCTGCTTTGACTGGAGCCGATGACCCGGCTGGCGGTGCGGCCGGAACGCCCGACGGGGGGGGCGGCCCCGCAGTCTTGGGAGCGGTCCCGGGCACCACGACGGGGGCCTGACCTGCCGCAGGCGTTCCCCCGGTCGTGGCGGTCGGCGCACTCGGGCTTGTGACAGGCTTCGCAGGACTGGCCGGTGCTTTAGGCGCCTCTGGCTTCGGAGATGGGGTCGCAGGCGTCGGTTCTTCCTTTTTGCCCAACACCGGATCAAGAAGAGACATTGCGAGCAGGGTTCGCTCCCGATCGACCGCAGCCTGCGCTGGCTGAAGCGGGATGCCCAGCGTTCCCCACATCACAGCAGCCGCCACGACGAGTCCGCACCACACGCCGTCCTTTTTCTGTATTCCAGTCATGGAGCGCACCAACCCCTGTTATTAGTTCCCCGCAGGCTTGACGGCCGCGTCGGGTTTACCGGCTCCCGGCGCCGTGGCCGACGAGGAGGAAGACGCAAACGCCGTGAGTTGAAACGCGGTCTGGACGAACAGACGACCGCGCTCAATCTTCGCGCCCCCCATCCGAATCCTGGTGACGTTGATGATTCGCGGGAGTTTGCCGATCCGATCAAAAAACAATGCCACGGTATGATATCCCCCGCTTATCTCCACTTCGACCGGCAGGCGAACAAACAGCTTGGAGGCATCCTCGATACGGGGGTTCTGTTTCCATACTTTGAATTCAAGCCCGATCCGCACCCCGAGGTCGGAGAGTTGCTTCAGGAGAGTCGATGCCTCTTCCTCCGGAGGCAATTGTTCTTTGTTTTTGGCAAGCTGCCGCTCAAGCTCTACGGTTATCCGCTTCAGTTCGGCTATGTGCTTGACTTTGGCCTTGTTCGTATTGATCTCGTTATCCAGCGTCTGGATCTCGCCCGATAGGCGATTCAAAACATCTTGCCGGTCGGTCTCGACGAACTGATAAAACAGTCCGACGATCGCGACTGAGGGCAATGCCAGGAGAAATACCCGCTGCCACAAAGGCGTCGCCTTGAAAGCAGCCAAATTAGGGAGAGTCAGCGCCATGGCTCAGGTCTTGACCTTCAGCTTGATCTTGAACTGGTAGACGGTCACGCCCTCTTCGACCGTTTGCCGGCTCTCCTCCAAGAGGACGGAAGAAAAGAATTTCACCTGTTGCAGGTTCCGCGTAAACTCCACGATGTCGTCATTGGAGAGCGCCCGGCCGGTGATCGTGATGTCCGAGACGCCTTCCTCCACAGTTATCAACCACAATTTCAGAGGATCCAGGCTCTGGCTGAGAAAGTCCAGCAGGCGCACCGGGCCGGATTGATTTTTCCGCAACTGTTCGATGATCCGATTTCGGTTCTCCAATAAACTCTTCGTCTTCTCGTAGTTCTCTACTTCAACAACCTGCTTTTTGAGCTCCTCGACCTCTTTCTTCTTGTTTTCCTTGATGAGGGTCTGTTGGGCGATCTCGGACTCCAACATTTGCCAGCGATATCCGGCACCGCCCAACACGACGACCGTGACGGCCAGCCCGATGCCGATCTGGAGCGCCACCTCATCGATTGGTGCCGCCTTTTTGGCTCGCGCGACCGGAAGGAGGTTAATTTTGATCAACGGTCGCCCTCCCGCCGTATCGCCAACCCGACGACGACGGCCGCCGAGGGCGCGACTTCGGCGAGCTCTTCGGGACTCATCTTGAGCCCCGAGACATCCAGCGATTTGAAGGGATTCACCACGGAGGCCTCGATGCCCAACTGCTCCGTAATCCGCGCTGGCAAGGTTGGAATCTTCGCGCAGCCGCCGCTCAGGACGATTCGTGTAATCTCAGCCTCTTCCGTGGACGTCGTCCTGAAGTAATCGAACGACCGGCTGATCTCGGTCGCCACCTCCCCGTCCACGGTTTCGACGGCCGCGTGCAAGCCGGCTTCGTCAACCCCGCTCAACTGACCTCGTTTGGCCAGTTCGGCGTCTTCGCCGGTCAGCCCGAGATTCTGCTGAATGCACTCGGTGTAGCGGTTCCCACCAATCGTACAATCACGGGTGAAGGCGGAGACTCCGCCCTTCAGGATATTGATGTTCGTCACGCTGGCGCCGATGTTGACAAGCGCCGTGAACTCCGCGGGCGAGGTCTCGTAGTTTACGCAGTACATGTTTTCGATGGCAAACGCGTCAACATCGACGACTTTCGGGACCAACCCCGCTTCTCGGACGACGTTGGCATAGTCGTTCAGTTTGTCCTTTTTGGACGCGACCAGAAGGACCAACATTTCGGCCTGCTCATCCTTGGCGAGAATGTGAAAGTCCAGATACACGTCGTTGATATCGAAGGGGATGTATTGCTCCGCCTCAAATTTAATCTGGCGATCGAGCTCCTCCTCCGACATCGGAGGCAGAGCAATCTTCTTCACGATCACGGAGGTGCCAGAAATCGACAGGGCAACATTTTTATTTTTGAGCTTTTGCTCCGCCACGAGGGCCTTGATCGCCGAGACCACTTCCAGGCCGTCCATGATTGCCCCATCCACGATCGTTTCAACCGGAAGGGCCTTCACGCCGAACCGCTCGACCTTGTGCTTTCCTTTCGCCTCTTTGAGCTCCAAAAGCTTGATGAAGCCGGACCCGATGTCCAACCCGACCAAGGAACCTTTGGACTTGAAAATCACGTGAGTCTACTCCCGCTTCCCTAATTCGAACTGCGCCGCCGAATCAGGCGTTTAATTTCTTCAACATTGGCTGTGGTGTAAAGGCGCCAGTTCCGCCAATCACGATTCGGCATAGAGATCAGCCCTTCACGCTCCCAGCGATACAGAGTGGCTTTCGAGATATCAAAAAGTTGGCAGACCTCAATTGTCGAGTAGGACCGGCGGACCTGGACTCGATTGGGGCGCAACTCGACGCCACCCCTCTTTTTCAAAGCGACTGCTTTCATCCTGATACCGCCACGCTCGGTGATAGCGTATTAAGTATAGTTAATATAATCTTAATGTCAAGAATTATTTTGGCAGCGCAATGGCCCCTCCCAAATCCTCTCACCGTCAAATAGGTCAGAGCGGATGCGCCTACTCCCTCCGAGTCACGGGGCCCGACCATAACCTTAAGCAGGAGACGCTTCGACGGCAGCCGATCCAGCGGGAATGTGGAGAAGGAGCGGCCCCGTCGGGTTCAATACAGCCGTTTGCGACGACTGGCGGACGAGATGTTCAATTCCATGCGGTATTTGGCCACCGTTCGCCTGGCAAGCACCACGTTCTGCGCTTTCAGCCGCGCGACAATTTCCTGATCCTTTAACGGCGCGTTGGCGTTTTCCAGGCCCACCATCTTCCGGATCATCTCACGGACAGCCACCGACGACAGTTCGGTCAGGCCATCCTGAGACCGGGGGATGCTCGTATTGAAGAAAAATTTCAACTCGAAGATCCCCTGAGAGCAATGGACGTATTTGTTGGAGGTGACGCGGCTGATGGTTGATTCATGCATGGAGACATCCTCGGCAACGTCCCGCAGGATCATCGGCCGGAGGTATTGGATGCCGTGATCGAAGAACGGCTCTTGGAACTTCACGATGCTCTCAACGACCCGCACGATCGTTTTATTGCGTTGCTCGATGCTTCGGATCAACCACTGGGCCGACTTGAGCTTTTCATCAAGAAACACACGGGTGGCATCGGTGGGATCTCGCTTTCCCACCAGGAAACGCCGGTAGTATGAACTGATGCTGAATCGGGGGATTCCATCATCGTTCAGCATGACCACCCACTTTCCGTCGGATTTCACCACATACACGTCGGGAATGATCGCATGTGTATCGGACGAGTAAAACGGCCGGCCGGGCTTCGGTTCCAGGCCCTCAATCACCTTGGTGGCATGAAGGACGGCTTCGACCGAAACCCCTAAAGTTTTAGCGATCACCGAATATCGCTTGCGCTCCAAGTCGGTGAGATGGTTTCGCACGATGGTCTCGACGAGCGAGCCATTCAATCCCAACTGTTCGACCTGGGCCAACAAGCACTCCTTGAGGTCGCGGGCCGCCACCCCCGTGGGGTCAAAGCCTTGAATCACCTTCAGCACCTGGGTGATTCGCTCAACGGACGTCCCAGTCGTGACCGCCAAATCTTCGAGGGGAATTCTAAGGTATCCCTCTTCATCGAGGTTGCCGATGATCGCACGCCCCACTTCGTGCTCGGTCTTGTCCAGCGGCGATAACGTCAACTGCCAGAGGAGGTGCTCCTCAAGCGAGGCCGTCTTGGCCATCGTCTGATCGAGCGAGGGCATCTCATCACGCCCGACGCGGGATGACTCGACGTCTCCCCACTTGCGATCGTCGTCAAAATACGCATCCCACGAGGATGTCAGGTCATCCCGCTCCGCTCCCTCTCCGTCGGTACCGACGGGGGGCTCCGCTTCTTCAGCCTTGCTTGTTCCCTGGGCCTCCTCGGGGGGCCCCAGCTCCGCTTCGCCTTCTTCAACTTCTGGGCTCGTTTCTTCGAGCATGGGGTTTTCCTCGAGCTGCTGGGTCAGGGCCTCCTGCAACTCCAGGCGGGACAGCTGCAACAGCTTGATGGCCTGCTGCAACTGCGGCGTCATGATCAGCTTTTGCGACAGGCGAAGGTCAAGTCTCGGCTGCATACGTCCGATCCCTTCCGCTACAGGCGGAATCCTTCTCCCAGATAGACTTCACGGGCCCGCCGGCTGTTCACGATATGCGCAGGCGAGCCCTCCTCCAGAATCACGCCTTCATTGATGATGTACCCGCGATCCGTGATGGAGAGCGTCTGTTGGACATTGTGATCGGTGATCAGAATGCCGATCCCGCGGCCCTTAAGTCCGCGAATGATCCCTTGGATATCTCCCACCGCAATCGGATCGATACCGGCAAAGGGTTCATCCAACATGAGAAAATGCGGTCGGGTGACCAGCGACCTGGCGATCTCCACACGCCGTCGTTCTCCCCCCGACAAGCTGAAAGCCTTGCTTGTTCGGACGTAGTCAAGACCCATATCCTTAATGGCCGTCTCCATCCGGTCTCGGCGTTCCTCTCGACTCAGGTCAAGCAATTCAAGGATGGCGAGCAGATTCTGCTCGACCGTCATGCGCCGAAAGACCGACGATTCTTGTGGTAAATAGCCGATCCCGCGACGAGCCCGTTGGTACATCGGCAGGTCCGTGATCGGCTTCCCGTCGAGAAATACTTCTCCTTTATCCGGCACCGTGAGTCCAACCATCACGTCGAACACCGTGGTCTTACCAGCACCGTTAGGCCCGAGGAGACCTACGATCTCGCCTGACCTGACCGTCAGGCTGACGCCCTTGACCACACGGCGACCGCGGTAAGCTTTTTCGAGGGCGCTGGCCTCAAACGTCAAAGGCCTCTCCTCCCCTCCCACAGGACGGGGTAAGACTGCTCACCGGGGTGCCGATTTCGTGTCGTTGATAATAACCCTGCTGCCTTCGACGATGCTCCGATCTTCCTTCAATAGCATAGTCATCTTGGAGCCAGTGACCCGGTACCCCTCTTCCCAGACCTCAGGGTCACCCGTCAGAACCAGTTTTTCTTCTTGCTGGTAATAGAGGGCTTTCTTCGACTTCGCTCGCTTGGTTCCCTGCTGCATGGCAACGTTGCCTGTGGCATCTATGACTGAGACCGCCCGGTTCCCAAACGAGGGCAGGTCGGGGGTGGCAGGCTTTGGGGGCGCCGAGGCGTTGCTGCCGCCCTTGGGAGAGGGTGACGCGGAGGGTCCGTCAAAATAGACGATCATGTGATCAGCGTGCATGACGAACACACCTTTCGTCAGGACCACCTTCCCTTCAAAGACCGCCGTATTGTCTTGGTTTTTAAAGACAAGGGTCTGCGAGGTGATAATGATTTCGGGAGGAGCGGCAGAGGAACGATCCGGAGGCTCGGCCGCCCAGACCAATCCCACACACGAAAGGAGGGCCAGTGCGCTAGTGAATCCCCACACGGACATCTCGACGGATCCTCATTTCTCGGGTCGTGAGGACTGCGTCCATGCCTTGACCGGTAACTTCCAACCTCGGTCCCTTGATCCTGACCGGTTCATCCGTCCAGAGCCGATGCTCCTGGTTGACCCAATTGATACGGGGGGTATAGATCGTATACCCGCTCTTGAGGACCAGCGCAAGGTCGCCAGAACGTTTGCCCACGACGAAATCTTTGGAGGAGATATTAATGGTCCCCTCATCGCCTTCGACCATCAGGGACACGCCGTCGGTGCCCGTTAAGGTGACATGGACATCGCTCAGAACAGCCTTAGCTTCCGCATCGAAGACCTGTGCGTGTCTGGCCTGAATCTTCCAATCCACGAGCCCGCCCTTACTCTGAGTAAATGAAAACTCTCGTAAGCCCGCATCGGCCGCTTGAGACAAGGCCGCGACGGAAACCGACTGGACTCGCCGCGACGGCCCTCCTAGGACAAACACTAGGATGGCTCCCAGCACGGCAACTATGATCCCGAGAAGTCCGGCCCTAGCCAAGCGCTGCGCCGACAACATCGGTTTCGACAACATGCCAGGGACTATAACACAGCATTTTGCCGGGAGTAAAGACTCGCAAAAGCCCGGGCGGGTCACCCTGGTCCCACGTGAGCCGGAAGGGCCTTTATCCCCACGGGGTAGAGATCTGCCTGGTGCGGGCTTCCCCTGAACCGTGTCAGGATGCGGCCTTGGTGGTCTTCCCGGCAGGATCCGGCTGGTCCGTAGTCTCTTTCTTGGTAGGCTCTTTTTTCTCGGCAGGCCTGGTCACCAACTCAATGACGACCATGCGGGCGGCATCACCGATGCGGCGCCGAGTCTTAATAAGGCGGGTATAGCCTCCCCGACGATCCGAGAACCGTCCCGCGAGGTCCTTGAAGAGCTTGGCCACCACATTCTCCGTCCTGACGTAGGCCAACGCACGGCGTCGAGCATGAAGATCGCCTTGTTTGCCCAACGTAATCATGTGATCGGTCAGGATACGAACCTCTTTGGCCTTAGCCTCCGTGGTCTCGATTCTCTCGTGCTCCAACAAGGACGTAACGAGATTCCGAAACAAGGCTCCCCGATGATGGGTATTCCGTCCGAGTTGACGGCCGCTCTTCCGATGGCGCATGGCTCCAGCCTACTCCCCTCGCTTGTCCGAGGAGGCACCCTCCGGGAGATGATCCAGCTTCATGCCAAGGCTGAGCCCCATCTCCACAAGAATTTCCTTAATCTCATTGAGAGATTTCTTCCCGAAGTTCTTGGTCCGCAACATATCGGATTCCGTTTTCTGGACAAGGTCCGCGATGGTTTTGATGTTGGCGTTCTTCAAACAATTGGCCGCCCTGACGGAAAGCTCGAGCTCGTTCACGCTCCTAAGCAGGTTCTTATTGATCTCCGTGATGGATTTTTCGGCCGCAGGCTGGCTAACCGTCTCTTCTATATCCTTGACATTGATGAAGATATCGAGATGCCCACGCACGATCAGGGCGGCGGCCGACAAGGCGTCCTCCGGCGCAATACTTCCGTCTGTCCAGATCTCGAGGATCAACTTGTCGTAATCGGTCATACGGCCGACGCGGGCGTTCTCGACCAAATAGTTGACGCGGGTGACCGGAGAGTAAATCGCGTCCACAGGGATCACACCAATCGACATCCCTTCTTCCTTGTTACGTTCGGCCGGGACGTACCCTCGGCCCCGCTTGACTACCATCTCGGCGTCGAGCATGGCGCCCTTATCCAACGTTGCGATGTGGAGTTCAGGGGTCAGGATCTCGATATCGGCATCGTGCGACACATCGCCGGCCTTGGCGATACCCGGCCCCTTCTTACGAAGGTGGATCGTCTTGGGTTTATCCGCATGGAGTTTGAAGCGTATCTTCTTGATATTGAGAATGATGTCGGTGACATCTTCGGTGATGCCGGGAATCGTCGCGAACTCGTGCAGCACGCCTTCGATTTTCACGGAGACGACGGCCGCTCCTGAGAGGGACGACAAGAGCACCCGGCGCAACGCATTCCCGACCGTCGTACCAAACCCCCGCTCGAACGGCTCGGCGATGAACTGACCGTACATCGTCGATAAGGTTTCCTTGTCGACATCGGCTTTAATCGGAATTTGGAAATCTCGCATACCCTTCAGCATACTGGCTCCCTTATTGCCGGTTCAGGGGGGGGACGTCCCGTCGGCCGTCTGCCCCGATCCGGCGATCATGCAAATCAACGCGAATAGAGGTCCACCACCAATTGCTCGTTCACGGGCATGGCAATCTCGTCCCTTGCGGGCATGCCGCGCACGGTCGCCTTCAAATTCGCTTTGTCCAAATCCAACCACACGGGCACCCCCCGTGAGTCGACCCCGTCGAGGGCGGCTTTAATGGGGAAAAGAGTCCGGCTTCGCTCTCTGACCTCAATCACATCGCCCTCTCGTACCAGAAACGAGGGTTTGTCCACTTTCCGCCCGTTCACCCGATAGTGGCCGTGGATGACCAGCAAGCGGGCCTCCTTACGAGACGCGGCAAAGCCCAAACGATAGACGACGTTGTCCAAACGGCGCTCAAGCATGCGAAGGAGGTTCTCGCCCGTGATTCCATGTTGGCGTTCAGCCTTGGAAAACGTTCCACGGAACTGGCGCTCAAGGACCCCGTAAATCCGTTTCAGTTTCTGCTTCTCACGAAGTTGCGCGCTGTACTCCGAGACCCTCTGACGTCCCTGTCCATGCTGCCCTGGTGGGTAGGCCCGCCGCTCAATAGCGCATTTCTCCGTCATACAGCGAGAGCCTTTCAGAAAAAGCTTGACGCCTTCCCGGCGACACAAGCGACAGACAGGACCACGATATCTAGCCACGGTTCCTCTCCTTCCAGCGTCTTCTTAGACCCGACGGCGCTTAGGCGGCCGACAACCGTTATGGGGAATAGGCGTGACATCCCGAATCATATTGATCCGCAAGCCGGCCGACTGGAGCGCCCGGATCGCGGATTCACGACCGGACCCCGGGCCCTTGACATACACATCAAGTTGCCGCATCCCACATTCCAACGCCTTCTTGGCCGCCACCTCCCCTGCCCGGGTGGCTGCAAATGGGGTGCTCTTACGGGACCCTTTGAAACCCTGGTTCCCCGCACTCGCCCACACCACCGTGTTGCCGCCCATGTCGGTGATGGTCACGATCGTGTTATTGAACGAAGCTTGAATGTGTGCGACGCCGCTCTGAACAACTTTCCGTTCCCGTTTTTTGCCTTTCTTGATGCCCATGCTGCAACTCCCTTAGGCGGTCCTCATAGCCTTTCGCGCCTTGCCCATGCCCTTGGGTCCCTTCCTGGTCCGCGCATTCGTCTTGGTTCGTTGCCCTCTGACCGGGAGTCCCTTCCGATGGCGGAGCCCACGGTAGGCCCCGATATCGACGAGCCGTTTGATATTCATCGAGACGTCCTTGCGGAGATCGCCTTCAACCTTGTGCTCCCGCTCGATGATCTCACGCAGCTTGACGATCTCATCTTCGCGAAGATCCTTAACCCGGGTACCCGGTGTCACGCCGGCCTTCGCAAGAATTTGTCTCGCCAATGGCCGCCCGATACCATAGATAGAGGTCAATCCTACATGGATTTGCTTCTCCCGAGGTAAATCAACCCCGGCAATCCGTGCCATAGCCTTGTTCTCCCAACTCTACCGAGTTAACCGTGGGAGCGCTGGCTTCCCGTTTAACGATTGACGTTGAACGATTCACCACTGCTACCCCTGTCGCTGTTTATGCCGCGGGTTGGAGCACAGCACACGCAGGATCCCGCGACGACGGACCACCTTGCACTTCGAGCAAATCGGCTTCACCGATGATTTAACTTTCATGGCGTCCTTGGAATTCGTTTCCCGGTTATTTAAATCGGTACGTGATCCGGCCCCGCGTCAGATCATACGGCGACAATTCCACCGTCACCTTGTCCCCCGGCAGGATTCGGATATAGTGCATCCGCATCTTGCCAGAAATATGAGCCAGGATTTTGTGCCCGCTGTCCAACTGCACCCTAAACATGGCGTTCGGGAGCGTCTCGGCCACGGTCCCCTGCACCTCAATGACGTCTTCTTTAGCCATGACTCCCGCTTTCGCGACGATCACAGTTTGGTCAGGATCCGAGGGCCTGACTCGGTGACGACAATCGTGTGTTCGAAATGCGCGGAGAGACTTCCATCCAATGTCACGGCCGTCCATCCATCGTGAAGGTGCCTGGTCTCAGGCCGGCCCATGTTGATCATCGGTTCAATGGCCAGCGTCATGCCCGCCTTCAAGCGGGGCCCTTTCCCCGGTTCTCCGTAATTGGGTACCTGGGGCTCTTCGTGAAGTCGCCTGCCGATCCCGTGCCCGACGAACTCCGTCACGACGGAAAATGAGGCGGCCTCCGCATGGGCCTGAACGGCATGGGAAATGTCGGAGATTCTGTTACCGACGACGGCCCGGGCGATGCCCTTATGGAGGGCCTCCTCTGTGACCCGCAAAAGGCGGCGGGCCTCAGCCGAAATGGCTCCAACCGGCACCGTCACCGCAGCGTCGCCATAGTAGCCATCCACCATCACCCCGATATCCAAGCCGATGATGTCGCCCTCCTTCAGCACGCGATTCGAGGGGATCCCGTGCACGACTGCGTCGTTCACCGAAGTACACAGCGTATGGGCATAGACCTGATCCCGGACCCGATATCCCTTGAAGGCGGGGGTCCCCCCGCGCTCAAGGATAAACGACTCGGCAAATCGGTCTAGCTCTTCCGTGGTGACTCCGGGCCTGACCTGGACACGAAGCGATGCCAGAACCTCGGCGACGATCTTCGACGCGCGGCTCATCGTTTCAACTTCTGCCGGCGACTTCAGCTCGATACCGTTCATGACGGCCTCGACCTCCCCACCACCGCGAGGAGCCGTTCGTACACCTGGTCAATAGATGTCGTTGCGTCCACGCGCCGCAGTAACCCTCGTTTCTGGTAATAGTCCACGAGAGGGCTGGTCTGCTGATCGTACACCCGAAGCCGAGCTTCCACGGTCTCTGGCTTATCATCCGCTCGCTGGATCAACGCCCCCCCGCATTTATTGCATAGTCCTGCGCGCTTGGGCGGGTCGTGTTCGACATGATACACCGTCTGGCACGCAGGACAACTGCGGCGTCCAGACAGTCGCCGGACAATTTCCGCGTTCGGAACGTCAAAACTGACCACATGCTCGATCCCGCCGCCGCTTCTTTCGAGAAGCATTCGGTCCAGGGCTTCAGCTTGGGCCACCGTTCGGGGGAAGCCGTCCAGGATATAACCCCGCGCACACTCCGTGGCGGCCACCTTGTCCCGAACAATCCCGATCACGACCTCATCGGGAACCAGCTTCCCCACATCCATATATTCTTTGGCCTGCCGGCCCAGGGGCGTCCCCTGCTTCACCGAGTCGCGCAGAATCTCCCCGGTAGATACCTGAGGAATCCCTTCCTGCGCCGCCAACCTTTGGGCCTGCGTTCCTTTCCCCACTCCCGGAGCACCGAGGAAGATCAACCGCATGCGTCTACCCGCTTCGTCCTTTCAGACGACCCTTGGCCAGAAAACCCTCATAGTTGCGCATCAGCATATGGGATTCGATCTGCTGGGCCGTATCCAACCCGACACCGACCGTAATCAACAGCGAGGTGCCCCCGAAGTAAAACGGGACACCCAACTTGTAGATCAGCACCTCAGGGATGATGCACACACCCGCAAGGTACAGAGACCCTGCGAAAGTGACACGGTTCAGGACCCTATAGATATAATCCGACGTCCGCTGGCCCGGCCGGATACCGGGAATGAAGCCACCGTATTTCTTCATGTTGTCGGAGATGTCCACGGGATTCAAAACCACGGCGGTATAGAAGTAACAGAAAAACACGATCAGGCCGACATACATGGCCGTGTAGGTGAGCGATCCCGGTGCCAGCATCTTGCCGATATCTTGCACCCAGGCGATTTGAATGAATCCCGCGATGGTGGCCGGAAAGGCGATGATCGAAGAGGCGAAGATCGGTGGAATCACGCCCGCCGTATTGATCTTCAATGGAATGTGCGTGCTTTGCCCGCCGAAGACACGGCGTCCGACCACCCGCTTCGCGTACTGCACCGGAATTTTGCGGCGACCTGTCTCCAGGAACACGATCGCGCCGATCACACCGATCATCGCCACCATCAGACCAATCAACCAGAACCCGGTTAACTGGCCAACTTCGAACAGTTGGTAGGTTTCGACCACCGCATGCGGCAAGCGCGCAACGATCCCGGCAAAGATGATCAAAGAAATCCCATTGCCGACGCCCCGCTCGGTAATCTGCTCTCCCAGCCACATCAGAAAGGCAGTGCCGGCCGTCAAAGTCAAAATGGTCATCAGGCGGAACCCCCAGCCCGGTGCCTGCACGAAGGCGCCGCGATTCATGCCCTCCAGCCCCACCGCGATGCCGAAGGCTTGCACAAGCCCGATCCCGATCGTTCCGAACCGGGTATATTGCACGATCTTTTTTCGCCCCCGTTCTCCTTCCTTGGCCAGTTTTGTCAGATGAGGGATCACCACCGTCAAGAGCTGCAGAATGATCGACGCGCTGATGTAGGGCATGATCCCGAGAGCAAAAATCGTCAGGCGCGAGAGGGCGCCTCCTGAAAAAATATCGAGGAAGCCGAGCAGCGCGCCTCCTTCCTTCAAAAGGAACTTGGCGAGTTCGTCGTTATTGATGCCGGGAGTCGGGATATGCGCGCCGATGCGGTAAACCGCCAACATTCCCAGCGTGAACAGGATGCGCGTTCTCAGCTCGGGGATCTTGAAGATGTTCTTGATGTTCGTGATCAGCCGTTCAAGCACTGTCCAACACCTCCGCTCGCCCCCCGGCGGCTTGAATCTTGGCGACAGCAGAGTTACTGAAGCGATGCGCCTGAACGTAGAAGGGCCGCGTCGGGGTCCCTTCCGCAAGGATCTTGATCCGAGAGTCGCGTCCGCGCACCAGACCGGCTTGAATCAAGACCTGAGGTGTCACGTCGTGGACCCCCTCAAGACGATTTAGGTCTCGGAGATTAACAACCACCCAGTCCTTCCGAAAAATATTCGTAAATCCCCGCTTCGGTACGCGCCGTTTCAGCGGCATTTGCCCGCCTTCAAAGCCGGGTTTCTTCGCGCCTCCGGACCGGGCGATCTGGCCTTTGTGTCCTCGCGTCGCGGTTTTGCCGTGGCCGGATCCGATGCCCCGGCCAATCCGCTTCCTCTTACTCGTGGACCCGGGCGCTGGCTTCAAGTCATGCAGTTTCATGCGGTCTTCCCCCGGCTTCCTGCACATCCAGCATATAGGATAGCTTACGCACTAACCCTCGGACCTGCGCCGTGTCGGGCCGTACGACCGTATGTCGAATCCGGCGGAGTCCGAGGCCGCGCAGCAGTACGCGATGAGCCTTCGGCGTCCCGATCGGACTGCGTGTCAACGTAATCGCTAGCATGGCGCTTCGTGAAGGCAGGGTAGCCATGACCTCACAATCTATTCTGCCTGTTGGATTCCGCTTCGTCGGATACGGAGCACTTCCTCAGGGTCACGAAGCCGGTTGAGGCCTTCCAGGGTGGCGAGGACGACATTGAAGGGGTTGCCCCGGCCCAACGTCTTGGCGATGATATTATGGATTCCGGCCAGCTCAATGACCGCGCGCACCGCCCCTCCGGCGACAATGCCGGTCCCCGCCGCCGCCGGTTTGAGCAGCACGTGCTCGGCTCCGAACTGCCCATGGACCTCATGCGGGATGGTCCCGTTCTTGATCGCGATCCGCACCAGCTTTTTCTTGGCATGTTGGACCGCCTTCGAGATGGCCTCCGGCACCTCCGCCGCCTTTCCCTTGCCGATCCCGACCCATCCTTGCTCGTCTCCCACGACCACAAGCGCGGTGAAGTTGAATCGTTTCCCCCCTTTGACGACTTTGGCGACCCGGTTGATGAAAACCACCTTATCCTTCAGGTTCAGCTCGTCCGGATTGACCTTCACAGTTCGGCCTGGCTCCCTTCTTAAAACTTCAGGCCATGCTCGCGAGAAGCCTCAGCCAACACCTTCACGCGACCATGGTATTTGTACCCGCCCCGATCAAACACAACCGCCGCAATGTTGGCCTTCAGCGCTCGCTCGGCAACCAATCGGCCGACGGCCGCCGCCGCCGCCAAGTTCCCTCCGGTCTTCAGCGTCCCCTTTAGCGCCTTATCCAGGCTTGACGCGCTCACCAATGTCCGACCCGTGGTGTCATCGATGATTTGGGCATAGAGATGCGTAAGGCTCCGGAAGACGTTGAGGCGAGGGCGCTCCGCGGTCCCCCAAACACGCCGACGGACCCGCTGGTGCCGTCGTGTTCGATCCTGTTCCCGTTTGCTGACATCCAACATACTGTCTTATTTCCCCGTCTTGCCCTCTTTCCGGATCAGGACCTCATCCGCGTATTTAATACCCTTGGCCTTGTAGACATCCGGTGGCCTGATCCTTCTGATCTCGGCAGCCGTCTGGCCGACGAGGGATTTGTCCATCCCTCTGATCATCACGATCGTCTGTTTCTCGACTTTGGCCTCAATCCCAGCAGGTAGCGGATACGCCACTGGGTGCGAAAACCCGAGGTTGAGGTTCAGCGTGTGCCCGGCAACAGCAGCTTTGAATCCGACCCCGTTGATTTCCAGAACACGCTCGTACCCATTGATCACGCCTTGGACCATGTTGCGGATTTCGCTACGAACAAGCCCGTGCAACGCGCGGTGGTGACGTTCATTCGATGCACGCTTGACCTCCACCTGGCCATTGGCCACGGAAACCGTAATCCCGGAGGCGACCGAGCGTGTCAGGGTCCCCTGGGGACCCTTGACCGAAACTCGCTGGCCGTCGGCCTTGACTTCGACCCCGGCGGGGATCACAACCGGTCTGCTGCCAATCCGTGACATTGTGCAATCCCCTACCAGACGTAGCACACGACTTCACCGCCCACCATCTGGGCGCGAGACTCGGCGCCCGTCAGCACTCCCTTCGGCGTCGAGAGGACGGCGACGCCCATCCCTTTCATCACCGTCGGAATGCGAGTGTGACGGACGTACACGCGTTTACCCGGCTTGCTCACGCGGCGAATCGTCGTGATCATGGGAATCTCGCCATCCTGGTAGCGCAAGTGCAAACGCAAAAGCTCGTGTCCCCCTTCGGTAACACGCTCGATTCCTCGTATGAACCCCTCTTGCTGCAGAACACGGGCGATTTCCGCCTTGATCTTCGACGCCGGCATCTGGACCGCCGCATGGCGTCGCCGGATGCCGTTGCGGATGCGGGTCAACATATCGGCGATGGGGTCGGTCATTGCCATGGCGTCACCAACTCGACTTTCGCACCCCGGGGATATCTCCCCGCAGGCTGAGCAAACGAAAACAGATTCGACAGAGTCTGAATTTGCGGAGAAAACCCCGGACCCGCCCGCAGTTAGGACAGCGGTTATACGCCCGCGTCCTAAACTTGGGAGGAGCTTTCGCTTTCAGCTTGAGAGCCAGCCTCGCCACTCTTCAATATCCTCCTGCTTGGATCCCCCGTCCGGTTAGGTTCGGAAGGGGACGCCCATATTCATCAAGAGCGCTTTGCCTTCATCATTGGTCTTGGCTGTGGACACGACCGTGATGTCCATGCCGTGGATCGACTCCACCGCATCATAGTTTATTTCAGGGAATATGAGCTGCTCTTTCAATCCCAAGGTGTAATTGCCTCGCCCATCAAAAGCTTTGGGGGATACCCCTTTGAAATCACGGATGCGAGGCAACGCCACGGTCACCAAGCGGTCCAAAAACTCATACATTCGTCTCCCCCGAAGCGTCACCTTGGCGCCGATCGGCAACCCTTTTCTCAACTTGAAGTTGGCGATGGCCTTCCTGGCCCTCGTCACCACAGGACGCTGCCCGGTGATCACGCCCAATTCCTTCACCGCCGTATCCAAAAGCTTGGCGTTCTGGGTGGCCTCACCCATTCCGACGTTCAGCACGATACATTCGAGTCGGGGCACCTGCATACGGTTTTTATAAGAAAATTCTTTGATCAGTGCGGGGACGACCTTCTTGTGGTAGTGGTCCTGCAAGCGAGCTGGGGTGCTCGGCTCCGGCGCGGCCTTGGGTTTGGCCAAAGGCTTGGCCATAGACTTGGCTTCCGCTTTGACCGTGGGCTTCGCGTCGGATTTTGCCATCGTTATTTCCGTTCCGGGGCCTCGATCGGCTGGCCGCATTTCTTGCAGGTCCGTGTCCTGGTTCCGTCCGTCAAAGCCTTCGAGCCGACCCGCACCGGCTTCTGGCACGTTGGGCAGTAGATCATGACGTTCGACAGGTGGATGGGCGCTTCGCGTTCAAGAATCCCCCCCTGCCGGTTCTGCTGATTCGGCTTCGTATGCCGCTTGATCAGATTGATTTTCTCCACCGTCACTTTCCGGTCTCGAAGCAACACGCGGAGAACCTTTCCCGATTTCCCCCGGTCCTTCCCGGTCACGACGACAACGGTATCGCCCTTGCGTACCACACTTTTGGGTGCCTCATCGAGCACCCGATTCGCGCTGAGCCAGCCGGACCTTCGCATCAGCAGGCCTCCAGGCGCATCACAGCACCTCCGGCGCCAGCGAAATGATCTTCATGTATTTCCTCCAGCGGAGTTCGCGGGCGACCGGCCCGAAAATCCGCGTGCCCACCGGTTCGCCCTGGGCGTTGATCAGCACCACCGCGTTCCGATCGAACTTGATGTACGAGCCGTCCTCCCTCCGGACCCCCTTGGCCGTGCGTACGATCACGGCCTTGCTGATGTCGCCTTTCTTCACCGTGGCATGAGGGAGGGCTTCTTTGACCGCCACCATGACGGTGTCGCCCAGGCTCCCGTACCGGCGCTTGGTCCCGCCGTACACGTGGAAACACATGACCTTCTTGGCACCTGAGTTATCGGCCACATCCAGCATTGAATAAATTTGAATCATCGTACCCGGGCCTTCTCCACGACCTGCACGACCCGAAAGTGCTTATCCTTGCTGAGGGGACGGGTCTCGCGAAGCCGGACGCGGTCCCCGATCTGGCATTCATTCTTCTCGTCATGCGCCTTCAGACGCGTGACACGGCGGATCACCTTCCCATACTTCGCGTGTCTGGTCAGTCGCTTGACGATCACCACCACGGTTTTCTGCATCTTGTCGCTCACCACCTCACCGACAACCTCGCGCCGATTGGCGTGTGCGGTGATGCGGCGAACGCCGCTCTCGGAAGGCTCCATCTCGATTAGGCTCCCTCTTTTGAAGTCCGACCGGAATTCTCCCTCGCTTTCTCGCGAGCGATCGTCTTGACCCGGGCGATTTGCCGCCGCGTCTGCTTGATCTTTGCGGGGCTCTCGACTCGGCCAGCCACAAACTGAAAGCGCAGGTTGAAGAGCTCGCGCTTCAAGTCCTTCACTTTTCCGTCCAATTCCACGCTCGTCAGCGTGCGAAGGTCACGCAAGTGCGTTCGATGGGTCTCCACTACACACCTCCACGGGCCACGAAACGGGTGGCGACCGGTAGTTTGTGCGCGGCTAAGCGAAGGGCTTCGTGAGCCACGTCCGAGGTGACCCCGTCCATCTCATAGAGAATGCGACCCGGCTTCACGACAGCCACCCAATATTCCGGATTGCCTTTCCCCTTTCCCATCCGGGTTTCGGCCGGTTTTTTGGTGATGGGCTTATCAGGGAAGATTCGGACCCACACACGCCCCCCCCGCTTAACGTGACGGGTCATCGCAATGCGAGCCGCTTCAATCTGCCGATTCGTGATCCAGCCGGGTTCAAGCGCCTTGAGCCCGTACTCCCCAAGCGTCACGGCACCACCACGGTAGGCCTTCCCCCGCATGTTCCCCTTATGCATTTTCCGGTGTTTGACTTTCTTCGGAGCGAGCACTGAAGCCTCCTACCGCCGTTCCAGCTCCGCCTCACCTTTGCTCGGTGCGCCGGAAAGGATCTCCCCTTTGTAAATCCATGCCTTGATGCCGATCTGGCCCATTGTGGTATGGGCCTCGGCAAAACCGAAATCAATATCCGCACGGAGGGTATGGAGCGGGACGCGGCCCTGCAGATACCATTCGGTCCGGGCGATTTCAGCGCCGGCTAACCGCCCCGAGCATCGGATCTTGATGCCTTGCGCGCCCAGGCGCAGAGCCGACGCCACGCTCCGCTTCATGGCTCGGCGGAACGCCACGCGCTTCTCGAGCTGAACGGCGATGTTTTCGGTCACGAGCTGGGCGTCGAGCTCCGGCTTTTTGATCTCCTTGATCATGATGTAGAACTGGCGCCCGAAGGTCTTTTCCAGATCGGCTTTGAGCTTGTCCACCTCGGCGCCCTTGCGGCCGATGATGATGCCTGGCCTGGCGGTATGGATGATGATCTTCGCCTGGTCGCCAGACCGCTCAATTTCGACTTTGGACACGCCCGCATGGTAGAGCTTTTCCTTCACCATCTTGCGGATCCGGATGTCCTCGTGCAGGCTCTTGACGTATCCGCGGTTTGCATACCATCGCGAGTTCCAGGGCTTGACGTATCCAAGCCGTAAGCCGACCGGATGGACCTTGTGACCCATGCGCGTTACCCCTTTACCTTCGTCTTCGCCCGGGCCTCAATCGGCGCCACAGCGATGGTGATATGACTCGTCCGTTTGTGAATCGAGAAGGCCCGTCCCTGGGCCCTCGGCTGAAACCGCTTCAGCGTCGGCCCGCAATCCACAAAAGCCCGGCTCACACGCAGGGTGTCCACCTCACCGATCTCCTTGCCAGCTTGTTGCGCGTTCGCAACCGCCGACATGAGCACTTTCTCCACCATCTTCGCCGCAACCCGGGGCGTAAATTTGAGCATCGCCAAAGCATGATTCACGGAACACCCTCTAATCAAGTCCACCAGAACACGAGTCTTCCGGGGGGACATCCGCACGTACCGCAATGTGGCGATCGCCTCAGCCATGCCTTCCTCTTCTACTTCAGCGCGACAGCCTTCTCGCTCTTTGCGGCTCCGTGCCCTTTGAAGAACCGTGTCGGGGCGAACTCTCCCAGCTTGTGCCCGACCATATTCTCAGTGATGTAGATGGGCAGGAACTTCTTGCCGTTATGAATGGCCAACGTATGTCCGATCATTTCCGGAACGATCACGGACCGGCGAGACCAGGTCTTGAGAATCTTCTTCCCCCCACTCGCGTTCATCTGCTCGATCCGGCTGAGCAATCGCGTATCAACGAACGGGCCTTTGGTTACTGAACGAGGCATGGTTTGTCCTTCACTGGCAGCTGGATACGGACCTATTTCTTCGTGCGTCTGGCAATGATGAATTTGCCGGTTCGCTTGGTGTGTCGGGTCTTGTACCCCTTGGCCTTCTGCCCCCACGGTGACACCGGATGAGGGTTGCCCGCGCCAGATTTGCCTTCGCCTCCTCCATGCGGATGATCGACGGGGTTCATGGCCACGCCGCGGACATGGGGTTTCCGTCCAAGCCATCGCTTCCGCCCGGCCTTCCCGACCGTCACATTCTCATGATCGGTATTGCCGACCTGGCCCACCGTCGCCAGACACGCGCCCAATATCCTCCGCGTTTCACCAGACTTCAAGCGGACCTGGACGTAGGCTCCCTCTCTCCCCATAACCTGCGCCGCACCCCCGGCGCTCCGGATCAATTGCCCGCCCTTGCCGGGCCTCAGCTCGATGTTGTGAACAAGGGTCCCAGTGGGCATATTCACGAGCGGAAGCGCATTGCCTACCCGAACTTCGGCCTCGTTGCCTGACTGCAGGACGTCTCCGACCTGGAGGCCAATGGGAGCCAGTATGTACCGCTTCTCGCCATCGAGATAATGGAGAAGCGCCAGCCTGGCCGACCGGTTCGGATCGTATTCAATCGTCGCCACCCGCGCCGGAACGCCCGATTTGTCCCGCTTAAAGTCGACACGCCGATACATCCGCTTGTGGCCTCCCCCACGATAGCGGACCGTAAGACGCCCCTGATCGTTCCGGCCACCGGAACTCTTGATATATTCCAGCAGACCTTTCTCTGGTTTCGTCGCGGTCAGCTCGTCATTTGTCAGCACGGTCATCTGCCGACGACCGGGGGACGTTGGCCTGAATGTCTTGATGCCCATTATTTAGACGCCCTCAAACAGCTCCAGTTTCTCGCCCGCCTTCATGGTCACGATCGCCTTTTTCCAGTCAGGTTTCTTCCCGGTCATCCGGCCGATGCGCCGGGTTTTGCCGAGCACGTTCATCACGTTCACTTTCCCGACCTTGACCTTGAGGGCCTGCTCGGCGGCCTTTTTGATCTCGACCTTATTGGCGTCCCCGCGAACGAGCATCGCGACCTTATTCTGAGTTTCACGCAACTCCGTCAATTTCTCGGTCAAGATCGGACGCACAATGAGGTCGTGCACACCGCGGGTCATCGCCAGACCTCCTGGAGCCGGGTGAAATCCCTGCGACCCATTAACATTACGTCATGAAGAAGCACATCTCGCACGTTGATCCCTTCCGGATCAACAACGGTCACCCCCGGTAAGTTGGCGGCCGCCCGGCGGAGCCGGTCTCGGTCTCTCCCTGTCACGATCAAGGTCTTGGCGTGCAGGCCCAGCACGTCCAGAACCTTCGCCAGCGTTTTGGTCTTGCCGTCAAAGTCCGGCATCTCGTCGAGAATGACAAGACCGCCCTCGGATGCTCTTACGGACAGAGCAGCGCGGACGATTCCGCGCGCCTTCTGTTTAGGCATCCCGTACCGATAATCACGCGGACGAGGACCGAATGTCGTCCCGCCGTGCCGCCACAGCGGCGAACGGACGGAACCCGCCCGAGCCCGCCCGGTATGCTTTTGCTTGTACGGCTTCTTTCCCGTCCCGCTGACTAACCCCCGTGTCTTGGTGGAAGCCGTCCCCTGCCGAAGGCCCGCCTGTTGGAGACGGACAGCCTCATGCAAGACTGCCCCCTTGATCGCGGCTCCAAAAACGTCTGCCGGCAGGTCAATCGAATCTACCTTGCGACGACTAAGATCGACGACATCAACGGTCGACATGGACGCCAGCTCCCGCATCAGGCTTTTTTCGACTTCCGGATGACCACGAGCCCGCCCCGGGCTCCGGGAACCGAGCCACGGACAAAAATGAGATTTTCCTCGGGACGGACCTCAACGACTTCAAGCCCTTGCGCGGTGACCCGGACGCTGCCCATATGACCGGCCATTCTCATATTCTTCCACACGCGGGAGGGGTACGAACTGCTGCCGATCGAGCCCGGCGCGCGATGGAACATCGAGCCATGGCTCTCGGGACCGCCATGAAAGTGATGCCTCTTCATGACGCCCTGGAACCCCTTGCCCTTCGTGACTCCGACCACGTCCACGCGCTCACCTTTGGTGAAGATAGCCCCAGTGACGGTGGTGCCCACTTGAGCGTCTGTGGTGGTGCGAAACTCCCGGACGTGCCGAAAGGTGGGCAACTGAGCCTTCGTGAAATGCCCTCGGGCCGGCTTCGAGACCTTCCGATCCGGCACCTCCCGAAACGCCAATTGAACGGCGGCGTAACCGTCCCGCTCCATCGTCTTGACCTGGGTCACTCGGCAGGGACCAGCTTCGATGACCGTGACGGGGATCATCCTGCCATCGTCCCGAAATACCTGCGTCATCCCCAGCTTGTGGCCGAGCAATCCTGCAGTCACAATTTGATCTCCACGTCAACCCCGGCCGCCAGATTCAATTTCATCAACGCGTCCATGGTTTCCGGTGTCGGCTCCATGATATCCATCAGCCGCTTGTGGGTCCGGATCTCGAATTGTTCTCGTGACTTCTTATCCGCGTGAGTCGAGCGTTGGACGGTCCACTTCGTGATACGGGTTGGCAAAGGCACCGGCCCGATCACCTTCGCTCCCGTGCGCTTGACCGTCTCGACGATTTCGGACACGGACTGGTCAAGCACTCGATAGTCAAAACTTTTGAGCCGAATGCGGATCCGCTGATCGAGCTTAATCGCCATTACCAACAATCCCTCTTGCTACCTTAGCCGCTCTGAACAACACGGAGCACGCTCTCACGCCAGGATTTCGGTGACGATGCCGGAGCCGACGGTCTTGCCGCCCTCGCGCACCGCAAAGCGCAGCCCCTGGTCCATCGCAATCGGCGAGATCAACTCCGCCGTCACCGACACGTTATCCCCCGGCATCACCATCTCCACGCCGGGGTTCAACTGCACCACCCCCGTCACATCCGTCGTCCGAAAGTAGAACTGCGGCCGGTACCCGTTGAAGAACGGCGTGTGCCGCCCCCCCTCCTCCTTCGTCAACACATACACTTCTGCCTTGAACTTCGTGTGCGGCGTGATCGTCTTCGGCTTCGCCAGCACCATCCCCCGCTCCACCTCTTCCTTCTTCGTCCCCCGCAACAGCACCCCGATGTTATCCCCCGCCTGCCCCTCATCGAGCACCTTGCGGAACATCTCCACCCCCGTCACCACCGTGCTCGCCGTCGGCCGCAACCCCACCATCTCGACCTCGTCCCCCACCTTCACCACGCCCCGCTCGCACCGCCCCGTCACCACCGTGCCCCGCCCGCTGATCGTGAACACATCCTCGATCGGCATCAAAAACGGCTTGTCCACCGCCCGCACCGGCGTCGGAATATAACTGTCCACCGCCTCCAGCAACTTCACAATCGCCGGCACCCCGATCGGACTCTGATCCCCCTCCATCGCCTTCGTCGCCGACCCCGTGATCACCGGAATCTTCTCCCCCGGAAACTCGTACTTCGTCAGCAGCTCCCGGACCTCCAATTCCACCAGCTCCAGCAGCTCCTTGTCGTCCACCTTGTCCGCCTTGTTCAAAAACACCACGATGTAGGGCACCCCCACCTGGCGGGCCAGCAGAATGTGCTCCCGCGTCTGCGGCATCGGCCCGTCCGCCGCACTGACCACCAGGACCGCCCCATCCATCTGCGCCGCCCCCGTGATCATGTTCTTCACGTAATCGGCATGCCCCGGACAGTCCACATGCGCGTAGTGCCGCTTGTCCGTCTCATACTCCACATGCGAAATCGCGATCGTCAGGATCTTCGTCGCATCCCGCCGCCCCTGCGACTCGGAGGCCTTGGCCACCTCGTCGTAGCTGACATACTTGGCCATCCCTTTGTCGCCCATCACCTTGGTCAACGCCGACGTCAACGTCGTCTTCCCATGGTCCACGTGCCCGATCGTCCCAATGTTCACGTGCGGCTTGCGCCGCTCATACTTCGCCTTCGCCATATGCCCACCCTCGCTTGCACGCGCCGGATATCAATGCCTTCAGAACCATTACCGCGTTACTCGATGGCGCCAGACACCCCTGCGTGACCAGCCCTCACCAGCCTATGACTGTTCCCAGGATCTCTAAATTGAGTCGTCGCTAGGATTGGCTTCTCGGCTGGAACGCCATGCTGAATACTGGCCGATCGCGTCAGTTCCTTCCTTGACAGCTTACCAACGATAATGGGCGAAGGCTTTGTTGGCTTCGGCCATTCTGTGGACATCTTCTCGCTTCTTCACGGAAGCGCCGGCGTTGTTGGAGGCATCCAACAACTCTGCGGCCAGCTTCTCAACCATGCTTTTGCCGGGACGGGCTTTGGAGTAATCTCGAAGCCACCGGAAGGCCAAAGCGATACGGCGGACGGGCCTGATCTCTACCGGCACTTGATATGAAGCACCACCTACCCGTCTTGATTTCACCTCGACTACCGGCTTCACGTTTTCCACCGCCGCTTTAAAGACTTTCAGGGGGTCCTCGTTCCCGCGTGCCTTAATGAGGTCGAGCGCGCCATAGCAAATTCGCTCGGCCGTGCTCTTCTTTCCGCTTCCCATCAGCGTATTGACGAACTTCCCGATCAGTCTGTCGTGGAACCGGGGATCTGGAGCGCCTTCGCGGGGGGCGTAGCTGCGATGCCGTGACATCTTTACACCGCACCCGCTTTCAGACGCTTCGCCCCGTACTTGGAGCGGCTCTGCCGGCGATTCTGGACCCCCACGGCATCGAGCGAGCCCCGAACCAGGTGGTAGCGCACACCCGGGAGATCCTTCACGCGGCCGCCCCTCACAAGAACAATCGAGTGCTCCTGAAGGTTATGACCGACTCCCGGGATATAAGACGTGACCTCCATGCCGTTCGTCAGCCGGACCCGCGCGACCTTCCGCAGGGCGGAGTTGGGTTTCTTCGGGGTCGTAGTGTAGACCCGGATGCAGACACCCCGCTTTTGCGGGGATAGCGCCAAGGCCGGACTTTTGGTCTTATTGGTTGAGAGCGTGCGCCCTTTTCTCACCAACTGATTAATTGTCGGCATGTCCGGTTATGATGCCCCTAATATCGGTAAAATCAAGTATCCACGGGGGAAAGCTTAAAGATGCTATAGACTCTGGTGCCATCTGTCAAGCGGAAACCGTTCTGGCACCCCTCCTTCCGAAGTCGTGAAACACTCATTCACATGTTTCATGCCTCCGGCCCCCCGACAAGCGCCGCGGTCTGGGCAGAAACGGACTCCGACATTGTCCCGACCACGTCCTTCTCTTTCTCACTGACCACGAACGTCTCACGGTAGTCCACCAATCCCGTGCCTGCCGGGATCAATCGTCCCACAATCACGTTTTCTTTCAAGCCCAGCAGATTGTCTACTTTTCCGTTAATCGCGGCTTCCGTGAGCACCCGCGTCGTCTCCTGGAAAGACGCGGCAGAAATAAAGCTGTCGGTCGTCAACGAGGCACGGGTGATCCCCAGCAGGACTGGCTTGGCCACGGCAGGGCTCCCCCCTTGGGCCACCACCTTCTCGTTCTCCTCGGCAAACACGAATTTGTCTACCTGGCTGCCAGCCAAGAATCCCGTGTCGCCTGGGTCCTCGACCCGAACCTTTCGCAGCATCTGGCGCACGATGATCTCAATATGCTTATCGTTAATGGTGACCCCTTGAAGCCGGTACACCTCTTGCACTTCGTCGACCAGATACTTCTGGAGCTCCTTCGGCCCTTTGATATCGAGTATATCGTGAGGATTGGCGGAGCCATCCATCAAGGGCTCGCCGGCCTTGACCCAATCACCCTCCTGAACGTTGATGTGCTTGCCTTTGGGAATCAGGTACTCCTTGACGTCGCCCATATCATTACGAACCACGATCTTGCGCATTCCTTTGACATAGCCGCCATACTCCACCGTCCCGTCGATCTCGTTGATGATGGCATTTTCTTTCGGCTTCCGGGCCTCGAACAGTTCGGCCACGCGTGGAAGACCGCCCGTAATGTCCTTCGTTTTCGTCGTCTCGCGCGGGATTTTTGCGAGGACGTCGCCCGGGTGGACGGTCCGGCCCTTTTCAACAAAGATATGCGCGCCGACCGGTAGCATGTAACGGGCGACCGTGTTGGTGCCCGGAATCTTGGCGGTCTTCCCGACCTCGTCTTTGATGGAAATGCGCGGTCGATAGGTCGCGCCGGGATGGTCGATGATGACCTTCCGCGACAAGCCGGTCACCTCATCGAGCTCTTCCTTCATGGTGACGCCTTCCATGATGTCGCCGAACGCGACCTTGCCTCCAACCTCGGTCAGAATGGAGAGCGAGTACGGGTCCCACTCGACGAGTCGCTGGCCGACAGCGACGCTCCCCCCGTTCTTGACCTTGATCTTCGCGCCATACACGGCCGGGTATTTCTCGCGTTCGCGTCCGGAGTCATCGTACACGGCAATTTTGGCGTTCCGGCTCATCACCACCCAGTCACCCTCTTTATTCTTGACGGCGATCGTCTCATTCGGAAGATCGGCGTTCTTCTTGGAATCAAAGCTCAGGTAATGAATGGTCCCCGCATGTTTGGCCTCCAGGGTGGTCTGTTCTACCACCTTGCTGGCCGTCCCACCGATGTGGAAGGTCCGCATCGTCAACTGTGTGCCCGGCTCGCCGATCGATTGCGCCGCGATCACGCCGACCGGCTCGCCGCGCTGCACCAATTGTCCACGGGCGAGGTCGCGACCGTAACACCGGACGCACATTCCGCGCCGGGACTCGCAGGTGAGGACCGATCGGATCTTCACGCGATCCAGTCCGGCCTCGACCACGTTGACGGCCCGTTCTTCCGTAATCTCCTCGTTCGCTCCGATGATCAACTCCCCCGTCACGGGATCCCGCACGTCATCGGCGGCGATTCTGCCCAGGATCCGCTCGCCGAGTTGCTGAATGACCTCCCCGCCTTCGACCAACGCCGTGACGAAGATCCCGTCGGATGTGCCGCAATCATCTTCGCTGACGATCACATCTTGCGCGACATCCACAAGACGACGGGTGAGGTAGCCCGAGTTGGCGGTCTTCAGGGCGGTATCGGCCAGCCCTTTCCGCGCGCCGTGCGTCGAAATGAAGTACTGAAGCACGGTCAGGCCTTCCCGGAAATTGGCCGTGATGGGCGTCTCGATGATCACCCCCGACGGCTTGGCCATGAGGCCTCTCATACCGCCGAGTTGGCGGATCTGCTGCGAGCTGCCCCGGGCCCCCGAGTCGGCCATCATGAAGATCGGATTGAACCCGCGCTTGGCGGCCACGCCGCTCTCCGTTCCAAGTTCTTTCATCATCTCATTGGCGACCTGTTCGCCGACATGCGCCCAAATATCGATCACCTTGTTGTATCGCTCGCCGTTGGTGATCAAGCCGTCGCCGTATTGCCGTTCGATTTCCGACACCTCGGCCTGAGCCTTCCGGATCAGATCCCCCTTTTTGGTCGGAATATGCATGTCGTCAATACAGATGGAGATTCCGGCCTTGGTGGCATAGAAGTACCCGAGATCCTTCATTCGGTCCAACATGAGGACCGTCTCCCGATGTCCGGCCCGCCGATAGCAGGTGTCGATCAGTTTCGTCATCTCCTTCTTGGTCATGACCAAGTTGATGGCGTCAAACTGGATCCCGCGCGGGACAATCTCCCCGAAGAGCACCCGCCCGACCGTGGTGAAGTGCCTCCACTGGGATGGGTCCCTCAGGGTGTTTTCCGTCATCCCTTCTTCTCGGATAGGGGTAAGACCACGGACTTTGATGCGGGCATGCTCCGAAACCGCGCCGAGATCATAGGCGATGCGAACTTCCTCCGGCGAACTGAAAATCCTGCCTTCGCCCTTCGCCCCCGCCTGATCGCGGGTGAGCCAGTAGCACCCCAAGATCATATCCTGCGAGGGCACCGTGATCGGCTTGCCGCTGGCAGGCGAGAGGATATTGTTGATGGACATCATCAGCACGCGCGCTTCGATCTGTGCCTCCACCGACAGTGGGACATGGACGGCCATCTGGTCGCCATCGAAATCGGCGTTGAACGCGGCGCACACGAGAGGGTGCAGGCGGATCGCCTTCCCCTCGACGAGGATCGGATCGAAGGCCTGGATACCAAGACGGTGCAAGGTAGGAGCCCGATTGAGCAGGATGGGATGTTCTTTGATCACTTCATCCAGAACGTCCCAGACTTCCGGCTTCTCATTCTCCACCAGGCGCTTGGCGCTCTTAATGGTGGTCGCCGCGCCCCGCTCTTCGAGCTTGTGGAAGATGAAAGGCTTGAAGAGCTCCAGCGCCATCTTTTTCGGAAGCCCGCACTGGTGGAGGCGGAGTTCCGGACCAACGACGATAACCGTCCGGCCCGAGTAATCCACGCGTTTGCCGAGTAGGTTCTGCCGAAACCGGCCCTGCTTCCCTTTCAGCATGTCGCTGAGCGATTTCAAGGGACGCTTGTTCGGCCCGCGAATCGCACGCCCGCGGCGCCCATTGTCGAACAGGGCGTCCACGGCCTCCTGCAACATTCGCATCTCGTTTCGGATGATCACCCCCGGGGCTTTCAACTCCATCAAGCGCTTCAACCGATTGTTCCGGTTGATGACGCGGCGATAGAGATCGTTCAGGTCGGACGTGGCGAATCGGCCCCCGTCCAAGGGCACCAGCGGGCGCAACTCCGGCGGAAGCACCGGAATGACGTCCATGATCATCCACTCCGGCTTGTTTCCCGATCGCCGGAAGGCCTCCAGGACCTTCATGCGCTTGGTGTGCTTCTTTTTCTGGGCAAGGGAGTTGGTCTCCTTGACCTTTTTATAGAGATCGGCCCAGAGGGCGTCGATATCGATCTTGCGCAGCATCTCGCGAATGACCTCGGCGCCGATCCCGGCCTTAAAGCTTCCGCCGTGTTCCTGCATCAACGCGCGATACCGTTCCTCGGACAGCAGTTCCTTCTCCTTCAGATCCGTCCCGCCGGGATCGAGCACCACATAGCTCTCAAAATAGAGAACCCGTTCCAAGTGTTTGAGGCTCATGTCGAGGAGCGTGCCGATCCGGCTGGGAAGGCCTTTCAAGAACCAAATATGCGCGACCGGCGCGGCCAATTCGATATGGCCCATGCGCTCGCGACGCACCTTGGACTGGATGACCTCGACTCCGCACTTGTCGCAGACGATCCCGCGGTGTTTCATCCGCTTGTACTTGCCGCAGTTGCATTCCCAATCCTTGGTCGGACCGAAGATCTTAGCGCAGAACAGGCCGTCCTTCTCAGGTTTGAAGGACCGGTAGTTAATGGTCTCCGGTTTTTTTACTTCGCCATAGGACCACGAACGGATCTTATCCGGAGAAGCCAGCCGAATACGGATCGCGTCGAACGACACGCCGTCTGGCTGCTTTTCAAACACCGTAGAAATTCCGTCCAAGCTTCTACCTCCGTACAAAGCTCGCAAGGACCGGCACTTCGATCATACGTGCCGGGCACTCAATACCGCCACCCTTATGCCTTCGCCTTGTTCAATTCCACGTCCAACCCCAGGCTTTGGAGTTCCTTCACCAAGACATTGAAGGACTCCGGCAAGCCCGGCTCCAGAAAGTTCTCGCCCTTGACGATCGCTTCATACATCCGGGAGCGACCCGGCACGTCATCCGATTTGACCGTCAGAAATTCCTGCAGGGTCGAAGCAGCGCCGTATGCCTGGAGGGCCCAGACCTCCATCTCTCCCAACCGTTGTCCGCCGAACTGCGCCTTCCCGCTAAGCGGCTGCTGAGTAACCAGGGAGTACGGCCCGATCGACCGGGCGTGAATCTTATCATCTACCAGATGATGGAGTTTCAGCATGTACATGTACCCCACGGTAACGGGGCTCTGAAAGGGCTCACCGATACGCCCGTCGAACAGTTCGCTCTGCCCCGATTCCGGCAATTTCGCTTTCTTCAACAAGGACTTGATCTCGACCTCAGACGTTCCCTCGAACACCGGAGTGGAGACCCATAAGCCAAGGGCTTTGGCCGCCCAACCCAGGTGCGTTTCTAAGATCTGCCCCACGTTCATGCGGGACGGCACTCCTAAGGGATTCAGCACAACCTCCACCGGCGTCCCGTCAGGCAGGTAGGGCATATCTTCCTCGGGAAGAATGCGCGAAACCACCCCTTTATTGCCGTGCCGACCGGCCATCTTATCGCCGACGGAGATTTTTCGCTTCATCGCGATGTAGACCTTGACCAGCTTGATCACGCCAGGGGGCAGTTCGTCACCCCGCCGGAGGCGGCCGACCTTCTCATCGTAAAGTGTCTGGAGGATCTCGCTCTGTTCCTTGGCCAGTCGCTCAATCTCCTCGATCTCTGCCTGTTCCTCCGGGTCACTGAGCACGATCCGCCGAATCTCGTCGTCGCTGAGTTTCTTGAGAATGTCAGGAGCGACCTTGCCCTTCCGCTTCAAAATGATTTCGCCGGATTCCCCGTCCATTAGATCCCGCGCGACCACCTTGCCCAGCAGAAGTTTGCGGACCTTCTTGATTTTTTCTTCTTCCACGATGCGAAGGCTGTCCTGGTGCTCGCGCTGAATCTTGGACGCATCGTCGCTCTCGATGCTTTTGGAGCGCTCATCCTTGTCCAATCCCTTACGGGAAAAGATTTTGACGTCCACCACGATGCCCTCCACGCCGGGCGGAACCGTGAGCGACGTATCCTTGACGTCCCCCGCTTTCTCGCCGAAGATGGCGCGCAGCAGCTTTTCCTCAGGCGTCAATTGGGTCTCCCCCTTCGGCGTGACCTTGCCGACGAGGATGTCCCCCGGTTTGACTTCCGCCCCGATGCGGATAATGCCGCTCTCGTCGAGATCGCCAAGCGCCTCTTCCCCGACGTTAGGAATGTCCCGGGTGATGTCTTCTTTGCCAAGTTTGGTGTCGCGGGCCTCTACTTCAAACTCTTCGATGTGGATGGACGTGAAGGCATCCTCACGGACGAGCCGCTCGCTAAGAAGGATGGCGTCTTCGAAGTTGTACCCCCCCCAGGGCATGAATGCCACCAAGATGTTGCGTCCGAGCGCCAAATCGCCCCGGTCAATCGCTGGCCCGTCGGCGAGAACCTGACCGCGTTTGACCCCCTGTCCGACCGTCACCACCGGCTTCTGATTGATGCAGGTATTCTGATTGGACCGCTTAAACTTGACCAGATCATAGGTGTCGAGACAGACCTCGTGCTTCCTGCTTCCCGCCTCTTTCCTTCGCAATTCAGTCTTGACGACAATCCGCGTGGCATCGACGCTCTCCACGACGCCGGGACGCTGGGCCAGGACGACGTAACCTGAATCACGAGCCACGATAGCCTCCATCCCCGTCCCGACAAGGGGAGCCTCGGACTGGACAAGAGGCACGGCCTGCCGTTGCATGTTGGACCCCATCAGCGCGCGATTGGCGTCATCGTGTTCAAGGAATGGAATCAGGGCCGTCGCCACACTGACGACCTGCTTGGGCGACACATCCATGTACTCCACTTTCTCCGGGGGCACCATCACGAAATCCCCGCCGTAACGCGTCGAGACATTCTCGGCGGTGAGCCTCTCGTGGTCGTCCACTTCTGAATTGGCCTGGGCGATATAGTACCGTTCGCCGTCGATCGCCGAGAGAAACTCGATTTCGTTCGAAACCCGCCCCTTGTGGACTTTCCGGTATGGCGCCTCGATAAACCCGAACTCGTTCACACGCGCATAGGTAGCCAACGACGTGATGAGTCCGATGTTGGGCCCTTCCGGGGTCTCGATCGGACAGATGCGGCTGTAGTGGGAAGGATGGACGTCTCGAACTTCGAACCCGGCCCGTTCGCGCGTGAGGCCGCCGGGCCCCAGCGCAGACAGCCGGCGTTTGTGAGTGATCTCGGCCAAGGGATTCGTCTGATCCATGAACTGCGAGAGCTGGCTGCTTCCGAAGAACTCCTTGATGGCCGCGATAACCGGCTTCGCATTGATCAGATCGTGCGGCAGTACCGCTTCCATATCCAGAAGGTTCATCCGCTCCCTGATGCTCCGCTCCATCCTGACCAGGCCCAGCCGAAACTGGTTCTCCAGAAGCTCGCCGACCGACCGAACACGCCGATTCCCAAGGTGATCAATGTCGTCAACCTCTCCCTTACCAGCTTTGAGGTTAACCAGGTACCGAATGACCTCGATGATGTCCTCGGGCGTGAGCGTCCGCTTTTCGAGCGGAAGGTTCAGCCCTAACTTCTTGTTCAGCTTGAGCCGCCCAACCGGCGAGAGGTCGTACCGCTTGGCATTGAAAAACAAGTTCTCGAAGAGGACTCGAGCAGTCTCGACCGACGGAGTTTCTCCGGGGCGGAGGCGCTTGTAAATCTCAACCATCGCCTCTTCCTTCGAGATCGTTTTCTCGCTTTCCAGGGTATCTTCAATGACCGACGGGGTCGTCGTGGTGTCCAAGTACACGACTTTAAACGACTCGATCTTGGATTTCACGATCTTGCTCAAGACGTCTCCGGTCAGCTTTTGATTCTTCTCGAGGATTTTTTCTTTCGACGTGCCTTCGACGAGGTCGACGAGAAGGGTGCGCCCGACAAGCTCTTCCGGATTGACCTCAATTTCCTTGATACCGGCCGCCTTCAGACGACCGATCGTGGCCTTTGTGAGCTTCGACCCCTCGCGAGCGATAGGGTCCTTCGCGCCTTTTTCCATCAGGTCATTCGGGATGCGAAGGCCTGCATGGATTTCAGGATCAAGTTTCCGCCACAATTTGCCCTTCTGAACCAGGATTTCCTCGACGGGATAGTACATCCGCAGAATATCGTCTGTGGTATACCCGAATGCCTTGAGCAGGATCGTCGCCGGCATCTTCCGCCTGCGGTCGATCCTCACATACAAGATATCACGTACGTCAAACTCAAAGTCGAGCCACGACCCTCGATACGGAATGATCCGGGCCGAGTAGAGGATCTTCCCGGTCGCATGCGTGCGGCCCTTGTCATGCGTGAAGAAGCCTCCCGGCGAGCGATGGAGCTGGCTGACGACCACTCGCTCGGTTCCATTGATGATGAACGTTCCACGGTCCGTCATCAGCGGTAATTCTCCGATGTAGACCTCCTGCTCCCGGACGTCCAGGACTTTTTTGTGCGGTGACTTGTCGTCCTTATCAAGGACAACCAGGCGAACGCGAATCTTGAGCGGGGCGGCATAGCTCATGCCCTGCTCTCCGCACTCCCGGACGTCGTATTTCGGCGTTCCGAGACTGTAGTTCACGAACTCCAACACCGCCGTGCCGTTGTAGTCGGCGATGGGAAAGACACTGGTGAGGGCAGCCTGAAGCCCCTTGTCCTCGCGCCGGTTTGGCTCGACCTCCATTTGCAGGAAGTGGTCGTACGACCGCTTCTGGATTTCGATGAGGTCCGGTATTTCGATGTTGCGCGAGACCTTTGAAAAGTCTTTTCGTTCGATTAAGCTGCTCCCAGCCGTTTCAGACATGTACTCCCCCCAGACAATTAAGGGCCGTTCGTTGTTTCTCTCGAGGTGGCCAGGTAGACTCAGGGATACGCGGACGCCCGCTACTTAATCTCGACCTTGGCGCCCTGTTCTTCCAATTTCTTCTTCATCGTCTCTGCTTCTTCCTTCGTGACACCGGTCTTGACCGGCTTAGGCGCGCTTTCCACCAGGTCCTTGGCTTCCTTCAATCCCAAATTCGTCAGCTCGCGTACGACCTTGATGACCTGAATCTTCTTGTCGCCGGCAGTGGCCAGCACGACGTCAAAGGCCGTCTTTTCTTCGGCCGGCGCCGCCACGGTCGCTGCCCCGCCACCTGACGCCGCTACCGGCGCGGCCGCTGTAACGCCAAACCGCTCCTGCAACGCCTTGACGTAGTCGTCTAGCTCTAAAATCGTCATCCCTTCTATCATTTTGATGAAATCCTCTTTCGTCAGCTTCGTGGCCGTCGCACCAGACATGGGTTCCTCCTTCGTTTTTTCCTTAATCGCAAGCAAAGTCCCAACAAAATTTCCGAGTATCCCGTTCATCGTCCCAACGAGACCCGTCAGCGGGCCTTGCATCCCCGCCAGCAACCTGGCGAGTAAGACATTCCGCGAAGGCAGATTCGCCACCGCCTTGATGCGGATGGCATCAAAGGCATCGCCGTCGATCATGCCAAACGTAATTCGTATCCGTTGGTCGCGCTTGTCTTTCGTGATGAAGTCGCGGAGGACTTTTGCGGGCACGGCCGGATCGTCATACCCGATCGCCACTGACACCGGGCCGTGGAAGTGATCCTTCATGACGGCCATCGGCGTGCCTTCGACCGCCAGCATGGCCAAGGTGTTTTTCACGACCTTCAGCTCAGCTCGGGCGCTCCGGAGCTGCCGGCGTAACTCGGCGACTTCATTCCCGCCCAACCCCACGCACTCGGTCAGAACGGCCACGCGGGCCCGGCTGAACTTCTCTTGGAGTTCCGCAACCACCTGCGTCTTCTCTTCCTTGCGCATGATGCTCCTCTCCTCCGACGCCCGTCCGCCTAATCCAGAATCTTCCCGAGCGCGACCGTATCCAGGGGAATTCCGGGACCCATCGTGGACGACAGGGTAACGGATTTCAGATACCGGCCCTTACTCGACGCGGGCTTGGCCTTGATCACGGCCTCCACGATCGTCTTTGCGTTCTCGCGGAGCTTCTCCGCATCGAACGAGACCTTGCCGATCCGGACATGGACGATCCCGGCCTTTTCAACCTTGTACTCCACCCGCCCTTTCCGGATATCGCTGACGGCCTTCGCAACTTCGAAGGTCACGGTACCGGTCTTGGGGTTCGGCATGAGGCCGCGGGGCCCCAACAACTTACCCAATTTCCCCACCGCCCCCATAAGATCGGGCGTGGCCACGGCCTTGTCGAACTCCAGCCAGCCTCCCTTCACTTTCTCAACCAATTCTTCACCGCCCACGAAATCCGCGCCGGCCTCCCTGGCCTCCTTCTCCTGCTCGCCTTTGGCAAACACGAGGATTCGAACTTTCACCCCGGTCCCATGAGGCAAGACAGTCGTCCCGCGCACCATTTGATCCGACCGCTTCGGATCAACGCCGAGACAAAACGCCATTTCGACTGTCTCGTCGAACTTCGCGTAAGCGGCCCGCTTCACCAGATCCACCGCATCGTGAAGCCCGTATGTTTTAGGCTCGACGAGAACAGCCGCTGCTTTCCATTTCTTTCCCATCTCACACTCCCATTACGCGTAACTGTTAGGAACCCACCGTGATACCCATGCTGCGCGCGGTCCCCTCGATAATGCGAACCGCGGCCTGCAGGTCGGCAGCATTAAGGTCAGGCATCTTCAGCCGTGCGATATCGTTGATCTGAGCCGCGGTGACCTTGCCCACCTTATCCTTATTCGGCACCCCGGACCCTTTGATGATCCCCGCGGCTTTCTTCAGCAGATCCGACGCGGGCGGGGTCTTCATAATGAAAGTGAAGCTCCGGTCGGTGTAAACCGAGATTATTACCGGGATGATGGCGCCTTCTTGGCTCTGGGTCTTGGCGTTGAATTGCTTGCAGAACTCCATGATATTGACGCCGTGCTGTCCGAGAGCCGGCCCTACGGGCGGAGCCGGGTTCGCCTTTCCGGCCGGAATCTGCAGCTTCACCAGGCTTTTCACCTCTTTTGCCATGGTCGCTCCTTATACTTTACACTCGTTCGATCTGCATGAACCCCAGCTCCACTGGAGTTCCGCGGCCAAAGATGCTCACCAAGGCCTTGACCCGACCGCGTTCCTGATCCACATCGTCGATCATGCCGTTAAAGCCCAGGAACGGACCATCAATAATGCGGATATTGTCTCCCTTGTTGTACTCCTCTTTCTGGCGAGGCACCGCCGTGCCGGTATTGATTTGTTTCAACAGCGTATCGACTTCCTCCGTCGTCAGCGGGATGGGCTCTGTCCCCCCTCCCACGAACCCCGTCACCTTCGGAGTCTTCTTGATCATCTCCCACGACTCCGGAGACATGGTCATCTCGACCAGAACATAGCCGGGGAAGAACTTGCGTGTCGAGGTCCGCTTCTTCCCGTCCTTAATCTCGATCACGTCCTCGGTCGGCACCAAAACCTGCCCGACCGCATCCTGCAACCCCATCTGGCTGGCCTGCTCGAGGATGCTGGACTTGACTCTTCCCTCGAACCCCGCGTAGGTGTGGACGACATACCAGTTTTTTGCCATAGTTGTTTCTTCGCTCAAATGATCTTGCCCACAAGGCGGACAAGCACGAGATCCGCCAAAGCCAAAAAGAGCGAGACAATCAGGACGAGAACGATCACAACCGTCGTTGACCCGATGGTCTCACTGCGGGTTGGGTAGGTCACCTTCTTCAGTTCCGACCTGACATCGACCAGAAACTCAACAACCGTGTTCCACAGCCGCTTGAACATAGTTGCGTTCTCGCCTCTAAAATCTAGCCATTGAGGTTTTAACCGTCGCGCCCAGGCCCCAAGACTACTGGAGGTATTGCATATCCCGGCCCCTTTGATCGAAGGGCCGGGGTTAGCAAGCTCGGAGTGGCAGGGGCACTAGGAATTGAACCCAGACCTTCGGTTTTGGAGACCGACGTGCTAACCGTTGAACACCATGCCCCTGACTGGTCACACCTGGAAACTATTTGGTTTCCTTGTGGGACGTGTGCTTGCGACAGAACCGACAGTACTTGCGTCGTTCCAACCGGTCCGGGTCGTTCTTCTTATTCTTCATGGTGGAATAATTGCGCCGTTTGCAATCGGCGCATGCTAGTGTGATGATCTCGCGCATTTCTTATGCTCCAACGACCCCTCTCCCTAACCCTATTCCCGCAGGAAAGAAGGGAGGGGGCTTCACGCCAGGATTTCGGTGACGATGCCGGAGCCGACGGTCTTGCCGCCCTCGCGCACCGCAAAGCGCAGCCCCTGGTCCATCGCAATCGGCGAGATCAACTCCGCCGTCACCGACACGTTATCCCCCGGCATCACCATCTCCACGCCGGGGTTCAACTGCACCACCCCCGTCACATCCGTCGTCCGAAAGTAGAACTGCGGCCGGTACCCGTTGAAGAACGGCGTGTGCCGCCCCCCCTCCTCCTTCGTCAACACATACACTTCTGCCTTGAACTTCGTGTGCGGCGTGATCGTCTTCGGCTTCGCCAGCACCATCCCCCGCTCCACCTCTTCCTTCTTCGTCCCCCGCAACAGCACCCCGATGTTATCCCCCGCCTGCCCCTCATCGAGCACCTTGCGGAACATCTCCACCCCCGTCACCACCGTGCTCGCCGTCGGCCGCAACCCCACCATCTCGACCTCGTCCCCCACCTTCACCACGCCCCGCTCGCACCGCCCCGTCACCACCGTGCCCCGCCCGCTGATCGTGAACACATCCTCGATCGGCATCAAAAACGGCTTGTCCACCGCCCGCACCGGCGTCGGAATATAACTGTCCACCGCCTCCAGCAACTTCACAATCGCCGGCACCCCGATCGGACTCTGATCCCCCTCCATCGCCTTCGTCGCCGACCCCGTGATCACCGGAATCTTCTCCCCCGGAAACTCGTACTTCGTCAGCAGCTCCCGGACCTCCAATTCCACCAGCTCCAGCAGCTCCTTGTCGTCCACCTTGTCCGCCTTGTTCAAAAACACCACGATGTAGGGCACCCCCACCTGGCGGGCCAGCAGAATGTGCTCCCGCGTCTGCGGCATCGGCCCGTCCGCCGCACTGACCACCAGGACCGCCCCATCCATCTGCGCCGCCCCCGTGATCATGTTCTTCACGTAATCGGCATGCCCCGGACAGTCCACATGCGCGTAGTGCCGCTTGTCCGTCTCATACTCCACATGCGAAATCGCGATCGTCAGGATCTTCGTCGCATCCCGCCGCCCCTGCGACTCGGAGGCCTTGGCCACCTCGTCGTAGCTGACATACTTGGCCATCCCTTTGTCGCCCATCACCTTGGTCAACGCCGACGTCAACGTCGTCTTCCCATGGTCCACGTGCCCGATCGTCCCAATGTTCACGTGCGGCTTGCGCCGCTCATACTTCGCCTTCGCCATATGCCCCCCCTAACCTATGATCCCACCACCCATAAACCGAGCCCGAAAAAGAAAAATATCCCCTCGGCCTGGATCATTCGAGGCCTCCGGGTCGAGCAAGCGTGGTTTGGAGCCCACGACGCGGATCGAACGCGTGACCTCGTCCTTACCAAGGACGTGCTCTGCCAACTGAGCTACGTGGGCACCCGACGCTGCTCATATTTGCCCCATTCGAAGAAAAATTATCCCGTCGCGTAAAATCAAGCTTCTTTGAAGGTATTGCGTACCCTGACACGTTTGATCGAAGGGCCGGGCCCAGCAAAGCCTACTGAATATCCGCTGCGTTTGATCGTGTCACCCGTTGCGCTGGCCCGTTGCATGTGGAAGAGCAACAGACGCCCCGAGCAACGGGTCCCTGGTCCAGCAAGCTGGGCGTGGAGCGGGCGACGAGATTTGAACTCGCGACAGCCAGCTTGGAAGGCTGGAGCTCTACCCCTGAGCTACGCCCGCACGTCTGAGTTCTCATTAGCCCCTATGGCGTTGATCCCGCCACGCCAATCATTAGCACGCCGGGTCGAACACGTTCTGTATGGTGGGCAGGCAAGGATTCGAACCTTGGAAGCCGATGGCAACAGATTTACAGTCTGCCCCCTTTGTCCACTCGGGTACCTGCCCAATAAATACATGTTGCCGGCGGTCCTTCCTTCGCAAAGAAGAAGCCTAAGCAGCGACCGCCTCAACTCATCGACCCCACACCGACGAAACAAACAAAAAGACGAAACGGGCCCTCGCCGTTGCTATGACGGCGTGGTCTCTCATAATCTTCTTCTAACCGAGATGGGTGGATCAAGGATCTCCGAAGTTGATTAGTATATGAAAAGAAACCTGCCTTGTCAAGCCAAGTGAATAAATAATTCGTGGACTTACGAAAGGCCGGATTGAGCCACAATCAAGGGGGAGTCTGACCTTCGGCCAGGAGGCGACGCTTGAGGTAAAAGAATAGTCCAACTGCGACTATCAGACCGAGCAGGACCCATCCCGAGCGACTCACGATAGCGATCAAAAGAGGGAGATTGACTGCAAAAAAATAGGCCATCAAGGAAATGGCGATGACCCATGTAGCAGCGCCCAAGCAATTAAACAGCAAGAACCGTGACCACGGCATCTTGGTCGTTCCAGCCACCAAGGCTCCAAGTACCCGTACGCCCGTAATCCATCGTTGAACGAAGATCGCCTTGTCCCCATGCCGCTCAAAAAAATGCTCAACGGAGACCAGGCGTTTCTGGGTGATCAGAACGTACTTTCCATATTGCTGGACAAACGGGCGCCCCAGCCGTCGCCCCAGATAGAAACTGATGTTGTCCCCCAGGATACACCCTACTGTGGCCAACGGTATGACGGTGCCCAGGTTCAGATGTCCGTAATGAGAATAGATAGATGCAATGATGAGTATTGTTTCGCCGGGAACCGGCAGCGAGGCGTTTTCAGCCATAACCCCTAAGAACAAAATCAGGTACCCGTAATCATCAACGTAGGGTCTGGCCAGCTCGATCCACTCGAGGAGATGCTCGTGCATAGATTCGCAGCGGGCAGACCGTACCACGTAGTCCTGGTCGAGTCAATAGAAACGCTCGTCGGCACGGACCTCGAGCTTCGGAAACCACAGGCGCCAAACGCTTCGAGGCGTAATCCTTGACAGGCGGAAAAACCAACCAGTATCATCGCTCTCCTCAGATGCTCGCAATCAACCCACACGGGCCGCGTGCTTGCGTGAAATCCTGTGTGCTCTTTCTCGTCTTCCTGGTCGGTACGCTTGCGCGGCCGGCGTTTGCGCAAACGGCCTTGACGATCCTTCATACCAGCGAACACCACGGAACGCTCGAAGCGCTCGATCACGGTCCCTTTAAGAATCTCGGCGGCGTCACAAGACGAGCAACCCTGATCGAGCAGGTTCGGAAGGAGGCTCAGCACGTCTTACTCGTCGACAGCGGAGACCTGTTGGTGGGCACGGCCATGTCCTCAGTCTTCCGCGGAGAGGCCGACATCGCTGCCATGAACTTGATGGAATACGACGCCGTCGGGGTCGGCAACCATGATTTCGACTTCGGGACCGAGCATCTGAGAAGACTACAAAAGGAGGCGCGCTTCCCATTCCTGTGTACCAATGTTCGTCCGAAGGCGCCTGATGCGTGCAAGCGCTTCATCATCAAGTCCTTGGGGCCATTACGGATCGGGCTGATAGGCCTGATCGGAAAACGAAACTACCCCGACACGTTTAATCGAGCCGCCGTCCGTGAGTTGGACTTTCAGGACCCTATCGAAGCGGCTCAAGCCGTAGCGGCGGAACTGCGAGAGCGGGTCGAGCTCCTGGTCGCCATCACGCACCAAGATACCGAGGAAGACCTCGTTCTCGCCCGATCCGTCCCGGCCTTGGACGTGATCATCGGAGGACACACGCAGGGCTTTGACGGCTTGGTTCCTCCAGGCAAGACCACGCCGCTCGAAGGACGCATCGAACTCCGCGGGGTCGGTCCGGTTTTCGTCAAAACCCATCGCCAGGGGCAGACCTTGGGCCGCCTGGACCTGCTGTATCATGAGAAGACCGTGATGGTCGCCGAGGCCCGTAACCTGCCCGTTGTGCCTAGCATCCCAGCGAATCAGAAGGTCTCGGCATTGGTTCAGGACTATGCCAGGCGGCTCGACGAACAGACCACGCAAGTTATGGGCGAGTCGGCTGTCCACTTGGAAGGCGAGAGCGCGCAGGTCCGCACCCGCGAAACCAACCTGGGCAATCTGCTCGCCGACCTTGCCCGCAGGCATGCCAGTACCGACATCGCCTTGCTGAACGCCGGCGTGATCCGCAGCAGTATTCCCGCGGGCCTGGTCACGCTCAAACGAATCATGGAGGTGCTCCCTTTCGATTCCACATTGACGACCTTCACGCTCACCGGAGTCCAGTTAGCGGAGGCACTGGAGAACAGCGTCAGCCGCCTTCCCCAAGCGTCCGGTCGCTTCCTCCAAGTATCGGGGCTGAGCTACGTCTTCGACCCGATGGCTCCGGTCGGATCCCGCGTGAAGGAGATCCGGGTCAGCGGGCATCTTCTCGACCCCACCCGTCGTTACTCGGTCGTGGCGGATCAGTTCCTAGCCGAGGGCGGTGACGGCTACGCGGTGTTTCTCCGTGCCTCAGACAAGCGTGACCGCCAAATCCCGCTCCGTGATGTCCTATCCACAGCCCTTAAAGCCGGCCCGCTTGCGGCCACGGAGGAGGCGCGCATTAGAAGCATCGCGCCCAAGCGATAGCAATCGTTTTCGTGAAGACGGGCCTAAAAGAGGCTGGTTTGTTGGGGTGCGGGCCTGCGGAAGGTCGAAGGAAGGGGAATCTCCGGAGTCTCGGCAAAACCGGCCCTGGCCTTGGCCGCGACGAACAGTTGTTCGATCATCTCGCCGTAGGTTCCTTGCCCAGTATGCCGTTCGAAAAACCGGTTGTTCGTGAGCATCCCCCCGCGGACTTCCTGCAAACGATGGGAGATCTTCTTGATGCGATCAGGAAACGCCGCCGTCATTCGCTCGAGAAAGACAGGTTCCACGCTACCGGGCAACCGCAGGAGGCTGTAGAAGGCGGTTCTAGCTCCGGCCTCCCGCGCCTGCTGAAGAATCTGGAACATGTGGTCGTCGTTGAGACCGGGGATCACCGGCGCAATCGAGACACCGGTTGGAATCCCGGCGTCTGCGAGAGCTTTTAATGCCGCCAGGCGCTTGGTGATGGACGGCGCTTGAGGTTCTACCCGCCGGGCCGTCTCGTTATCGGCAAACGGGATGCTGAAATAGACGCGCACCGCGGCTTCGTCGTTGAGACGACGCAGCACATCGAGGTCCCGCAGGATGAGGACGGCCTTGGTGATAACCCCGACCGGATTGCGAAACTCCGCGCAGACTTCAAGACAGGCGCGGGTCAGCCCCCACGCCGCCTCAAGCGGCTGGTAGCAATCCGTGTTGCCCGAAAAGACCACCAACTCGCCCTGCCAGGACGGCTTGAGAAACGCCTCACGCAACAACACAGCAGCGTCCCGTTTAACGACCAGCTTGGACTCGAAATCGGTCCCTGCGCCGAAGCCGAGATACTCATGCGAGGGACGCGCGTAACAATAGGCGCACGCATGAAAGCATCCGCGATAAGGGTTGACGCTCCACCGAAAGGAGAGATCCGGGCTCTCGTTGCGGCTGAGAACGGACCGGCTGTCGTCCTCGAAAATCTGCAGCTTGACCGACGGCGGAGGCTCCAACCAGTCGCGGTGAAGGCTTTCGTATGGGTTGGGGGGATTGTAGATCGGCTTCATTGCTACCAATGTCATTCTATGCCCTCCCGAGAACGAGATCAATGCGTCCCGTATTCCCCTCTTGCCAGAAACCCAAATTCCCCGTAAGCTTGCCCGGCCGTGAGGCCCTGTTTGCAGCAACCAAGGAGACTACGGTGAGTTCCTCTCCATTTAACGGGCCGGTCGTTCTTGAGACTCAACTGGAAGGATTACCGTTAAAAGCCCGAGGGAAGGTTCGGGACATCTACGATCTGGGCGACTCCCTGCTGATCGTCGCGACCGATCGCATTTCCGCCTTCGACGTGGTTCTCCCGGACGGAATCCCCGGCAAGGGCACGATCTTAACTCAGCTCTCCGCGTTCTGGTTCCGGTGGTTGTTCGAGTTCGAAGACATCCTTCCGAACCATCTCATCACGACCGACATGGCGGAGTACCCTGAACTCTGCCGACGGCACCGGGCCATCCTGGAGGGGCGAAGCATGCTCGTTCATAAGGCGACGCCACTTCCGGTCGAGTGTATCGTGCGGGGCTATCTTTCGGGATCCGGGTGGGTGGACTACCAGCGAAGCGGCATGGTCTGCGGCCAGCCCCTCCTCAAGGATCTGGTCGAATCCCAAAAGCTCCCGGAGCCTCTCTTCACACCCTCCACAAAAGCGGAACTGGGCGAGCACGACGCCAACATCACGTTTGCGGAGATGGAGGCAAGCATCGGAGCGAACCTGGCCAAGACCGTGCGCGAGGTCAGCGTGAAGCTCTACCAGCGGGCCGCGGAATATGCCGAGACCAAAGGGATCATCATCGCCGATACCAAACTGGAATTCGGCCTGGACCCGACAACGAACCAGCCGATCCTTATTGATGAAGTCCTGACCCCCGACTCCTCCCGCTTCTGGCCCCGTGTCGGCTACAGCCTCGGTCGAGCCCAGCCGAGTTTTGACAAGCAGTTTGTCCGTGATTACTTGACCTCGATCAAGTGGGACAAAGAACCTCCCGCCCCTCACCTCCCCCCAGAGGTCATCAAGCAGACCCGCGAGCGCTATCGGGAAGCCTACCGGTTGCTCACCGGCTCCCAAGGCTAAGCTGATGGCCGCCGCCTGGGTCTCCGGCCTTATCTTCCTCATCATGTTCGCGGTCATCATGACCGACCGGGTCCACCGGACCATCGTGGCCTGGACGGGTGCCGCTGGGATGGTGGTCGCGGGTCTGCTTTTCGGGTTCTACAACCAGAGCCAGGTGCTGGCCGCCATTGACTTCAATACCCTAGGCCTGCTCCTCGGCATGATGATGCTCGTAGCCATGCTGGGGAAGACCGGGTTGTTCGAGTACCTGGCGATCCTGACCGCACAACGGTCGGGCGGAGACCCGTGGCGGCTGTTGGTGTTCCTCGGCGGCCTGACGGCGGTGCTGTCCATGTTCCTGGACAACGTCACGACGATCGTCCTGATCGGTCCCGTCACCCTCCTATTGGCCGCCAAACTGGCCATCAATCCGGTCCCTTTGCTGATGGGAGAGGCGCTGCTGTCGAATATCGGCGGGACCGCGACTCTCGTCGGGGACCCGCCGAACATTTTGATCGGATCGGCCGCGGGGTTCTCGTTCAATGACTTTCTACTGGTGCTCCTGCCGATCGTGGTGGTCGCCTATTACCCCACACTCCGCACGCTGCGGTGGGCCTTCGCCGACGAGATCCAGAGGGTGTCGGATCGCCTGGAAGTGTTGCAGTCGCTCCACCCGGCGGAGTCCCTCCGTGACCGCGCGACGATGAATAAACTGCTCGTCGTCCTGGGCATCGTCGTGGGGCTGTTCTTCCTCCATGACACCCTGCACCTCAAACCGGCCACCGTCGTGTTCATCGGCGCGGCCCTCGCGTTGGCCTGGGTACGCCCCGATCCGGAAGAGGTACTCCGGGAAGTAGAATGGAGCGTCCTCCTGTTCTTCACCTGCCTCTTCGTCGCTGTCGGAGGATTGGAGGCCGCCGGCGTGATGCGAGCCGCGGCCGAATTCATAGTGGGGTTCGCCGGCACCAATCCTCTGCTGACCGCCGTCCTGCTTATCTGGGTGTCCGCCGTCCTGTCGGCAATCGTTGACAATATCCCCTTCGCCGTGGCGATGGTCCCGATCATCAAGGGTTTGGAGGCCGAAGGGGTCGCCGTGGAGCCGCTCTGGTGGGCGTTGGGGCTTGGGGTCGGATTCGGAGGGAACGGTTCGCCCATTGGCGCGACTGCCAATGTCATCGCAGTCACGTTGAGCGAGCGAGCGGGACGGCCGATTACGTTCCGGATGTGGTTCCGGTCAGGGGCTATCGCCACGGTGGTCTCTTGTGCAGTCGGCACGCTGGCGTTTCTTGTGATCTTCGGCCTCCTCAAACGGTAAGCATTAATGGCGCTCGTACCAACTCCTCCCTGCTTCGTCCTGTTTACTGACCTCGATGGCACACTGCTCGATACGGCCACCTACCGGTGCGATGCCGCGAGGCCGGCCCTGGATCGCCTCCGGGAACACATGATCCCGCTCGTTATCTGCACGAGTAAGACCCGGGCCGAGGTCGAACCCCTCCGCCAGGAACTGGACAACCATGATCCCTTCATCATTGAGAATGGAGGCGCATTGTATATTCCGGAAGGGTACTTCAAGACACCCCCGGCCGGCTCCATCAGTCGTAATGGATACCATGTGGTCGAATTGGGGGTGGCTTACAGTCTGCTGCGCGAAGCGCTCCGAAGCATCGAGGGGCAGACCGGCGCAACCCTGGTCGGCTTTGGGGACATGACCTTGGAGGACATCGTGAGAGTGACGGGGCTGGCTCAACCGGAGGCCGAACGGGCCCGGCAACGTGAATACGACGAGCCGTTTGTCGTTACAAGCAATAACGCTACGCTTGAGAAGGTCCGCGGAGCAGCCGCCCAGCTTGGCCTAACCGTGGTGTCAGGAGGCCAGCTCTATCATCTGGTTGGAAGCACCGACAAAGGACGCGCCTGTCGTGTCTTGACTGATCTCTATCGCCAGGAATGGGGAGAGATTGCTACGGCCGGGATCGGCGACAGCCTGAACGACATGCCGATGCTGGAGTGCGTTGATCGGCCGTTTCTCGTCGAGCGGCCTGAAGGTGGTCATGAAGACGGGATCGTGATTGAAGGCGTGACTCGCCTCCGGGGCATCGGACCGGTTGGCTGGGCGGAGGGTATACGGCAGCTTCTTGTCGAAAATTCTTGACCTGGTTCGGCGAGTCCTCTTAGGATTGAATGTGGTGAGAATTCTGCTGCTGGCATTGTGCGTGGCGGTGATGTTGCAACTGCTGGGCCTCCCATTCACTCTATGGGATGCCATGCTGGGATTCGATGCCGAAGACTCCTTGGCCCCAGAAGGATTCACCCTTGTGACGAGCCTTTCCATTCCTTTCAGAATCTCTCCATCCTATTCACAGTCAGCGCTCATCGAAGACAGTACCCCTTTTGATTTCGCAGGGTCAATTTTTCGGCCCCCTCCTTCCTTCCGCTGAATTCATTATGACTGGGGCTCACTGCTCCAACGTGAGATCAACGGAGGGAAGCCACGTGCGCTGCTCACGCTGCAATGAATTGATGTCTCTTACGCGCTTTTGGAAACCACGACCGGCCAGGACCTAGACAGGCCTCTGGTTCTGATCGCACTTCGAAGGAGTGCCGTATGTCCGATTTTTACCAGACCGGCTTGATCGCCACCCTGCACAGACTGGGCCAGCCGAACTTGGAACGGCTCGAACGGGAACTGGCCGAGCATTCCAGAACCAATCCGATTGCGCTCGTTCTTCCCTGCCTGTACGCCGAGTTGCAAGGACCGGCGCTCGGCGGAATCGTGGACCACCTCACGCAGGTGAGATATCTCAATGAGATCATCATTGCCATAGGCCGGGCTTCAGCCCTCGAATTCCGGCGAGCCAAGGAGTATTTCAAGGCCCTGCCCCAGGATGTTCGCCTGATCTGGATCGAAGGGCCTCGCATCCAGGAACTCCTGAAGCTCTTGGTCAGCCAGGAAATTGACATCGGCCTGGCCGGCAAGGGCCAGTCCTGCTGGATCGCTTTCGGCTACATCCTTGCCAGGCGGCGCAGCAAGGTCATCGCCCTGCACGATTGCGACATCGTCAGCTACAACCGCGAGTACCTGGCCCGCCTCTGCTACCCGGTGGCCAACCCGAACCTCAGCTATGAGTTCTGCAAGGGGTACTACGCGCGGGTGACCGACCGCCTACACGGGCGCGTTACCCGGCTCTTCATCACCCCCATGATTAGAGCGCTGCACCGCCTGGTGGGGCCGCACCCTATGCTTACCTTCCTGGACGGCTTCCGCTATCCGCTGGCCGGCGAATTCGCGATGGTCACGGACCTGGCCTGGACTAACCGGATCCCAGGCGACTGGGGCCTTGAGATCGGCGTGCTGGCCGAGGTCTACCGGAACTGCGCCCTGCGCCGTGTGTGCCAGGCCGACCTGACCGACAGCTACGAGCACAAACACCAGAGTCTGTCGGCCGACAACCCCGAGGCAGGGCTGCATAAAATGTGCGTAGACATCTCCAAGTCGCTCTTCCGGAACCTGGCCGGCGAAGGCGTGATCTTCACCGACGGGCTGCTGAAGACCATCCGGGCGACCTATCTCCAGATCGCGCAAGAGGCGATCAAGAAGTACGAGGACGACGCGGCCATCAACAGCCTCCGGTTCGATCGGCACGAGGAACGGATGGCGGTGGAGGCGTTCCTCAAGGGAATCAAATTGGCCTCCGAGGGCTTCCTGGAAGACCCGTTGGGCGTGCCGATGATCTCCAACTGGGCCCGCGTGACCGCCGCCGTCCCCGACATCTTTGAACGGTTGGTGGAGGCGGTTGAAGCGGACCACGCGTGGGATCCGAAAGGGGACACGGCGTCCACGGGAGCGTAAGACAGACGGGCAGCTACCCTGCATGGAACAGGACGCAGCGTCAGTCATTCTGCAAGAGCGGACGGCCGCGCAGGTCCGCGAGATTGCTCAGGCCGATATCCTTGTCGGCATTCCCAGCTTCAACAATGCCGCCACGATCGGCCATGTCGTCAAGGCGGTGATCGCCGGCCTGGCCAAGTACTTCCCGGATCAACGCGCTATCCTGGTCAACTCGGACGGGGGTTCTACGGACGGCACGACGGAGGCTGTGGCCAGTGCCAGCGTGGATCTCGGCCCCATGCTCATCACCGATCGCCAAAGCCTCCTGCATCGGATTATCACCCCGTACCCAGGTATCCCGGGTAAGGGCAGCGCCTTCCGGACGGTCTTCGAGGTGGCCCGACGGCTGAACGTCAAGGCCTGTGCCGTGGTGGACGCAGACGTCAGATCGATCACCCCCGAATGGATCGAGCTTCTCCTCCAGCCGGTTCTGAACGAGGGCTTCGACTATGTCGCTCCATACTACCTACGGCACAAGTATGACGGGACGATCACGAACAGCATCGTCTATCCGCTGACGCGCGCATTGTACGGCGTGCAGATCCGACAACCGATCGGAGGCGACTTCGGCTTTTCGGGAAAACTGGTCGGACATTACGTGGACAAGCACGTCTGGGAGTCGGATGTCGCCCGGTTTGGGATTGACATCTGGATGACCACCGAAGCGGTCGCCTTAGGAGCACGGGTCTGCCAGAGCTTCCTGGGTGCTAAGATCCACGATCCCAAGGACCCGGCCGCCGACTTGTCGGCCATGCTGACCCAGGTCATGGGGGCGGTCTTCGCCTTGATGGAGGAACATCACAGAGTGTGGCCTTTCATCCAAGGCTCGAACCCGGTCCCCTTGTTCGGCTTTCAATACGAGGTGGGCGTCGAGCCCGTGAACGTCAACGTGGACCGAATGATCGCAAGCTTTCGGCAGGGACTCGCCGACCTGCGTCCGATATGGGAGGTCATGTTGGCCCCTGAGACCCTCCAAGCTCTCGCGGCCACGGAGGGCACACCGGCCCACGGCTTCCATATCTCTGACGAGCTCTGGGCGAAAACTGTCTTTGACTGCGCCGCAGCCTTCCACCGACGAGTCCTCAATCGCGAGCACCTGATTAAAGCCATGACCGCGCTTTACCTGGGCAGGACCGCGTCGTTCGTCGTGGAGACGCAAGGGCTCACGACCCGGGAAGCGGAGGATTGCATCGAGCGCCTGGGCACGGTATTCGAGCGGCTCAAGCCCTATCTGCTGGATCGCTGGGGCGCCGCCGAGGAGGCATCACCATGAAAGAATTCTGGGACAGCGCCTTACTGGAGCCATTAGCAACAGTCGGGACCCGCATTGTGCAATTTCTCCCCAATCTTCTCGCCGCCTTCGTCATTCTCGCCGTCGGATGGCCCTTGGCCTGGGCGTTGGGCCGTGGAGTCGAGCGGGGGCTGAGAATGCTGGGGGTGGACCACCTCGCCGATCGAATCGGGCTCAACGCCGTGCTGACACGCGGAGGGCTGAAACCAGACCCCTGTCACTTCATCGGTCGCACACTCTATTGGGGACTGTTGGTCCTCACCATCATCGCATCATTGGGCGCACTGGACGTGACCCCCATTAACCAGTTCGCCGCCAGCTTGCTGAGCTACATCCCGCACTTGATCACCGCAGGGATGATCCTCATCGCCGGGCTGTTTCTGAGCAATTTCGTGGCCCGGGCAACCCTTATCACGGCCGTGAACGCCAACTTCCGCCCGGCCACAACCGCAGCCGGCCTTGCCAAGTGGGGCGTCCTGCTGGTAGCGCTGGCGATGGCGCTGGAGCAACTCGGGATCGCCAGGAACATCGTCGTGGTCGGCTTCGGAATCGTCTTCGGTGGCGTGGTCCTGGCCCTGGCCTTGGCCTTCGGCCTCGGTGCCACGAATCTTGCCAAAGAGTTCCTGGAGCGCCAGTTCGGCAAAAGCGGTGCACGCGCCAAGGATGACCTCACACATCTATAGGAAAGCCTTCGCGCCGCAATTGACAGCGCCACCGTGTGAATATAAGGTGATGCGGCCGTCCGTATGGAATGCAGCCCTGTGGAAAGGGTGACTCGAAGATGCTCGACACGCTGCCCCCCAGTCTGATCAGTTTCCTGAAAGCCAGCGGCGTGTTTGCCGGCGTGGTCGGTCTTACATTGGGTCTCCGCCACGTGGCATTCCGTGCCTTGCACCGTTGGGTTTCCTCCACAGCCATGCTCGTGGACGATATCGTCTTGGAGAGCGTTCGGATCCCCTCGATTATATGGTGCGTGCTCATCGGCATTTACGTCGCCGTGGACACGGCCCAACTTCCTCCGCGTCCCAGCGCGCTTACCCTCAATGCCATCTATGCCCTCCTCGTGGTATCCCTGACGGCGGCGGTCGCCAACCTGGCAGGCTCCTCGCTCGGACATGTCCTGAAAGAGAAAGACCTTGCCATTCCGGCAACCGGCCTATCTCTCACGATCATCAAGGTCGGAATCTGGGTGGTGGGCGGGCTGGTACTCTTGAGCGGATTGGGCATCTCGATCGCTCCCATCCTCACGGCACTAGGGGTCGGAGGGCTTGCCGTCGCCCTGGCGCTGCAGGATACGCTGTCGAACTTCTTTGCCGGCATTCATCTGCTGATCGAGAAACCAATCCGTGTCGGCGACTTCGTCCGACTGGAGACAGGCCAGGAGGGTTACGTGGTGTATATCGGTTGGCGGACCACGCGAATCCGCATGCTCCCCAACAACATGGTCGTCATGCCGAACAGCAAGTTGACGCAGTCCGTACTGGTCAACTACTCGCTGCCCGAAACCCGCATGTCCCTCCTGATTCCGGTAAGCGTGTCCTACGATACCGACCCCGCACGAGTCGAACAGATCCTGCTTGAGGAAGTGGCGAAGGCCCAGGGAAACCTCCCCGGGCTCCTGGCTGAGCCCGCTCCGATGGTCCGATTCATCCCTGGCTTCGGCGAGTCCTCGCTGGATTTCACCCTGGTGTTCCAAGTCCGGGAGTTCACGGACCAGTTCCCCGTCCAGCATGAGTTACGCAAGCGGATCTTGAAACGATTCCGGGATGAAAAGATCGAGATCCCCTTCCCCCAGCGAGACATCCATATAAAATCAAGTCCTCAACACTAGGCTCGCTTGATCCATGGAACTTAAAGCGTTCCTTTGGAGTTTAATCGTGATCTACATTACCGCGCGGGTGATGGGAGAGCTTGCCGTCCGGTTCGGCCAATCGTCGGTGCTGGGCGAATTGTTGGCTGGGGTGCTGGTCGGCGGCAGCCTGCTGGGCTGGGTGGAAGAAACCGAAACTCTCAAGCTCTTGGGTGAGGTCGGGGTCATGCTCCTCCTGTTCGAAGTCGGGCTTGAATCGGATCTCCAGGCATTCTTGAAGGTCGGACGGTCGGCCGTGGTAGTCGCCACGATCGGGGTGGTGGCCCCCTTTGTCTTGGGATACGGACTGGCGGTGGCCATGCACATGACCAGGCTCCAAGCCATCTTCGTCGGCGCGACCTTGACCGCCACCAGCGTAGCCATCTCGGCGCGCGTGCTCTTCGATCTGGGCAAGCTGAAGACACAGGAAGGCAACATCATCCTGGGCGCCGCCGTGCTCGACGACATCCTGGGCCTCGTGACGCTGTCAGTTATCGTGGGGCTGGCCGAGTCCGGCACGGTGTCGTGGCTCGAGGTGTCACGGACCGCAGGCCTGGCGTTCCTGTTTCTCGGCGTGGCGATCGTGGTCGGCATCCGGTACGCGCACTTGTTCAGCCGTCTCGTCAACCAGATGAAAACCCGCGGCCGCCTCATCGTGGCCGCGGTCACGTTCGCCCTGCTGCTCGGATACCTTGCCGAGTTAATGCATATCGCGCCGATTGTCGGCGCCTTCGCAGCCGGCCTCGTCCTCGCCCGGACGGAACACCAATCACATATTGAGGAAACCATCAAGCCCGTGGCCGACGTGTTCGTGCCGATCTTTTTCGTCCTCGTAGGCGTGGCTGTCGAGCTGAGCTACTTCAACCCGTTCAACGCTGAGAACTGGCCACTCCTCCTGCTGGCCGGTGGACTCACCCTGTCGGCCTTTATTGGGAAACTGGTTGCCGGGTTAGGGGCCCTCGGGGAACAGGTCAACCATTGGGCCGTCGGCGTGGGCATGCTGCCGCGCGGGGAAGTCGGTCTGATTTTCGCCGGGGTTGGGCTCTCGCATGGAATTGTTGAAGAAGGCGCCTACGGAGCCATCCTGGTTGTCGTGGCCCTGACCACGCTCGTCTCACCTATTCTGTTCAAGCTGCTGTTCAAGCAAGGCTGACCGTACCATGCGTCACATCACGACCATAAGCTTGGAGGAGCGGACGGAGGCCCAGGTGAGTGAGACCGCTCGGGCGGTTATCCTGGTTTGGCGTCGGGGCCACGCACCAATCCCAGGAGTCTATTGTAGGCATTCGGCAAAGGGAGAGACCGGAGCAAGGGTGATCTTACATACCTGTAAACGCTGGCTGGCCGGCCTCGTAGCGATCACGATCATGGGGGTGGCAGGATGCACCTCCGCCGACCGCTCGCCGTCTGCCGGACCAGACACGATCACGCTGCTTTTCCGCCACGGCAAAGTCTCGGGGGATCCCCGGCCGCTTCAGAAATTGCTGCGCCAGTTCGAGGCCGCCCACCCGACGATCCAGGTTCGTTCGGAACCCCTGCCCTCCAGCACCGATCTGCAGCACCAGATCTACGCGATCAACCTTGAAGGCGGCGCTGGTGGAATCGACGTCCTGGCGATGGACGTAATCTGGGTGCCGGAATTCGCGCGGGCTGGTTGGATACGTCCCTTGGATGACCTGTTCACACCCGCATTGCAGGCCGAATTCTTTCCGAACGCCATACAGGCAGACACCTATCGGGCGCAAGTGTGGGCAGCGCCCTGGTACATTGACGCCGGAGTCCTCTATTACCGCAAGGATCTCCTGGAGAAATACCGCCGGCCCCCGCCAACCACATGGCCCGAGTTAGTCGAGACTGCTCAAATCGTCCTCGAAGGCGAGCGGAACTCCCGGCTGTACGGATTCGTCTGGCAAGGACGCCAGTACGAAGGACTCATCTGCAACGCCTTGGAGTTCGTCCGGGGAAACGGCGGTGACATCGCGATCCGCGAGGGACGGATCACCGGATTGGCCGAGCCGGAGACCGTCGAGGCCCTGGGCTTCATGCGCGACCTGATCCACCGCCACCGCATCTCTCCCTCCCTCGTCACGACCGCGGACGAGGAGACCAGCCGGCATCTCTTTGGAAGCGGACGCGCGGTGTTCACGCGCAACTGGCCATACGCATGGGCCCTCTTCGAGCGCGACGGGTCCGCCGTGCACGGCAAGGTGGGCATCAGCCCCCTCCCCGGCTTCCGAGGCCACGGATCGGCCTCGACGCTCGGAGGCTGGCACCTCGGGATCGCGCGGGACACCCGGCATCCGGAGGCCGCATGGGAGCTCATCCGGTTTCTGACCTCCGCCCAGGCCCAGAAGCGCCTCGCCTTCGCGCTGGGGATCGCTCCGACCCGAACCTCCCTATATGAAGATCCTGATCTCCTGGCCGGCCAGCCGGTGTTCGCCGTGCTGAGGCCGATCCTGCTGGCGGCCCGACCCCGCCCTGTGACCCCGTTCTATCCCATGGTCTCTCAGATCCTGCAATCCGAATTCAGCGCGGTCTTGGCCGGCCTCCGCCCTGCTGGCGCCGCGCTGCGCTCGGCGGAGCGGGAGCTGGCGAAAGTCCTCCGGCTGGAGAGGTTATGAGAGACCAAAGCGAGACACGAACGGGCTATGCGCTGCTCCTGCCGGCCCTCGGTGTCCTGGCCCTCCTTGCCCTCTATCCGATCCTGGCGTTGTGCTGGCTCAGTCTCCGCCATCGCATCCTGCCCTTCGGCATTGATGAGTTCGCCGGCCTGGACCACTACGCGGTGCTCCTCCAGACGCCCCGCTTCTGGAACAGCCTCGGCGTCACGCTGTACTTCGTCGGCGTCTCCGTCGCACTGGAGGCGGCCCTCGGCCTATGCATCGCGCTGCTGCTGGCCCGCAACTTCCCGGGGGCGGGTTGGGCGCGGGCGCTCATCATCCTCCCCTGGGCTATTCCCACAGTCGTCACGGCCAAGATGTGGGAGTGGATCTACCACCCTGATTTTGGAGTGCTGAACTACTTGTTGCAGGCGACGGGGCTTGTGTCTGCGCCGGTGAACTGGCTGGGAACGCCCTCGCTGGCCATTCATGCCGCCATCGTCGCCGACGTCTGGAAGACCACGCCGTTCGTCGTCATCCTCTTGCTGGCCGGCCTCGCGATGATCCCGCCTGACCTGTACCGTGCCTCAGCCTTGGACGGCGCCAGTCCCTGGGCGACGTTCCGCCACGTGACCCTGCCCCTGCTCCGGCCGATCCTACTGGTCGTCGTCCTCTTCCGCATGATTGACGCGCTGCGGGCGTTCGATCTCCTGTATGTGCTGACCGGCGGAGGCCCTGCCGACACCACCGAAACGCTCGCGATCTACACCTACAAGATCCTGTTCCAGACTTTGCAGTTCGGCTACGGGTCGGCGATCGGCGTGGTCATGTTCCTGGTCGTGACGCTCGTGAGCCTGCTACACTTCTGGGTCGGTCGCGCGGACTTCCGCCGCCTGGCGGGGCGAGCGCCATGACCGCCGGACCCGCCCGCCAGGCGATGCTCCGGGCCACCCTCGCCCTCGTGCTGACCTGGGCCCTGTCCCCTATCCTGTGGCAGGCCCTCACGTCCGTGAAGCCGGATACCGAACTGGTGATCCTGCCGCCGCTCTTGCCCGCCCAGCCGACACTGGCGCACTACACGGTCCTCTTCGAGCAGCATCCCTTCAATCAGGTCCTGCTCAACAGCTTCGCGGTCGCGGGCCTGACCGCCTTCGCGGCGCTGGCCCTCGGCACCCTGGCCGCCTTTCCGCTGGCGCGGCTTCCCATCCGCGGCAAGCTCCTGATCCTGGGTGTCGTGCTCGGGTGCTCACTGTTTCCGGCGATCGTCACCGTCGGCCCGCTCTTCATCATCATCCGCGCGCTGGGCATGCGCGACACGTGGTGGGCCCTGATCATCAGTCACACGACATTCGCCCTGCCGCTGACGATCTGGGTCCTCGCCAATTTCCTCCGGGACCTGCCCGAAGACCTGTACCGGGCGGCGCGGGTGGACGGCTGCACTCCCTGGCAGGGGTTCACCCGGGTGCTGCTCCCGTTGTGCCGGCCCGGCCTGGCCGCGGCCGGGATCCTCGCCTTTCTGTTCTCCTGGACCGAATTCCTGTTCGCGCTCACCTTCACCGCCACCGAGGCGGCGCGAACGGTCCCGGTCGCCATCGTCCTGTTCCCGGGCGTGCACGAAATCCGGTGGGGGGAGATTGCGGCGGCTTCGATCCTGGTCACCCTGCCGGTGGTCGTGCTCGTCCTGATCTTTCACCGGCAGATCGTGCACGGCCTGACCGCCGGCGCGATCAAGGGATAATCGCCCCATGCCGCACGTGCGCTTTGACAGGGTCGAGAAGCGGTATGGGGACAAACCCGTGATCCGCGACCTCACGCTGACCGTCCGGGACGGCGAGTTCTTCACGCTCGTGGGTCCCAGCGGGTGCGGGAAGTCCACCGTGCTCAACCTCGTGGCGGGGCTGGAGCCGGTGACCTCCGGCGAGATCTACTTCGACGACCGCGCGGTGACGCACCTCTCGCCGAAGGGGCGCGACGTCGCGATGGTCTTCCAGTCCTACGCTCTCTACCCCCACAAGACCGTGTTCGAAAACCTGGCTTTCCCCCTTCGCGTGAGGAAGCGAACACAGGCCATCATCACCCACGAGGTTCGGCGCGTGGCGGCCCTGTTGGGTATCGAAGGACTGCTGGTCAAGGAGCCCGCAGAGCTCAGCGGGGGCGAGCGGCAGCGGGTGGCGCTGGGCCGGGCGATCATCCGAGAGCCCGCTGTCTTCTTGATGGATGAGCCGCTTTCGAACCTGGACGCGCACCTCCGCGTCCGGACACGATCGGAACTCAAGCGATTGCACGCGCGCCTGAAGACCACCACGCTCTACGTGACCCACGATCAGGAAGAAGCCCTGAGCCTGTCGGAACGGATCGCGGTGATGAAGGAGGGCTCCATCCAGCAGATGGGATCGCCTTTGGAAATCTACCGCTTTCCCGCAAACACGTTCGTAGCGGAGTTCGTAGGAAGCCCGCAAATAAATCTCCTGTCTGGCCGCTTGTCCTGGGATCCCGCGCCCTACGTGGAACTCGGGCACGTTCGGCTTGCGCTTCCCCCGGTTCCCGAATCCCCGGTGACCGTCGGTCCTCAGCGGCCGCCCTGCAATGTCATCGTCGGTATCCGCCCCGAAGACATCCGGGTTCTGGCAACGGCCTCCCCCACCAGCGACTTCGCTTCCGTTATTTCAGTGGAGCCGGCCGGCGGGCGTTCCGTCGCTTCTCTCCGATGGGGGCCGCATGAAATCCGCGCCCTGGCAGCCGGAGATTTTCAGGCCGCGCCTGACCAGACAGTGGGAATTGAATTGGAAGCAGCCAGGATCCATGTTTTCGACGCATGCACCGGACGCCGCTTACCGTGGGATGGGCCTCTCACGCCAAGAGCAGGCTCATGAACCCTCGTGCCACACAACCATTTCGGTTCGTCTCCTGCATGGAACTGCGCGAGATCCTCGGCAGGCGCGCAATGGATGAAGAGCGTTTGCTGGAGCTCATCGAAGAGGCGCCGCCGGACAGCATCTACTACCACACTCACAGCTATTATCTGAGGCATCCGTATACGCAGGGGTTGTTCCCGAACGATTTCGCTACTTGGGCCGCGCTGCATGCGCAAGACCGGGTCCTGGGGGAGCGTTTGGGGATGCTTGACCCGTTCGAATTCGACGACATCGAACGGCTTCGGAGCGAAATCTTGACGATCATGGAAGATCACCTGAGCCGCCTCGGAACCAATCCGCGAAGCGCCACCGGAGAGCCGTTTGAGTTCGTACGATCGCACGTGATCGAGGCCGACTTAGACATGCAGGCCTGGACGCTTTGGGAGTTTCGCCACGCGCTGAGGCGCGTCGAACTGGGAGCGGTGTATAACCATGTATGCGAGGCGCGGTTGCGGAAAGGCCGGCTGCCGGGGGACTTTGCCTGCTGGCTGGCCGCGGATGACGGGTTGGGAAACCCGGACCTGGCAGCGAAGGTCGTCGCGGTAGGGCGCCGGGGACTGAGCCTGGAGGGCATTCGGACGGAAATCGTGAGTCTGTGCGACCAGGCCCTCGGATCGGAGTCGCCGACTTAACCCGGAGGGGGTTCATGGGAGAACGGCTCGAGCAGTACAGGGAGGTCGCCCCGGCGGGGACCGTGGATTTCCTCCGGAAGCTCGCGAGCCGGGTGGAAGACAAGCGCATGCTGCATGTCAACTCGACGCGCGAGGGCGGCGGGGTGGCGGAAATCCTCCACCGCTTGCTGCCGCTCCTCGAGGACCTTGGGATCAAGGTCGGATGGGAGGTGATTACCGGAACCGAACTGTTCTACCGGACCACCAAAAGCTTCCATAACGCCCTGCAGGGAACCAAGCAACAGATTTCGTCCGAGATGTACCAGGCCTATCTCGAGTGCAACCGGGAAAACGCGGCCCGGTTGAACCTCACCAGCGATTTCGTCATGATCCATGACCCTCAGCCAGCGGCCCTCATCGAGGCGCGGTCGTCTGGCGCCAAATGGATCTGGCGCTGCCACATTGATGTCTCGACTCCCCAGCGGTCGGTCTGGCAGTTTCTCCGCCCTTACGTCCTCCGGTACGACGCCGCAGTCTGTTCCCTGCCCAAGTTCGCGCAGCGCCTTCCGATCCCGCAGTTCCTGATCTATCCCTCGATCGACCCGTTGAGCGACAAAAACCGCGATTTGGCGCCCGAAGAGGTGGACCGGCTGATCGAGAAGCTCGGCGTGCCCAGGGATAAGCCCATTTTGCTCCAGGTCTCGCGGTTCGACCGCTTCAAGGATCCCGTCGGAGTCGTGGAAGCCTACCGGCTGGTCAAGAAAAGCCATGCCACCCGGCTGGTGCTCGCCGGGGGCACCGCCACGGACGATCCGGAAGGAACGGAAGTACTGGCGGAAGTCCGGGAAGCGGTGAGCGGGGATCCCGATGTGCATCTCTTGTTGCTGCCTCCCACGGCGCACCTGGAGATCAACGCGCTCCAGCGCGCAGCCACGATCGTGCTCCAGAAGTCCACGCGGGAGGGATTCGGCCTGACGGTCGCGGAGGCGTTGTGGAAGGGCAAACCGGTGATCGGCGGACAAGCCGGCGGAATCACGGTCCAGATCGTCCCCGGGGTCACCGGGTACTTGGCCAACTCCCCGGAAGGGGCGGCGTTCTACGCGCGCCGCCTGCTCAATGAGCCCGAGCGTACGGCGGCCATGGGCCGACAGGCAAAAGAATATGCGCGCCACCGTTTCTTGATCACCCGGCACCTGCAGGATTATCTCGGGTTGATGATCCACCTGAGCCAAAGTCGTTGAGTGCGACCGGATGGAAAATCAAACGGTGGTTCGCGGATGACCGAAACATTTATGAATAAGACGCTCGGCGAAACACCACTGGTCGTCGTCTCGAATCGCGAACCCTACGAACATCGGCGCAGCAAGGGCCGGTTGGTTTGCCGGCGCACCGATGGCGGCTTGACCTCGGCGCTGGACCCGGTGATGCGCCGGGTAAAGGGCACATGGATAGCGTGGGGAAACGGAAAGGGGGATTATGAAGCCTTGGGTGCGGATTCCGTCGTGTGGGTGCCCCCTGAAACGCCGGCCTACCGTCTCCGGCGGGTCCCGCTGACGGAGGAAGAGGTGAAAGGCGGCTACCTGGGGTACGCAAACCAGGTCCTTTGGCCCCTGTGCCACATCACCCTGGACCGGGTGACGTATCGCAAGGCGTTCTGGAGCGCCTACCACGACCTGAACCGCCGTTTCGCGGAGGCGGTCCTAGACGAGTTGCGCAAGACGCCGGGATTGGTATGGGCCCATGACTTCCACCTGGCTTTGCTGCCACGATTGATCAAGCATGCCTCTCCGGGCAGAACCGTGGCCGTCTTTTGGCATATCCCCTTTCCGGGTCCCGAGGTTTTCCGTATCCTCCCGGAGGCACGGGAGGTGCTGGAAGGATTGCTCGCCGCCGACAGCTTGGTGTTTCAAACCCCTGGGTACGCTCAAGCCTTTGCCGAATGCGCGCAGCAGCTTTTGGGAGCCGAAGCATCCCCCTCCTCTGGAACCATCCGGTTTCGGGGGCATGAGGCGCGCCTGACGGCGCGAGCCATCAGCGTGGACTTCCATGCCTTCTCCGACCATGCGGAAACCAGCCGGGTCGAGCAAGCCATGCGCCGTCTCCGGCGTGGGCTTGCCCCTTCTCCCGGCATCCGCCTGGGTCTGGGGGTGGACCGCATGGACTATACCAAGGGCCTCCTGAAACGCTTCTGGGCTTTGGACGCTTTTTTTACGCGCTACCCTCAATACCAGGGTGTTTTTACTTTTCTGCAGATCGCGATTCCGACAAGGAGCGAACTGGAAGCCTACCGCCGCTATCGCCAGGTGATCCGGGAGACCGTCTCCGAAATTAACGCGCGGTACGCCTCGGCACTGCCGCCGGGACACCGACGATGGCAACCCATTGTTTATCGCGAAGGCCGCATCGGGTTCGACACACTCGTTGCCTATTACCGGATGGCTGATTTGGCCGTGGTCACGCCGGTCTACGACGGGATGAATCTGGTCGCCAAAGAATATGTGGCCTCTCAAGTGGACGAGAACGGGGTCCTCTTGATCAGCCAATTAGCGGGCGCGGCCGAGGAGATGACCGACGCGCTGGTGATCAATCCATATGATACGGAGAGGCTGGCTGACTCCATCAAGCAGGCGCTGGAAATGCCGAAAGAGGAGCGACGCCGCCGAATGCGCGCGATGCGCACCTATTTGCAGAAGCACGACATCCATGTATGGATGGAAGGGTGCCTGCTCGACGCCGGAGTAGTCATAGAGAGCAGCCGGGCCTCGGGGAAATGATGCGGCGGCCGTCGCTCCGCGCCAGACTCGCGTCGATCCCCACGGGACGCCTCCTTTTGTTTTTGGATTACGACGGAACGCTCACTCCGATCGTCCGTCGTCCGCAAGATGCGCAGCTGAAGGCATCCATCAGGTGGACGCTCGGCAAGCTGGCGCGCTCCGTGCCGGTCGTGATTATCAGCGGGCGCACGCTCTCCGACGTGCAACGACGTGTAGCGGTATCGGGCGTCAGATATGTGGCGTCCCACGGGCTGGTGCATAAACAACCAGGCGCCACAGTCCAGTGGTTGGGTCGCCCGGTTCCCAGAACGACGGTGCAACGATGGGTGAAAGCGCTGGAATCGGCCACCACAGGCATCACGGGCGCCCTGGTCGAGGACAAAGGGTTTAGCGTGGCGCTGCACGATCGCTCGGTCCACCCCGCACACCGCCCCCGCCTGCGACGTCGCGCCTTACGCGCGCTCAAACCGTGGCTCTCCAGCGGGAAGGTCACGCTGATCCGCGGCAAACGCGTGTTGGAGGCAAGACCGTCCGGCCTCTGGAACAAGGGTTCCGCGGTGGCAAGGCTTCTTCGACAGCGGTGGGCGCGTGGTCGGATCCCGTTATTCATCGGTGACGACCAGACGGATTTCGATGCGTTCCGCGCCGTCCAAGATCATGGAGGCATTGCCGTGCGGGTCGGAGGACGGCGGAGCATCGCCGGCGAAGACTCGTGGGTCCCCGACCCCAAAGCAGTTGAATCATTGCTCCGCCAACTGGCTCGGAGTCTTCGCTCCGCAATTGACAGCGTCACCAAGTGAAGATCAAGTGAAGATATGGTGGCACAGCACGACCTCCGTGACTTAGGCGCTCCCTAGGAGCAGGTTTCCGAGGTCGGATACGATACCTCCGTCACTGATCGGCCTCGTCAAAGCTGCCGCTGTTTTTACCGCCACGTCCGGACTCGCGCTGGGTTTCCGTCACTTGGCGTTCCGCGGCTTGCACCGCCGGGCCGCAGGGACGGTCACGCGTGTGAATGACATGGTCCTGCAGAGCCTTCGCCTGCGTCCAACTTCTTTGCCGGCATTCATCTGCTGATCGAGAAGCCGGTCAGGGTCGGCGATTTCGTCAAGCTCGAAACCTGACAGGAAGGCAATATCGTGGACATCGGCTGGCGAACGACGCGGATCCGCATGCTCCCCAATAATCTGGCAATCATTCCCAACAACAAGCTGACTCAATCCGTGCTGACCAACTATTCCATGCCGGAATCGCGCATGTCGGTCTCAATTCCCATCGGGGTCTCCTACAGCGCCGACCCCAACCATGTCGAAGGTGTCCTGCTGGACGAGGTCAAGCAGGCGATCGGTCATATACCCGGACTCCTGGCGAAGCCAGCCCCCGCGGTCCGCCTTATTCCCGGGTTCGGGGACTCGTCGCTGAACTTTACCCTCTCCGTCCACGTCCGGGAATTCGAAGATCAATTCCCTATTCAACATGAGTTACGCAAGCGAATTTTCACGCGATTGCAGCAAGAAAAGATCGAGATCCCCTTCCCGCAGCGCACCGTCCACCTGAAAACCGATCACCAGACGTAGAAAGAAAAGTTAGCGGTCAGAACCGTGTAGAACGTTGCAAGTTCATGGCCGGGCGAGTACAGTCAGGATGTCACCAGCCTTATAGGAGAGGCCATGAGCAAAAAATTATCACAGCTTGAACAGGAGGCCAAACAACTCCCCGCCGCTGACCGCGCGCACCTCGCACACAGTCTGATCGCCAGCCTGGATATCGGTGAGGACACAGAGGCGGAAGAGTTATGGCTGCAAGAGGCTGAGCACCGCTATCAAGCTTACCGACAAGGGAGACTCGCGCCCAAACCCGCCGCTCAGGTTTTTGACAGCGCCCGCGCCAACCTTAAATGACCGACGTTGTCTTTCTTCCTCCAGCGGAGGGAGAAATGATCGCGGCGGCTCGATACTATGAATCCCAATCGCCGGGTCTCGGATCCGAATTTTTAGATGAAATCGAGCACGCCACACACGCCCTGGCGGCTCAGCCTCAAGCCGCTCCGATAGTAAGGAACGACATCCGCCGACGGCTCCTCACGCGCTTCCCCTTCGGCCTCCTCTATCAAACGGAAGACACACGTATCGTTATCATCGCCGTCATGCATCTACGGCGACGCCCCGGCTACTGGCAAGGACACTAACGCCTCTCCTTCGAAACAACCGACCATCTCCGCCACCGCGTCGAGAACCTCGAACGCAACCAACAGAACTAAATCTCTAGAAAAAGTGTGGGCAGAGTCCACTTCTTTGTTCTTGCCGAATGAAATGGGACTCTGCCCCCACTTTTTATTTTAAGTGATCGTTCATGGTCGTCTGTCTTCGCGTCTTTCGGCAGCATTCTCTTCTCTGGCTTGCTGCAATGAAGCAGGAACTATAACCACGTCTTTGTCTTTTTCGACATTCATTTCTGGATGAAGATCGAACAAATGGATTAACAGATGGTCAACGACTTCTGCGAGATCACCAGCAAGCTTAATTGCTTCCCCCATTAGTTTTTCGAATTTCTGCACAGATGTAACAACGTCCTCACCGAGAGCATCCGCGATTACAAGCTTGACAAGACTATCAGTCACTGTGTAGCGGCCCAAGCCAGAGAACTCGACGAGTGCGAGAGTTCCGTCCAAAAGTTCTGAATCTTTGTACTTTGCTAAGGTCTCACGCACTTTTTCATCTTTGTAGTGAAAACCGACGTAGTGTCGGATTGGCTCAAGAAATGACTGTCCAAATGCTCCTTCTTCATTCGGGTCGTATGCCTCACGAATATGCTTAAGAGCCTTCTTGGCTTGCTCGCTATCGGCAACGGCTTTGTCCAATCGAATGGAGCTTTGGTTGCTATCGATGGAGCGAAATGCCGCTCTGGCCTCATATAGATGCCCGCAAAGAAGTCTGAAAAGATGCCCCATCTCTCCCTCAAAAATCGCGCGCTCAGTTTTATTTTCTTGGTTTATGACATCAGGAGCCATCATCATGAGTTTTTGCAAATGCCGTGCATCGTCAGTAGCGATCATCAACCGCAACAACGGAACCGATAAAGGATCGTTCAAGGGAAATATTTTGTTGACGTCGAACTTGATTCGAGATGCCCTAGCAGTCAATGCCTGATCTCCTTTATTCGTTCTATGTAATAATCGTAGCAAGCAGGAGAGATCTTCAACGATCCGGCTCGTAATTCAAATTCGGAGCGAGCCAGCGCTCCACGGCTCGCAGGTCCATACCCTTGCGCAGATGGTAGTCCAAGACCTGATCGCGGCCGATTTTGCCGACGGCAAAATACTTCGCATCGGGATGGGCGAAGTAGAGGCCGCTCACCGAACTGGCCGGAAGCATCGCGAAAGTTTCGGTCAGCGTGATGCCTGCGTGCTTCTCCGCCTGTAGCAGATCGAACAGGATGCGCTTCTCGGTATGGTCCGGGCAGGCCGGATAGCCCGGCGCCGGGCGAATGCCCCGGTAGCGCTCCCGGATCAGATCTTCATGGCTGAGCGCCTCCCCCTTGCCGTAGCCCCACTCCTCACGCGCCTGCCTGTGCAGCAGTTCGGCGAAGGCCTCCGCCAGCCGATCGGCCAGCGCCTTGGCCATGATGGAGTTGTAGTCGTCGTGCTCCTTCTCAAAGCGCGCGCAGAGCGCCTCCACACCGATGCCGCTCGTCACGGCAAACGCACCAATGTAATCCGGGATACCGGTGGTCTTCGGCGCGATGAAGTCGGCCAGCGCCTGATTGAATTGTCCTTCCGGCTTCGGCATTTGCTGACGGAGTGTGTGAAAGGTCGTTCGGACTTCCGTTCGGGAATCATCCGTGTAAAGTTCAATGTCATCGCCGACGCTGTCGGCCGGAAAGAAGCCGTACACGCCCCGCGCCGTCAGCAGCTTCTTCCCGACGATCTCGCCCAGCAACGCCTGCGCGTCGTCGAACAACTCCTTGGCCTTCGCGCCGACGGTCGCATCCTCCAGGATCTTGGGATAGCGCCCCCGCAGCTCCCAGGTATGGAAGAACGGCGACCAATCAATGAACGGCACGATCTGATCCAGCGGAAACTTGTCCAGCACGCGGACACCGGTGAACGACGGCTTGGGAATGTCGGCGGCGCGCCACTCTATCGGCGCTCTCCGCCCACGCGCCTCGGCCAAAGTCAGCAGGGCCTTCTCGCCACGCTCCTGGTGCGTATGCCGCACCTGCTCCTGAGCCCGCCGGTTCTGTTCGGCGAAGCCGGTCTGCTGCTCCGGGCTCATGAGCGCGCTCACCACGCCCACCGCGCGCGAGGCGTCCAGCACGTGCACGACCGGGCGCTCGTACGCGGGCGCGATCTTCACCGCCGTATGGGCCTTGCTCGTCGTCGCCCCGCCGATCAGCAGCGGCACCGCGAACCCTTCCCGGGCCATCTCCCGCGCCACGTGCACCATCTCGTCCAATGAGGGTGTGATCAGGCCACTGAGGCCGATGATGTTCACATGGCGCTCGCGGGCAGTTTTGAGGATCTTTTCACACGGCACCATGACGCCCAGGTCAATCACCTCGTAGTTGTTGCAGCCGAGGACGACGCCCACGATGTTCTTGCCGATGTCATGCACGTCCCCCTTCACGGTCGCCATCAGGATTTTGCCCTGCGCCTGGCGGCCGCCGCCGGCCTGCTTCTCCGCTTCCATGAACGGCTGCAAGTACGCCACCGCCTTTTTCATGACGCGGGCGCTCTTGACGACTTGGGGCAGGAACATCTTGCCGGAGCCGAAGAGATCGCCGACGATGTTCATCCCCGCCATCAGCGGGCCTTCGATCACATCTAGAGGCTTGTCGTACTTCTGCCGTGCTTCTTCGACATCCGTTTCGATGTACTCGACGATGCCCTTGACCAGCGCATGCGCGAGGCGCTCCTCGATCGGGCCCTGCCGCCAGGCGTCCTCCTGGACTGCCGCCTTGCCCTTTTGCGTGACGGTCTCGGCGAAGGCGACGAGCCGCTCGGTCGCGTCCGGGCGACGGTTGAGGAGCACGTCTTCCACGAGCTCGAGCAGGTCCTTGGGAATCTCTTCGTAGACCGCAAGTTGGCCGGCGTTGACGATGCCCATGTCCAGTCCCGCGCGGATCGCGTGATAGAGGAAGGCGGAGTGCATGGCCTCGCGCACAACGTTGTTGCCGCGGAACGAGAACGAGATATTGCTGACGCCCCCGCTGACTTTACAGCACGGAAGCGAGGCCTTGATCCGTCGGGTGGCCTCGATGAAGGCCACGGCGTAACCGCTGTGCTCCTCAATGCCGGTGGCGACCGTGAGGATGTTCGGGTCGAAGATGATGTCCTGCGGCGGAAAGCCGATCTCCTTGGTGAGGATGCGATGCGCGCGCGCGCAAATCTCCACCTTGCGGTCCAGCGTATCGGCCTGACCCACCTCATCGAACGCCATGACCACGACCGCCGCCCCGTACCGCTTGATCAGCCGCGCGTGCCGCTTGAACGCCTCCTCGCCTTCTTTCAGGCTGATCGAGTTCACGACGCCCTTGCCCTGCACGCACTTGAGCCCTGCCTCGATCACCTCCCACTTGGAGCTGTCTATCATGATCGGTACGCGGGTGATGTCCGGTTCCGAGGCGATCAGCTTCAGGAACGTGCTCATGGCCTCTTTCGAGTCCAGCATGGCCTCGTCCATGTTCACGTCAATGATCTGGGCCCCGCCTTCAACCTGTTGCCGCGCGACGGCCAGCGCGCCTTCGTAATCGCCGCTCAGGATCAGCTTGGCGAATGCGGGCGAGCCGGTGATGTTGGTGCGCTCTCCGATGTTGACGAAGTTCGTGTCCGGGCGGATCGTCAACGGCTCAAGGCCGCTCAAGCGCGTGTACGGCTCTGGGGTCTCCAGCACGCGCGGCGTAAACTCCCGCACCGCTTCCGCGATGGCTTTGATATGAGCCGGCGTGGTCCCGCAACACCCACCCACGATATTAAGCCACCCGTTCGCCGCGAATTCCCGAAGATCCGCCGACATGATATCCGGGGTCTCATCGAACCCGCCGAAGGCGTTGGGCAACCCGGCATTGGGATAACAACTGATGTACACCGGCGCAAGCTGAGACAATTCCTCGATGTACGGGCGCATCTGCTTTGCTCCGAGCGCGCAGTTGATCCCCACGCTCAGCAGCTTCATATGCGAAATCGAATCCCAGAACGCCTCGACGGTTTGCCCGGAGAGCGTGCGACCGCTCCGGTCCGTGATGGTGACCGAGACCATGACCGGTACACGTCTTCCCTTCTCTTCGAAATACTGATCTATGGCGAACAGCGCGGCCTTCAGGTTCAGCGTGTCGAAGACCGTCTCGGCCAAGAGCAAGTCCACTCCGCCGTCCACCAACCCGCGGATCTGTTCCGTATAGGCCTCCACCAGTTGATCGTACGTCACGGCTCGGAACGCGGGATTGTTGACATCGGGCGACATCGAGGCGGTGCGGTTGGTGGGGCCGATGGCGCCCGCCACGAAGCGGGGGCGGGTCGGGTCGGCGGCCGTCACCTTCTCCACAGCCCTGCGCGCGACGCGAGCGCCGGCAAGGTTGAGGCCGTACACCATGTGCTCCAGCTTGTAATCCGCCATGGAGATGGAGGTGGAGTTGAAGGTGTTGGACTCAATGATATCGGCGCCGGCCTCAAGGTACTGTCGGTGAATAGACTCGATGATATCCGGCTGCGTGATCGAGAGCAGGTCGTGGCAGCCTTTGAGATCGCGCGCATGGCCGGCGAACTCCACGCCGCGGTATCCGGCCTCATCCAGCTTGTGCGCCTGGATCATCGTGCCCACCGCGCCGTCGAGAATGACGATGCGTCTCTGTAGAATGCGCTCTAAGTCCATGGCGTGATCCCAATCGCGCGTGGACCGCTCGCCC
>Ga0137796_10000037_pt1 | contig 86016 bp, 67 predicted proteins | sample OV2TP3_FD_97704 | JGI IMG/M metagenome (GOLD analysis project Ga0137796, IMG submission 97704) | reverse complement strand
CGCCCTCGATGTTGCGATACAACTGATAGATAAAACGCCCTCGATCTACCGATACAAAAATCGCCTACGATGTACCGATAGTTCTCAAATATGCGAAAAAGTACGCGCTGCGGAGGGCCTTGTCAAGCGGAATGTCCCCTCACGGCGCCCACGGGTTGTCCTGGAGGGCCTTCATCATGACGAGCGCATCCTCGGACGGGTGGGAGTAGTAGCCCTCGCGGATGGCGACCCGGCGGAACCCGGCCTTTTCGTACAGGGAGACGGCGGGGACGTTGGACATCCGCACCTCCAGGGTCACGACCTTCACCCCCCGCTCCCTGACCCCCTCAACGGCGCAGGACAGCAGGGCCGCGCCCATGCCCCGCCTTCGCAGCCCGCGCCGGACAGCGAGGCTGGCCAGATGGAACTCCTTGCGCACGAAAAAACCGATGACATAGCCGGCCAGGAGGGCCGACTGGTAGGCGACGACGGCGTATCCGTTGGACCTGCCGAGGGCGTACTCGAAATCGCTCCTCCGCCACGGGTTGGAGAACGACTCCCGCTCGATCTCCAGCACCTCCTCCAGGTGCGCGGGGGACATGGGGACGATCTCCAGGGCGAGATCCGGCTTTGCTCGTTCGGCAGGTTGTGCCATATCACCTTCCGTGCCTCAACTCCGCCTCCGACTTCCTCAGATAGACCGGCTCGACGCGCGCCAGGTCCTCCGTCTCTCCGCGCCCCAGCCTGGACAGGCCCAGAGCGGCCACGGCGGCTGCGGAGGGCCGGTCGAGCGGAGGGGGCGCAAACCGGGCCGCCTCGCCGAGGATGCCGACGATCTCCTTCCGGTAAAGCCTCGCCCCGTCCCCGACGAACAGGGTCGGACCGGTCAACGACGACACAAAGGGGACCGGCAGGACGGCCGCCGGAGCGATCAGCGTCCGGGGACCCCCGGAAGACATATCGTAGAGCGCGGCGTAGACCTCCTTCTTGCGGGCGTCCAGCGCCGGACAGACCGGGCACGCCGCGTGCGGAAACTGGGCCGCCATCGCCTCCAGCGTCGGCACGGCCACGAGCGGCAGACCGGCGGACCAGCAGAGGGACTTGGCCGTGCTCAGGCCGATCCGCAGGCCCGTGAAGGACCCCGGCCCGATGGACACGGCGATCCCGTCTATGTCCCGCAGCCCCATCCCGGCCTCCTCCAGCGCGTCCCGGATCATCGGCAGGAGGCGTTCGGCGTGGTGCGTCCCGACGTTCAGGCTCCGCTCGACCAGGACGGAGTCCCCCCTTCCGAGGGCCACGCCGCAGACCGGGGTGGCGGTCTCAAGGCCCAGAACGATCATGGCGGCGTCTGACGCGCCTCAGAGGCGTCCGCGCCCCTGTCATCCCCCTCCTCACCCTTGCCTTTTTCCTCTTCGGACATCCCCACCAGCTTCTCGATCCTCTTCCGCAGGCGCTCGATCGTGTCCCCGTAGCGGTCCAGCTTGACGTTCGTCTCCTGCAGCCGCTCCGCCAGCAGGCGGATCACGTTCTGCTGCACCTTGATCAGCATCTCCCGCTCGCTCGTCAGCAGCGCGTCCAGCTCCGGCTTCCGAATCTCGAACCCCATCGCCGGCTGCCTGGCCACGATGTCCGCCGAGCGGGGCTGCCCCGTGAACAGCCCCATCTCCCCGATGGTCATGCCCGGCCCCATCTCCGCCAGCTCCGTGCCCACCGGCGAGAGCACCGACAGGCCCCCCTGGATCAGGATGAGCATCTCGTCCGAGGGGGCCCCCTTCTGGTAGACCTGCTGCCCCTCCTCGTAACGCCGGAGCCGGCAGATGCGCAGCAGGCGCTGGAGTTCCGCCGGGACAAGTCCCCTGAAGATCGCCAGTTTCTGGATGGTGGCGACGAGTTGTTTGAGCTGGGCTTCATTCATCTTCGGTGTCGGACATCAGCTGCTTTTTCAACTCCTGAAACTTCTTTTCCTGTTCTTCTTTTGCTTTATCCACCTCCGCCAGGGCCGCCTTGGCCTTCCCGATCTCCTGCTTGACGCGCTCCTCCTCTTCCACGAACTTCTTGATGTTCGCCTCGCTCTCCCGAATCTGGGCCTCCCCCGCGCGGATTCTCTTGTCCAGCTCCCCCATCTGCCTTTGAAAGGTGATGAGCAGAGGCGCCAGGAAGACCCCCGATGCGAACGTGAGAAAGAACGGCATCCAGTCCATGTCCCCCTCAGTGCGCCAGCCTGTTCTTCGTCTCCTGCAACCTCTTCTTTCTCTCCTGCTCCAGGGTCGTGATGGTATCCTTCAGCTTTTCGACGGCGTCCTCCTGCGCGGTGATGGCCCTCTGGGTCATCGTCAGCTCTCTGTTGGAGACCTCCAGGTTACTCTTGGCGACCTTTTCATCCATCTTCGACCTGGCCACCCGCTTCATCAACTCGTTGAGCTTGAAACGGGTCCTGATCACCGTCCGGGTGGTATAGATCTGGGTACCGATGACCGCTAGAATCGTTATAATCCACAGGAGCCACCACATAACTCGTCCCCCTTACGCCTGCATCGGATTGTCTATCCGTTGCGCCTCGCGCACGCACTGCGCCAGGACCTTCACCCCCTCCCGGATCTCCTCCAGGCCGGGGTAGCCGAAGGCAAGGCGGATATACTTCACGTCCTGCCCGTACACGTGGAACCCCCTGCCTCGCGCGAACACGACCCCCCTCTCGCCCGCGAGCTGCTGGAGCCGGTCCATGTCCGTCGTCTCCGGGAGCTTCAGCCAGAGGAAGAGCCCCCCCACAGGATGGGACCACGTCGCGATGTCCCCCAGGTGCTTCTCAAGCGAGTTGAACAGGGTGTCCCGCTTCTCCTGAATGATCCGGCAGACCTTCCCGATGTGGTCCCACATGTTCTCCCGGAAATACTCCCCCACGATGCACGCAGCCAGGACGCTGTTCCCCCCGTCGTAGCGCCGGTCCAGGGCGCGCCGCATCATCGGCGGCCTCGCCAGGAGGTAGCCCAGCCGCACGCCGGGGGCCAGGACCTTGGACAGGGAGCAGATGTAGAGCACGTTCTCCGCGCCGTCCAGCGTGTAGAACGCCGGGACGTGCTCCCCCTCGAACTTGACGTCCCCGTAGCAGTTGTCCTCCACCAGGATGACGCCGTGGCGGTTGGCGATGCCGAGGATCTCCCTCCGGCGGTCCAGGGGCATGACCGATCCGGTGGGGTTCTGGTACGTCGCCAGGGTGTAGATGAACTTCGGCCTCCGGCCCTCCGCAATCAGGCGTTTGATCGTCTCCTCCAGCAGGTCGGGCCGCATGCCGTCCCCGTCCAGCGGGACGCCCACCAGCTCCGCCCCCAGCTTCTTGTAGGCCCCGATCGTGCCGGAGTAGGTGAACTCCTCGGTGAGGATCACGTCCCCGCGCTGCTCCATGAACGCCTCGGCCATCAGCGTGACCGCCTGCATGGACCCCGTCATCAGGGCGATGTCGTCGGGCGAGACCTTCACCCCCTCCCGCCTGGACTCACGGGCGGCCATCACCTCCCGCAGGCCGAGGTGCCCCTTGTCGCCGGGGTAGAGCACGAAATCCCCGCCGATCTTGGGGATGGCGTGGATGGCCGCCTCCACGAGGCCCTGCACGGGGAACGACGCCGGGTCTGGCCGGCCGCTTCCGAAGTCATACCTTTTCACGGGAAGTCTCCTTGTAAAGAGCCTGTCCTCAACCCTCTTCGCGCCACCACCCTGCCGTTGCTCATTCGCCTTTTCTCGTCCGCGTGTTCCGGCAGCCTCGAAGGCAGGTCCCCCGGCGCGACCGCCTCCGCCTCATCAGGGCAGAAGTTCATCCACGGCGACGACCCTGTCCGGTGCGGCCAGAGGCGCGATGGTTTCGGATGACTTGTAAATGGCAGACGTGGAATATCCGTACCCAAACGGCTGATCGACCCTCTGGACAGGGTCACGATAAACCTCCACCTGGTTGTCCTGGAGATTGACGACCCAGTAGTCCGGGATGCCCGATTTAGCGTAAAGACTTGCCTTGGTAGTGCGGTCGTACATCAGGGATGTCTCGGCAACCTCCACGATGAGCAGGGCCGATGAAGGATGCTCATCTCGATAATCGCGGGCCATCCCCCGCACGACAGCGACATCCGGCTCTGGCTCCGAAGCCGGGCCGAGGGCAAGAGGCTCCTGAATTCTCACGGTGTAACCCCGCCCAAAGGCCAGGCGCAGGGCATCTCCAACGAGCGTGGTTGAGGTCGAATGCGAGCTTCTCTTCGGGCTCATCTCGACGATCTCCCCTTCGATGAGTTCGACGCGCTCTTCGGGAGCGAAGAGCCCATATTCAGCCATCTTCCTGTACTCGTCTCGCATCCATCGCCGCGCCTGTGGCGCAGACGTGCTCATCGCCTGATCACCTCCTCACCTTCATGCGCCGTCATAGTTCAGCACCACCTTGATCGCCCCGTCCGTCCGGTTGACGAACATCTCGAACCCCCGCTGCGCCGCCTCGAACGGCAGGACGTGGGTGATCATGGGGGCGACGTTGACGCGGCCCTGCACGATCATGTCCATCGCCATCGGGAAGTCGTTCTGCACGTCCGGGCCGATGGTCCCGATCAGCGTGATGTTCTGCCGGATGATCCTGGCGAAGTCCACGCCGTAGACCTGGTCGTCCGGCACGCCGAAGGCCAGCACCGTCCCGCCCCGCTTGACCAGCTCCAGACAGCGGTTGAGCGTCTCCTGCTGATGCCCGACGATCTCCACGGCCAGGTCGGCCATGCGCCCGTCCGTGACCCGCCGGACGGCCTCGACCGGGTCCTCCCGGTCCACGTTGACCGTGTGCGTGGCCCGCATCTTTTTGGAGGCATCCAGCCGGTAGTCCAGCCTGTCCATCGCAATGACCGTCCTCGCGCCTAAGTTGCTCAGGGTGTGCGCCATCAGCAGGCCCATCGGCCCCTGCCCCATCACCACGGCGTCCTTGAGCAGGAGATTGGGCAGCTTCCGGCACGCCCAGACGACCGTGCCCAGGGGCTGCGTCATCAGGATCTGCTCCTTGTGCGGGAACGAAGCCAGGTGAATGGCGCGGGGCGCTGCCGACGTGAAATATTCCGCCAGGCCGTTGCTCCGGTCCGGGAGGGCCAGAACCCAGTCCCCCTCCTTGAACCGGGGGGACCTGGACGCGGCCACGACCCCGATGCACTCGTGAACGGAGACGCCGGGCGGCATGGGGTAGGCGGACGCCGGGTGGTCATAGGCAAAGGACGGCATGTCGCTCCCGCAAATGGCCGCGCGCTCCACCCTGACCAGAATCCCCTCCGGCGCGGATATCTCAGGCGTGGGAACGTCCACGAACTTGAACCGTCGCGGGGCGACGAGCTGGGCTGCTTTCATGAGGTCTCCTGTATTACAGTTTTTTCGGGATCACCCGCACCGCGCCCGTCAGCGCCTCGCCCGGCTTCAGGACGATCAGGCCCGCATCCACCCCCTGAGGCTGCAGGTTGAAGGCGTCCGTGGTGCAGGTGTAGGGCTCAAAACAGATGGACGGCCTGCCCGGCGGGGTGTAGACCACGACCTCCCGGAAGGGGCCTTCGGCCTCCACGACCACCTCGACCCCGGCCCCCCGGTCGGTCAGGACGCAGCGGATCACCCCGTCCGGGTCCCGGACCACGTCCGTGAACACCGCGTCGAACTTCGACCCGGCCAGCGGCCTCCCCCTCAGCAGGTCATAATCCCCCTCCGCCGGGATCAGCCTCCCCGTGGGGAGCAGGTCCTTCAACTCCCAGAATTTCCTGACCGGGACCTTCACGCGGCACTGCGCCGGGTCCCCGTCGGGGAGCAGGGGCGCGCGGAAGTACGGATGAACGCCGTACCCCGCCGGCATGCTGGACGCCCCCGCGTTCTCCCCCCTGAAGTTCAGGGTCAGCGCCCCCTCCCGGAGCGTATAGGTCGCCTCGGCCCGGAACGGGAACGGGAACTGCCTCACCACGTCGGGATGGTCCCCGGACTCGAACCGCAGCGTGAGGGACGCCCCGTCCGTCGTGTCGCTGCCCGCCACCTTCCAGGGCCGGGCGTGCACAAACCCGTGGATGGCGTTCCCCCCGAACCCCGCGTCCATCTGACAGGTCCTCCCCTCGAACGCGAACCGCCCGGCGCGCACCCGGTTTGGGAACGGAAAAAGGATGGGGAACCCGGACCCGGACGGGCGTCCGGCCAGCGTCCCCAGGTCGGGCGGCGATTCGAGAATCCCCAGGCGACGCCCGGCGACCTCCACGGCGCAGGCGAAGCAGTTGGCCCCCACGGCGGGCAGGACCTTCGCCTCGGCGCGGGCCTCCCCGTCCCGGAGGGCATAGACGACCTGCCCTTCAACCTGTTCCTCGCGAACAGTGTAACGTGCGGACATCATAGCTCCTTATAACAGCTCCAGCGCCGCCTTCACGCCCGCCCCCTCCGGGACCCTGTGGCCCTGGGCGCGGAGGGCGTCCTCGAAGGCCGCGAGACAGGTCGTCACGTTGCGGGCGGACGAGGCGTAGCCCATCAACCCGATGCGCCAGATCTTCCCCTTGAGCGGGCCCAGCCCGGCGCCGACCTCCAGGCTGAAGCGGTCGAGCAGGCGCCTGCGCGCCTTCGCCTCGTCCACGCCGTCCGGAACCTTCACCGTGTTCAGGCTGGGCAGGCGGTGCGCCTTTTCGACGAACATCTCCAGCCCCATCGCCTCCAGGCCGGCCACCAGGGCGAGGTGATTCTTTTTGTGGCGCGCGATCCGGCCCTCCAGCCCCTCCTCCTGGACGAGGAGCAGGGCCTCCCGCAGGGCGTAGTTCAGGGGGACCGGGGCCGTGTGGTGGTAGACGTGAGACTCCCCCCAGTACTGCGCGATCAGGGTCATGTCCAGGTACCAGGACCGGACCTTCGTCCTCCGCTTCTGAGCGACCTCCATCGCCCGGTCGTTGAACGTGACCGGCGACAGGCCGGGCGGCCCCCCCAGGCACTTCTGCGTGCCGCTGTAGGCCGCGTCGATCCCCCACTCGTCAACCCGCACCTCGCAGCCGCCGAGCGAGGTCACCGTGTCCAGAACCACGAGCGCCCCGTGCGCCTTCGCGACCCGGCAGATGTCATCGAGCGGCTGGAGCACGCCCGTGGACGTCTCCGCGTGGACAATGGCCACGAGTTTGGCCCCACTCCCCTTCACCGCCCGCTCCACGTCAGCAGGGTCGATGGGCCTCCCCCAGGGGGCCTCCACGGCGATGGGCGTCGCCCCGCACCGCTCCACGATCTCCCGCATCCGCATCCCGAAGAAGCCGTGGATGCAGACCACCGCCTTATCTCCCGGCTCCAGAAGGTTGGTCAGACAGGTCTCCATGCCCGCGCCCCCGGTGCCGGGTACCGACAGGGTCACCGGGTTCTTCGTCCGGAAGACGTAGCGGAGCAGGTCCTGCGTCTCCTTCATGACCGCCAGAAACTCCGGGTCCAGATGCCCCACGATGGGAGCGGCCAGGGCCGCGTAGACGCGGGGGTGCGCCTCCGACGGGCCGGGGCCCATCAGGATGCGCTGCGGGGGATTCAGTTGCCGATACATGATCGAACTCCTTTGCGAAGGTGTTGTAAAGGCAAGGCACGCCTCGCCCTTACAATATACCATCCCTCCGCATGAAGGGCAAGGCTTTCCTCCCCTACCCCTCCGGGTGCGCCTGCCTCCAGTCCTCTAACTCCTGCTCGTGCCGGCAGAGCCTCCCGTTCAGCCGCAGCCCGCCGTGCGAGAGGTTGAGGCTGTAGGCCACCTGGTCCGTGGCCTCCACCCAGTGCGGGGTCAGCAGCGTGTTCCAGAGCACGTCCCCCGGCCCCATCTCGTACACGAGCGCATCCCCCTCCGCGATCCCCGGAGGCCGCCGAACCGTCCCGCCCGGCTTCATCCGCTCCTCCGGCGGCGCCCACCGGTCCGGGTCCCTCAGCCCGCAGAAGCGCTTGACCCCGTGCCGCTGCCAGGCGATCACGTGCGAGCGGTCCATGTGATAGTTCGTGGCGCAGCCCGGCCCGCTGATGAAGAGGATCGGGTAGCAGCGCGTCCACGTGAACCCCGCCCCGGCCAGCGCCCGCCGCCACGGCCCCATCACCCGCCCCTCGAACCCGTGAAACAGCCTGCCCGGCGCGTAGAAGTTGGGCAGCTTGAAGTGCGACATCTGGAACGGCGATTCCGCCGCCCTCTCGATGGGCAGCTTTCGGAACGCCTCCGAGATGTCTGTCATGTCCAGCCCCTCCCCCTTTGTCCCGCGCCAGATGCGCGCGTCCGGGTCGCGCCGGACCTCGTCGATCACCTGCTCCACCCCCGGCATGTCGAACGCAAACGGCACGCACTCGCCGGTCATCAAGAAGTTGTGCAGGCCGTCCCAGACCTGCCGGACCTCCGCCCACGTGGTGACAGTTCGATGCACGGATGTTCCTCCTTTAATAGAATGAAATAAAAGTCAATATACACTCCGCTCACTGAAAATCAAGCCAAAAGGCTCAGCGGTCAGAACAGGCTCAAAATGGGTTGACATCCGGCGCGAAATCGGACAGATTAAAACCGGGCAGACGGCAGACGACAATTCCTCGATACGCCCCTTCGGGGCTACTCGGAATGAGCGGGTCCGTGTCCCCGAGTAGGGTTCCTCGATACGCTCACTTCGTTCGCTACTCGGAACAAACGGATAACCGCTTCCCCGAGTAGGGGCCGAAGGCCCCGTATCGAGGGGAGGCCCGCATCGAGGGGCCACGTCTCACCATCCATCTTCGGAGTCATTCCCATGAAAGTCACCGCAGTCAAGACCTTCCTCATCCACCCCGGCCTGGCCAAGAACTGGCTGTTCGTCAGGGTTGAGACCGACGAGGGCATCCACGGCTGGGGGGAGGCCTACACGCAGAACGACCGGGACCGCGCCATCCAGACCCACATCCAGGAGCTGGGCCGCTACCTGGTCGGGCGCAGCCCGTTCAACATCAAGCACTTCACCTTCATGGCCTACACCGACTTCGCGGGCAAGCGCGGGGCCATGGACCTCTACTGCGCGGTCAGCGCCCTGGAGCACGCCCTGTGGGACATCGTGGGCAAGGCCGCCGGGCAGCCCGTCTACAACCTGCTGGGCGGCGCCTGCAGGGACAAAATCAAGGTCTACGCCAACGGCTGGGGCGGAGGCGGGACCGTCGACCAGCTCGCGGAAAACGCGGCCAAGGTCATCCGGATGGGGTTCTCGGCCCTCAAGTTCGACCCCTTCCCCGGCCCCTGGCGCACGATCATCGACCGGCGGACCGAGCAGGCCGCGGCGGACCGGGTGCGGGCCGTGCGCGAGGCCGTCGGCCCCGACGTGGAGATCCTGGTGGAGGCGCACCGCCGCCTCTCGCCCGTCCACGCCGTCCAGGTCGCGCGCCTTATAGAGCCTTACAACCCCTTCTGGTACGAGGAACCCGTGTCCGCGCGGGACCTGGAGCGGCCTGGCCGAGGCGAAGCGGAACATCCGCATCCCGGTCGTGACCGGCGAGGAACTCTACACCAAGGCGGAGTTCAGGGAGGTGTTCGAGCGCCGGGCCGCCGACATCATCAACCCGGACGTCTGCAACTGCGGGGGCATCCTGGAGCTGAGGGAGATCGCGGCTATGGCCGAGCCCTGCCACGTCGCCGTCTCCCCGCACAACTACAACAGCACGACCGTGGGCCTGGCCGCGACCCTGCACGCCACGGCCGGCATGCCCAACTTCCTGATCACCGAGTACTTCGTCAACTTCACGGCCCTCGGCGACGAGCTCTCCGTCGAACCGCTCCGGGTCGAAAAGGGGTACATCCCCCTCCCCACGAGGCCCGGCCTCGGCGTCGAGCTGAACGAGGCGGCGCTTGCAAAGTATCCTTACCGCCCCTTCCCGGACCGAAAGCTGCGTCAAATCCACGAGGAAGGGCCGTAAGGCGGAGGAAGGGGTTTGCGTTCCTCCCTCAAGTCCGTTAAATTGAAGGATGGAACGTAACCACCCCTCAACAATCGACAGGAGGCCGGTCCAAGTGGTATTGCCCGTCGCAGAAGGGGGGATCGAACGCCGGATGGCCACGCTGATGGAGGTGGCCCGGCTGATCAACTCCTCGCGCGTCCTGGAGGAGGTCCTGCGCCTGACCCTGGAGTGGGCCACGCGGGTGATGGACGCGGAGGCCGGGTCGGTCATCCTGCTGGACAGGCAGTCGGACGAGCTGGTCATCAAGGTCGCGACCGGGCCCAAGGGGCAGGAGGCGCAGGGCAAGAGGTTCCGGAAGGGGGAGGGCGTCGCCGGGTGGGTCGCCGAGACCGGGGAGCCGAGGATCGTCCCAGACGTCCGCCGAAACGAGCGCTTCTTCGACGGGATCGACCGGAAGACAGGGTTCAAAACCCACTCCATCCTGGCCGTGCCCCTGCGGGTCAAGGACGAGACCATCGGCGTCCTGGAGGTCCTGAACAAGCGCGACGGGAGATGCTTCGAGGACGAGGACCTGAGGCTCTTCGCGGCCTTTGCGGACCTGGCCGCCGTCGGCATCGACAACGCCGGGGCCTACGAAGAGATGCGAACGGAGAACCGTCGCCTCCAGACACGCCTGGACCTGGAGCGGCTGATCCTCGGCCCCAGCCCGGCCACGCGGGAGGTCACCCAGCAGATCGAGCGCGTGGCCCGGCGGGAGGTGACGGTCCTGCTGCGCGGGGAGACCGGGACGGGAAAGGAGCTGGTCGCCCGCGCCATCCACGACTGGAGCCCGCGCAGAGACAGGCCCTTTGTGACCGTGGACTGCGGGGCGATCTCGGAGGGCCTCTGGGAGAGCGAACTGTTCGGCCACAGGAGAGGGGCCTTCACGGGGGCGGCCCAGGACAGGGAGGGCCTCTTTGAGGCCGCCCACGGCGGAACGATCTTCCTGGACGAGGTCGGCAACACGCCGCTGGAACTCCAGGCCCGGCTGCTGCGCGTGTTGCAGGAGGGGGAGATCCGTCGGGTCGGGGAGACCCACGTCCGCCAGGTGGACGTGCGCCTGGTCGCCGCCACGAATCAGGACCTCGAACGGGCGGTGAAACAGGAGGCCTTCCGGGAGGACCTCTTCTTCCGCCTCAACGTGGTCCCCATCCTCCTCCCGCCCCTGCGGGAGCGCGTCGATGACATCCCCTTCCTCGTCAATCACTTCATCGAGAAATACAACCGGGAACTGGTCGGGAAGGTCGAAGGCGTCTCCCTGGAGGCGATGCAGGCCCTCCTGGCCTACCCCTGGCCGGGAAACATCCGGGAGCTGGAGAACGTCATCAAACGCATCATCGTCCTGGTGGGAGAGGGGAGCATCCGCCCGGAGCATCTCCCGCCGGAGGTCCGGCAGGGGACCCCCGCAGGGCCGGAGGAACCCCCTCCCATCCCCCACAACACACTGGAGGGCGTGGAGCGGGCGCAGATTGTGCGGGCCCTCGGAGAGGCGAAGGGCAACCAGAGCAGGGCCGCCCGCCTCCTGGGGATCAGCCGGGAGAAGTTGCGCTACCGGATGCGGAAATACGGGCTGGGGACGAGGCGGGGTGGTGCATGAGACACAGTTTCAGCCTGTTCCCTGTGTAAAATGCACCAGTCTGTTCAGGGCGGGACAGGCCTTGAAAATACCCTGAGAGGTCGCTAAATTATCATAATTTATTTATATGCAGCCGCTTGAATCTGTGTTCCGGGCGGTTTTTGTTTTTCGACCTGCTTTCAAGCACGGATATTGCTGAACGTTCATGGCAACGTTTTTCGGAGCGACGTTCTATGTTAGAAAACAAAAACCGGGGCACGATCCTGATCGCAGAAGACGACGAGGAGGACCTCCTGCTGATCCAGGAAGCGCTGAAGGAATGCCAATTCACCGGCGGCGTCCGATCCGTCAAGGACGGCGAGGAGCTGATGGACTACCTCCGCCGCCGGGGCAAACACAGGGAGGCCCGCCCGCCCAGACCTGCCCTCATCCTGCTCGACCTGAGGATGCCCAGGAAAGACGGCCACGAGGCGCTCCAGGAGATCCGGTCCGACCCCGAGCTGCGGCTCATCCCGGTCGTGGTCCTGACCACGTCGCGGGCAACGGAGGACATCCGGAAGAGCTATGCCCTCGGCGCGAACTCCTACATCGTCAAGCCGGACGACTTCGAAGGGTTGGTTGACGCCCTGAGGGCCCTGAATAAATACTGGTTCGGGATCGTCTCCCTGCCCGGCGCGGAGGGCCTGTGAACCTCCCCCTGCGCATCCTTCTGATCGACGACAACCCCCACGACCGCGCCCTGGTCATTCGGGAGCTGCGCCGCGAGTTCCCCGACCTCCACGTGGATCAGGTCATAGACGCGGAGGGCTTTGACCGCGCCCTGCAAACAGGCGGGTTCGACCTGGTGATCACCGACTACCAGCTCCACTGGTCGGATGGGCTATTCGTCCTGAGAGCCGTCAAACCCAGCTATCCGGGCTGCCCGGTGATCATGTTCACCGGCACGGGCAGCGAGGAGATCGCCGTGCAGGCGATGAGGGCCGGCCTGGACGACTACGTCCTCAAGTCGCCCAAACACTTCGTCCGCCTGTCTGCCGCGGTGCGGTCGGCCCTGGAGCGCACGGAGGTCCGTGAGCGAGCGACCCGTCTGGAGATGCGCCTGGAGGCGCTGCTGAACCAGTTGAACGTGGGCGTCTTCCGGTCCACGCTGGACGGAAAGGTGCTGGAGGCCAACCCGGCGTTCCGGCGTCTCTTCGGCCTGGACCCATCGAAGCTCCAGCCCATCGACCTCAATACATTTTACCATCAGCCCGAGGAACGACTCCAGATCATAAATCTGCTGCGGGAGAGCGGCCGCATCCGGGGGCGCGAGGCGCAGATGCGTCGGGCCGACGGCAGCCTCATTTATGTCTCCCTGACCAAGACCCTCAGCGTGGCGCCCGACGGAGAGACCCTCATCGACGGCCTGATGGAGGACATCACCGAGCGCAGACGGGCGGAGAAGACGGAACGAGAGATGGAGCGGGTGCGGGTGCTGGCCGAGACGGCGGGCGCGGCGGCGCACGAGATCAACCAGCCCCTCACCGTGCTCATAGCGGTGACGGAGATCATGTTGATGCAGGCTGCGCCCGACGACCCTCAGCGACCCAACCTGGAGGCCCTCTACAAGGCGTCGGAGAGGATCAGCGGGATCGTGCGCAACATGGAGGGCGTCCGGCAGTACGCCACCAAGCCCTACGCCGGAGGGGTCGACATCGTGGATTTCCAGGCATCGGCGGGGAAATCGTAGGGGCGACTCGGTAGGGGCGACTCTCGGAGTCGCCCCTACCCCTTCAGGAACTTCTGAAAATCCACCACCCGCGTCTCGTCCGACGCCACGCCCACGGCCTCCACGAGCCCCACCGTCGTCAGGTTATTGTGTCCCCCGAACTCCGGCTCCACGCCCTCCGTCACGTAACGATAAAACCCGTCCAGCAGCACCGCCTCCGCCGGGGGCGCGGGGTCCAGCGGAATCACCTCGTCCGCCTCCGCCCCCGGACGCCTCAGGAGGAGGTCCCTGCCCACCGCCTCCAGCGTCCCCCCCTCCAGCTCGATCCGCAGGCTCGACCCCCCCTTGTGCGCCGCGAAGGTGCAGAGATAGCCGCACGTCGCGCCCCCCTCAAAGGCCACCCAGGCGTGCGCCCCGGCCCCGTGGTCATAGGGGCTCCACGAGGGGTTGAAGCTGTGCCCCCAGACCCGCGCCGGCTTGGCGTCGAACAGGAACCGCATCGTGTCCAGGTCGTGGATGCCCCGCTCCCAGAGGTAGGAGTGCCTCACCTTCCCGGAGTGGTGGACCCCGGGCCTCCAGCCGTACTTCGTCATCAGCCCGAACGCCGGCCTCCCGTAGACCCCCTCCCGCACCAGCCGATGGATCGTCACGGACTGCGCCGCGTAGCGGGCATTCTGGCAGACCGCCACCCGGACGCCCCGCGCGTCCGCCTCCTGCACGACCTGCCGCGCGTCCGCCAGGCTGAGCGCAAACGGCTTCTCCACCAGCACGTGCTTGCCCGCCCGCACCGCCTCCAGGCACTGCGCCGCGTGGAGATGCGGCGGCGTGATCACCACGACCGCGTCCGCCTCCACCTTCCCCAGCGCCATCTGGAGCGTTCGGAAACAGGCCGACTCGGGCAGCCCGGAGACCTCCAGCGCCCCGTTCAGGTTCGCCTCGTTGACATCCACCAGGGCGACGCTCTCGAAGTCCTCCCGCTCCGTCACCCGCCGCACAGGCCACTTCCCCCGCCCCCCCACGCCCACGTGGATCAGCCGGATTTTTTTCATAACGGTCTCCTTTTTAGAAACAGACCTCTCCCCCGTCCCCTCTCCTAAAGGAGAGGGGAGAAGGTCTTGATTGTCTCCCCCTTCCCTTCAGGGAAGGGGGACGGGGGGTTAGGTCTCCCGAATCCTCGGTTGTATCGTGCACGTCGGACACACGTCCTTCAGGTGCTCCCGGCGGACGTTGTAGAGGTCTATGGCCTTCACCAGCGTGGAGACCGCCTTCCCCACCAGCCCCTTTCGCTGAAGCCTCCGGCGGTCCAGCGTCTCGTTCAGCCTCGACGGAGGCACGGGGCACGGCCTGGACCGGAACGCCAGCCCCCGCACCTCGCGGACCTCCCCGTCCGGGGTGACGATCCGGTCCACATTCCCGAACGGGTCGTTGCACCCGCACGGGATGGAGGTCTCGGCCACGTGGTAGGCCGTGCTGGCGTTGTGGTCCACGCCCAGGGACAGGATATAGCCCCCTCCGTGGATCAGCCGCCCGATGGGGCTCTCCCGCTCCCAGATCCCGACCTCCAGATGGTCCCGGCAGAGCGCTTCGGCCCTCGGCCCCACGGCCGCCACCGGGTGCGTGGGGTGCAGGCTGCGCACGGCGTCGGGACGCCGCCAGAAGGCGTCCGGGATCGCCCCGTTCGTGGTCGGCGTGGCCAGGGGGTTGAACACCTCCGCGCCCCGGTGGTTGAACGACGGCATCACGAGCGTCCCCCCCCTCCCGATCACCGCGAGCAGCGCCTCCACCACCGCCTCCGCCCCGCCGATCACGTGGCCGATCCTGGACAGGGAGCTGTGCGCCATCACATCCATCCCGCGCCTCAGCCCCAGGGCCTTCAGGTCCGCGATGATCTGCGCCTTCGACACCATGTCCTTCGGCTGAATCAGCTCCACGTAGCCCAGGTCCGCGTGCGCCTCAAAGAACGTCGCGACCTGCTCCACCGTGGCCGCCTTCCCCTGCTCGCACGAGACCGCCTCCGCGATCTCCGCGAGCGTCCGGCGCCCATCCGCCCAGAACAGCGCCCACGAGGCGAGCTTTGCCCCCCGGATGCGCTCCCCCACAGAGGCCGGCGTGTTCTCCAGCGTGGGCGCCAGCGGCACGGTTCGCCTCGGCGCCCGGTTCCCGCCCGGCGCAACCCGCCCCCTGGCGCGGCCATTCCCCGGCGCATCAGATTGTCTATCCGTTGCGGCCTCCCGTACCCGGCGCTCGCAGTCGGACAGGTGCGCCAGGATCGCCCCCCGGTCCCCCCCCCACATCCAGCGCTGGAGCCGTTCGATGGAGACCCGGTGCCGTTCGCGGACGTATCTGGCCTGGGCCGGCCTCCGGCGCATCCCCTGAACCTCTTTGAGCGCCCACTCCGTCTCCGCGCCCGCCAGGTCCATCACCTCCCGGCTCCCCGCGTCCGCCAGGTAATACAGATAGGCGGCCATCGCCGTGGCGCACCTCGCCAGGCCGTCCGGGCTAAGCAGCCTCAGCGTGTCCGCAGAGGTATGGTAGGCGTCGTACACCCCCTTCTTGCGGTAGTGCGTCGTGAGCCAGGGACACGGGAACCCGAACTTGGGGTCCCCGATCAGCGTGTCCGACGTGGAGACGAACGGCCCGGTGATCAGCCTGTAGACCGGCCTCCCCAGCCGCAGCGTCGCCCGCAGGAACGCCTCCCCGACCCGGTCCACAAACCCGGCGGACATCGGGATCGTCGCCCGCCACGACAGCTGTCCGTCACACACCTCCGGCCTCGCGCCCAGCGTGTCCAGGCAGACCCCTGCCAGCGGCGTCTGGAGGCGTCTCACATTCTCCAGGTAATGAAAGAAGCTGTAGCACTCGTAGCCGTTGAGCAGCCGGATGGAGCGTCGCGGCCTCGGCAGCGCCCCCTCCCGGACCAGGCCCTCGATGACCCGCGCGATCTCCAGACAGACCGCCACGCCCGACGCGTTGTCGATGGCCCCCGGCTCCGCGCTGTGCGCCAGCACCCAGACCTCGTCCTGCGGGTCGGCCCCTCCCCGGATCACCCCGCTCACCAGGTCGTGCGTCCCCACGTAGCGCCGCACGTCCACCTTCACGAGCAGCGTCAGCTTCCCATGCTTCTGGACCAGACCCCGGAGCCTCTTCCCCCCCTTCTCCGACAGCACCAGCCCCACCAGGCAGGCCGCGGCGTTCTCAATCGGCACCCCTCCCCACCCGAACTTGACCCAGGCCGTGGCCTCCGGCAGCCCCTCCACCGGGCGGTCCGTGATCACCCCCGCCGCGCCCTTCTCCGCCAGTTGCCTCAACCGGCCTCGCGGGTCCAGCTTCGTGAGGACCACCCTGCCCCTCAGCCCGCCCGGACGGACCCGGTCGATCTCCTCCTCCGTGTCCAGGATGACCATCTCGCAGGTCATCCCCTCGCGGGGCGTGCCCGACGTCCACTGAATCGCGTGCCAGGGGTTCTCCCGGTAGTCCAGGATGCGCTGCCGGACGGGCCGGACCACGTCCACCGTCGCCCCCCGCACGTCCTCGGCCTCCTGCACGATCCACCGCCCGGACCCGATCCGTCCGCCGGTCGGGATCGCGTAGACCTCCGCCTTTGCCCCGGCCTCCTCATAGCGCTGCACGAGCGTCTTCGTCGTGTCGTGAAACCGGTCAAACGAGTTCCACCGGTCCGTCTCGGCGACCTCGGCGATGGCGTTCAGAACGCGCCTTCCGTCCGTGCGCCGGTGGAGCAGGGGAAGAGCGGTTCGACAGAATCTCGATATGGAACGGGGTATCTGATAGGACATGAGTATCTCTCCAAACTTTCAAATTCCATTCGCCGAAGGGTCGTCTATCAGGCCAAGCTTGAGGCGAATGGCAGAGCGGATATGACTGGCTAAACCGATGGCCTCCTCCGCTTCCTTTCCTGTGGCCTTCTCTCCGGGGTATCGGAACCCAACCGCGTAGGGTGTCAGTCGTTCACACGCAACGCGAGTTCCCTCCAGATCGGGATGTACAGGCAAAAGAATATCCAGCAGGACGGACAGGTGATGATGCCTGGGCGGCTCAACACCCTCCTGCTGGATGAGGGCTTTCAAGTACTTCTCGGCGCACTGTTGGGCCAGAAACGCCACAGGGTCCGCAACCTGAGCCAGATCCCCGACGCGCAGACGGGAGATACCGATCCAGTCCTCCTCGGCCTTCTCGACCCATTGTCCCACCAGTTCATCGGGCATACAGGACCCTGCCCTGTTCCAGAATGCGGCGAAGGAAGGGGTCTCCGATCTTCAACTGATGATCCACCTCAGCCGGCGTTTTGACCAGAAAGTCCACCACCAGACCCCGGGGCCGACACGCAAGGCTCACCTCGGCGCTGCGCCGGGCAGGCGTCAAATCGCTCTCCATAATGACGAACACGTCCACATCGCTGTCCTGACGGGGTGTTCCCCAGGCGCGTGAGCCAAAAAGAATGACCTTTTCAGGGTGAAACGCCTCAACGATTTTCTGAACCATACGGGTCAGAAGATCGTCGGTTACAGTTGGGAATTCAACAGAGATCATTCCGATTCTCCTGCTCGACCTGGAGCCCCCTTTACACCTTCGTAAACCAAGATAAACCCTATTTTAAGGCGCGTCAAGAAGAAAACCGATCCGCTGGACAGAAAAAAATTGTCAATCCACCAAAATTTTACCAATTTCCCCCCGAAGGTGGGGCTTTACCTTCAGAAGGCCTTCAGACAAAGGGGATCTGATGTGGAAGATGTGAAACTGCTGGTCACCTGCGCGCAGCGGGGCGACATAGACGCCTTTGAGATGCTCGTGAGGCGATTCCAGGACATGGCCGTGGGCTACGCCTACTCGCTGCTGCGGGATTTCCACCTGGCGGAGGACGCCTCGCAGGAGGCGTTCATCGGGGCGTTCCAGGATCTATCCTCGCTGCGAGCGCCGGAGGCGTTCCCGGCCTGGTTCCGGCAGATCGTATTCAAGCACTGCGACCGGCTCACGCGGGGAAGGCGCGTCTCGACGGCGCCCCTCGAAGCCATCGCGGAGATGCCCTCCGGCGAAAAGGACCCGGCGGAGACTCTTGAGGAGCGGGAGATGCAGGACTGGGTGCTGGACGCGGTCGAGGCCCTGCCGGAGGACGAGCGGACGGTGACGACCCTCTTCTACATCAGTGAGTATTCGCACACACAGATCGCCGGGTTTCTGGGCCTGCCGATGGCTACGGTGAACAACCGGCTCCGGGCGGCCCGGAAGCGGCTGAAGATGAGGATGCTGAACATGGCGAAGCAACGATTGCACGAAGGCGCGCCGTCCCGCAACACCGAGTTCAAGGAGAAGGTGCTGCGGATGATCCGGCCCGAAGAGCTGAAATCGGAGCAGTTCTATGAGTGGTCAGGCGGACGGGGAACAGACGTGTGGGAGATGATCTGCGCGGCGATCACCGGGGACCTGGACACCATCAAACGGCTGGTGGAGAAGGAGCCGACCCTGGTGAATTGTAGCTACCAGTCCCGCACGCCCCTCCATTTTGCCGTGCGGGAGAACCAGAGGGCGGTCGTGGAATTCCTGATGGATGCCGGGGTGGACGCCACGTCCCGGTCGGGCAATCCCTGGCACGAACTGCCGCTGGTGATCGCGCAGGACCGGGGTTATGGGGAACTGGCCGCCTTTCTGGAGGCCCGACTCAAGCGGGATCATCAGATCAACCAGGAGGGGGAGGAGGTTGCCGAAGTCATCCGTCAACGGGATTTGACGCGAGTGAAGGCGATGCTGGACCGATCCCCGGAGTTAATCCGGGCGACAGATGGGCGTGGCAATCAGCCTCTCCACTGGGCGGTCATGACCCGACAGATGAAGCTGATCGATGAAATGCTCAGACAGGGCGCGGACATCAACGCGAGGCGTCCGGACGGGGCGCGGCCCCTGGATCTGACCAACGGGGATTACTGGTACCGGGGCTGGCGGCATGTACCCCGGGAAGCCCTCCAAAATCACGCCGTGCTGATCGGATATCTGCTTGCGAAGGGGGCAGACTATGATATCAGTGTGGCGGCTAAACTCGGCGATGCGGAGCGGGTACGCGAACTGCTGTCGAAGGACCCGGAGCTGGCCAATCGGGTTCCGTCTTACTCGACGTATTATTCAGGTCTCCCTCTCCCGAATGCCGCTGGAGGTCACCTGGAGGTCGTCAAGACGCTGCTGGAGGCCGGGGCGGACCCGAACACGCCTGAGCCAGGGCTGGCCCCCCGAGGAAGGGCGCTGCACGCAGCGGCTGCGGGAGGAAACCTGGAGATTGCGAAGCTGTTGCTGGAGGCCGGAGCAGACCCCAACCAGGACGTCGATTCATCGTGGAACTGCTGTTCCATCGCCTGGACCCAGAAGCATCTGGAGATGATCAAGCTCCTGGCCTCCTATGGTGGCAAGTTCCACGAAGATATGAACCTGAAAGATAAGGATGCGGATATTTTGAAACTCATGTACGGCGATGATCTGCCCCTGCGGTATTACGTGGACACTGGCGACGTGGATACGCTTAAGGCAAAGTTGGAAACAGACCTCGGCCTGGTGCGGGAGGTGTTTGACCTGGCGGTCGAGAAATATGACATCTATGGAGAGAGCATCCAGGAAGACGTGGCAAAGCTGTGCCTGAAGTACGACCCGGACGGGGTGAAGCGGTTTAACAACTTCGGGTTCACGAGGAGTTTGGTAAGAAGGCGGTCCCCAAAGATGCTGGATGCCGCCCGGCTCCTGTTCGAGCACGGCATGAACCCGAATGCCTCGGACTGGCTGCGCGTGACACCCCTGCACGTGTTCGCGATGCACGGCTACGGCGAGGGGGCCGCGCTGTTCATCGAGTACGGGGCGGACCTCCACGCCCGCGACGAGGAGTATCTGTCCACGCCGCTGGGCTGGGCGGCCCGGTGGGGGCAGAAGGAGATGGTCGAACGCCTGCTCGAAAAGGGCGCGGCCGTGAACCTGCCCGACGACCCGCCCTGGGCCACGCCGCTGGCCTGGGCCGAGAAGAAGGCCCGCGCGCCGGTCCCCCCGATGAACCCGGGCGGAGGCCCCAGGCCGGACCACTGGCAGCCGGAGAAGCAGAAGGATTATGAAGAGATCGCTGAAATTCTCCGTAAACGCGGCGCGAAGGCGTAGGCACTCCGCCATTGTAGCGCGGGGACTTCATCTCCGAGCTACGGAGACAGGCGAATATGAATCCACCACCCGCTCGACGAACCCTTCCATCCGCCGATAATGCGACCCTTTCCAGTAGACCTGGCCGCACGACCCGCAGGCATGAAATTCGTCGTAATACTCCTTCGTCCTGGGCGGCAGCCGGTCCACGACCGCCTCCTTGTTCACCGGCTGCAACAGGCCGTTGCAGCGCAGGCAGCGCCGGAAGGGCGTCATCGCCCCTGACAGGTCGAACCGCCGCAGGACCTCCATCAGTTGCTGTCTCGGGTTGGTCTCCCGCACGTAGTAGCCGTGCGTGACCGCGCCCCGCTTGAGCAGGCCCCGGTCCCGCGTCAGCAGGATGCGCCCCTCCTGGCTGGAGATGCGCGCCAGCTCCTCATCCCGGTAGTCGTTCCGGTACAGCGTGTCGAACCCCAGCATGCGCAGGTAGGCCGCCAGCCGGCCCAGGTGCGCGTCCAGCACGAAGCGAGGCTCCCGCAGGGGCCTGGGCCTCACGCGCGCGAGCGGCGCGATGTCTATGGCCTCGAACACCGGGTAGACGCTGACCCGGTCCCCGTCCTGAACCAGACAGGAGAAGTCCACGGACGCGCCGTTCACCAGGATCAGGTCCACCTCCGGGTGGGGCACGCCTATGGCCTCGATCGCGTCCTTGACCGACGGACTCCCCTCGAAGGCGTGCTCGAACGGCCTCCCCCGGCGCTCCGGCGGCAGGAAGTCGTTCAGCTCCGCGTAGAACCGGAAACAGGCGCGATTCATTCGCCAGCCGTCCTGAAAAAATTTTACCGCAGAGAGCGCGGAGCACGCTGAGGTTTCAGGGCGAGAGGCGTTCGCGCCCCTTTCAACACTCTGCGATCTCCCACACCACTATCGACCCACCGGGTCGATCCACCCCACTGGTCTCTGCGGTTCATTCTGTTTTGGAGGTTTTAAGTCTCTCCTCCGCCCCGTAGAGCCGGTAGACCCGGCGCACGGCCTCCAGGCCCTCCTCCTCGACCTTCAGCGTGAGCGGCCTGGGCGCGACGAGCGCGAGCAGCCCCGGCCGCCCGATGTGGCGATAGATGTAAGGCACCACCCCCTCCTGCCGGTAGCCCTGCCGGGGGTTCGGCGTGGCGCCCCCGCGTGCCCCGAGCGTGACCCCGGTGATCCGGTCATCCAGAATCGCCGCGTAGAGCGCCACGTCGTCCACATAGCCCAGGCAGGCCGCCCCCCGGATGCCCCGCTGCCCCAGAAAGTCCAGCGACTCGATCACGTGCTGCGCGTTGACCGTGGTCGAGGACTCCCCGATCAGGAGACCGCTGTCGTCCATGCCCACGCAGTCCAGCGCCAGCACCGTCACGCCCGACGCCAGCAGGCCCATCGCCTCGTCCGACGCCAGCGCCCCCTGCCCGGTCCGGCTCCCGTGGAGATAGATGGCCGCCTCCCCTGTCGGACGCTTCGGGGTCAGCAGGAGGGACGACAGGCCCAGCGCCCCGTAGCGCGCCTCCTCCCCGGAGTACCCGTCTCCCTCGAAGGTCCGCACCGTCTCCGGCGTCACGGCCAGGCGGTCCTCCGGAATGGCGATCACCTCCGCCACAGCCCTCCGCAGCCCCGCCCGCATCTCCTCCCAGCCCTTCAGATTTTCGGGAACCTTGAGGGCCGGCGGCAGCCCCGCCCTCACGGACGCGACCCACCCCCGCATCGCGAACTGCGGCTCCCGGAATCCCCCCGAGGGCAGGCAGGCCAGCTCCTCCCCCGCGATCGGCTCCACGCCCAGGTCCACCACGACCGTCCCGGCGTAGTGTTTATGGCTCCGGTAGCCCCGCTCGATCTGCACCCCCTTCGCGTCCGCCCAGTCCCCCAGGTAGACCTCCGGCAGCGCCCCCACGGCCTTCGCGTCGAACTTCGGCATGCCCAGGTGCCGCTCCACCCAGGCGAAGGCCGGTTTGTTGAGGAAGTAGGGCCGGTGCCCCCCCTGCGGCGTGACGTGTACCCCAAACCGCTCCGGCGCGCCGCAGACCTCGTAGACCCGGCGCACCTGCCGGCACGTCTCCAGGAGACCCTGGTAGGCGCGGGGGTGGTAGTCCCACTCCCCGGCTAAGATGAGCGTCGCGCACCGGGGCGCGCCCGCGGCGATCTGCTCCGGCATGTCCGCGTAATGTTTCAGCCCGCAGGGACGCCACTCGCAGCTCAGGTCCCCCACGATGTAGTCGAAGTGCGTCACCCAGGACGCCGGCAGACTCAGCGCCAGCCGGTCGTCCGTGCAGAGCACGTTCATCGTGATCGTGCAGCCGAGCGAGTGCCCCACGCACCCGATCCGGTCCCGCCGCACCTCCGGCCGCGCGCAGAGATAGTCGATCCCCCGCACGATGTCGTAGGTCATCTTCCCGATCACCGACCGCCCCACCTCGTAGCACCGGTCGACCCGGAACTCCAGCCGATGCCCCCGCACCCCTGCGCGGTTCTCCTCGTCCCGCTCCTCCTCCCCCACCGGGTCCGGGATCAGGCAGACCAGCCCCGCCTTCGCGTAAATCTGCCCCGCGTACTGATTGTAGAACGGCGTGCCCTTGCTCCCCCCGTGCCCACTCGGAAAGATCAGCGCGGGGACCGGGAAGGCCACCCCCTTCGGCAGGTAGAGGTGCGCCGTCACCGACGACCCCGGCTCGGCGTCGTAGATCACCTTTTCGAGGATGAAATCGTCCCGCTCCACCCTGCCGACCGTCCGGGGGTTCAGCGGCCCGTCCGCCTCGGGAAAGTCGAAGACCCGGCGGAGCGCCGGCCGCAGCGCCGCGCAGTGCGCCTCCCACGCCTCGCGGGAGCGCGGAAACCCCTCCCCGATCCGCGCCTCCGGCAGCCGGCTCAGCTTCTCCTGGAGATAGGCCACGTACCGGGCCTGGACCTCCGCGTGCGCCTCCTTCAAAGAGGACATGGCATCCGCTCCTTTGCACAGAACCCTTGGATTATACCGCCCCGCATCGTATATTTATCCCCGCCCGATCAGAGGCTTCGGCAAGAATCATCCCGTTTCACAACAGAGGAGGCAGAACGATGGAGTTGCACAAGTCCTGGAAGCGCGACTTCGACGTCTACGACCGGCTCAAGGCCCTGCACATCGACCTGGGCAAGAAGGAGGATGCGATCCAGGCCCCCCAGGGCCGGCGCATCTGCTCGGTCACCTTCACCCCCTCCGGTCTGGTCTTCACGTCCGGCACGGGCGGAGGCTCCGGCCCCCTCACCAACGACGACAAGGACGTGGAGGTGGGCTATCAGGCGGGCCGGGAGGCCGGCATCAAGCACATCCTCTCCCTGCACTGGGCCCTCCACCCCTTCGGCACCCTCAACGACGTCTGGTACTGCGTCAAGTGCCTCGGCATGGTCAACTCGCACGGCGGAGGGTCCTTCACCAAGTCCCCCCGCGTCGTGGACGGCTACACGAAGGTCTTCCACGACGTGTTCGGCGGGCCCCTCTCCCAGTGGGCCGAGAACGGACTGGATAAATCCCTCTCCGGCTGGCACGCCCGCAGCGCCGTGGCCGGTTTCGACCTGCCGGGCAACTGCAGGATCGAGCCGGAGATGATCCTTCAGATCGACCCGGACCTGGCCATCCGGGTCATCCGCGAGCGCGGCCCTCACGCATGATAAAAGCAAAAAGGCGAAACGGAGAAGGGTGAGCCGGAGAAACGGAGTGCCCCCTTCCCTGCTCCCCGAAACGGAGAGTGGGCGAAACGGGGAGATTCTTTTCCCCGGCTCTCCGCTTCTCCGCTTCCCCGGTTCGGTTTTTCCTATCCCCCGCTTCCCCGTTTCTCTGTTTACAGCCGTTTCCCGAAGTCCTCGGCGAACATGAAGAAGTCGTCGAAGTCCACGGCCCCGTCCCCGTCCAGGTCGAACTTCGGGTCATAGCCCGACCCGCCCCGCTTCGCCCCAAAGGCATCCGCGAACAGGAAAAAGTCGTCGAAGTCCACCTTCCCGTCCCCGTTGAAGTCCGACCTCAGCGCCGTCGTCCCCGATCCGCTCAGGACCGTGACCCACCACCGGCGGAGCGTCCCCACGTCCTCCGGCTCGCTGTCCACCACCGTCAGCGTCCAGGTCCCGGCGGCGTTCTCGCCCACGAATCGGGAGAGCTCCGGGACCTTCTGCTGCGTGAACGTCGTCTCGATCAGGTTCCCTGAAAACCCCACGTATTGGACCAGGATGACGGTCAACCCCGACGGCGAAGTCAGGCTGATCTTCAGGTCCTGGATGTACTGGTGGGCCACGTCCACGAAGACACTCACCCCTTTGACCTGGATCGCAGAAGAGACCATAAGCGTGTCCGCCGTGGCGTCTGCGTCTTTGAGAGGGACCGGGTTGAGCCGGGAGAAGCGCGTCGCGGTGAGGCCCGCCGGCAGAGGTTCCTCCGGGACCGTGAAGTTCACCGTTGTGGCCTGTCCAGCGGAGGCCGACACGCGCGTGAAATCCGAGGGCTCCGAAGGCGCCCTGTAGGTGACGGTCGAAAACAGGTCCCGCACGGGCGGCTCGTAGGGGCCGATCCCCGACTCAGCCCTGAACTGGGACGGGATCGCCTCCAGCGTCGCCCTGTAATCCCCCGGCGGCACGCCCGCCATCCGGTAGCCCCCCGTCCCATCCTGCAGATAGCCCGTGATCGCGCCCACCCGCAGCCCCGGGTCCGACAGGTGGCGGACCTCCACGTGTCCCCCCAGCGCCGGCAGGCCCCCGGACCACGACGCGGCCCCCTCGACCCTCCCCAGCATCTGCCGGAACGCCGGAGACCCGTAGAGCGCGCCCAGCCCCGCCAGGTCGTCGATCTCCAGCGTCCGCATCTGCGTGTCGTCGTCCAGACTGGTCGGGTACATCGTCGGGATCGGCCCGTCGTCCGCAGGATCGCCGTTCTTGAGCTCGTGCGCCACGTAGGTGTGGCCCAGGCCGAGGAAGTGCCCCAGTTCGTGCACGACCGTGGCCTCAAAGTCCCCCAGGCCCGGCTTGCCGATCACAGACCCGTTGAAGACGGCGCGGGCCGCCGTGATCAGCCCCTTCGGCTCGTCAAACTGCGTCGCCTCCGAGAAGCCCAGCACCTCCCCCCCTGCCCCTCTCCCCAGCAGGGCATTGATAATCGAACCGTCCACGTCAAAGATGACGACCGTCTGCCCCTCGAACTGCTGGACGTTGTCCTTCGTGATGTCCGCGTTCGTCAGCCCTCTGTACTGCGCACTCAGGTCCGAGACCCGCTGCCCGCCCCACGCCCCGTTCTGCCACCGGTCGAACGCGCCCTGAATGAGCTGGACCGCGTCCGCGTTCTTGAACGTCGGGCTCAGGTCCCCCCGGTCCACCAGGTAGTCCACCGGCCTGCCGGGATCCCACCGGAACGGCGCAGGTCCCGTCGTCGTCGAGTCCACAATGAGAAAGGTGTAGGCCGAAGCCGGCGCGGCGGAGAGGAGGAGGAGAAAAAGAACGTGAAACGTGAAACGTGAAACGTGAGATACCCCCCTTACCCTCCCCCGTCGCTGTAGAGGCGCAGCATGCTGCGCCTCTACGACACCCCCTCCCTCTCCCCACATGTGGGGGAGAGGGAGGGGGCAGGGGGTAGGTGAGGGGGGGTGACTTTGCCGTCTGCCGTCTGCTCTCTTATCTCCCACCCTTCACCATCCCTTCGATCAGGCCCACGAAGTCCTCCAGGTCCATCCGCCCTTCCCTCGACAGCCGGACAGGCTTGGACAGCGCCCGCGCGGTCCGGGACAGCGCCTCCCCGGACAGGTGCGGGGCGAAGGGGTCCTGAATCACGGTCTTTCGCCCGCTCGCCGCATCCGTCGCCACCCCGTAGCGCCCCTGGAACACCCCCACCGGACTCGTCAGCCCCCACTCGCTGTCCGGCTTGAGAAACAGCACGACCTCCTCCCCTAACCGGTAGACCGGCACGCCCACGACGGCCGTGCGCCGCTTTCCGACCTGCCCCCCGTACTGGCGGAACGTGACCGTCCCACCCACCTGCCCCTTCACGGAGCGCGAGACGGAGAACGTGTAGCGCGTCACCGAGACCCCGTGCGCCGCGTCCACCTCGCCGCGCGCCTCCACGCACCTCCCCACGAAGATCCGATCCGCCCGCGCCGCCATCTCCTCGATGCCAACGGCCACGACCTTCACGGCGTGGGAGGTCTCCCCCGCGAAGAACAGCAGAAGCGCGATGAAAATACAGATGGGATTATGTCTTAACACGATGATCTCCTGTAAAAGGCCCGACTAACTGATCTTCCCGAACGCCGCCGCGAACAGGAAGAAGTCCTCGAAGTCCACGTCCCCGTCCCCGTCCAGGTCTGCCCGGTCCTCAAACCCCGCCTGCCCCCTCGACCTCCCGAAGGCATTTGCGAACAGGAAGAAGTCCTCGAAATCCACGTCCCCATCCCCGTCCAGGTCCCCGTTCCTCGGCGGCCCCGCGCCCGGCCTCGACAGCGTGATCGCAAACACCGCGCCCCCGAACACCCCCGAATAGACCACTCTGGTGTTCGCGGGGTGAACCGCGAGTGTCCGGACATCCGCCTCCGCCAGCCCTGTGGGCATCGCCTCCCACGACGCCCCGCCGTTCAGGCTCCTGAACACGCCGCTCCCCCCCGTCCCGGCGTACACGGCCTCGGGGTTCGAGGGGTCCACCGTGAGCGCCAGGACCGTCCTGTTCGACAGCCCGGCGTTCGCCTCCGTCCACGAGCGCCCCCCGTCCGCCGACCTGAAAATCCCCCCCCCCTCCGTCCCTGCGTAAAGCGTCTGGGGGTTCGACGGCGCGACCACCAGCGCAAAGACATCGAGATTGGACAGCCCGGCGTTGATCGCCCCCCAGGACCGCCCCCCGTCCGCGCTCCTGAAGGCGCCCCCCCCGAACGTCCCCGCATACACCACCTGCGGGTTCAGCGGGTCCACCGCCAGCGCCCGCACGTCCAGGCCCATCAGCCCCGCGCCGGCCTCCGTCCACTTTCCTCCGCCGTTCACGCTCTTGAACACCCCCCTCCCCGTCCCGGCGTACACGGTCAGCGGGTCCGACGGGACCACGGCGAGGGCGTTGACGGTCCCGCCGTAAGGCCCGTAGGTCATCCACGTGTCCAGCGCGTCTCCCCTGGGCGGCGGCGCCCCCGTCCCCGACAGGATCGCCTCAAACGGGCTCCCCGCCGCGTTGTGAGCCACGGACAGGGTGACCGATTTCACCCCCGACGAGGTCGGTGTGAACGTCACCGTCACCGCCTGGCTCCGCCCCGGCGGCAGGACCGTCCCCGTCGGGGAGACCCTGAACTGGGAGGCGTCCGCCCCCGCCAGGGCGATCCCCACGGATAGGCTGGCGTCCCCGGAGTTCGTGATCGAGAACGCCTTCTGCGATGACTGCCCGACCGTTGTCTCGCCGAACGAGAGAGACGCCCCGGAGGCGTTGAAGGCGGGACGGCGGAGGACGGAAGCGAACGTGGCCTCGAAGACCCCTCCGCCGGCCGTCCCGGCATAGACCCGCTGCGGATTTACGGGATGGATCGCCAGGGCGTAGACGTTCGTGCTGACCAACCCCTCATTGACCGCCGTCCACGAGTTCCCCCCGTCCCCGCTCCTGAAGACGCCCTCCCGCGTCCCGGCGTACAGCCGGTCGGGATCTGACGGATCGATCGCCAGCGCCCGCACGACATCGCCCGTCACCCCCTTGTTGACCCCTTCCCACAGGGCCCCTCCGCTGGCGCTCCTGAACACCCCTCTGCTGGTCCCGGCATAGATCGTCTGCGGGCGCGAGGCGGGGATCGCCAGGGCGTACACATACCCATTGTTGAGCGCAGTGCCGGCCCAGGAGGCCCCCCCGTCGGCGCTCCTGAAGGCGCCCCCGGTGGTCCCGGCATACACGACCAGCGGGTTCTTCGGGTCAAACGCAAACGACAGGACAAACACGCTCCCCAGCCCCGCATTGGCCTCCGCCCAGGTCGCTCCCCCGTTCACGCTCCTGACCACGCCCCTGCCCAGCACCCCGGCGTAGAGGACCTGCGGGTCCGACGGGTCCATCGCAAGGGCCTGGATGTTATAAGGGTTGGCCGGCCCCTCGTAGACCGCCTCCCAGGAGGCCCCGCCGTTCCCGCTCCTGAAAATACCCCGGTTCGTCCCGGCGTAGACCGTCTGCGGACTCGCAGGGTCGATTGCGATGGCATTGACGCCCACCTGCTCCAGCCCCGCGCCGGCCCTCGCCCAGGCATTTCCGCCGTCTGTGGTTTTGAAGACGCCTCTGGTCGTCCCGGCGTAGAGGATTTTCGGGTTCGAGGAGGAGATCGCAAGGGCGATGACCGCCTCTCGAAAAGACGCATCCCCGGACCAGGCGTTGTCCGCAGCGTCCGCTATGGATGCGACGAGCAGAAGCGTGGCTGATAAGGTAAAGAATGGGCCCGAAATCTTACTCATATCCCTTCTCGATGCGTCACCCGCCCCCCTAAAATAGTCGCCACGGCCTTCCCCCTCAATCGCCACCCCGCGAACGGCGTGTTGCGGGACTTCGACCGGAACTGCTCCGGATCGACCGTCCATTCGAGGCCCGGGTCGATCACCGTCACGTCGGCCACATCCCCCACCTGAAGCCTCCCGCCTGGAATGCCCATAATGCGCGCCGGAAGAGACGTCCATCTGGCGATGGCGTCGGAGAGCGAGAGGATGCCCGGCGCCACAAGATGCGTCAGCGTCAGCCCCAGGGCCGTCTCCAGCCCCACGATCCCGAACGGCGCGCGATCGAACGGCGCCCCCTTCTCATCCGCCGCGTGCGGGGCGTGGTCCGTGGCAAGGGCATCCAGCGTCCCGTCCGCCAGGCCCGCCCGGACGGCCTCCACGTCCTCCGGGGACCGGAGCGGGGGGCTCATCTTGGCCAGCGTGCCGTGCGCCCGCACCGCCTCATCCGTCAGGACGAAGTGGTGAGGGCACGCCTCGGCGGTCACCGACAGCCCCCGGCGCTTGGCGTCCCGGATCAGGCCCACCGCGCGGGCCACGCTCACGTGCAAAACGTGCAGCCGCCCGCCCGCGCGTTCGAGCAGGCGGAGGTCGCGCTCGATCATGCCCGCCTCCCCCTCCGCCGGCATGCCCCGGATGCCCAGAGACCGGGCCACCTCCCCGTCGTGCATGTGCCCCCCGGCGGTCAGCGCCTTCACCTCCTCGTGCGGCGCGATGGGGCAGCCGAGCCGCGCGGACCCTTCGAGCGCCCTCTCCATCAGGCCCTCATCCCCCACCGGAAACCCGTCGTCAGAGAAGGCCACGGCCCCCGCCCGGCGAAGGGCCGCGAGGTCGGCCAGCGCCTCCCCCTTCTGCGCGACCGTGACGCAGGCCACAGGGTAGACCCTGGCGTCCGCCCCGCGCCCCCTGTCGATGACCTCCCGCAGAAGCTCGGGACAATCGAGCGGAGGCGCGGTGTTGGGCATGCAGACCACGGACGTGAACCCCCCCGCCGCCGCGGACCGGCAGCCCGTCTGGATCGTCTCCTTGTGTTCCTGCCCCGGCTCCCGCAGGTGGACGTGGATGTCAACCAGACCGGGGACCACGACCTTTTCTGAAGCGTCCAGAACCTCTGCGGACGCGGCAATCCCCCGCCCCATCCGCGCGACCCGCCCGTCTGAGATCAGCACATCCGCGTCCTGATCGAACCCCCGCGACGGGTCAAGCACCCGCCCGCCTCGAATAAGAATGGAATTCAAACGCGCCTCCTGTGTGAGACCTCTCCCCCGGCCCCGCCCGGAAAGGTCGAATGTCGAATGTCGAACGTCGAATGTTGTCATTCGTAATTCGTCATTCGTAATTCGCACTTCTTTGGGTATGAATCTAAACCCTCCGCCCACCGTTGTCAACCTCTGCCCAAAAAAGGCTTGACTTCAGGCGGTCAAAACGATATAATTGGATACCTTTTTGGCAACGAACCTCTCTCTGAGGACACCCCCGTGACGAAGGTCCGCCGCACATCCTGGCCTCTGGCGACGCTGCCAAGCGCAGAGGGCGTCGTACGTCCTGTCGTAGGGGTCGCGGTACGCGATGCCGACGGAATTCGACGGTGGGGATAGTCGCCAGGTCAGATCAAGATCGTGGAAGCTGAGGCCCGCCGTTGAGTCCCATCGAGGCGGGTTTTTTGTTTCCGTCAAATGTCAAACGTCAAACGTCAAACGTGAAAGCCTCTTTTGCCTTTTCGTTTCACGTTTCACGTCTCACGTCTCACTTTTAAACGCTCAAGAGGTCGATATGGATTCCAGCCCCATCCAGATGGACAAGGTCTACAACCCGAAGGCCGTCGAGTCCCGCTGGTATGAATTCTGGGAGCGGAAGGGCTATTTCCGGGCCGAGCGAAGGCCCGGCGCCCCGCGCTTCTGCATCACCATCCCGCCCCCCAACGTCACCGGCGAGCTCCACATGGGCCACGCCCTTCAGCACACCATCCACGACACGGTCACGCGCCACAGGCGGATGCAGGGGTTCGTCACACTGACCCTGCCCGGCACGGACCACGCCGGCATCGCCACGCAGATGAGGGTGGAGCAGCTGCTCCACAAAGAGGAGCGGAAAAACAGGTTCGACCTGGGCCGCGACGAGATGCTCAAGCGCATCTGGGCCTGGCGGGAGAAGTACGGGGGACTCATTATGCAGCAGTTCCGCGCCCTGGGGTGCAGCTACGACTGGAGCCGGGAGCGGTTCACCCTGGACGAGGGCTATGCCCGCGCCGTGCTGGAGGCCTTCGTCCGATTTTACAAGAAGGGTTGGATCTACCGGGGCCGGCGCATGGTGAACTGGTGCCCCTCCTGCCAGACCGTGATCTCCGACCTGGAGGTGGAGGAGGAGACGGCGCAGGGCCATCTCTGGCACATCCGCTACCCCGGCGCGGACGGCGGGCCGGACGTGGTCGTGGCCACGACCCGCCCCGAGACGATGCTGGGGGACACCGGCGTGGCCGTGCATCCGACGGATGAAAGGTGGAGAAATGCCGTGGGCAAAAAGGTCTGCCTGCCCCTGATGGACCGCCTCATCCCCATCGTCGCGGACGAGTATGCGGACCCGGAGATGGGGAGCGGGGCCGTGAAGGTCACGCCCGCCCACGACCCGAACGACCACGAGGTGGGACAGCGCCACGGCCTGCCGGAGGTTCAGGTGATCGGCCTGGACGCCCGGATGACCCCGGAGGCCGGCCCCTACGCCGGGATGGACCGCTCCGACTGCCGGAAGGCCGTCGTGCAGGCCCTTCAGGGCCAGGGCCTCCTCGTCAAGATAGACGACTACGAGCACATGGTCCCGCGCCACGACAAGTGCAAGACCGTCATCGAGCCGCTCCCGATGGAGCAGTGGTTTGTGAGCATGCGCGACCTGGCGGACCACTCCCTGCCCGTCCTGGAGCGGAATGAGATCGCCTACGTCCCCGACCGGTTCCGGGGCTACTCCATCGACTGGCTCAGGAACATCCGGGACTGGTGCATCTCCCGGCAGATCTGGTGGGGGCACCGCATCCCGGTCTGGACCTGCAAGGGGTGCGGCGAGGTCATCGTCCAGGTGGACCCGCCTGCGGCCTGCCCGAAGTGTAAAAATGTCGACCTGGACCAGGACCCCGACGTGCTCGACACCTGGTTCTCCTCCGCCCTCTGGCCGTTCGCCACGCTCGGCTGGCCGGAGAAGACCCAGGACCTGCGCACCTTCCACCCCACGGACCTGATGATCACCGGCCGCGACATCCTCTACCTCTGGGTGGCGCGGATGATCATGACCGCCGTGGAGTTCAGGGACGAGGTCCCCTTTCGGGCCGTGCTCGTCCACCCCACCGTGCAGACGAAGGACGGAAGGCGCATGAGCAAGTCCCTCGGCACCGGCATAGACCCGATGGACCTGGTCTCGAAGTACGGCACCGACGCCACGCGCTTCAGCCTCCTGTTGCAGTGCGGCAGCTCGCAGGACATCCGCTTCGACGCCGACGTGGTGGACAACGTCGTGCAGGACTCCCCCATCGCCGAGTCCTGCCGGAACTTCTGCAACAAGGTCTGGAACGCCACCCGCTTCGTCCTGATGAACTTAGACGGCACGCCCGACCTGAGCCTGGCCGACGGGCCGACGGAGCTGACGGACCGCTGGCTCCTCAGCCGCTACAACCGCACCGTCCAGCGCGTGACCGGGGCGCTGGACGCCTACCGGTTCGACGACGCCGCCCGGACCGTCTACGACTTCATCTGGAGCGAGTGGTGCGACTGGTACCTGGAGATGGTCAAGGGGAGGTTGAATGGGGATGATGCGCAGAGCAAGGCCGTGGCCCGGGCCGTCCTCGTCCGCGTCCTGGAGGGCACGCTCCGCCTGCTCCACCCCCTGATGCCGTTCATCTCCGAGGAGCTCTGGCAGCAGGTCCCGCATGAAGGAGAATCCCTAATTGTGGCGACCTGGCCGAAGGCCGACGAGACCAGGTTCGATGCGGAGGCCGAGGCGCAGATGGGGCTGGTGCAGGAGATCGTGGGGGCCGTGCGGAACATTCGGGGGGAGATGCGCGTGCCCCCCGCGCGGAGGGCGGACCTGCTGATCCGCGCGGAGTCGCCGGAGGTGCGGCAGGTGGTCGAGACAAACCGCGCCATCATCGCCGACCTGGCCCGCGTCGGGGCGCTCACCGTCGGCGCGGACGTGGCCCGGCCCCCGGAATCCGCCTCGGCGGTCTTGAAGGACGCCGAACTCTACGTCCCTCTGAAGGGGCTGATCGACCTCGACCTGGAGCGGGCGCGGCTCAAAAAGGAGAGCGACCGGCTGACCGGCGTCATCGCCGGGATCGACAAAAAGCTCGCCAGCGCCGGGTTCATCGCCAAGGCCCCGCCCGACGTAATCGAGCGTGAGCGCCAGAAACGCGCGGAGTGCGAGGTCAGCCTGTCCCGCCTGCGGGAGAACCTGAAGGCGCTGACAGTATAGACGTAAGGGTAAGGGCGGGTTTGAAACCCGCCCTTACACCCGCCCTTACACCCGCCCTTACACCCGCCCCTGCGCTATTTCCGCTTCATATACAGGTCCGTCACAGTCCCTAAGAACACCTCCGCCGCCCCGCCCAGCGTCTCCGACAGCGTCGGGTGCGGGTGGATGCTCAGCGCCAGGTCCCGCGCCACCGCCGCCATCTCCACGGCCAGGGCACCTTCCGCGATCAGCTCCCCGGCCCCCGCGCCCACGACCCCGACCCCCAGCACCCGCTCCGTCTGCGGGTCGATCACCAGCTTGGTCATCCCCTCGTTCCGTCCCAGCGTGCTCGCCCGGCCCGACGCGGCCCACGGGAAGCGGGCCACCTTCACCTCGACCCCCCTCCGCCGCGCCTCCGTCTCCGTCAGCCCGCACCAGGCGATCTCCGGGTCCGTGAACACCACCGCCGGCACCACCCCGTCGGACGCCGCCGGCTCCCCGGCCAGGGCCTCCGCCGCCACCTTCCCCTCGTGCGCGGCCTTGTGCGCCAGCATCGGCTCCCCGGCCACGTCCCCGATCGCCAGAATACGCTCGTCCCGCGTCCGCTGCTGCGCGTCCACCAGCGCCATCCCCCTCCGGTCCACCTCCGCCTTCGTCCGCTCCAATCCGATCCCTGCGCTGTTCGGACGCCGCCCGACGGCCACCAGCGCCCGGTCGAACGCCTGCTCCGTCTTCTGGCCATCCCTCTCAAAACCCACCGCGATCCCCCCGCCCGCCTCCCGCATCCCGGCCACCTTCGTGTTGAGATGGATCGCCTCGAAAATCTTCTCCACGCGGGCGCTCAGCGGCCTCACTAAGTCCCGGTCCGCCCCCGGCAGCAGCCCGTCCGTCAGCTCCACCACCGTCACCCGGCTCCCCAGCTCCGCGTAGACCGTCCCCAGCTCCAGCCCGATGTATCCGCCCCCCACCACTAAGAGCGTCTTCGGGACCTCCTCCAGCCTCAGGGCCGACGTGGAGTCCATCACGCGGGGACTCTGAAGGTCCAGCCCCGGAACCGTGGCCGGGCGCGACCCCGTGGCCAGGATGGCGTGCCCGAAGGCTACGCGGGGGCCCCCCTCCACGCGCACGCTTCCGGAATCCTCGAAGACCGCGCGCCCCCGGATCAGCGCCACCCCCCGCCGCTTGCAGAGGTCCATCAGCCCGTTCACGTGCCGGCTGACAATCCCATCCTTCCACCCCCGGAGGGCGTCCAGGTCGATCTTGGGCCTCTGAAACGAGAGCCCCCACGCCTTCGCCTCGCGCGCCTCCGCGATCAGCCTCGCCGCGTGCAGCAGCGCCTTGGACGGGATGCACCCCCGCTGCAGGCAGACCCCCCCCGGCCTCTCGTCCGCCTCCACGAGCGCGACGCGCATCCCCAGGTCCGCCGCCCGGAACGCCGCCGTGTACCCCCCCGGCCCCCCGCCGATGACCAGAACGTCCGCCCTGTGCGTCTCACCCGCCATGGTATCCTCACACAATGCGAAACGGAGAAACGGTGAACCGGTGAACCGGAGAGGTTTTTCCCCGATTCCCCGTTTCTCCGATTCCCCGTTTCGGTCATCCTCCCAGCAGCAGCTTCTCCGGGCTCTCCAGAGACTCCGCGACCCTGCGCGCGAACCGCGCCCCGTCCGCCCCGTCCACCACCCGGTGGTCGTAGGACAGACAGAGCGGCATGATCAGGCGCGGCTCGACCTGCCCGTTCCGCACCACCGCCTCCTCCCGGCTCCGGGCCACGCCTAAGATGGCCACCTCCGGGTGGTTCACGATGGGCGTGAACCCCGTCCCCCCGATAGTCCCCAGGTTCGTGATCGTGAACGTCCCCCCCTGCAGGTCCTCCAGGCCCACCTTCCCCTGCCGGGTGCGCTCCGCCAGGTCCACCAGCTCCTTCGCCAGCTCGAAGACCCCCTTCCGGTCCGCATCCCGGAGGACCGGCACCAGCAGCCCCCGCTCCGTGTCCACGGCCAGGCCGATGTGGTAGTAGCGCTTCAGCACCAGCTCCTCCGCCTGCGCGTCCAGGCTGGCGTTGAACTGCGGAAACGCCTTCAGCGCCGTCACGACCGCCTTGATCACAAAGGCCGTCGGCGTCAGCTTGCCCCCCATCGCCTCGGCCTCGGCGGTGTGCCGCTTCCGGAGCGCCTCCAGCTCGGTCACGTCGGCCCGGTCGAACTGCGTCACGTGGGGGATCAGCCGCCACGCCAGCCCCACGTGCTCGGCGGTCTTCCGCCGCACCGACCGGAGCGGCTGCCGCTCCACGGCCCCCCACCGGCTGAAATCGGGCAAAGCCGGGGCCTCAACGCCCGGCCCGGCTGCGGTCCCCGACATCGCCTTCCGGACGTAGGCCTGCACGTCCTCCGCCGTCACCCGCCCGCCCGCCTCGCTCCCCTGCACCCGCCTCAGGTCCACCCCCAGCTCCCGCGCCAGCCGCCGCGTGGCCGGCCCGGCCGGCGCCGGCGCGCCCGTCTCCTCCTGGGCCGACGGGACAGGCGCAGGGGATGGGATCGGCGGGGCCTCTGCCCTGGGCAGGGTGGCGGGTCGCGACCTCATGGGAGCGACAGGTGGAGGGGAAACAGGTTCCATCTTGGGAGGGGCGGCCACTTCCGCCTTCGGCAGGGCCGGAGTCTCCTTCGCCTCGATCCCTCTCGAATCCGTCTCCTCCACCGTGAGCAGAACGGTCCCCGCCGGAACGCGGTCCCCCGGCTTGACGTGCACCTTCTCCACCCGGCCGGCGAATGGACAGGGCACCTCAAACATGGCCTTTTCGGTCTCCATCTCCAGGACCGCCTGCTCCGCCTCCACCCGGTCCCCCTCGGCCACCAGCACCCGGACCACCTCCGCGGCCTCGATGTTTTCACCCAGATCAGGGAGCTTGAACGCCTTGCCCACGCTGCCTCCTTCCAAAAGACAGTGCTGAGTCCTGAGTCCTGAGTGAAAAGCAAAAGGGATTTGTCTTTACTCAGCACTCAGGACTCGTTACTCAGGACTGAACAGGATCGGGCTTCTCCGGGTCGATTCCGAGCGCGCGGATGGCCTCCTCCACGCGCTCCTTCTTGAGCTTGCCCTGCCTCCAGAGCGCGTGGAACGCCGCCACGGCGATGGACTCGGCGTCCACCTCAAAGTGCCGGCGCAGGGCCGCCCGCGAATCGCTCCTGCCGAATCCATCCGTGCCCAGCGCCCGCAGGCCCCCGGGGACCCAGGGCGCGATCAGGTCGGGCAGGGCCTTCATGTAGTCGGAGGCGGCCACCACCGGCCCCTCCTCCTTTTCGAGCAGCCGCGTCACGTAGGGCTTCCGGGGGCGCTTCGTCGGATGCAGGACATTCCACCGCTCCACGGCCAGCGCGTCCCGCCGCAATTCCTTATAGCTCGTGGCGCTCCAGACATCGGCGGAGACCCCGAACTGCTCCGTCAGAATCGTCTGCGCCCGCAGCGCCTCCCGGAGGATGGCCCCGCTCCCGAACAGGTGGACGCGCGGCCAGCCCGGCCGCCGCTCGTCGGCCCTGAACTTGTACAGCCCCTTCAGGATGCCCTCGGCCACCCCTTCCGGCACGGCCGGCATCGGATAGGGCTCGTTCCCCAGCGTGATGTAGTAGAAGACATCCTCCTGCGCCTCGTACATCCGCCGGATGCCCTCCTGCACGATCACGGCGATCTCATAGGCGAAGGCCGGGTCGTAGGCCAGCAGGTTCGGGACCGAGCAGGCCAGCAGGTGGCTGTGCCCGTCCTCGTGCTGCAGCCCCTCCCCGTTGAGCGTGGTCCTCCCCGACGTCCCGCCCAGCAGGAACCCCTTGCAGCGCATGTCCGCCGCGGCCCAGATCAGGTCCCCGATCCGCTGAAACCCGAACATGGAGTAGTAGATAAAAAAGGGGATCGTGTTCACCCCGTGCGTCGCGTAGGCCGTCCCCGCCGCGATGAACGACGACATCGCGCCCGCCTCCGTGATCCCCTCCTCCAGGATCTGCCCATCCTTCACCTCCCGGTAGTAGAGGAGGGTGTCCTTGTCCACAGGCTCGTAGAGCTGCCCCACGTGCGAGTAGATGCCGCACTGCCGGAACAGGGGCTCCATCCCGAACGTCCTGGCCTCGTCGGGGATGATCGGGACGATCAGCCTGCCGACCTCGGGGTCCCGGAGCAGTTTGGAGAGCATGCGCACAAAGGCCGCGGTGGTCGCCAGGTCCCGGTCTCCGGTGCCCTTCAGGAACTCCTCAAAGCCCTCCAGGGCCGGGGCCTTCAGCGGCCTGGCCCGCCGCTCCCGGCTCGGCACGCCCCCCCCCAGCTCCCTCCGCCGCTCCAGCATGTATTTGATCTCCCGGCTCTCCTCCGGAGGCCGGTAGAACGGAGTCTGAGCCAGCTCTTCATCAGAGATCGGGATCCCGAAGCGGGCCCGGAACTCCCAGAGTTCATCCTCGTTCAGCTTCTTCTGCTGATGGGTCACGTTCCGCCCCTCCCCACCCTCACCCAGGCCATATCCCTTGATGGTCTTGGCCAGGATGACCGTCGGCGCGCCCTCGTGTTCCACGGCGGCCCTGTAGGCCGCATAGACCTTTTCGGGGTCGTGCCCGCCCCGGCGCAGCTTGCGGATCTCCTCGTCGGACAGATTCTCCACCATCTGGAGCAGCCTGGGGTGCGCCCCGAAGAAGTCCCTTCTCGTGTAGTCGCCCGGCTCCACGACATACTTCTGGTACTGCCCGTCCACCACCTCGCCCATGCGCTGCGCCAGGAGCCCCTCCTCGTCCCTGGCCAGGAGGGGGTCCCAGTCCCCGCCCCAGACCACCTTGATCACGTTCCACCCCGCGCCCCGGAAGGCCGCCTCCAGCTCCTGGATGATCTTGCCGTTCCCCCGCACCGGCCCGTCCAGCCGCTGCATGTTGCAGTTGATCACGAAGATCAGGTTGTCTAACTTCTCGCGGGCCGCCAGCGTGATCGCCCCCAGGGCCTCCGGCTCGTCCGTCTCCCCGTCCCCCATAAAGACCCAGACGTGCGACCCGGACGTGTCCTTGATCCCCCGGTCCTCCAGGTAGCGGTTGAACCGGGCCTGGTAGATGCCCATGATCGGCGACAGCCCCATCGACACCGTCGGAAACTCCCAGAAATCGGGCATCAGCCAGGGATGGGGGTAGGACGAGAGCCCGCCCGGCGATCTCAGCTCGCGCCGGAAATTCTCCAGGTGCTCCACGCTCAGCCGGCCCTCCAGAAAGGCGCGGGCGTAGACCCCCGGAGAGGCGTGCCCCTGAAAATAGACCTGGTCGCCGGAGAAGTCCTCCCCCTTGCCCCGGAAGAAGTGGTTGAACCCCACCTCGAACAGCGTGGCCGCAGAGGCATACGTCGAGATGTGCCCCCCGATGCCCGCCTCCTCCCGGTTGGCGCGGACCACCATGGCCATCGCGTTCCACCGGACGAAACTCTTGATCCGCCGCTCGATCTCCCGGTCGCCCGGGTAGGGGGGCTGCCGCTCCACCGGAATCGTGTTGACATAGGGCGTGTTCGCGCTGAAAGGGATCTCTACGTCGTGCCAACGCGCCCGCTCTTGCAGCTTGTCCAAGAGAAACCGCACCCGGTCAGACCCGTGCTTCTGCAGGGCGAAGTCCAGCGACTCCATCCATTCCTGGGTCTCGGCGGGATTGATGTCTATAGCCGGCGTTCTGAGCACTTTATCTGACATGGAACTCCCTCTTTTCAGGTTGCGGACAAAGACCAACGGTCAGACCTCCTTTCTTCGTAAGCATTCAGCGATCAGCTTAATTTACCAGCAGAAGACCAAAATGTCAACAAAAGAAGGCCCCCGGGAATCATCCCAGGGGCCTTCAGGTAAAAGATATCGACGATGATGTGCGAAAAAAACAGAACCTTCTTGAACTTGGACCCCCTTGCGCCAGGGACCTTACACCAGTTCGGCCATCAGCTCGTCGAACAGCGCCCGGCTCAGGCCCAGGGGCTGATCGACCAGCGGGCCGTTCCTGAACGCCGGTTCGCTGTCCTCATAGATGGGCTGCTCATCCTTGTAGAAGAGGCCTACGGGAATGCGCTCACCCCACTCGTGCGATCGCTCTATCGCCGCCGTCACGTCCGCCGGATCGTATCCCGCTTCGTCCTCCAGCTTATAGACGCGCTCCTTGAACCAGGGATAGGTGTTCACCTTGTTGAAGGTGACGCACGGGCTGAACACGTCGATCAGGGCGAAGCCGCGATGGGCGATGCCCCCGGCAAAGAGCCTCGTCAGCTGCGCCGGGTCGCCGGAGAAACCGCGCGCCACATAGGTGGCGCCAGCCGAAATCCCCAGGGCCATGGGATTGATGGGCAGTTCAACATTGCCCCGCGGCGTGGTCAGGGTGCGCATCTCCTTCATCGTCGTCGGCGACGCCTGGCCGGTGGTCAGGCCGTAGATCTGGTTGTTCATCACGATGTAGGTCAGGTTGAGGTTGCGACGCATGGCGTGGATGAAATGGCACATGCCGATGCCGTAGCCGTCGCCGTCACCCCCGGTGACCACCACGTGCAGGTTGTGGTTGGCCAGCTTGGCGCCCGTGGCCACAGGCAGCGCGCGCCCGTGGAGGCTGTGAACGCCGTAAGCGTGGATGAACCCCGGCAGGTTCGACGAACAGCCGATGCCGGATACGACGAGCACTTCGTGGGGCCGAATGCCCAGTTCGATCAGGGCCATCTTCAGCGACTTCAGGACGCCGAAGTCGCCACAGCCTGGGCACCAGTCCGGGTCTACCAGACCTTCGTAGGTGTCAAGCGTCAGGTTTTCCAGTTTCTCAGCTGCGATTGCCATCGGAAAACTCCTTATCGTTTACAGGAGGTGCTGTGCGTTGTCTTCTCCCTTCAGCCGCTCACGCCCCAACGGCATCCGCTTTCCACTCGTGGATGGAACCGGTCTCCAGGCCGATGAACAGCTCCCCAAGGGGTTCGCCCTTTTCCCGGCCTGCGATCTGGACCTGCCACACCGGCTCGCGGTAGCCGTTTTCCGAGACCTGTTCAAAGCGGACAGGCCGGGCGTCTTCCTTAAGATAGACGCGAATGTAGTGGTAGGCCATCTCGCGGGCCTCGGCCTGCGTCACCTGGCCGTTGTACGGACGGCCTTCGAGGATGGCCTTCACGCGCCCGGCCACGTCGCCCGGCTCAAAGGGCTCTCCGTCGTACCTCAAGACCAGGTCGTTGACCGAGAAGCCCGTCTCGGCCCGCAGGTGGCGGGCAAACTGGCCGGTGGAGTTGACCTCCACCACAACCGTGCGCCGGCAGGCCTGCAAGATCTCGAGCGCCTCCCGGCTGTGGAAGGGGAAGAGATACCGGACGTGCAGGTGATTGGCGCGAACGCAGGCTTCGTTCAGTTGGCCGACGGCTTCGTGGATCACGCCCCAGGTGGAACCCCAGCCGATGAGGGTGACGTCGGCGTCGGCCGGGCCCTCCAGGCGGGGGGGCGGCAGTTGGGCCAGCACGCCCTCTAACTTGCGCATGCGCTTTTCTTGACTCTTGCGGCGCAGCGCTGCGTTGGTGTGCTCGTCGCTGATCAGCACGCCCGTCTCGTCGTGGTCATCGGTGGCCGCCACATAGGCGACCCCCTCGGTGCCCGGCAACACGCGGGGGGAGACCCCGGAGGGGGTAAAGGTGTAGCGTTTAAAGTCACCGTTCACCGAGGCGGCGGAGGCGTCCCGTATCAACTCACCCCGTTCGATGGGCACGTCGGGCGTCAGGGCATCGGCCTCAACCGTCTCCACGTGCTGTCCCAGCAACAGGTCAGAGATCATGATCACCGGGAGCTGAAACTTCTCGGCCAGGTTAAAGGCCTCGGCCGTCATGTAGTAGCAGTCGGTCACAGTGGCCGGGGCCACAATCACGCGCGGATAGTCACCCTGCGAAGCGCCGAAGGCCTGATTCAGGTCACCCTGCTCGGTCTTGGTCGGAAGCCCGGTGGAGGGGCCCCCACGTTGCACATTGATGAAGACCGCCGGCGCCTCGATGATGCTGGCCATGCCGATCGCCTCGGTCATCAGGGCGAACCCGCCGCCCGACGTGGCGCACATGGCTCGTACGCCCGCGTGGCCTGCGCCGATGGTCATGTTGGCCACACAGATCTCATCCTCCGCCTGTTTGACCGCCACGCCGCACCGCTCGCCGTGAGCCATAAACCAGTGCAGGATGCTGGAGGCAGGGCTCATCGGATAGGCCGCATAGAATTTGCAGCCACCGGCCACAGCGCCCAAAGCCATGGCCTCATTGCCGGTGAGGACAGGCAGCCGGGTGCGGGTAAAGTTCCATTTGTAGCCCATCGGTTCAATGTTCTGCCTGGCGTAGTCGTAGCCCACGCGCGCCACGCCGACGTTTTGCTCGATGATCTGAGGCCCCTTGTGTGCGAAGGTGTCGGCCAGCATGCTGGCCACAACGTCGAATTCGAGGCCGATCACGTGCATCAGCGCGCCCAGAGACACGGTATTCTGCATCACCGGCAACAGCTTGCCCAGGTCTTTGGTCAGCTTTTTAAACGGCAACTCCAGGACCCGCACCCCGTCGCGCATCAGAAATGGATCGCACTTCAACTTGTCGCTGTTGTAGAGAATCACGCCGCCCGACTCCACCTCCGGCGCGTGTCGCTCCAGGCTGTCTTCGTTGAGGGCGATCAGCACGTTCAGATGGTCCCCATGGTTGGTGACCTTCTCCTCGGAGATGCGAAGGCGCAGCCAGGTGTGCCCCCCCCGGATGAGCGACTGGTAGCTGTTGTAGGCGTAGACGTGTAACCCCAGGCGGGAGGCCGTGTGAGCCAGGGTATCGCCCGTCTTATCCAACCCGTCGCCCGCCGCTCCGGCGATGCCGACGGTGACTTCTAGCTGCCCACTGCTTTCGGTCGACATTCGATCAACTCCTTTCTACGGAAGGCAACAGGATGAAATGCTCAGAACCGTTACCTTGTGAAATCTCACATACAATATTAACAATATAATATATCAAAATCCACCCTCTCCTGCAACAAGTTTAGTAGTCTCAGCCATGCCTTTCTCGACCGGAAGCGGGCAGAAGGGGCCTTTTGTCGAGCGGATCATTCGGCGTCAAGCATCATAAGTATATAAAAATCGTAAAGTAGCGCCATCGGCTTCTTTGACGGTCCCCAAAACAGAAGGCCCCCGCTCGTCGGATCGGGGGCCTTCCTGCCGGCCGTCGCGCTCGAAGGATCGCGCCGGCCAAAACACGCGTTTTTTTCAGCCAGTGAAAAGATAACCAGAGACGCTGGGGATGTCAAGGGCAAAAAGCAAAAATTTCGGCCTTACCCCCAGAGCCAGTGCCGAAAAATCGTGTATAAAATTTTATACCCCGCCCGGACCGTCCCTGACACCGTCCCCGTGATCTTGGAGACCCCCTTTCTCCGGCGGTAGCTGACCGGCGCCTCCGTCGTCCGCAACCTCAGGCGGGCCGCCTTCACCTGCATCTCTACCGTCCATCCGAACGTCGTATCCCGCATGCCCATCCGCTCCAGGGCCTCCCGGCGCACCGCCCGGAACGGCCCCAGGTCCGTGAACCGCACGCCGAACAACAGCCAGGTCAGCCGGGTCGCCAGCCAGTTCCCGAGCCGCGCCTGCGGAAGCAGCGCGCCGGGCTCTCGCCTCCCCAGCATTCGGGAGCCGATGACCAGGTCCGCCTCCCCGCGCAGGATCGGGTCCAGGAGCAGCGGCATCTCGTCCGGGTGGTCGCTGTAGTCCCCGTCCAGGAACACGAGGATGTCCGGCCGATCCGCCGCCGCGATGCCCGCCAGACACGCCGACCCGTATCCCCGGCGCGACTCCCGGACCACCCGCGCCCCGGCCTGCGCCGCAAGCTGCGCGGTCCGGTCCGTGGACCCGTTGTCCACAACGATGACCTCCGAAACCAGCCCCTTCGGGATGTCGCGCAGGACGGAGACGATGCCCTCCTGCTCGTTGAAGACCGGGATGATGACGGAGACGCGCGGGCCGGGCATCAGACCCCTCCCCGTCCCCTCCCCGACGCGGGGAGGGGAGAGAAAAATCTGCTGTATTCTCAGCCGTCGAAGAAGACCCAGCGGATCACGGCTTCAGTTCCAGACCGAACGTATTCTCCATCACGCCGGGCAGGACGTTGTAGATGGACCTTCCGATGGCCTTCTCAAACGCCTGCTGAATGTCCAGGGTCGCCCGCCACTTGGGAACAACGTGCTCGTTGATCCCGTGCCTCAGGGCTGCGTCCACCAGTCGCTTTTCGATCAGACAGAAGCCGGACGGCAGGGCCAGCGCGTCGCAGAGCTGGAACAGCCTGTCATAGTCCGTGTATTCCACCTGAGCCAGATAGCCTTTCACAAACTGGGTCTCTTCTTCAGAACAATCCCACTGGCTGAGGATCACCCTCACATCCTTGACCGGAAACGAGTGAGTGAGACAGATCCGGGCCGCGTCGTCGAAACCTCTGCCCTGTAGAAAATGGTATCCATCCACGATATGACGCACGCCCGTCACCCCCTCCCGCCGGCCGATATCGTGAAGAAGTCCCATGATATAGGAGTCGTAAGGGTCCAGGTCGGAATGGTACGTCGCGATCGCCTCCGCCGCGCGGGCCACGTGAATCGAATGGTCCACCCAGGCGCCGGGGTTGCGCTCGTTCGCCTCGGCGAGAAAGGCCCTCGCCTCCTTGAGGGTCGGCAATGTCACGGATTCCTCCGAGCTGAATGGCGTGGATGATGCCTCTCCAAGAGGCTTGCTTTATGCGTCTCGCATCGTATATTCTAACGCGATGAACGACCGGACCTCGTATTCCACCACAGGGGGAGGGCCGCCATGAAGCCCCGCGAAAGAATCCTCACGACGCTGCGCCGGCAGACGCCGGACCGGATGCCCTGGATGCTCGGCATGACCCCTGTCATCCAGAAGACCTTTGCGCAGAAGACCGGCGCGAAGAGCGTCGAGACCTTCTACGACTTCGACGTTCGAGGAGTCGGCCCCCGCCCGGCCCTGAACCCTCCAGACTTTTCAAAATACTATGAGGGCCGCGCCTTTGCCGGCCCCGTGTCCCTGAACCCCGAATGGGGCTTCGCCCAGGTCTCCCCCGACTCCAACAGCCACTTTGCGCACTGGGAGAGCCCCTTCGGGGACCGGCCCTTCACCCTGGAGGATGCGGAGACCTATCCCCTGCCGGACTACGAGTCCCCCTCCCGGTATGAAGGCGTTGAGGAGGCCGTCCGGGCCTGGCGCGACAGGGGCTACGCCGTCCGTTACATCCAGGGATTCGGCACCTTCGATTACTCCTGGCTCATCCGGGGATACGAACCCCTCCTGGCCGACCTGGCGACGGAGGAGGAGGCCGCCCTCAGACTCATGGACCGCGTGAGCGACGCCATCGCCTCCGTCCTGAAGCACACGGCCGCGCGCGGCGCGGACATCGTGGGCTTCGGGGAGGACGTGGGGACCCAGAAGAATCTGATCGTAAGCCCGGGCTGCTGGCGGAGACAGTTCAAGCCCCGCTTCAAGAAGATCGTGGACGCGGCCAAAAACGCCAGCCCGGATGTCCTCTTTTTCTACCACAGCGACGGCCAGATCCGCGAGATCATCCCGGACCTGATCGAGATCGGCGTGGACATCCTGAACCCCATCCAGCCGGAGTGCATGGACCCCGCGGAGATCAAGGAGACCTTCGGCGACCGGCTCGCCCTCTGGGGCGGCGTCGGGACCCAGACCGTCATGCCCTTCGGGACCCCGGAGGAGGTCCGCGCCTGCGTCCAGCGCCTCTTCCGGACCGCCGGCAGAGGCGGCGGCTTCGTCTGCGCCCCCAGCCACGTCCTCGAACCCGAAGTGCCCTGGGAGAACGTCGAGGCCTTCGTGACCGCCTGCCAGGAGTGCGTGTACGGATTCCGTTAGGAGGGCTTCTATTTCTCTTTCTTCACCCCCCCGCTCACCAGCACCCCGTGAGCCTCCCGCGTCACGCGCACCTCCGCAAACCCCGCCTCCTCAAACAGCCGCCTCAGTTCCCGGCGCGAGTACAGGTAGAACCTGGCCCCCCCGCTCGTCAGCGGGAAGGCCAGCCGGAGGATTTGCCCCGACAATCCCCTGCCCCGCGTCCAGAGCAGGGCGCGCCCTCCGGGCCGGAGAACCCGCCGCATCTCGCGGACCGCGCCCCCCGCGTCCGCCGTGTGGCAGAGCACCCCGAACGACATCGCCAGATCGAACGCCCCGTCCCGCGCCGGAAGGGCCACCGCGCTCCCCTGCACAAACCCCACACGGCCCCCCTCCGCGCCTCGCCGCGCCCCGGCCAGGAACTCCGCCGACAGGTCCAGGGCCACGACCCGCGCCCCCGGATACACCTCCGCCGTCACGCGGGCCGCGACTCCGGTCCCCGTGCCCACGTCCAGGATGTCCCGCGGGGGGTCCGGCAGACACGCAATGGCCCGCCGCATCATTCGGCCGTAGCCCATCCAGCCGATCAGCCTCAGCCAGGCCGGATAGGCCCCTGCCTGCCTCTGCGCCCACGCCCGGACGCGAGATTCCTGCTCCCTGTCCTCCATCGCTGGCGATAAGATACGGCAGGCCCCCCGAACGGACAATAAAAAAACCGGAGGGATATCCCGTCGCCCCTGCCAGAAACAATTTTCACCTTGACACGGACCCAAATAGATGCTATTTTGTGCAGGCATTGGTTTCGCGATAATATATTGAACCCTTTCGGAGCCTTCTTCATGGAAACCCGCAACCTGACCGTGCGCGGGGCGCGCGTCCACAACCTCCGCAACGTCAGCCTCGAACTCCCCCGCAACCGCCTGATCTGCTTCACCGGCGTGAGCGGGTCCGGCAAGTCCTCCCTCGCCTTCGACACCATTTACGCCGAGGGCCAGCGCCGCTACGTCGAGTCCCTCTCCGCCTACGCCCGGCAGTTCCTGGGCCAGATGGAGAAGCCCGACGTGGACGCCATCACGGGCCTCTCCCCCACCATCTCCATCGAGCAGAAGACCGCCGGCCGGAACCCCCGCTCCACGGTCGGGACCATGACCGAGATCTTCGACTACCTCCGGGTGCTGTTCGCCCGCGTCGGGACCGTCCACTGCGCCCGGTGCGGAAGGCCCATCGGCGCGCAGACCCGGGAGGGCATCGTGGAGCGCATCCTGGGCCTGCCGGAGGGGGCGCGCATCCACCTCCTGGCCCCCCTCGTGCGCAAGCGGAAGGGGGAGTACGCCGACCTCTTCCAGGACCTCCAGCGCGACGGCTACGTCCGGGCGCGCGTGGACGGGAAAATCGTCAACCTGACCGAGACCCCGAAGCTGGGCCGCTACATCAAGCACGACATCGACGTCGTGATCGACCGGCTCGTCATCCGGCCCGACGCCCGGCCCCGCATCGCCGAGGCCGTGGACGCGGCCCTCCGCCTGGGCCAGGGCACGGTGATCGTCAATACAGAGAAGTCAGAAGTCAGAAGTCAGAAGTCAGAAGAAAACCCGCGAATCACGAACCGCGAACCACGAACCACGCGCCTTAAGACTCAGGACTCAGCACTCAGCGCTCAGGACTTGCTGTTGAGCTGCAACTTCGCCTGCCCCGACTGCGGGGTCAGCGCGGAGGAGCCCACGCCGCAGATGTTCTCCTTCAACAACCCTCAGGGGATGTGCCCGGAGTGCCACGGCCTGGGGACCTGCTTCGCCATGGACCTCTCCCTCGTCGTGCCGGACGACGGCCTCTCCGTCAATCAGGGGGCCATCGCCCCCATCGGCATCCCCCAGAACCGGTGGAAGGCGCACTACTACGAGGGCGTCCTGACGCACTTCGGGTTCCACTGCAGCACCCCCTGGCGGCTGATCAGCCAGGAGGCGCGGAGGGCCCTGCTCTACGGCCTGGGGCATCAGAAGATCTGGTTCTCCTGGCGCCGGCGGGACGGGTCCATCTTCCGGCACCGGGACGCCTTCGAGGGCATCCTGACCCCCCTGGAACGGAAGTTCGCGGAGGGCCGGTCCGGCCCCTGGATGCGCAGGATCGGGGCCTTCATGCGCACCGGCCCCTGTACGGCCTGCGGCGGGGCGCGCCTCAGGCCGGAGGCCCTGTCCGTCAAGATCGCCGGCCGCTCCATCGCGCAGGCCGTCTCCATGTCCGTCGAAGAGGCCCACGCCTTTTTCACCGGCCTGGACCTGACCCCGGCGCAGCAGGCCATCGCCTCGGAGGCCCTCAAGGAGATCGTGGGCCGGCTGAAGTTCCTGTTGGACGTGGGCCTCGGCTATCTGGCACTCTCCCGCACGGCCCCCACCCTGTCCGGCGGCGAGGCCCAGCGCATCCGCCTGGCCGGGCAGATCGGCAGCGGCCTGGTGGGCGTGACCTACGTCTTGGACGAGCCCTCCATCGGCCTCCACCACCGGGACAACCGGAGACTCCTGAACGCCCTCGGCAGGCTGCGGGACGCGGGGAACACGGTCATCGTGGTGGAGCACGATGAGGAGACCATGCGGGACGCGGACCTGATCGTGGACTTCGGGCCGGGGCCGGGGCATCGGGGGGGAGAGGTGACCGCCGTGGGCCGGTGGGACGAGGTGGCCGGGACCCCCGGCTCCCTCACCGGCGACTACCTGGCCGGCCGGCGGAGGATCGCCATCCCGGAGCGCCGGAGGCCCCTCAACGGGGAGTGGCTGGGGGTTTGCGGGGCGCGGCAGAACAACCTGAAGGCCGTCGACGCCCGCATCCCCATCGGCCTGTTCACCTGCGTCACCGGCGTCTCCGGCTCAGGCAAGAGTTCTCTGATCAACGACGTCCTCTACGCCACCCTGGCGCGCGACCTGAACGGCGCCCAGACCGAGCCGGGGAGGTGTCGAAAGATCCTCGGCGTCGAGCGCCTGGACAAGGTGATCAAGATCGACCAGCAGCCCATCGGCCGCACCCCCCGGAGCAATCCCGCCACCTACACCGGCGTGTTCGACCCCATCCGCCGCCTCTTCGCGGAGCTCCCCGACTCGAAGGTCCGGGGCTATCGTCCTGGCCGGTTCAGCTTCAACGTGCGGGGCGGGCGCTGCGAGGCCTGCGAGGGGAACGGGGCCAATCTGGTCGAGATGGACTTCCTGGCCGACGTCTGGGTACAGTGTCCCGTCTGCGAGGGGAGGCGATTCAACCGCGAGACCCTGGAGGTCCGGTTCAAAGGCAAATCCATCTCCGACGTGCTCGACCTGGAGGTGGAGGAGGCCCTCGCCTTCTTCCGGGACCTCCCGCAAATTCGGCGGACGCTCCAGACCCTCCAGGACGTCGGCATGGGCTACGTCAAACTCGGCCAGCCCGCGCCCACCCTGTCCGGCGGCGAGGCCCAGCGCGTCAAGCTCGCCTCCGAGCTCTGCCGGAGGAGCACCGGCCGCACCCTCTACATCCTGGACGAGCCCACCACCGGCCTCCACTTCGCGGACATCCAGAACCTCCTGAACGTCCTCCACCGGTTCGCGGACGAGGGGAACACCGTGGTCGTGATCGAGCACAACATGGAGGTCATCAAGACTGCGGATTACATCATTGACCTGGGGCCGGAGGGTGGCGAGGCCGGGGGCGAGGTCATCGCCGTCGGCGCGCCCGAGGAGGTCGCCCGGGTCGAGGCCTCGCACACAGGCCGGGTGCTGAGGATAATTTTGAGACAGAAAGAGGACGGCAGACAGGGGTCTCAGCCCTCACCCCGTCAGGCTACGCCTGCCACCCCTCTCCCACATGTGGGAGAGGGGAAGCCGAGCGAAGCGAGGCGGGGTGAGGGCCTGCCTTCCGGCAACGGCGCCATCACCCACATCGAAGTCATCGGCGCGCGGGAGAACAACCTCCGGAACGTCAGCGTGCGCATCCCGAGGGAGCGGATGACCGTCGTGTCCGGCGTCAGCGGGTCCGGCAAGTCCTCCTTCGCCCTCGACACGGTCTACGCCGAGGGCCAGCGCCGCTACGTCGAGTCCCTCTCCACCTATGCCCGGCAGTTCCTGGGCCAGATGCAGAAACCCAGAGTGGACCGGGTGATCGGCCTCTCCCCGGCCATCTCCATCGAGCAGAAGGCCGTCAGCAAGAACCCCCGCTCCACCGTCGGGACCGTCACGGAGGTCTACGACTACCTGCGCGCCCTGATGGCCACCGTGGGCGTGCCCCACTGCCCGGACTGCAACGTCCCCGTGGGCGCGCAGACCGTCCAGGAGATGGTGGACCGCATCCTGGCCCTGCCCCAGGGCCGTCGCATCCTGCTGCTCGCCCCGGTCTCCCCCGGCAGGGGGGAGGACTACGCCACGATCCTGGGCCGGGTGCGCCGGGCGGGGTTCGTGCGGGCGCGGCTCGACGGCCAGACCTTCGACCTGAAGAGAGAGGTCGAGATCGACCACCGGCAGGCCCACCGCCTCGAAATCGTCGTGGACCGTCTCTCAGTATCCCCTGACACCTCTAAACGACTGGCCGACTCAGTGTCCATCGCCCTCGACCTGTCGGGCGGGACCCTGCTCATCGCCTCCCCCGACGACCCGGAGGAGCTGCGCCTGAGCCAGCGCCTCTCCTGTCCCGCCTGCGGCCGGGGGTTCGAGCCCCTCACCCCCCAGAGCCTCTCGTTCAACCACCACGACGGCTGGTGCCCCACCTGCGAGGGCCTGGGCGTCCAGGAGGGCCTCGACCCTCAGACCGTCGTGCCCGACACCCGAAAATCCCTCCGCCAGGGCGCGGTGGCGGTCTGGGGACCCTTCCACAGAGGGCTGCTCACGGACGCCCTGAGGGCCGTGGGCCAGGTCGCCGGGTTCGACCTGGACGCCCCGTTCAGGGAGCTGCGCCCGGAGGCGCAGCGCGTCCTGCTGCACGGGACCGGGGGGGCGTGGATCGACGGGCCCAACGGCCTCCAGCTCCGCTACAAGGGCATCTTTCCGACCGTCGAGGAGATGGTGCGGGCCTCGCGGAGACTCCGGGACGCCATCGGCCAGGAGGTGCGGGAGGTCCCCTGCTCCGCGTGCGCCGGGAGCCGCATCCGCCCGGAGGGCCGGGCCGCCAGGCTGCGCGACCGCACCCTCGCGGACCTCTGCCGGATGCCCATCTCCGAGTGCCGGGCCTTCTTTGAGGCCCTCGCCCTGAGCCGCCGCGAGCGCCAGGCCGCCGGCGAGGTCCTCCACGAGGTCCGCAGCCGCCTCCGCTTTCTGGACGAGGTCGGCCTCGGCTACCTGACGCTGGACCGCCGGGCCCCCACCCTCTCCGGCGGCGAGGCCCAGCGCATCCGCCTGGCCGGACAGATCGGCAGCGGCCTCACCGGCGTGCTCTACGTGTTAGACGAGCCGACCATCGGCCTCCACCCGAGGGACAACCGCCGCCTCCTGAACGCCCTGAAACGCCTGCGCGACCTGGGCAACACCCTCCTCGTCGTGGAGCACGACCGGGAGACATTGACCTCCGCGGACCACCTGATCGACTTCGGGCCGGGGGCCGGCGTCCAGGGCGGATGCCTGGTGGCAGAAGGTCCTCCTGCGCGCCTGAACGGGGAGGACGGCTCCCTGACCGCCCGCTACCTGCGGGACAGCCTGCGCATCGAGACCCCCCGCGCGCGGCGGAAGGCCAGGGCGTGGCTGACCGTGATCGGCGCCCGGCACAACAACCTGAAGGGCATCGACGTCCGGATCCCGGCCGGCGTCTTCACCTGCGTCACCGGCGTCTCCGGCTCCGGCAAGTCCTCCCTCGTCAACGACGTGATCTACGCCGCCCTGGCCGCCTCGGTGGAAGGCGCCCGCGTCCCCGTGGGCGCGCACGACGAACTCCTGGGCGCGGAGAACTTCGACAAGGTCATCGCCATCGACCAGACCCCCATCGGCTACTCCCCCCGCAGCAACCCCGCCACCTACGTCGGGGCCTTCGACGCCGTCCGGGGCCTGTTCGCGCAGCTCCCGGAGGCCCGCAAGAGGGGTTACGCGGCCAGGCAGTTCAGCTTCAACGCCAGGGGCGGGCGCTGCGAGGCCTGCGAGGGCATCGGGTCGCGCCGGATCGAGATGCACTTCCTCCCGGACGTCTGGGTGACCTGCGAGGCCTGCGGCGGAAGGCGCTTCCACAGAGAGACCCTCGACATCCGGTACAAGGGATGGTCCATCGCCGACGTCCTGGACCGCACCATCTCCGAGGCCCTGGAGCACTTCAAAGACATCCCCAAGATCCGGCGGACGCTCCGGACCCTCGACGACGTGGGCCTGGGCTACACGGCGATGGGCCAGTCCTCCACGACCCTGTCGGGCGGCGAGGCCCAGCGCGTGAAGCTCGCCTCCGAACTCTCCCGCCCCAGCACCGGCCGCACCGCCTACTTCCTGGACGAGCCCACCACCGGCCTCCACTTCGCGGACGTCGAGAAACTGCTCCAGGTCCTCAACCGGCTCGTGGACGCCGGAAACACCGTCGTCGTGATCGAGCACAACACGGACGTCATCAAGACCGCGGACCACGTGATCGACCTGGGGCCGGAGGGCGGGGACGAGGGGGGGCTGGTCGTGGCCGCCGGGACGCCGGAGCAGGTGGCCCGCGTCCCCGCGTCGCACACGGGGAGGGTCTTGAAGAGGGCGCTCAGGCCTTAGACGCTTTGTAAGCCGTACTCCCGCATCTTCCGCCTGAGCGTGGGCCGGGTGATCCCCAGCAGGTCGCAGGCCCGGCCCCGGTTGCCCTGAGTGACCCTGAGCATCCGCTCGATGTGGACCCGCTCCACCTCGGCCAGCGTCCTGGGCCGGAGGTCGTCCCCTCCGGGTCGCTCCTCCGGCGCTGCAAGAAGGGGCAGGTCGTCGCGCCCCACGACCCCTCCGCCCGTGCGGATCACCGCCCGCGTCAGGACATTCTCCAGTTCCCGGACATTCCCCGGCCAGGGGTATTCCACCAGCCGCAGAAGGGCGCTCCGGGACACCCCCTCGGCGCGGCGTCCCACGCGCAGGGCGACCCGGTGGAGGAGATGCCGGACGAGCAGAGGGATGTCCTCCGGCCGCTCCCGCAGCGCCGGGAGCGAGATCGTCACCACGCTCAGGCGGTAGTAGAGGTCCGCCCGGAACCCCCCTTCCCGCACCATCCCCTCCAGGTCCCGATTCGTGGCGGCCACGATCCGGGCCTGGGCGCGCAGGGTCTCCCGCCCCCCCACCCGCTCGAACTCCCCCCGGTCCAGCGCCCGCAGCAGCTTGGCCTGCACGGACGCGGGGGCGTCCCCGATCTCATCTAAGAAGAGCGTCCCCCCGGCGGCCAGCTCGAACCGCCCCCGCCGCCGCTCCACCGCCCCCGTGAAGGCCCCCCGCTCGTGCCCGAACAGCTCCGACTCGGCCAGCGTCTCCACCACGGCCGAGCAGTTGACGGCCACGAACGGCCCTGACCGGCCCGAATGCCGATGGATGGCCCTGGCCACCGGCTCCTTCCCCGTCCCGCTCTCCCCCCGCAGCAGGACCGGCGCCCCGGTCGGGGCCGCGCGTCCGACGGCCTTGAAGACCTCCACCATGCCGGGGCTCTGCCCGACGAGCAACTCGTCCTCCGGCGCTTCCACTTCGCCGCCCGACGCCTGAGCGCGGGCGTCGGGACGCCGGCAGAGCCGGCGGGCCAGCTCGATCAGCGACTCCGAAGGGATGGGCTTGCTCAGGTAGTCGGTCGCGCCCATCCTCAGGGCGTCGATGGCCGTGTCCGACGACGGGAAGCCGGTCATCACGACCACCGGCGCAGGGACCTCCCGCCTCTGAAGCTCCCGCAGCACCGACAGACCCGAGCCGTCGGGCAGCTTGACGTCCAGCAGGATGAGCCCCGGCGCCCCCCCGCACGCCGCCCGGAGCCCCTCCTCCGCGCTCCCCGCCGCCTCCACCGCGAAACCTCGCGCCTCCAGGCAGAGCCCGACGCTCTCCCGGAAGGCCGCGTTGTCGTCAATCACCAGCACCCTCTGCACGGCCGACCTCCTCCTGATAGACCCGGAACCAGACCGTCACCGTCGTCCCCCGCCCCGGCTCGCTCTCCAGCCGGACGCGCCCCCCCTGGCGCTCCGCCACGGCCTTGACCACCGCCAGCCCCACGCCCATCCCATCCGGCCTCGTCGTGAAAAAAGGGTCCCACACGCGGTCGATGTCCGACGCCGGGATGCCGCGCCCCGTGTCCTGCACCCCCATCTCCACCCAGCCCCACGCCCCCGAACCGGAGAAGGGGAGAGGGGGAGAATCGAAGAGGGATTCTCTCCCCGTTTCTCCGCTTCTCCGCTTCTCCGCTTCGGTCTCCTCATGCGACACGCGGCGGGTCCAGACCCGCAGGACCCCCGCCCGATCCATGGCCTGAATCCCGTTGCGGCAGAGATTGACCAGGATGCACCTCATCGGACCCCGCCCGGCCGCGGCGCGCGGAAGCCCTTCGGCGCAGCGCGCGCAGACCCGGACCCCTCTGCCCGACGCCATCTCCTCCATCTCCTTCGCAACCCCGCGCACCACGTCGTTGAGGTCCGTGGGATCGGGCGCGGGCGCGCAGGGGGCCGAGAGGAACCGCAACGGATCGACAATCCGATGCATCTGGTCCGTCAGGTACTCCAGGTGATCGATCTGCCCCAGGGCCAGCTCCGCGCGCCGCCGGTCCCGCCCCGACAGCCCTTCGGCGCAGACGAGACCCTCGATGCACAGGCGCAGGGAAGAGAGGGGCGTCCGGACCTCGTGAACCACCGTGGCCGCAAATGCGCGAAGCCCCTCGGAAGAATCGGACACCACGAACATGCCGGAACCTCCCCGTGAAATGAGAGATGAAGGGGTGATAAAGGGAATCTACAGGATATTGAGTCACCTTGCATGTTCTGTGCCAGCGCCCACGCGCGCGCCTGCGTCTCTCTATGACATTCTCCTCCTTCAGAATATGGACCTCCGTAGAGACGCGGCCTCCGATGGACGCGCCCCGGAGCGCCCGGCCGCATCGGGCGCTCCGATGCCTCTCATCCCTTGAAATGCCCTCTCGATGGGCCATCTCACGCCATCCCGAGCAGATGCCTGTGGCCGTGAGGCGCAGCGCCCCCACTTCACAGGCATCTAAAGCAAAAACGCGAAAAACGCGAAAGAAACGAAAAACGCGAAACCACCCCACATCAACCCCGGAGGGGAAGAGGGGCTTCGCGTCTTTCGGTCTTTCTTTCGCGCCCTTCGCGTTACAGGAACTTGAACGTCTTCAGGATGCTTGCATACTCCTCGGTGGGGTAGTAGCCTTCAATGCCGGTGCCCTGGAGGATGTAGGCCAGTCTTCCGTTGATCAGCAGCGTCACCGTGAATCGGTCGCCCCGGCCTGTCGTCTGCGTCCTGAAGGTCCACTGTTCCGCCGGCCCCCCCGCCACCTGGATCACCTGATGGGCCGTCTCCCGGTAGTTCCCGTAACTTTGCGCAAAATCCTTTGCCGCCCGGGACCCGAGGTCGGACAGCTTCTCATTCTGGCTCACGGGAAACGGGTCGATGCTGAAGGTCGGCTGAAACCCGCCCCGCCCCTGCGGGGCCGTGATGAAGACCGAGAGGCTCGTCCCGTCCGACAGAACGCCCGTGTGATGGAGCGTCTGAATGCTCATGCCCCACGACTGGTCGAGGGGCTTGGGGAGCGTGACCTGAAAACCGAGGCTCCGGTTGGTGTACGTCCGCCCCGCAGGCCCGTCCGTGATCGGATGATCGTCAGGGCTGTTGGGGGATCGGGCGCACGCCAGCGCCATCCCCGCCAGAACAGCCAGCGCCGCAGCGCAACGGGATCTCATGGAACGCACCCCCTTCTCACAACAGGACGAAGATACCCGGCTTCAGCGTGAAATCATAATCAATTTGGTCAAAATGTCAACAAATATTATGCACAGTTTGACCCCTCCTCCAACCCCTGCTACCCCGCCAGCCTCTCTTTCAGCATCTCGTTCACCATGCCCGGATTGGCCTTCCCCCGGGTCGCCTTCATCACCTGCCCCACGAAGAAGGCCAGGAGCTTCTGCTCCCCGTTGCGGTAGCGCTCCGCCTCCTTCGGGTGGGCCGCGATCACCTGCTCAACGGACGCCCCCAGCGCCCCCGCGTCCGAGATCTGCGTCAGCCCCTGCGCCTCGACGATCTTCCGGGCGTCCTTCCCGGTCTTCGCCATCTCCTCGAACACCGTCCTGGCTATCTTCCCGCTGATCGTCCCGGCCTCCACCAGCCGGATCATCTCCGCGAGTTGCCCCGCCCTCACCGGGAAGTCCGCGACCCCGACCTGCCGGGCGTTCAACTCCCGCAGCACGTCCCCCGTCACCCAGTTGGCCGCCTGTCGGGCGTCCCCCCCGGCCTTCACGACCGCCTCGAAATAGTCCGCCACCCCCCGGTCGAGCGTCAGGACCTCCGCCGCGCTCAGAGGGATGCCATACGACCGGACCAGCCGCTCCCGCTTGGCCTCCGGCAACTCCGGGATCTCCGCCCGCACCCGCTCGACCCACGCGGCATCCACCTCGATGGGGACCAGGTCCGGCTCCGGGAAGTAGCGGTAGTCGTGCGACTCCTCCTTGCTGCGCATCGGCGACACGACCCCGGCCTCGGCGTCGAACAGCAGCGTCTCCTGCTCGACCCTGCCGCCCCCCTCCAGGGTCTCGACCTGGCGGGTGATCTCCACCGCCAGCGCCCGCTGCGTGTGCCGGAAGGAGTTCAGGTTCTTGATCTCGACCTTCGTGCCCAGCCCCCTCGTCCCCCTGGGCCGCACCGAGACATTGGCGTCGATCCGGACGTTCCCCTCCTCCATGTTCCCCGCGCTGACCTCCGTGTACACCAGGATCTGCCGGAGCTTCGTCACGAAGAGATACGCCTCCTCCGGCGACGCCAGGTCCGGCTCGCTCACGATCTCGATCAGCGGCACCCCGCACCGGTTCACGTCGAACAGCGACTCGTCCCTCGCCACGAACGCCTCGTCGTGGATCTGCTTGCCCGCGTCCTCCTCCATGTGGATGCGCACGAGCCGGATCGTCTTGCGCGCGCCGTCCCGCTCGATCTCCACCCCCCCGCCCGTGGCCAGGGGCATCTCGTCCTGAGACTGGTACTGCGAGATCTGGTAGCCCTTCGGCAGGTCCGGGTAAAAATAGTTTTTCCGCAGGAACCGGCTCCGGGGCTGGACGGCGCACCCCACCGATAGAGCGATCCGCATCGCCAGGTCCACCGCCCGCCGGTTCAGGACCGGCAGCGCCCCCGGCATGCCCAGGCAGACCGGACACCCGTGCGTGTTCGGCGCCGCCCCGAACGCCGCCGAGCACCCGCAGAAGATCTTGCTCCGCGTCGCGAGCTGCGCGTGGACCTCCAGGCCGATCACCGGCTCATATTCAACGGGCATGCTCGCCTCCTCCCATCCCCTGTTCCACCGCATACGCCGCGCGCAGGACCAATTCCTCCTCGAACGGCCGTCCCAGGATTTGCGCCCCGATGGGCAACCCGGCCCTCGACCCCCCGCACGGCACGGAGACGCCGGGGATGCCCGCCAGGTTGATCGCCACGGTGTAGATGTCCGAGAGGTACATCTGGAGCGGGTCCGAGACCTTCTCACCGGCACGGAACGCCGGCGTCGGGGCCACCGGCGACAGGAGCAGGTCGCACGCCTCAAACGCCCGCTCGAAGTCCCGCCGGATCAGCGTCCGCACCCTCTGCGCCTTCAGGTAGTAGGCGTCGTAGTAGCCCGCGCTCAGGGCGTAGGTCCCCAGCATGATCCGGCGCTTGACCTCCGCCCCGAACCCCTCGCTGCGCGTCTTGCAGTACATCTCCAGCAGGTCCCTGAACCCCTCCGCCCGGTGGCCGTACTTCACCCCGTCGAACCGGGCCAGGTTGGCCGACGCCTCGGCCACGGCCACGACGTAGTAAGCCGAGATCGCATACTCGGGGTGGCCCGCCACCGGCAGGGACACATCGCACAGCCTCGCCCCGGCCCGTTCCAGGACCCCCGCCGCCCGCGTCACCGCCGCCTTCACCTCCGGGTCCAGCCCCTCCGCGAAGTACTCCTTCGGCAGCCCCACCCGCAGGCCCTCCACCCCCCGCGACAGCGCCCCGACGTAATCCCCCACCGGCACGTCCGCCGACGTGGCGTCCTGCGCGTCCCGCCCGGCGATCACGGACAGCAGCAGCGCCGCGTCCCGCACGTCCCCCGTCATCGGCCCCGCCTGGTCCAGCGAACAGGCGTAGGCCACCAGGCCGTAGCGCGAGACCCGCCCGTAGGTCGGCTTGAGCCCCACCACCCCGCAGAACGACGCAGGCTGCCGGATCGACCCCCCGGTGTCCGTGCCCAGCGCCGCCAGCGCCTCCCCCGCCGCCACCGCCGCCGCCGACCCTCCGCTCGACCCGCCCGGCACCCGCTCCAGGTCGTGCGGGTTGCGCGTCGGGAAGAACCCGGAGTTCTCCGTGGACGACCCCATGGCGAACTCATCGCAGTTCGTCTTCCCCACGATCACCCCGTCGGCGGCCCGGATGCGGGCCACGCAGGTCGCATCGTAGGGCGGGATGAAGTGGCGCAGGATCCTGGAGCCGCAGGTCGTCCGTAGCCCCTTCGTACACAGGACATCCTTGACCGCCACCGGGACGCCGGCCAGGGCGCCGGGCCGCTCCCCCTGCCGCACCCGCCGGTCGATCTCCGCCCCCTGCCGCAGGGCCCCCTCCCGGTCCACCGTCAGATACGCCCGCACCTCGCCGTCCCTCTCCCCGATGCAGTCCAGCGCGTCCCACACGGCGCCCTCGGCGGACGCCTCGCCGTTCAGGACCTTCTCGCGCAACTCGTAGGCAGTGAGCTTGTAAACGCCCATGAACGACCGTCGAAAAGCGAGAGTAGGGGCGGTTCGCGAACCGCCCCTACTCACCCGTCAAGGCTGAAAAACGAACATCAATATGAATACTTGAAGTAGTACCACGTCAGCCCCATGCCCAGCAGGCTGAACAGGCTGAAGTTCAGCGTGAACCCGAAGGTGAACGTCAGGAAGATCAGATTGACGCGGGAGGGGAAAAACTCGTACCGGACGAGCGGCTCCACGAGGACCTTCTCAACCACGCTCTGGGAAAGCCCCACGGCCTGGAAGAGGAGTTTAAGGACCTCTCCGGCCATGTTTCCGATCAAAACCCCGACAAACAGGGCGACGATCAGGCGACCAACCCCCCGCCTCCCCATGCGCTGTCTCCCAGGATAAGGAACGTCAGACCGACGAACTCACGTCGTCCAGGCTCTGGACCTCCGTCACCGCGCGATGCCGGAAGACCTGGAACGCCCGGCGGACCAGCCCCGACATCACATAGACGATCGCCAGAGGGAAGAACACCGCCTCTGCATACAGGACCGTCAGCACGGCCCCGATCAGGAAATAGGCCAGCTTCACCCGGTTCCAGAAGGAGCCCGGCGCAAAGTTGGGGAAGGTGTCGTACTTGACGGTGCTGACCATCAGGAACGACAGCAACACGGTCAGCAGGATCGAGGCCTCCAGAGACCTGGGGCCCTCCCAGACCTTCTCACTGAAGATCACGAAAGAGACGAGGGTGGCCGAGGCCGAGGGGATCGGCAGACCGGAGAAGTTCTTCTTGTCGGACCCCTTCAGTTGCACGTTGAACCGCGCCAGACGAAGCGCCCCGCACAGCAGGAACAGAAAACTCAGCGCCACCCCCCACACGTCGTCCAGGGCGCAGGCGCGACAGTGGTAGTGGAAGATGAGCACCGCCGGCGCCAGCCCGAACGAGCAGACATCGGCCAGGGAATCGAACTCCACGCCGAACCGGCTGGGCATCTTCATGGCGCGGGCGACCTTGCCGTCCATCGCATCCAGGAAGGCGGCGATCACGATCAGCCATCCCGCCGGGACCAGCCTCCCCTCCATCGCGTAATAGATCGCCAGAAATCCGCAAAAAAGGTTGCCAATCGTGAACAGGTTGGGAACTGCCTCTCTCTTTTTCATGTCCTCATCACTCCGATGATGGTCTCTCCCGCCCTCACCCGATCCCCCACCTGGACTCGAACCTCCGAGCCTGCGGGCAGGATCAGATCCACCCGCGATCCAAACTTGATCAGGCCGAACCGTTCCCCCCGCCTGACCTGCGCCCCCTCCGTCGCGTGACAGACGATGCGACGGGCGACAAACCCCGCGATCTGCCTGACGGCCAGCGTGCGCCCGGCGCCCTCGATCTCCACCGCCACCTGCGCGTTCTCGACAGAGGCGCGCTCCCGAAACGCCAGCAGAAAACGCCCCGGCCGCCTCTGAACCACCCTGACCCGGCCAGAAAACGGGATGCGATTGACGTGGACGTCAAAAATCGACAAAAAGACACTCACCTGGATGCCGCTCAGGCCCCCCTTGCGATCCCCGTTCACCTCCCGGATGCCCACCACCCTGCCGTCCGCCGCAGAGACCACCACCCCTTCCCCCGCCGGAATCACGCGCTCCGGGTCCCGAAAGAAAAAGCAGACCGCCAGAAAACAGACCCCCGTGACCCCTCCCAGGTAGGCCAGCACGCTCAGGCCGGACGCGCTGAACAGCGTAAACAGAAGAACCGAGACAAGACCTGTGACAATCAGAAAGGGGAACCCTTCTTTCGCCATGCGTAACCGTAAAAAAAGTGCTGAGTCCTGAGTGCTGAGTGCTGAGTAAAAGCAAAGAACCGCTCTTTTGCCTTACTCAGGACTCAGGACTCATTACTCTGGACTGTCTTTTACCCCCTCCGGGGGTCCTGCTCCAGCACCAGACGCATCTGCATCCGGTGTCCGTTCCGCAAAACAGTGACCTGAAAGGCCTCCCCGACGCTCCCCCCCTGGAAGGCATTCAGGGCATCTTCGTCATCTTTGATCGGCTTTCCGTTCACCTCGACGATCACATCTCCGGGTCTCAGGCCGGCGCGTCTCCCGGGGCTGTCGCCCTCCACCTCGTCGACCAGAGCGCCCTCCGTGGAGCCCAGCCCCAGACGGGCCGCGATCCACGGGGTCATCCGCATCACGGAGAACCCCGTCCAGAACTCCCGCGGGCGGCCATATCGGAGCAACTCCTCCATCACCCGCCGGGCCTTGTTGGACGGGATGGCGAACCCGACGCCGATCGAGCCTCCCCCGCCCTCCGTGAAAATGAACGTGTTGATCCCGACTACCTCGCCGGCGCCGTTCACCAGCGGCCCCCCGCTGTTGCCCCGGTTGATGGCCGCGTCCGTCTGAATCATCTTCTTGTACGTCCTGTAGGACCTCGCGTCCTCCTGCGACTGAAAATCCCGGTCCTTGGCGCTGATGACCCCCACGGTCACCGTCGGCTGCGAATCGCCTATGTCGAGGCCAAAAGGGTTCCCGATGGCGATAGCCCACTCCCCGATGATGACATCGTCGGAGTCTCCGAAACGGACGGTGGGGAGCTTCTCGACGCCGCCGAGACGGATCAGCGCCACGTCCGACTCCGAGTCCTTCAGGACCTGACGCTGGATATCCCTGACCTCGAACTTCCGCCGGTCCGGCAGCGTGACCGAGATGGCGTCCGCGCCCTCCACGACGTGGGCGTTCGTCAGGACCAGCCCGTCCTCCCGGACGACGAACCCCGACCCGATGCCGGGGACCTTCTGCCGGAGGACGGCAAAGGGGTAGAAAAAATCGAAGAAAGGGTCCCGAAACCGGACAGGCCGCTCCTCCACAGAAGACGTGTTGACGCTCACCACTGCCGGCTCCACCGCCTCCACCGCCCGCACGATGGCGTTTCGGCGGGACTCGGCGATGTCGTCGGCAAACGCCCGGCCGCCCTGTGCAGCGGGGACTCTCGCCCTCGGCCCCGAAACCGCCTCCTCTCGCCGCGCCGGACGAAGTTGATCCCACAGAAGCGCGCCCAGCGCGATCCCCGCGACGAGAATGAGGGCCAGCCGAACCCTTGTCATAACGATGAATTCAGAACGATGAACGATGAACAAAAGGCAGCGATGAAGTATGAAGTCAGAACGATGAACGAAAACCCAAATTGCCTTCGAGGTTCTTATTCCGCGTTCATCGTTCCGCGTTCCGCGTTGCTCTTTCTGCGTTCATCGTTCCGCGTTCCGCGTTGTCGTAATCCACCCGCACCAGGAAGAGTCCGTGCGCCGGGGCCGTGAGGCGCGAGGCCCGGCGGTCCTGCGCATTCAGGGCGTCCCGGACGGCGTCGATGGACATCTTCCCCCGCCCCACATCCAGCAGAACCCCGACCATTGTGCGCACCATCCCCCTCAAAAAACGGTCCGCCGCCACCTCAAAGAACAGGTCCTCTTCGTGCGCCGACCAGGAGCAGGACGTCACGCAACAGACATACCCGGAGCGCTCGGAGGCGGCGTTGCAGAAAGAGGCGAAGTCCTGCCTGCCCAGGAAGACCCTCGCGGCCCCCTGCATGGCCTCCACGTCCAGCCGGTAGGGCACGAACCAGGCGTACCCCCGGCCCACCGCCCGTCGGCGCGTGGAGATGCGATAGCGGTAGCGCCGGCTCCGGGCGTCGAAACGGGCGTGAAAGGCATCCGGGACCGTCTCCGCCCTCAGGGCCGTCACATCGGGGGGCAGGAGCGCGTTGAGCCCCCGCTGAATCACGTCCGGCGAGAGCCTCGACCCGGTGTGAAAATGGGCGACCTGGCCCAGCGCGTGAACGCCCGCGTCCGTGCGCCCCGCGCCGATCAGGCGGACCCCCTCGCCAAGCATCCCCCCCAGCCGCTCCTCGATGACGCCCTGCACGGTCCGCAGTCCGGGCTGAGACTGCCATCCGTGAAAATCTGTCCCGTCATACTCGAGAACCAGCTTGACGTTCACTTCCAGCACCACATGCCGGCGACCGCCAGCGCGACAGCCACGGCGGCCACGGCGTCTATCCCCCTGAAACCCGCCTGGGCGTAATGGGTCCGGCCCTCCTCCCCCCGATAGCAGCGCGCCTCCATCGCCACGGCCAGCCGATCCGCCCGGCGAAACGCCGACAGAAAAAGCGGCACGAGCAGAGAGGTCAACCCCCTGATCCGCCTGAGAAGCCCCCCCTCGATATCCGCCCCTCGCGACAGCTGCGCCCGCCTCAACCGCTCGGCCTCCTCCGCCAGCGTGGGCACGAACCGGAGGGCAATGGTCATCGTCATCGCCAGTTCATGCGCGGGGACCCCAACCCTTTTCGCCGGACGCAGCAGGCGCTCCATCCCGTCCGCCAGGTCCAGCGGAGAGGTCGTGAGCGTGAGGAGCGACGCCGTCAGAACAAGCCCCGTCAGTCGCAGCGCCAGAAAAAGACCCTGGCGGACCCCCTCCTCCGTGAACGCCCCCCCGAACGCTTCCCCTCGCCCCGGCGTGAGGACGGCGTTGAGCAGGACCGTCAGGGCCAGCAGCCAGGCCATAGGCCTCAGATTGCTCAGGACCAGGGTCAGGCGCAGGTGGGCCAGCCCCGCGACCGCAAAGACCAGCAGGAACATCCCTGCCAGAGGCGCAAGCGACTGCCCCGATACGTTGGCGGACAGCAGCGCAAGGGCGGAGATCAGTTTGGTGCGGGCGTCCAGCCGGTGGACGACGGACCCCGTCGGGACGTACCTCCCGAACGTGATGCTGCTCAGATAACTCATCCCAAAAGCAGGAAGTTAGTGAATCATCGCACAATATACTATGCTTCCTCTATATTGTCAAATGAATATTCGGTTGAAAGCCCGTCCTGTCTCAGGGCAAAAAATCGTTCTATCGCGTGAAAATCTTGATCTCCATCCTCGCGTCTTCCGAGGCCCATCTGCCGCTGCACACGGCCCTTCACGCCCCGGCACGTGGATTGCATACAGAAATCTTGTGCATGGAACGACGTCGCCTGTCGCACAGGCCCTCACCCCGCCTCGCTGACGCTCGGCTTCCCCTCTCCCGTTTACGGGAGAGGGGTGGTGAACGCAGTGAACCGGGGTGAGGGCCAGAGCCGCAGCGATTTTTTATCAGGCTCTCGATATAGCCCCCTGCGCAGGAGCGGTAAAGATTTTAGAACCTTTTCATGGGGGGCCTCCCGTGCGCCGTCCCGCGCTCCTCACGGCCATCTGCTTCATCCTCGGCCTGCTCAGCGCCCACGCCCTGGAGGAGATCCCCCTCGGGCCCCTCCTGGCGTCGCACCTCGGACTGATCGGAATCGCTGCCCTCGCCGTCCGGTTCGGACGGCCCGGGGCAAAACTGGCGCAGGGCCTCACCGTGTTGGCCATCCTCACCTCCGGGTGCGTGCGCTACGCCTGCGAAACCCAGGTCGGCGGCGACGACCTGCGAAGGCGCGGCTGTTTCGAGCGGGAGGCCCGCTTCACGGGCGTCATCTCCGACGAGCCCTTCGAGCGGGACGACCTCACCCACGCGACCGTCCGCGTGGAGGCGCAGCGATGCGAGGGCGTCAACGCGGCCGTCAGCGGGTCCATCCTGCTCCGCGTCCAGGGGACCGGCCTGGACCTGCACTACGGCGACCGCGTGGCCTTCTCCGGCGTCCTGCGCGCCCCCCGCCCCCCCCGCAACCCCGGCGCGTTCGACAGCCGGGCCTACGCGGCGCGGCGCGGCATCGCCGGGACCGTCTTCCTGCCCGGCCCGGACGATGCGGAGGTCCTCGCCCGAAATCAGGGCCACCCCCTCCTGTCGTGGGTCGTGCTCCCGGTGCGCCGCGCGACCCGCGCCACCATCGAGCGGGACCTGTCGGGAAACCCCGCCGCCCTGCTCAAGGGCATCCTCCTCGGCGACCGGGGGGCCTTTCCGCAGGGCCTGCTCAATGACTTCGCCGCCACCGGCCTGACCCACACCCTGGCCGTCTCCGGGTTCAACGTCGGCATCGTGGCGCTGGTGGGATTCACCCTCCTGCGCGCCCTCGCCCTGCGCCGCCTCCCCACGGCCGTGGCCGTGATCCTCCTGCTCACCCTCTACGCCTTCGTGACCGGCCTGAGCCCGTCCGTCGTGCGGGCCACGCTCATGGCGTGCGCCCTGATCGTCGGGGCCACGCTCGAACGGGACGCGGACGCCCTCAACACCCTCGGCCTGTCCGCCGCCATCCTTCTGACGATCTGGCCCCTCAGCCTGTTCGATCCGGGCTTTCATCTCTCATTCATGGCCACCCTCGCCCTGCTCGTCCTGTCCCGCCCGCTGCTCAACCTCCTCCCCCCCGACGCCCCCCGGTGGAAGTCGTGGGCCTGGCCCCCCCTCGCCGCCCTGCTGGCAGCGCAGATCGGCAGCCTCCCCGTCGTGGCCTATCACTTTCAGACCCTCTCCCTGGCCTCGTTCATCGCCAACCTGCCCGCCGCCCCACTCGTCAGCGCAGCCACGGTCCTGGGCGTGCTGTCAGCGATGTCAGGCCCGCTCTCTCCGGCCCTCTCCACCCTGATCAACGGAGCCAACTATCTCCTCCTGAAGGCCCTCCTCGCCGTTGTGCACCTCTTTGCACAGGTCCCCTGCGCCACTCTCGCCGTGCCGCGCCCCCCCCTCGCAGCGCTCTGCGTCTACTTCCTCGCCGTGGGCCTCTGCCTGCCCGGCGCGCGACAGTCCAGGCTGGGAAAACCCTGCCTCTTCGCCGCCCTGCTCCTGGCCAATGCCCTCGCCTGGAAAGACATCACCGGACCCGGACCCGGCCTGGACGCCGTCTTCCTCGACGTCGGCCAGGGCGACGGTCTGTTCCTCCGTTTCCCGGACGGCAAGACGATGCTCATCGACGGAGGGATGCGCTCGGAGCGATTCGACGCCGGACGCCAGGTCATCCTCCCCTTCCTGAAATATCACAACGTCCGTCGCCTCGACGTCGTCGTGGCATCCCACCCGCACGACGACCACATCGGAGGGCTGGTGGAGGTCCTGCAACAGGTTCAGATCGGACATTACGTGGACAGCGGCCAGGCCTCCAGCGCCTGGACCTCCGGGCGCATCCGGGATCTCATCCAGCAAAAGGACATCTCCTACCACGCCGTGGCCGCCGGAGACAGCCTGACCGGGCTGGGCGGAGTCGGCGCCCTGGTCCTCCACCCCATCCCCGGCTTCGTCCGCAGGGACACCGCCTCTGCCCCACCTCTGGGCCTCAACAACGGGTCTGTCGTCCTCCGGCTCACCTACCGGGGAAAAACCCTGCTCCTGACCGGCGACGCGGAGCGACAGGCCGAATCCTGCCTCCTGACCTGGGCCTCCCGCCTGAAAGGGGACATCCTGAAAGTGGCCCACCACGGCTCCAACACCTCATCGACCCGCGACTTTCTAAGCGCCGTCTCCCCATCCATCGCCGTGATCTCCGCCGGAGAGCGAAATCGGTTCGGACACCCTGCGCCCGAGGTGATCGCACGCTACGAATCCTCAGGCGTCCGGGTCTGTCGGACGGATCGGCACGGGGCCATCGTGGTGAGAGTGGATCAGGAAGGTCTTTACATCAGGACCTTACTTCCATAGAGATAGGCCACGGCAATAAAAAACCCCCACGCAAGGCGTGAGGTTTTTTTAATAAAAAATAATCAGCGCGTTTCCGTGGCAAAAAAAAGAGGCTCCGCAAATCGCTGCTGATGCCCTGCCGGTGCAAGAAAGGATCGAAAAACGTCCCAGCGCAGTGAGTACACAGTCTCCCCCAACCGTGTCACACACCTGCCAGGGGTAACCCCTTCTCCCCGGGCCAGCAGAAAGAATCAGGCGAAAATACGGAGCCCCAAATTCCTGTTCGGTTTCAATGCCTTTGAGGCAATGAAACCGCCACCCCAACCCCACCTCTCAGTCGTAATAAAAAAAACTCAAAGGGCTTTAAAAAAAGCCCCCTCTAATGCATTATAATCATATCCAAAATCAATATGTTACATTGAGTCTGCGCTTTCGCAAAACATTTAAAATATAGGTCGTGACGAGAGTCAAGTCAAGGACTATTTTGAAGGATGTTCGTGAAACAACCGGAAACAATATCTAAGACGTTGAAAGATAGAAGAATCGTGTTCCAGAAAATAAATGTTCCACATTAAAATCTTCCACTGTTCGGATAGAATCGTCCACGCTCAACCGGAGATACACGGTATTTTTGTCCACGCTCCGTCAGTCGCGCGATGCATTCCGTTCACCTGCAACACGTTCGGGGACGATGTGCCATTTCAAACGCATCCGCGTTACTCCTCCCAGACACCCATGCGACAGAACTTCTCCACGCGCTGTTCCACCAATTTTTCTACCGGGAAAGCGCGGAGTTCGAGCAAGGTGTCTGCCACGGCAGCTTTCAAACTCTCACCGGCCCGATCCGGGTCTCGGTGAGCGCCCCCGAACGGTTCGGGGACGATCCGGTCGACGATGCCCAGCTCCAGCAGATCAGCGGCCGTCAGCTTGAGCGCCTCTGCGGCATCCTCCTTCTGGTCCCGATTTCGCCACAGGATCAGCGAACAACCCTCCGGGTTGATGACCGAGTACCACGCGTTTTCCATCATCAGGAGGCGATCCCCCACGCCGATCCCCAGCGCCCCTCCGCTCGCCCCCTCCCCGATGATCGCCACCACGATCGGCGTCGGCAGGTGTGACATTTCAAACAGATTTCGCGCGATGGACTCCGCCTGCCCGCGCTCCTCTGCCCCGACGCCGGGGTAGGCCCCTGGCGTGTCGATCAGACAGACGACGGGCCTCCGAAACTTGGCCGCCATCTTCATCAGCCGCAGCGCCTTGCGGTAGCCCTCCGGATGGGCCATCCCGAAGTTCCGGTACAGGCTCTCCTTTGTGTTTCTCCCCTTCTGATGTCCGATGACCACGACCGGCTCGCCGTTCAGTCGGGCCAGTCCCCCCACCACCGCATGATCGTCCCCGAACAGCCGGTCCCCGTGCAACTCCACGAAATCGGTCATCGTCATCTGGATATAGTCCAGCGTGTAGGGCCGTTTGGGGTGCCGCGCGACCTGCACCCGCTGCCATCGTGACAGATTCGAGTAGATCTCCTTCTCCAGCTTCCGAAGCCTCTCCTCCATCCGCCTCACCTCTTCCGACATGTCCATCCCCTCGGAGGAGGCGTAGGTCTTGATCTCCTCGATCTTTTTCTCCATCTCCGCGATCGGTCGCTCGAAGTCCAGATAGAAGTTCTGATTCATCTCCCTAACCCCTGTTCTTTCACCTGGACAGCTTCCCGACCCCCTCCTCCACCCGGTCCAGCGCCTTCCGGATGTTCTCCATCGACGTGGCGTAAGACATTCGGACATGCCCGTCCATCCCGAACCCGCTGCCCGGCACGCAGGAGACCTTCATCTCCTCCAGCAGAAAGTTGCACAGATCGAGGGAGTTCTGGACCTTCCGGTCCTTGTAGCGCGACCCGTAGAGCGCCGACGTGTTCGGGAACACATAGAAGGCCCCGTCCGGTTTCATGCAGGTGATGCCCGGAATGGCATTCAGCCGCCCGACGATAGTGTCCCTCCGCTCCTCGAACGCCCTCCGCATCTGCTCCACGCCCTCCTGGGGGCCGTTCAGCGCCGCCAGCGCCGCCATTTGCGAGATCGAAGCCGGGTTGGACGTCTCCTGGCTCTGCAGCTTGGCCATCAGCGAGATGACCTCCTTCGGCCCGGCGGCGTAGCCGATCCGCCAGCCCGTCATCGCGTAGGACTTCGACACCCCGTTCACCAGGATCGTCCGGGCCTTCAGCGCCTCCCCCATCTGCGCGATGGAGTGGCACTTCACCCCGTAGATGATCTTCTCGTAGATCTCGTCGGAGATGATGTAGGCATCGGTGTTCGCCAGAACCCTGGCCAGGGCCGCCAGCTCCGCCTCCGAGTAGACCGCCCCGTGCGGGTTGGAGGGGCTGTTCAGGAGCAGGAACTTGGTCCGGGGGGACAGCGCCCCCCTCAGCTCGTCCGCCGTCATCTTCAGCCCGTTCTCCGGCCTCGTCTGCACGACGACCGGTTTCCCCCCCATGAGCTTGACCTGGTCCGCGTAGCTCACCCAGTAGGGGGCCGGGATGATCGCCTCATCCCCCTCGTTGACCAGCGCCATCGTCGCGTCGAACAGGGTGTGCTTGGCCCCGCACCCCACGACGACCTGAGAGGGGTCGTACTTCAGCCCGCTGTCCCGCTCCAGCTTGTCGCAGATCGCCCGCTTGAGCTCCGGGATGCCCGTGGCCACGGTATATTTCGTGAACCCGTCCTGGATCGCCCGGATCGCCGCCTCCTTGATGTGCTGCGGCGTGTCGAAATCCGGCTCCCCGGCGTCCATCGACACCACGTCGATCCCCTGGGCACGCATCGTCTTGGCCTTCGCCGACACCGCCATCGTGATCGACTCTTCGATCCCCATGACGCGCCTGGATAGGGTCATATCTTGGATCTCCTCACGTTGTATACTCCGCATTGATCTTCACGTAGTCGTAGCTGAAATCGCACGTGTAGGCCTCGACGGCCTCTGACCCATCCCCCAGGTCGATCTCGATCAGCACCTCCTTGGCGGACAGGGCCTCGACGGCCTTCGGCTTGTCGAACGGGACCGGCGTGCCGTTCGCGAAGATCGGGATGCCCACCATCGACACCTTTACGCGGTTCGGGTCCAGCTCCGCGCCCGAATACCCGGCGGCGCACAGGATGCGCCCCCAGTTGGGGTCCCGCCCGAAGATCGCCGTCTTGACCAGGTTGGAGTTCGCCACGCTCAGCGCCACCGTCTTCGCGTCCTCAAAATTCCGGGCCGACGTCACCCGCACCGTCACGAACTTCGTCGCCCCCTCCCCGTCGCGGGCGATCTGCCTGGCCAGGTCGAGCGTCAGCGCCGCCAGCGCCTGCCGGAACAGACCCTCCGCCGTTGCCCCCTCCACCCGGACCCCGGACGCCCCGTTGGCCATCAGGATCACCGTGTCGTTCGTGCTCGTGTCCCCGTCCACGGTCACCACGTTGTAGGACCTGTCCACCGCCCCCTTGAGCAGCGACCTCAGTAGCCCCGGCTCGACCTCCGCGTCCGTCGTCAGGAACGACAGCATCGTCCCCATGTTCGGCGCGATCATCCCGGCCCCCTTGGCCATCCCCCCCAGCGTGACCGTCCCCCCCCCGACCTCTGCCCGCACCGCGGCCTTCTTCGGGACCGTGTCCGTGGTCATGATCGCCTCCGCCGCGTCGTCCCCCCCCGTCGGGCTGAGCGCCAGGACAACCCGCCGGATGCCCTTCTCCACCACACCCATCGGCAGCGGGACCCCGATCACCCCCGTGGACCCCACGAGCACATCCTCCGCCCTCAGCTTCAGCGCCTCCGCCGTGACCTCTGCCATCCGGCGGGCGTCGGCCATCCCCTGGGCCCCGGTGCAGCAGTTGGCGTTCCCGCTGTTGACCACGACGGCCTGCGCCCGCCCGTCCCGCAGGCGCTCCTGCGTCACGAACACCGGCGCGGCCTTCACCCGGTTCAGCGTGAAGACCCCCGCCGCGCTGCACGGCGTCTCCGAGAAGATCAGCGCCAGGTCCTTGTTGCCCGACGCCTTGATCCCCGCCGCAATCCCTGCGGCCTGGAACCCTTTAGGCGATGTCACCGAGCCGGGAATGGTGTTCAAGTTCGTCCTCCGCCTTAAAGTTTCAGACACTTCTTGATATTCCGCACCGCCTGCTGGATGCGCTGGTCATTCTCCACCAGCGAGATGCGCACGTAGCCCTCCCCCATGTCCCCGAACCCGACCCCCGGCGACACGGCCACCTCCGCCTCGTTCATCAGCTTCATCGCAAACGCCATCGACCCCATCTCCCGGTACCGGCCAGGGATCGGCGCCCAGACGAACATCGACGCCCTCGGCTTCAGGACCGGCCATCCGATCCGGTTCAGGCCCCGCACGAGCGCGTCCCGCCGCTTCTGGTAGAGCTTCGCAGCCGCCCTCACGCAGTCCTGCGGCCCGTCCAGCGCCGCGACGGCCGCCACCTGGACCGGCGTGAAGATGCCGTAGTCCATGTAGCCCTTGATCTTGGCCAGGGCGTCGATCACGTCGGGATTGCCCGCGCAGAACCCCACCCGCCACCCGGCCATGTTGTAGGACTTGGACATCGTAAAGAACTCGACCCCCACCTCCCTGGCCCCCGGCACCTGCATGAAACTCGGCGCGACGTAGCCGTCGAAGGCGATGTCCGAGTAGGCCAGGTCGTGGATGACGATGATATCCCGCTTCCGGGCGAACGCCACCACCTCCTCGAAGAAGCCCACCTCCACCGTGGCCGTCGTCGGGTTGTGCGGGAAATTGAAAATCATGACCTTCGGCCTCGGCCAGACCTCCCGCGTGATCATCTCCATCTCCGGCACGAACTCCTTCTCGGGTCGGAGGGGGATGCTCAGCACGTTCCCCCCCGCGATGGCCACCCCGTAGATATGGATCGGATAGGCCGGGTTCGGGACGACCGCCAGGTCCCCCGGGTCGAGCAGGGCCAGGCAGATGTGCGCCAGCCCCTCCTTCGACCCGATGGTGGTGATGACCTCCCGCTGCCAGTCCAGCTCCACCCCGAACCGCCGCTGGTAGTGCCGGCAGATCGCCTTTCGTAGCGCCGGAATCCCCCGCGAGGAGGAATAGCGATGCGCCTTCTCGTCGCGCGCCACCTCGCACAGCTTCTCGATGATGTGCGGCGGGGCCGGCTGGTCGGGGTTCCCCATGCCCAGGTCGATGACGTCCACCCCCTGCTGCCGGAGCCTCAGCTTCTGCTCGTTGATCTGGGCGAACACGTAGGGCGGCAGCCGTTGGAGTCGCTTTGTGTCGATGACCATACCACAGTCCTTCCTCAAAGCCGTAGGGGCGGTTCGCGAACCGCCCCTACTTCGCCACGTGCGCGGCCTGCCCCGCCCCCACCGCGCCGTCCTTCAGCAGCTTGTAGCTCAGGCTGTCCACCAGCGCGACCCAGCTCGCCTCGATCAGGTTCTCCGAGACCCCCACCGTGCCCCAGACGTCCTTCCCGTCCGACGACTCGATCAGCACCCGCACCTTCGCCGCCGTCCCGTCCCCGCTCGACAGGACGCGGACCTTGTAGTCCTCCAGGTGGACCTGCCGGAGGGACGGATAGGCCCCCTCCAGCGCCTTGCGCAGCGCGCGGTCCAGGGCGTTCACCGGCCCGTCCCCCTCCGCGACCGTGTGCTGGACCTCGCCGTTCACCCGGAGCTTCACGATCGCCTCGATCTGCATCTGCCGGTCGTCCTTCAGCACCACGGTCCGGTAGTTGATCAGCTCGAAAGGGTCCCGATAAAGGCCCATCGCCTTGCGGGCCAGGACCTCGAACGACCCCTCGGCGGCCTCGAACACGTAGCCCTCACTCTCCCTCGCCTTCACGGCCGCCAGGACCGCCGCCACCTCCGGGTCGGACTTCTTCAGCCCCGGCCTCAGCTTCCGAAGCTTATCCACCATCGTCCCGCCCCCCGACTGGTCCGACACCAGAAACCGCCGCGAGTTGCCCACCAGCTCCGGGTCGATGTGCTCGTAACAGGCCGGATTTTTCATCATGGCGTCCACGTGCACCCCCCCCTTGTGGGCGAAGGCGCTCTCCCCCACGTAGGGCTGCCGGTGGTCGTGGTAGACATTGGCCAGCTCGCTCACAAAGCGCGAGACCTCCATCAGCTCGCGCAACTTCCCGCGACCGATGCAGGTCTTTCGGAGCTTCAGCTCCACCGTCGGGATGATCGCGCAGAGATTGGCGTTCCCGCACCGCTCGCCGTAGCCGTTGACCGTCCCCTGCACCTGGGCGGCCCCCAATTCCACCGCCGCGACGGTGTTGGCGACCCCCAGCCCGGCGTCGTTGTGGGTGTGGATGCCGAACGGGACGCCGATCCCCTGTTTCACCGCCTTCACGATCTCGTACACCCCGGAGGTCAGAGTCCCGCCGTTCGTGTCGCACAGGACCAGGATGTCCGCCCCCCCCTCCTGCGCGGCCAGGAGCGTCGCCATCGCGTACTTCGGGTCGTTCTTGTACCCGTCGAAGAAGTGCTCGGCGTCGTAGACCACCTCCCTGCCGTGCCCCTTCAGGTAGGCCACGGAGTCCTCGATCAGCCGGAGGTTCTCGTCGGGCGTCGTCCGCAGGACCTCCGTGACGTGCAGGTCCCAGCTCTTCCCGAAAATGGTGACGACCTGCGTGTCCGCCCTCAGCAGCGTGTTCAGCGTGGGGTCGTCCTCCGGCCGGTTGCCCGCCCGGCGCGTGCTCCCGAAGGCCGCGACCCGCGCGTGCCTGAACCTCTGCCCCTTCGCCCGCACGAAGAACTCCAGGTCCTTCGGGTTCGTCGGGTTGGGCCACCCCCCCTCGACGGTGTGGACGCCCAGGTCGTCCAGCCGGTGGGCGATCATCAGCTTGTCCTCGACCGAGAAGGAGATCCCCTCGGCCTGCGCCCCGTCCCGGAGCGTGGAATCGTAGACCTGTACAACGTCGGGCATAAATGCCTCCTTACGCCCTCGCCACCGCCTCGGCCACCAGGTCCCCCACCTGGCTGGTGGAGTAGCCCATCCTGCCCGCGGACATGCTCTTCAGCCTCTTGCTCACCACCTCGATGATCGCCCCCTCCAGAATCCTTGCGCCCTTCGCCTCCCCCAGCGCGTCGATCATCATCTGGCAGGCCGCGATGGCCGCGACCGGGTTGATCACATTCTGGCCGGTGTACTTCGGCGCGGACCCCCCGATCGGCTCGAACATCGAGGTCCCCTCCGGGTTGATGTTCCCCCCTGCGGCCACCCCCATCCCCCCCTGGATCATCGCGCCCAGGTCCGTGATGATGTCCCCGAACATGTTGTCCGTCACGATCACGTCGAACCACTCCGGGTTCTTCACCATCCACATGCAGGTCGCGTCCACGTGCGCGTAGTCCCGCTGCACGTCCGGGTAGTCCCTCTCCCCCACCTCGTGAAAGGTGCGCTCCCACAGGTCGAACGCGAACGTCAGCACGTTCGTCTTGCCGCACAGCGTCAGTTTTTTATTCTTGCCCCGCCTCCGCGTCAGCTCAAACGCGTACCGGAGACATCGCTCCACCCCCTTGCGGGTGTTGATCGACTCCTGCACCGCGATCTCGTCCGGCGTCCCCTTCTTCAAGAATCCGCCGCTCCCCGTGTAGAGCCCCTCCGTGTTCTCCCGCACGACCACGAAGTCGATCTCCTCCGGCCCCTTGTCCTTCAGCGGACAGTCCACGCCGGGGTAGAGCTTCACCGGGCGCAGGTTGATGTACTGGTCCAGTTCAAACCGTGTCCGGAGCAGGATGCCCTTCTCCAGGATGCCCGGCTTCACGTCCGGGTGGCCGATGGCCCCCAGGTAGATGGCATCGAACTTCCGGAACTCCTCCAGCGCGGAGTCGGGCAGCGTCTCCCCCGTCCGCTTGTAGCGCTCCCCCCCGAAGTCGAAGCGCGTCAGCTCGTACTTGAACCCCACCTTCTCGCTGACCGCCCTCAGGCACTTGAGCCCCTCGGCCACCACCTCCGGCCCCGTCCCGTCCCCCGGAATGACTGCGATCTTATAGGACAATGGAACCTCCGTGATGAAAGAACGAAGTAAAATTACGCGGGAATCAACGTGATCTGCGAAAAGCCATGCCGCTCTCCAGGAGATGTTTCAACCTCAATATGATACGACTTCTTCATCAGATCGCCCATCCCATCTATTGTCCGGGATACAGTGTCAACTACATCCCCGGCGATCTCCCCCGGCACGTACCGCTCCCCACATTTAGGGCATACCATCGCCGGGACGCCGGATACAGCCGCTTTAACGCCTTTCCGCTCGAAGTCGATGGTGACTTCTTGAAACACGGTGGCCGTGCCGCACTCCGAGCAGATCGTCCTGAGTCCTTTCATGATGCTATGCAGAATACCGAGTTCACGAGTAGTGCTCTGTCAAAGTTAAAATGAGCGGTTGTCATTCTGAGCCGGAGCGCAGCGGAGGCGAAGAATCTCTTTGACTCGAAAGACGAGATTCTTCGGGCGCTGTGCGCCCTCAGAATGACAACCTATCAAAACTTCCTTGACAGAACAGTAGCCCTGTCCCTCGACGCGGCTTTTGGCCGCTACTCGGGACTACGGGGCGTATCGAGGGAACGGGGACATTCCGGGTCAAGCGTCACCCGTCGCCTGCGCTTGGCCCTCACCTCAAATTCGACTTCGTGGGTCTGGTCCCAGTAGTCAGCCAGGCTGTGCGTGTCCCAGAACTCCGCAATCTCTTCCGGCGTACGAGCCTTCGAGATGCTGGTAGCTGGTCTATGTGGATTTCCAGTCTGCGCCATCGAGCAAACCCGCAACCGAAATATCTTCGTCAATCTCAGGCCAATGTAGGCTTATGCCGCCGCCGTCGATCTCGTAGTTCTCTCTCTGTTGAGGTGTAGCCTCATGGAGCAGAGGGAACCAGATGATCGGCACGCTGACAATGCGCCCATCGGTCAGTGAGACATGCATCATCTCGTCATCAAAACGCACGGACTTTGCAAGGGCTGTGGTCGGCCTGTAAGACCTACGGAGTTTCACCTTTGGCTTTGCCCAGGTTAAAAAAAGGCGCGGCGTCGGAATCCCCCTCCTCTGAAGCCCAATGGAGGCAAGAAACCTATAATGGCCACCGATACTCTGATTTAGCCACTGGAGCAATTACGCCGCGCCAAGCCTCTCGCGGCGCTTGAGCGAGCGCCCTTTCTTTTCTCCCACTTTTCTTTGGGCGAGCAAAGAAAAGTGGGAATATCGCTCGCCGGAAGCACGGCTTCCGGCAGCGAAAGCGCAAGCATGGCTTGCGCACTCCAAACCTTCTTTTTATCAGTTACACCGCAATGCTAACCACATAGTTTTTCGGAATTACAATTACCTTCTTCGGCGTCTTCCCGTCCAGGAACCGCTTCACGTTGTCGATCTCCAGCGCGACCCGCTTCATCTCCCCCTCCGGCAGCCCGGCCTCCACCTCGACGCGCCCGCGCACCTTCCCGTTGACCTGCACCACCATCGTGACCCGGTCCTCCGCGGCGACCGCGGCGTCGAACCCCGGCCACGTCGCCTCGTAGGTCGTCCCCTCCCTCCCCATCCGCTCCCACAGCTCGTCCGCAACGTGCGGCGTGAACGGGGCCATCAGCAGGACCAGCCCCTCCAGCGCCTCGGACAGGACCGCGGGATCGGCGCCCCCCTGAGCCGCGTCCCCCTCGACCGGACGATAGGCATACAGCTCATTGATCAACTCCATCAGCGCGGCGACCGCCGTGTTGAACCGGAAGCCCTCCAGGTCCTCCCCCACCTTCCGGATCGTCTGGTGCAGCTTGCGGCGGACCCTCTGCGCCTCCGGCCCTGTCGCCCGCCCGGCCAGCCTCCCCCGCCAGCCGGGGTCAAAGACCGGCAGGACGCCCGTCGCCCACCTCCAGACCCGGTTGACGAACCTGAACGCCCCGTGCATCCCCTCCTCCGTCCACTGCACGTCGTCCTCGAACGGCGCCACGAACATCTCGTACACGCGCAGGCTGTCCGCCCCGTACTTCTCCGCGATCTCGTCCGGCGTGACCACATTCCCCTTCGACTTGGACATCCGCGCCCAGCGCCAGACGACCTGATCCTCCGGGAACGTCGCCCGCTCCTCCGGCCTCAGCACGACCCAGTCCACGATCCGCTCCTCCTCCTCCTCTTCGCTGGCCACCTCCTCCCCCGCGCGCGGCCTTCGTCCGGGCGTGTAGGCCAGGAGGGACCCCTGGTTGCGCAGCACCATAAACGGCTCCGTGAACCCGACCAGGCCGGCGTCGAACAGCACCTTCGTCCAGAACCGCGCGTAGAGCAGGTGCGAGCGCGCGTGCTCCACCCCGCCCGCGTAGTGGTCCACCGGCAGCCAGGCGTCGATCTTCTCCCGCGCCGCCAACGCCTCGTCGTTGTGTGGGTCCACAAACCGCAGAAAATACCAGGACGAGCAGGCATAGCCCCCCATCGTGTCCGTCTCCCGCCGCGCCGGGCCGTTGCACTTCGGGCAGGTGGTGTTCACGAACTCCGGGATCGTCGCCAGCGGCGACTCCCCCGTGCCCGACGGCTGGTAGTGCTCCACCTCCGGCAGCAGCACCGGCAGCCGGTCCTCCGGCACCGGCACCTCCCCGCACCGCTCACAGTGGACGATGGGGATGGGCGCGCCCCAGTAGCGCTGCCGGCTGATCAGCCAGTCCCGCAGCCGGTAGGTGACCGTCCCCTTCCCCTTGCCCTTCTCCTCCAGCCAGGCGGTGAATTTTTGAACGGTCTCCCGGTCGTTCGGCAGGCCGTCGAACTTCCCGGAGTTGATCACCGCCCCCCCCTCCGGCAGGGCCTGCGTCATCTCCTCCGGCCGGGTCGGCCCTCCGGGGACCTGGTAGACCAGGCGGATCGGGATGCCGAACCTCCGGGCAAACTCAAAGTCCCGCTGGTCGTGCGCCGGCACGGCCATGATCGCGCCCGTGCCGTAGCCCATCAGCACGTAGTCCGCGGTCCAGATCGGGATCGGCGCCTCCGTCGCCGGGTTGATCGCGTAAGCCCCGATGAACACGCCCGTCTTGGCGCGCTCCGCGCTCATGCGCTCGATCTCCGTCTCCCCCTGCGCCCTCCGCGCGTAGGCCTCCACCTCCGCCCGCCGCTCCGGCGCGGTCAGCTTCGCCACCAGCGGGTGCTCCGGGGCCAGCACCATGAACGTCGCCCCGAACAGCGTGTCGGGCCGGGTCGTGAACACGCGGATGACGTCCCCCGTCCCCTGCACCGGGAAGTCCACCTCCGCCCCCTCGCTCCGCCCGATCCAGTCCCGCTGCATCTCCTTCAGCCCCTCCGACCAGTCGATCCGGTCCAGGTCGTTCAGCAGACGGTCGGCGTAGGCCGTGATCCGGAAGAACCACTGCGGCATGGGCCGCTTCTCCACCGGCGTGTCGCAGCGCCAGCAGCGCCCCTCCTTCACCTCCTCGTTCGCCAGGCCCGTCTTGCAGGAGGGGCACCAGTTGATCGGAGCCGTGGCCCGGTAGGCCAGGCCGCGCCGGTGGAGCAGCAGGAAGACCCACTGCGTCCATTTGTAGTAGTCCGGCAGACTGGAGTTGATCTCCCGGTCCCAGTCGTAGCTCGCCCCGATCAGCTTCAGCGTCCGCCGGTAGTTGGCCGCGTACTCCGGCACCATCTCGCGGGGGTTGCGCCCCCGCTTGATCGCCTCGTTCTCGGCGGGCTGCCCGAACGCGTCCCACCCCATCGGGTGCAGGACATTGAACCCCTTCATGCGCTTGTAGCGGCAGAAGGCGTCCATCGGCACGTAGTTTTTGCCGTGCCCTACTGAAAGGCCCGCGCCGGAGGGGTAGGGGAACATCTCCAGCGCGTAGAACTTGGGCCGGTCTGAGCAATCGGGGGCGCGGAACGTCTTCTCCCGTTCCCACCGCGCCTGCCACCTGGCCTCGATCTCCCGAAAGTTGTAGCGTTCGTCCATAGGTGTTGCCTCACTTAAACCCGCTCACATACGGCAACCGCCCCGCCGTCGCGCGCACGGCGTCCGTGCCTTCTAAGAGCTGCCCTGTGGCGTCCCACGCCCCCTCCAGGAGCTGGGACCGCGCGCTGTTCGGCATCTGGACCTTCACGGCCCTGTCGCCGTACGTCACCGTCTTCGCCCTGAGGTCCACGACCACCGCCTGCCCCGGCTCGGCCTCCACGGCCTCCATCATCAGCAGCACATCCGCCTCCGCCGCCGTCACGCACGGGATGCCCATCGCCGTGCAGTTCCCCCGGAAGATCTCCGCGAAGGACTCCCCGACCACCGCCCTGATCCCCCACCGCATCAGCGACTGCGGGGCGTGCTCCCGCGACGAGCCACACCCGAAGTTCCGGTTGACCACCAGGATCGACGCCCCCTGAAAGCGCGGGTCGTCGAACGGATGGCCCCCCGCCTTCCGGTCGTCCTCAAAGGCGTGCTCCCCCAGCCCGTCGAACGTCACGCACCGCAAATAGCGCGCGGGGATGACCCGGTCCGTGTCGATGTCGTTCCCCCGGACCGGCACGGCCCGCCCCTCGATCCGGGTCACAGATGATGCGCTCATGAAAAAATCCTTTCAGATCATCCCCCTGACATCCACGACCTCCCCCGCCACCGCCGCCGCGGCGACCATCGCCGGGCTCATCAGCAGCGTCCGCCCGGTCGGGCTCCCCTGCCGGCCCTTGAAGTTCCGGTTGCTCGAAGACGCGCAGACCTGCCTCCCCACCAGCTTGTCCGGGTTCATGGCCAGGCACATCGAGCACCCCGCCCCCCGCCACTCGAACCCCGCCTCCCGGAAGACCTCGTGCAGCCCCTCGGCCTCGGCGGCCCTCCGCACGGCCTGCGACCCCGGAACCACCAGGGCCTTGACCCCCCCGGCGACCCTCCGCCCCTTCGCGATCCGCGCCGCCTCCCGCAGGTCGCTCAGCCGGCCGTTCGTGCAGGACCCGATGAACGCCACGTCGATCCGGGTGCCCGCGATCGGCGCGTTGGGCCTGAAGTCCATGAACTCCAGCGCCTCCCTCGCCGAGCCCCGGTCCTCCTCCGGCAGCGACGCCGGGTCCGGTATCCTCTCCGTCACGTAGACCGACTGCCCCGGCGTGATCCCCCACGTCACCGTCGGCTCCATCGCGCCCCCGTCCAGCGCCACCGCGTCGTCGTAGGCCGCGTCCGCGTCCGACGCCATCGACCGCCACCAGGCCACGGCCCGGTCGAACGCCCCCTCCTTCGGCGCGCAGGGCCGGCCCCTCAGGTAATCGAACGTCGTCCGGTCCGGGTTGACGTAGCCCGCGCGCGCCCCCCCCTCGATCGACATGTTGCAGAGCGACATCCGCTCCTCCATGGTCATGGCGTCGATCACCGGGCCGCCGTACTCGTAGGCGTATCCCACGCCCCCCTTGACCCCCAGGTGGCGGATGACGTTCAGCGTCACGTCCTTGGCATAGACCCCCTTCGACAGCCTCCCGGTCACGTTGATCCGGCGCACCTTCAGCGGGTCCATCGCCAGGCACTGCGTCGCCAGCACGTCCCGCACCTGGCTCGTCCCGATCCCGAACGCCACGGCCCCGAACGCCCCGTGCGTGGAGGTGTGGCTGTCCCCGCACGCGATCGTCATCCCCGGTTGCGTCAGCCCCAGCTCCGGCCCCACCACGTGGACGATCCCCTGCCGCGAGTCGTCGAGGTTGAACAGGGGGAGACTGAACTCCTTCGCGTTCTGCTCGATGGCCCGCATCATCTCCTCGGCCAGGCCGTCCTGGAACGGCCTGACCTGGAGGTCCGTCGGGACGATGTGGTCCACGGTCGCGAACGTCCGGTCCGGGAAGGCCACCTTCAGCCCCCGGTCGCGCATCTCCGAGAACGCCTGCGGGCTGGTCACCTCGTGGACCAGGTGCAGCCCGATGAAGAGCTGCGTCTGCCCGGACGGCAGCCGGCGCACCGTGTGCGCGTCCCAGACTTTATGGAACAGGCTTTTGCCCATGAAAAGAACCCTTAATTCGTGATTCGTGATTCGTGATTCGTGGCTGGTTTTTTCGATCCACGATCCACGATCCACGTTGTCTTTTTTACACCCCCGCGCCAGGCCCCATCCCCTTCTTCATCCGCTCCTGCACGGCCAGGCGGTTCAGCCCGTCGATGAACGCCTTCGCCCCGGCCTCGATCAGGTCCGTGGACGCCCCGCGCCCGATCGCCGTGTGCCCGTTGCTCGACAGCCTCACCGTCACCTCCCCCACCGCGTCCTGCCCCCGCGTCACCGACCGGCTGGCGTAGTCCTCGAGCTGCACCGGCGTCTCCACGGCCTTCATGATGGCGTTGTAAGTCGCGTCGATGGGGCCGTCCCCCCACGCCGCCTCCTGCACGACCCGCTCCCCGTCGATGCGGAGCTTGATCGTGGACGTCGGGATCGTCCCCGTCCCGCTCGACGTGTGGAGGTATTCGAGCTGGTACTTCTGCGGCACCTCGCGCAGCTCATCCGACACGATGGCCGCCAGGTCCTCGTCGAAGATCTCCTTCTTCTTGTCCGCGATGTCCAGGAACCGCTGGTAGGCCTTGTCCAGCTCCTCCTTGGAAAGATGGTAGCCCAGCTCCTCCAGCCGGTGCCGCAGGGCGTGCCGGCCCGACCGGGCCGTGAGCACGATCTGGCTCTCGTCCAGGCCCACGTCGCGCGGGTCTATGATCTCGAAGTTCTGGCGGTCCTTCAAGACCCCGTCCTGGTGGATGCCCGAGCTGTGCGCAAACGCATTGGCCCCCACGATGGCCTTGTTGGGCGCGACGGCGATGCCCATCAGACGGCTCACCAGACGGCTCGTCGGGCAGATCTGCCTGGTCTCCACCTGCGTGTGGAACCCGAAGTAGTCCTGGCGCGTGCGCAGGGCCATCACGATCTCCTCCAGGGAGGCGTTGCCCGCCCGCTCGCCCAGCCCGTTGATCGTGCACTCCGCCTGACGCGCCCCGTTCTTGAGCGCCGCCAGGGTGTTGATCACCGCCATGCCCAGGTCGTCGTGACAGTGCACGCTCAGGACGGCCTCCCCGGCGTTGGACACATTCTCCAGAATGCCCTGGATCAGGCCGCCGAACTGCTCCGGCACGGCGTAGCCGACCGTGTCCGGGATGTTGACCGTCGTGGCCCCGGCCCGGATCACCCCCTCGATGACCTCGTAGAGATAGGCCGGCTCCGTGCGCGCGGCGTCCATCGGGGAGAACTCCACGTCCTCACAGAACGACCTGGCGCGCTCCACGGCCGCCACGGCCATCTTCAGGACCTGCTCGGGGGGTTTGCCGATCATGGCGATGTGCTGGGGCGAGGTCCCGATGAACGTGTGAATCCTGGGCCTGGGCGCCCCCCGGAGCGCCTCTCCGGCCCGGTCCACGTCCTGGGGGAGCGCCCTGGACAGGCCGCAGACGATGGGCCCCTCCACCTCGTGCGCGATCCGGCGGACCGCCTCGAAGTCCTCGTTCGAAGAGATCGGGAACCCGGCCTCGATCACGTCCACCCTCAGCCTGGCCAGCTGGTGCGCGATCTCCATCTTTTCGCGCACGGACAGCTTGGCGCCGGGCGTCTGTTCAGCGTCCCTCAATGTCGTGTCGAAGATGACGACCCGGTTCGATTGACTCGCATCCATGGTCAGGATGACCTCCTCTGCCGGAGCCTCCGGTGGATTGCAGATGGAACCCTCCGGCCAAATCGCTCCACCTGCTCGAATAGACACAGCTCGCTATCCTGCTTTCCCCCGTCAAGACCGGGTTCCATCTGAATCACCTCCTCAAAGAGCAACGATGAAGTCGGAACGATGAACGCGGAACAAAAGCCAACAGGCCACCTTGCTTTTCGTTCATCGTTCATCGTTCTGCGTTCCGCGTTATTTCCTCTTCAACCACGGCATCATGCCCCGCAGCTTCGCGCCGACCTCCTCGATCAGGTGCGCCTGGTCCTGCCGCTTGCGGGCGTTGAACACCGGCCGCCCCACCCGGTTCTCCAGCAGCCAGTCCTTGGCGAACGTCCCGTCCTGGATCTCCGCCAGGAGTTTCTTCATCGCCCTCCGCGTCTCTTCGGTGACGATCCGCTTGCCCCGCGTCAGGTCCCCGAACTCCGCCGTGTCGGAGATCGACCAGCGCATGTTGGCGATCCCCCCCTCGTAGATCAGGTCCACGATCAGCTTCACCTCGTGCAGGCACTCGAAGTAGGCGACCTCCGGCTGATAGCCCGCCTCCACCAGCGTGTCGAACCCCGCCCGGATCAGCTCCGTCAGCCCGCCGCAGAGCACCGCCTGCTCCCCGAACAGGTCGGTCTCCGTCTCCTCCTTGAACGTCGTCTCGAGCACCCCGGCCCGCGTCGCGCCCAGCCCCTTGGCGTAGGCCAGCGCCGTCTGCCTGGCCTTCCCCGTCGCGTCCTGATGGATGGCCACCAGCGCCGGCACCCCGCCCCCCTCCACGAACACCCGCCGGACGAGGTGCCCCGGCCCCTTCGGCGCGATCATAAAGCAGTCCACGTCCCTGGGCGGCACGACCTGCTGAAAGTGGATGTTGAACCCGTGCGCGAACGCCACCGCGTTGCCCGCGTCCAGCCCCGGCTCGATGGACTCCCGGTACACGGCCCCCTGGTGCTCGTCGTTGATCAGCATCATGACGATGTCGCCGGCCTTCGCCGCGTCCGCCACCGCCATAACCTCCAGCCCCTCCTGCGCCGCCGCCTTCCGGCTCGCGCTCCCCTCCCGCAGCCCCACCACGACCCGCACCCCGCTGTCGTGCAGGTTGAGCGCGTGCGCGTGCCCCTGGCTGCCGTAGCCGATGATGGCCACCGTCTTGTCGCGCAGCAGGTTCAGGTCCGCATCTTTGTCATAATACATCTGCATGAGCTATATCCTCCCGTTTACACTTCTCCCTGGTACTCCCTCAGCAGCGCCACGACCCCTGTACGAGCCATCTCCCTGATCCCGAACGGGTTCAGCATCCCGACCATGGCGTTGATCTTGTCGTCGTTCCCCGTGACCTCAATCGTCATGGAGTTGGGGCTCAGGTCCACGATCTTGGCCCGGAAGACCTCGGCGATCTGGATGATCTCCGACCGCGTCGCCTTGTCCGCCGACACCTTGATCAGGGCCAGCTCCCGCTCCACGAAACTCCCCTTGGTCATGTCGATGACCTTGATCACGTCCACGAGACGCCCCAGCTGCTTGTTCACCTGCTCCAGCACCCGGTCGTCCCCCTTGACCACGATCGTCATCCGGGAGACACCCGGGTCCTCCGTCTCGCCCACCGACAGGCTGTCGATGTTGAACCCCCGGCTGGAGAACAGCCCGGAGACCCTGCACAGCACGCCGAAGTGGTTCTCCACCAGGGCCGAGATCGTGTGTTTCTGCACGACGCTTTCCATGTCCCCTCTCTTCGGTTCTTTCGCTGCGTTGAAAAAATAAAAAGAGACCACCGCCTGTGAATCGCTTCAGAGGCTCCTTCCAGAGTCGATTTCCGGATAAGGGTAGAGATGACGACCGGGAGGTGAGCCTCTTAAGCGCTGCGTAGAATGAGCGCCAGAAGGAGGCCCAGCAACAGGGGAAGGATCAGAATGGACAGCCACACATCGGCTGGGGAGGCCGCCGCGGGCCGGACAATGGCGGAAGGAATGGGACGACGAGTCGCCCGCCGGGAGGCAGTGCTTGCATCAGCCTCAAAACCGTCATATCCAGATGGAGCCCAAAATCGTCTCATAAAAGTTCCGGCGATAGCAATCATTCGTCAAACATCTACCTGACAGATATGTAATTACTTATTATAATATAGCAGCGCGTCTTTGTCAAGCGTTTTTACAGGTCTCCGTCTAAATCTAACCGACGAGTTATTCTTATATTATGACATAAATGGCCGGGGGTCTGAGCGGAGGGGATTTGAGCTTGACTTGGAACAGGGCCGGGGCTACATTGTAAAGGCGAAAGGCGAAAGCCTGCCCTGAGCCAAGTCGAAGGGGCGAAAGGCGGAATGTTAAAAAGGAGAATTTCATGGCAATGCAGCTCAATCGCTACAGCGCCCGCATCACTCAGCGAAAATCCCAGGCCGCCTCCCAGGCGATGCTCTACGGGACCGGCCTGACCGAAGCGGACATGAATAAACCCCAGGTGGGCATCGCCAGCATGTGGTATGACGGCAACACCTGCAACATGCACCTGCTCGACCTGGCGGCCAGAGTCAAGGAGGGCGTGACCGCCGCCGGGATGGTGGGCATGCGCTTCAACACCATCGGCGTGAGCGACGGCATCTCCATGGGCACCGAGGGAATGAGCTATTCCCTCCAGTCGCGCGACCTGATCGCCGACTCCATCGAGACCATGATGGGCGCCCAGTGGTACGACGCCAACATCTCCATCCCCGGCTGCGACAAGAACATGCCGGGGAGCATCCTGGCCATGGGCCGGCTGAACCGCCCCTCCCTGATGATCTACGGCGGCACCATCCGGCCCGGCTTCCACGGCGGGCAGAAGCTCGACATCGTCTCCGCCTTCCAGTGCTACGGCGAGTACATCGCCGGAAAGGTGGACGAGAGGGGCCTGACGGACGTCCTCCAGCACGCCTGCCCCGGCGCCGGGGCCTGCGGCGGGATGTATACAGCCAACACCATGGCCTCGGCCATCGAGGCGCTGGGGATGTCCCTCCCTTACAGCTCCTCCACCCCGGCCACCGACCCCAGGAAGCTGGACGAGTGCTTCCGGGCCGGCGCCGCCGTCCGCAACCTGCTGGAGAGGGACCTGAAGCCCATGGACATCATCACCCGCGAGGCCCTCGAAAACGCAACGGTGATCGTCATGGCCCTGGGCGGCTCCACCAACGCCGTCCTCCACCTGATCGCCATCGCCCGCTCCGTGGGCGTCCCCCTCACCATCGACGACTTCCAGAGGGTCAGCGACCGCGTCCCCTTCCTCGCCGACCTGAAGCCGAGCGGCAAATACGTGATGGAGGACCTCCACAACGTGGGCGGCACCCCCGCCGTGATGAAGCTCCTCCTGAGCGCGGGCCTCCTGAACGGGGACTGCATCACCGTCACCGGAAAGACCGTGGCCGAGAACCTGAAAGACCTGCCCGGCCTTTCGCCGGGCCAGGAGGTCATCCACCCCCTCGACAGCCCGATCAAGAAGACCGGCCACATCCAAATTCTCAAGGGCAACCTCGCGCCGGGGGGGGCCGTGGCCAAGATCACCGGCAAGGAGGGCCTGAAATTCACCGGCCCGGCCCGCGTCTTCGACTCCGAGGAGGATGTCCTCGCCGCCCTGGAGCGGAAGGAACTCCGGAAGGGGGACGTGATCGTCATCCGCTACGAAGGCCCCAAGGGCGGTCCCGGCATGCCGGAGATGCTGACCGTCACCGCCGCCATCATGGGCGCGGGCCTGGGCAAGGACGTGGCCCTGATCACGGACGGGCGGTTCTCCGGCGGCACGCACGGCTTCGTCGTGGGGCACGTCACCCCGGAGGCCCAGGAGGGCGGCCCCATCGGCCTCCTTCGCACCGGCGACACCGTCACCATCGACGCGGAGAGGCGCCTCCTGAGCGTAGATCTGGCCGAGGCCGAACTCTCCAAGCGCAGGGCCGCCTGGGCCGCGCCCCCCTACAAGGCCGCGCGCGGGACGCTCTACAAGTACATCAAGAACGTCAAGTCCGCCTCCGAGGGATGTGTCACGGATGAATGATTCCTGCTCGACAAACAAAAGTAGGGGCGAGGCATGCCTCGCCCCTACAGGCGGATACGAGGTTAGGGTATGAATCTTTCCACCATCACCATCCCTGACGGTCAGATCGCCGATTTCTGCCGCCGCTGGAAGATCAGCGAACTGTCCCTGTTCGGCTCTGCGCTGCGCGAGGACTTCAGGCCCGACAGCGACGTGGACTTGCTGGTAGAGTTTGAGCCAGAGGCGCAGGTGGGTTTCATGACCCTGTCCAGAATGCAAAGGGAACTGTCGGCGATCCTGCATCGACAGGTGGACCTGGTACCTAAAGGGGGTCTGAAGCGTAGGATTCGTAAAACCGTGCTCTCTAGCGCGAAGGTACTCTATGCGGCTTGAGGAATTATACTTATCCGACATCGTGGAAGCAGCGGATGCTATCCAGAAATTTCTTGAGGGCGTTCAGCGGGAAAGATTTCTACAGGATGATCTGTTGCGCAGTGCTGTACTGCAAAAGCTGACCATCATCGGTGAAGCGGCTGCCCGGCTCTCTATGGAGTTCCGTGAACGCCATCCTGAAATCGAATGGGCTGATATTGTTGGGTTTCGTAACATCGCCGTTCATGCCTATTTCACGGTGGAGTGGCCCATCGTCTGGGTGGCGGCCACCCAGGAAACTCTGGAACTGAGACATATGGTCGCCGATATTCTTGTCAAGGAATACCCGGAACCAGATATCCCTGACGACTCTGAGGAAAACTGAAATTATGCCACTCTCCGACGAAATCCTCTCTTTGCTTCGTACGCTTGATGAAGCCCAGATGGATATTTCATCACTAGTTACGCAGCCTTCCGGTTTTGAAGTTTGGGAATTCGGAGATGACAGACAGCATTCAGATGGGGTTTGACCACCTTTTTGGCCTTTTCAAGCAGCGTCGGCTCA
>Ga0137796_10000036_pt1 | contig 86482 bp, 95 predicted proteins | sample OV2TP3_FD_97704 | JGI IMG/M metagenome (GOLD analysis project Ga0137796, IMG submission 97704) | reverse complement strand
AACTCCTCAACCAAGGCACCTTCGTGGCCGGGACCTGGTGGTCGACCCGTCGCGATCAGGATCCGTAGGGAATCGAGCGTCGCCGGGACGCCTCCCGAGCCCCGCGCCCCGTATCGTCCACGCCAGCGGCAAAGAAGTCGAGCCGGGAGATGTCAGAAAGCGTGGGCGCTAACACCCGGTCCGCGTCATTCGGTATGACCACTGCGATTCCGTAACGAGCGCAGACGGCGGGATAGAACGGAGCCTCCATGGTGAACCGCGTGCCAAGAAGAGCCAATCGATGCAGCCCGCGCCGTCGTCCCTCTTCCGCACATACCTCGACGATGCTCACTAGGGGCACGGGCGATCGCGCCGCAAGCTCGTCGAACACGATATGGGGCGTGTTCGCGGTCATGACGGCGAAATCCACACCCGCACCGGCGAGCCGCCGAAGAGAGGCGAGGAGGTACTCGGCCAGTCCTGGGCGGTCCTTTTCAGCGAGGTGCAGACCCCGCCGAACATCGAGACTGTCGATGACGATCGACGGCGCAGTGGACGGGTCGTCCCGCTGCCACGCCTCCAGAACGCGACGGTAATAATCGATCGTGGACTCCGGGCCGAGTCCTCCGACCATGCCGACTGTCGTCATGCCTGGTCAGTATAGCGCCGGGGTGATCAAACTCTCCGTGACGAAAGCAGCGGCCTCGCCGCCCGAGAGCCACGGCTCGTGGTCAGATGCTTCGACCGCCAACGCCCGGCTAGCCCGCAGGATAACGTGCGGCGCGAAGCGCCGCCAGGTTCATCCTGCTGTTAGACGGCACGTGCATGTGTCACGTATGGGCTCGACCGATGCGAGGGTGAATGCTGCCAATCCCCTTGCATCGCGCTCTACGCTGGGACCTCGCTTCCCTGAGGGCCGTAGAAGACAACCCACACAGCGAGGTCCTCGGTAAAGTCATCGAACCAGTGCTCGGTGCCTGCGGACACGAAGAGCCGGGTAGCACGGGGCGTGCACGCGGAGAGCACGCGACAGGGAGCGAGCGATCTCCGACGCCTCGGCCCCGCCCTCACCCCAACCCTCTCCCTCCGTCGGGAGGGAGAGGGAGCAGGTACGACTACCGGGCGGGTTCCGTCGGGGCGAGAAGGGCCTGCGCGAGCCGTGCGGCGACGTCCCGGATGGCGCGGCCGGCCGGGGTGTCGCCGTGCTCGGCGACGAAGGGGCGGCCGCGGTCCGCCGCGGCGGCGAGGCGCGGGTCGAAGGGGACGCGGCCGAGGAAGGGGATCCCCGCCTGCCCCGCCGTGCGCTCGCCGCCCGGTCCCTCGAACAGGGCACCGAGGGTCCCGCAGTGGAGGCAGACGTAGCCGGCCATGTTCTCGACGAGCCCGAGGAGCCGCGTCCCGGCCTCGCGCGCGAGCGTGATGGACTTCCGCACGACGAGGTGCGAGACCTCCGAGGGGATCGTGACCACGACCGCGCCCGTGAGGTCGGGCAGGAGCCCGGCGACGGTCGGCAGGCGATCGGTCCCCGGCGGGAGGTCGAGGAGCAGGACGTCGAGCGCGCCCCAGGCGGTGTCGGCGAGGAACTCCCGGAGCGCCTGTGCCTCCATGCTCCCGCGCCAGGCGTGGGCCTCCGACTGGGTCGGGGCGTCCCACACGACCGGCGTCTCGTCGGAGGGGAGGAGCAGGTCCATCGAGAGCACGCGGATCCCCTCCGCGGAGGTGGCGGGCACGACGCCGGCCTCGGTGACCTGGAGGGTCTGGCCGCGCACGCCGAGCATCTTCGCGATGGAGGGGCCGTTGAGATCGGCGTCGAGCACCCCGACCGCGTAGCCCTCGCCGGCGAGCGCGGCGGCGAGGTTCGCCGTGACGGCGCTCTTGCCCACCCCGCCCTTGCCGGATACGACGGCCACGGTGCGCCGGATCGTCCCCATGCGGGCGCGGAGCCGCGCCTGCTGGGCCTCGATCTGCCCGACGATGTCCGACCCGCCGTCGCCGGCGATGTCCCGGTAGCGCTTCATTCTCTTCGGAGGGGGGCTGCGCCCCCCTCCGACGGCCCTTCTGGCGAAGCCAGACCGTTCGCTCTCCAGCGAACGGCCCGGGCCTGCCTCCCCCCCGGACAACTCCACAGCGCCGGAGCCACACTGGCAATGCTCACGGGCCCGTCCCCTCGTCGCCCGCGTCCAGCGGGGCCGCCGACGGGTCCCGGAGGTAGTGACGGAAGCGCTGCATCAGCTCCTCGCCGAGCGTGTCCCCCGGATGCCCGCGGCGCTCCTCGGCGAAGTAGCGGCGGATCCGGTCGAGGCGCTCCTGGGCCTCGGGGTTGAGGCTCACGAGGCGCATCCGCTCCTTTGCGGCGTCGAAGGCGTCGAAGGTGAGCTCGCTGAAGCCGAGCTCGCGGATCCGCCGGACGGCCTTCATCATCGCCTGGTTCCTGAAGCGCGTGAGGAGCGGCGACGTGATCACCGGCGCGCCCGTCCGGCGCGCCCGGCGCTCGGCCGCCTTCCGGATCCCCTCGCGGACGAACTCCGGGGCGGTCTGGAGCCGCGCCCACGCCTCGGGCGCCCACTCGACCGCCTCCTCCGGGCCGGGCGCCAGGACGCGCCGGACGGCGTCGGCGGTCACGACGGCCTCGCCCTGCCGCCGGGCCTCCACCTCGACGTCGCGCTGGAAGAGCCGGAGGACGAAGTCGGCCATCATCGCCGGCGCCCGCCCCAGGCGCGCGAGGAGGAGCGCCTCCGCCTCGGGCGTCCAGGTGAGCGGCTCCCCCGCGGCCTCGGCCTCGGCAAGGGCCTCGGCCTCGCGGATCAGCGCGGGCGTGATCTCGCCGGCGCCCCGCTCCGTCGCGAACTCCTCGCAGATCCGGCGGGTGATCGGCCGCATGAACTCCGGCACGGCCGCGAGGAGCGCCTCGGCCTCACCTGTCCAGGGGAGGCTTGCTGCCGGGACCGCGTAGCCCCCCGCGGCCGCGAGCCCCATCATCTCCTCCTTGTAGCGCGTCATCAGCTCGGGCGTGATCACGCGGATCCCCTCGGCTCGCGCCCGCCGCTCGGCCAGGCGGCGCACCATGCCGCGGAGGAACGCGGGGGCGCGGAGGAGGCGCGCTTCCGCCTCAGGGGTCCACGTGACGTCGCCCGGCGCGGGCTCGGGGGGCCCGCCAGGTCCCGCCGCGGGGCACTCGCTCACGGGCTGCGGCTCCACGAAGCGCGGGCCAGCATGACCATCGTCCCCAGCGTGACGACGAAGAAGATCCAGGCGCCCGTCGCCATCGAGATCTCGCCGCCACCCGGCAGCGGCACGGCCGTGACCTTGGGGTTCAGCGCGACCCGCCCGACCTCGAAGGCGCGATACGCCACCAGCAGGGTCAGGATTCGGCTGAACCAGAGGTAGCCGCGTCCCTGAGCGCCCTTGGCGATGAGCCAGGGGAACACGACGATGAACAGGGCCCCGAGCACGAACCAGACAATCCCGGCCGCGCGGCCGGTCATCCCCCGGACGCCGATCCCCTGGCTGACCAGGTAGATCGCCCCCGCCATGTAGACGATCCCGTAGACGAGGTACGCGATCGCGGCCTGGCGGAAGCGCGCGTCGCGCGTCGCCACGACCCGCTACCCCGCCGGCGCCCGCGGCGTGAAGGGGCGCGCGGGGTTGATGCCCCACCGGCTCCGTACTTCCGCCAGGAGGGCCGGGGTCACCGTCGCGCGGCCCGCCTGCCGAGCGTAGGCCTCGACCGCCTGGACGACCATCCCGCGCGCGAACGCGGGGATCGCGTCGAGCCGCGCCCGCGCCTCGGCCTCCCACGGGAGCGTGGGTTCGACCTCGAGGCCGAAGGTCTGCTCGGCGGGGAGGCGCAAGAGCGTGCCCCCGTACTGCCCCGGCTGGTAGGCGCACGCCGGGTCCTCCGCCAGGTAGTCGCCGAAGCTCGCGTACGCCCGGCAGCGGCAGCCCCCGCAGATCTCCCGGAACTCGCAGGCCCCGCAGCGCCCGCCGAGCCGGGCCTCCCGGAGGTCCGCGAACACCCGCCCCCGCTCCCAGAGCTCGGCGAAGCCGACCTCGCGGAGATTCCCGGCCGAGACGGGCATGTAGGGACACGGCGTGACGTCGCCCTCGGGGGTGATCCGGCAGTAGTGCTTCCCCGCGGGGCAGGAGCCGTGGGCATAGTTGGCGAGGAGCGGCGAGGCGGGGTCGAGCTGCCAGAGGATCCGGCGGAAGTGGGGGGCGCACTTGGCCCGGATCAGGAGCCCGCCCGCGCGCCCGGCGGGCACGCTCCAGGGGTCCTCCGCGCCGTCGAAGACCGAGCGCGGCGGCCCCGCCGCCTCGTCGCCTGCGCCCTGGACGCGCGCGAGGTAGGTGAGGATCTCCTCGTACTGGACGGGGGTGATGTCGGTGAGCCGCTGGCCCCGCCCCGTGCGGACCAGGAAGAAGAAGTTCAGCACGCGCGCCCCGCGGTCGCGGGCGAGGTCGATCATGGCCGGGATCTCGCCGACGTTCCAGTCGGTGACGCTCATGTGGATCGAGAAGTCGAGCCCCTCGGCGCGGAGCGCCTCGGTCGCCCGGACGGCGCCCTGCCAGGCCCCGGGGAGGTGCCGGAACGCGTCGTGGCGGGCCGGGTCCGTCGAGTCCAGCGAGAGCGACGCGCCCTGGACTCCGTGCTCTCGCAGGAGCCGCGCTTGTTTTTCGCGGAGGAGGACCCCGTTCGTCCCCAGAACGACGGTGAACCCGTGGTCGCGGCCGTGGGCGGCGAGGGCGTAGATGTCCCTCCGGAGGAGCGGCTCGCCGCCGGTGAGGATCAGGAAGACGTGGGGGTTGACGCGGGCGATGTCGGCCATCACCCGGCGGCACTCCTCGGTCGAGAGCTCGCCCGCCGCGTCGGCGCCCGGGGTGGCGCTGAGATAGCAGTGGGCGCAGAGGAGGTTGCAGCGCTGAGTCAGGTTCCAGGAGACCGCGTACGCTTTGTAGCTCATGCTCGGCCAGCCCAGGCCGGCCGGCGGGTGGCGCCGGGTGAGCCCCGCGGGGTCCCGGGCGGATGGGGGTCCCCTCACGGCGCTCCTTCCGCAATTCGCCAGAATTGCGGAAGGCGCGTGAGAAAGGGGCCCGGAGCCCGGGCGCGCGGGGCGAGCCCGGCGACAGGCCCTGCCGGCCGGTCTAGCTGGTCTCCTTCTGCCGGATGTAGCCGGCGAGGACCTCGTTCATGGTGGTCCGGGCGCGGCCGATCCCCTCCTCGCAGAGGGCGAGGTCGATGACGCCGACCTGCTTCGCCCGCGCCACCCCCTCGATCTCCTCCCGCGTCATGTCCCGCATGAAGCCCGCCGGCACGCGGTTCAGGCGCGCGACGGCGTCCTCGGTCCAGGTGAACTCGCCGCCCGGCGTCGTCACCTCCTGGAACGTGGCGGGGGCGAACGTCGTCGCCGCGATGAGCGTGTCCCAGCCCGCGCCCAGCTTCTCCCGGCCCACCGTCTCCTCGATGAGCGGGAACGCCAGCTGCCGGGTGATGACGGGGATCTTCCGCGCGCGCGCGTACTTCTCGATCCGCGCCTTGGCCCGGCGGCGGAGGTAGGCGTCCGTGACCTCCCGGAGCCCCTCCCGGGCGTCGTTCGCCCACCGGACCGAGACGCCGGGCATGACCTCCTCCTCGGCGATCCCGCCCTCGGCCGTCGCGATCGCCTCGACGGCCCGGCGGTCGATCACGGCGAACTTCTCGGCGCCGGCCCCGCACACCGGGCACTTCACGACCGGGTTCGGGCCCTTGACCGTGTAGCCGCAGACCGAGCAGATGGCCGTGACCGGGGCCGCCTCGGCCCGGAGCTTCGCCACCGCGAGGTCCTCCGCCAGGATCTGCATCTTCTCGGCCATCCGGCCCGGCATGAAGATCGCCATCGCCTCGTCGATGACCTTCGAGGTGATCACGGTGTGGCCCTGCTCGATCGCGTACCGGAGGAGGGCCGTCCGGGCGATGCCCGCCACCTCGGCCGGCACCCGCGACATCCGCGCCGTCGCCTCGTCGGTCCAGGCGATGATCTCCTCCGCCCGGACGTCGAGCGGCGGGTAGAACTTCCCGGCCGTGAGGAGCACGTTGCACGGGGCCAGGCGGAGCAGGTTCTCCGTGTTCGACCCGAGGTCGGTCTCCGCCTCGTCCGAGTGGACGCCGACCCGGCCGAGGATCAGGAGCCAGGGGTGCTCCTTCCGGCAGAACTGGAGGAGCTTCTCGAAGCACTTGCCGTCCAGCAGCGTGATCCCCAGGTCCACCCCCTCATCCCGGGCGAGCTTCCGGCCGATCTCGAGGTGCGACTGGTAGATCTTGGCGAGCCCGGTATCGATGACCTCCTCGTGGAGCTGCTCCTGCTCCTTGAACCGGAAGACCTTGGAGGCCTTCTCGGAGAGGACGCCCACGATGCCATTGAACATCGCGTAGTGGAGGTAGGGGTCGTACACCGCCACCGCCTGGAGCGGCCGGCGGAGCGCCCTGGCCAGCGCGATCCCGATCTTGAGGCCGTGGAAGGACTGCGGGCTGCCGTCCAGCCCGACGACGATCGCCCCCTGCTGGGCCTCCAGGGGATCGAGGCTCCGGACGACGAGGGTGTCGATCGGCACGCGTCGGACGAAGCGCTCGGTCACCGACCCGAGCTGGCTGTCCCGGACAGCGCCGAGGCCGAGCGCCCCCATGACGACCAGGTCGGAGTCCCCGCCCCGCACGTCGTCGATGAGGGCCTTGTAGTGCTTGCCGTCCATCATCCGGCGCTCGAAGGCGAGGCCGGCCGCCTCGGCCTTCCGCGCCATGACGTCGAGGTAGGAGTCCGAGATGAGCTGGAGGCCCATCGCGATGAGCGAATCGTGGATCTTCCGCTGCCGCTCCAGCTCCGTCTCGTCCCGGTACTCCTCCGGGAGCGTGTACTCCATCTGCTTGAACCGGTAGTCGTGGAGCCGCGCGGCGTAGACGTGGCACCCGGTGAGCCGGGCGCCGAACGCCTTCCCCAGCTCGACGGCCAGGTCGATGGCCCGGTTCGAGTAGTCGGAGTTGTCGACCGGCACGTAGATCCTCTGGAACATGGGGAGGCCTCCCCGGGACGGTAGTATCCGCCTACCGGAGCTCGAAGTTGAGCGTCACCTCGCCCCGCGCCGGCACCGTGACCTCCTGGCTGAGGAGCCGCGGAGGCTCGTAGACCGGCCGGCCGTCCTTGTCGCGGCCCGTCACGACCCAGCCCTCGTGCCAGGCGACCACCCGGTACCGGCCGGGGGGGATCTCCGCGATCCGGAACTGCCCGCTCTCGTCGGTGACGGCGAAGTACGGGTTCTCGCGCACGAGGACCCACGCGCGCATGTGCGTGTGCGCGTCGCACAGCACCTCGATCGCTCCGGGCTTGCGGAGCCGCGCGGTGATGTCCACCGCCTGGTCCTTGTTCGGCAGCGCCACGTTGAACACCGTCACCCGGTCCTGGAAGCCGTGGGTGTTGTGCAGGATGGGATCCGCGTTCTTGACCCGCGTCCGCGCCCCCGCCGCCACCACCGAGACGTGCGGGACGAACACGCACTGGGCGTTGTCCAGCTCCAGCTCGGGTGCCCGCTTCCCGCGCTCGACGCCTTCGAGGTAGACGACCGTGTTCTTCACGCCCCGCTCCGGCCCGAGGAGCAGGGCCTCGGAGGGCTTCGTCCCCCCGCACACGTCCGCGTTCTTCCGGACGGGGATCGGCTCGCCCTGGACCGCCTCCCCCGCGAAGCGCACGTGGCCGACGAGCGTCCCGCCGTCGGGGACCGGCGCCTCGACGTATCCCGGGGCGGCGAGCGGGAACACCACGAGGGCGCCGACGAGCACGCGGCGCACGCTTCTCGGACCGGCCACGAGCGCCCTCACGGCTCAGGGCTTGGGGGCGGCAGCCTTGGCGGACTCGGCCGTGCGGTGCTCGACCCCCCGGTGGTCCGGCATGAGGAAGAACACCAGGAGGGTCGCGATGAGCAACGGCGTGACCGCGATCGCGCTCAGCGTCTTCACGTCGAACCGGAGGTGCATGAAATACAGGGCGACCAGCGCCGCCTTCGCGAGGGCCAGGGCGAGGAGGATGGGGTACTTGGAGGGCGGCGGCATGAAGTACGCCCCGATCTCCAGGACCGTGAGGATGGCGAGCCACGCCCAGACCGCCATGTAGTTCGGACTCTTGTGCGCGTGCGTGTCAGCCATCGCAGTCCCTCACCCCCCTTAGAGCAGGTAAATGAGCGTGAACACCATGATCCACACGAGGTCCACGAAGTGCCAGTAGAGCCCCGCGACCTCGGTGATCATGTAGTCGTACTCCCGGTCGGGGAACCGCGAGATCGCGGCCGTGACGACCCCGAGGTAGATGACCCCGCCCGTGACGTGGAGGCCGTGGAACCCCGTGATGATGAAGAAGCTCGCCCCGAACAGCGCCGCCCCCCAGGGATTCCCGAACATCCGCATTCCCTGCTCGATGAGATGCGTCCACTCGTACCCCTGCATCCCGAGGAAGAGCAGGCCGCCCGCGATCGTCATGAGCAGGAAGCGCCTGGCCGCACCCAGCCGCCCGAGCCTGATCGCCTCGAGCGCTTTCACCATGGTCACGCTCGAGCAGATGAGCAGGAAGGTCATGATCCCGGGGATGTTGATCCCCAGGTGGACCGCCGGCGGCGGCCAGTCACCGCTCGACGCGCGCGCCGCGCCGTAGGAGGCGAGGAGCACGCCGAAGCCGACCGCGTCCCCCGCGAGGAAGATCCACATCCCGAGCTTGCCCCAGCTCTCGGGGGTCAGGGGCGACTCGGCCGGCTCGACGCCCGGATGGTGCAGGGCCACCTCACTCACGTGTCAGCTCTCCTCTCCGGTAGCTACGCGAGATAGACGAGGACGTACAGAATCGGCCACACGGCCACGACGAAGTGCCAGTACATCGCGCAAACCACCAGGCCCTCGTGCCCGAGGCTCGAGTAGCGTCCCCGCGCGGCCGCCAGCAAGACCAGGGCGAGCCAGGTGAGCGCGCCGAGCACGTGCGCCCCGTGGACGCCGATCAGCGTGTAGAACGTCGCGCCGTAGGCGCCCGATGCGACGGTCAGGCCGAACCGGACCAGCCGCACCCACTCGAGCCCCTGCACGGCGAGGAACGTGCCGCCGAGGAGCGCGGTCCCGGCGAGCCAGCCGACGAGCCCACGCGCGTCGCCGCGGCGGACGGCGCGCAGCGCCCGCGCGAGCACGTAGCTCGATGCGAGCAGGACGAGCGTGTTCACCGCCGTGACCTCGACGGGGAGCCGGGGTTGGAGCGGCGGCGGCCACGCACGCGCCCCTGTCCGGAGCACGAGAAAGGCCGCGACCAGCCCGCCGAAGAACATCGTCTCCCCGACGAGCAGCATCCACATCCCCAGCCGGGCGTTCGACAGCGGCGGGCGTGCCTCGGGTGCGGGCCCGGGCTCGCCCCCACCGTCCGGGGGCGGCAGCGGGGGTCGCGCGTCCCAGTCCCGGCCGACGCCGGTGCGGCGCCGGTCGGTCCGCCGCGGGGCGTCCTGCTCGACGACCGGCATCAGTTCCTCAGCCAGATCACGGCGACCGACGCCAGGGCCAGGAGGGCGGCCCACGCGAGGAGCCAGCCCGCCGTCCGGCGGTTCCGCGCCGCCAGGTCCCGCCGGTCCTTGCGCCGGTCCGTCACGGCCCGCACCGGCTCACCCCCTAGCGCCGCGCCGAGCACCGAGCAGATCAAGGACGCAGGCCAGACGGGTGCCGAGGCGTATGCCGCATACGTTGAGGCACCCGGAGGGCCGAGGACGCAGAGATGCGACGGTGATCGGCACGGCGCTACCCGGCCTTGTCCAGGGCCATCAGGGCCAGCAGCATCGGCAGGTAGACCAGCGACGCGAGCAGGAGCCGCCGCGCCGCCCCCACCGAGGGCGCGACCGCCTGCGCCATCCCGCAGGCCAGGAACCCGCTGCCGAGCGCCAGGGCGCCGACGAAGTAGATCGGTCCCGCCAGGCCGACCAGCGTCGGCAGGAGCCCCGCCGCGAGCAGCGCGAGGCAGCCCGCGACGATCTGGCGCTCGGTGCTCGCCCCGTCCGGGTCCACGACCGGCAGCACCCGGATCCCCGCCCGCGCGTAGTCCTCCCGGTAGAGCCGCGCGATCGCGAGCGTGTGCGGGAGCTGCCAGAGGAACAGGATCGCGAACAGGGCCACCGCCCCCACGCCGAGCTCGCCCCGCGCCGCGACCCAGCCCGTCACCGGGGGGAGCGCGCCCGAGACCGCCCCGATCAGCATACAGAGGGGCGTCACGAGCTTGAGCGGCGTGTACGCGAAGAGGTAGAGGGCGACGATCGCGGCCGTCACCCCCGCGCTCAGCGCCCCGACCGCGAGCGCGAGGTAGACGAGCCCTCCCGCCGTCGTCAGGGCGCCGAAGCGGAGGGCCTCCCCGGGCTGGAGCCGCCCGTCGGGAAGCGGCCGGCCCCGCGTCCGCTCCATGCGCGCGTCCACGTCCCGCTCCAGGAACTGGTTGAGGGCCAGGGTGCCGGCCGCCGCGAGGGCGGTGCCGAGGAGCGTGTGCACCAGCCGGAGGTAGTCCTGGGCGCCGGCCGAGCCCAGGTAGTACCCGACGAAGGTCGTCACCACCACCATGAGCACCACCCGCGGCTTCGTCAGCGTCACGAAGTCGGCCACACGTCGCCACTCACCGGCGAGCGCGGACGCCGCCGGGCGCGCGGCGGCCAGCGCGTCCGTGCGCGACGTCACGCCGGCACCCGTTCGGACACGACCCCGGTCCCGACGACGGCCCGGCGCGCGGCAGGGACGGCATCCCCGGCGAGGCGCAGGCGCCAGAGCCGGAGGGTGAGGGCGACCGTCGTCCCGAGGAGGAGCGCGGCGGTCAGCCGATGCGTGACGGGGAGGGCGAGGACGCCCGTGACGCCGCCGGGCACGGCGAGCCCGGTGAACCGCGCGGCGTAGGCGCCGACGCCCAGGGTGAGCTGGACCCCGAGCAGGAGCGCGAGCGCCCGGGCCAGTCCGGCAACCTCACGCCGCGCCGACGGGTGCCCGAGCGCCCGGGCCGCGAGCACGACCCCGCCCGCTGCGGCCACGACCGCCCCAGCCACGTGGGGCAGGACCCACCCGGCATGGGTCGTCAGGGCCCCGAGGACGGTTTGGAGGTAGGTGGCGGCCGTGACCCAGAGGGCGAGCCACGAGAGCCCGCGCACGTCCGCCGCCGGCCGGGGCGCGGCGGCCGTCCACCCCGGGCCCGTGACCACCAGGAGGGCCACGAGGAGCCCGAAGAAGGCCTGGGCGACCGAGCCGTGGACGATCGCGAGGGCGTCACGCGCCAGCAGGACGCGCAGGCCCCCCAGCACCCCCTGGGCGCCCACGAGGCCGATCGCCAGGAGGCCCAGCGCCCGCACCGACGCACGCGACTCGGTGAGCCACAGGGCCGCCCCGAGCGCGAGCGTGAGGACCCCGACCAGGGCGCCCACGAGCCGGTGCGTGTGCTCGTAGAAGACCCCTCCGACCATCCCCGACCACGGGAAGAGCAACATGTTCTGGCCGAACGTCGTCGGCCAGTCCGGCACGGCGAGCGCGGCGCCCGTGTTGGTGACGAGGCCGCCGGCGACGATGAGGACGGCCGTGGCCCCCGCGGTGACCAATGCCAGCCGGTGCGCCCCAGAGACGGGCGCGCGCGCCATCGTCAGTGTGCGTGCGCCGAGGTCCCGGCCGTCGCGAGCCGCCGGTCCTGGGGCAGGTAGTCCTCGGGGACCTCGGGGGAGCTGTACTCGTACGGGCCGCGGTAGACCACGGGCAGCGTCGCCCCCCAGTTCAGGTGCGGCGGGGGCGAGGGCGCGCTCCAGTCCAGCGTGTTCGCGTGCCAGGGGTTCCGCTCGGCCTTCGGGCCGGCGAAGAGGCTCCAGATGAAGTTGGCGAGGAAGAAGATCTGCGAGGCGCCGAGAATGAGGGCGGAGACCGACATGAACACGCCCACCCCCTGCAGCGGCTGCAGGAAGTCGTACTGGAGCGGGTTGTAGATCCGCCGCATCATCCCGGCAGTCCCGGTGAAGTGCATCGGGAAGAAGACGAGGTTGAAGAACACGAACGTGAACGCGAAGTGGATCTTCCCCAGCGGCTCGTTCATCATCCGACCGAAGATCTTGGGGAACCAGTAGGTGATGGCGGCGAACATCGCGAAGATGATCCCGGCGACCACGTAGTGGAAGTGCGCCACGATGAAGTAGGTGTCGTGGATGAAGATGTCCACCGGGGTGTTCGCCATGAAGATGCCCGAGAGGCCCCCGATCACGAAGGTCGAGAGGAACGCGAGCCCGTGCAGCATCGGGGTCGTCAGGCGGATCGACCCGCCCCAGAGCGTCCCGAGCCAGTTGAACGTCTTGATCGCCGACGGCACGGCGATGACCATCGTCGTGACCATGAACGCCGTGCCCAGCGAGGGGTGCATCCCGCTGATGAACATGTGGTGGCCGTAGACGATCCACGAGAGAAACGCGATGGAGATCATCGAGAAGGCCATCGCCCGGTACCCGAAGATCGGCTTCCGGGAGAACGCCGACAGGACGTCGGAGGTGACCCCCATGGCCGGCAGGACCAGGATGTAGACCTCCGGGTGGCCGAAGAACCAGAAGAGGTGCTGCCAGAGGAGCGGCTCACCGCCGCCCTGCGGGTCGAACCAGTGCGTCCCCAGCGTCCGGTCGAAGAGGAGCAGGGCCGCCGCCGAGGTCAGCACCGGGAGGGCGAGCAGGAGGAGGATCGCGGTGATGAAGAGCGACCAGATGACCAGCGGCATCCGGAACATGGTCATCCCGGGGCACCGCATGTTCACGATCGTGGTGATGTAGTTGATCGAGCCCATCATCGAGGAGACGCCGAGGAAGAACAGGCTGATCAGCCAGAGGTTCTGCCCCCAGTTCACGCCCTGGTAGGTCGGGACCGCGCTGAGCGGCGCGTAGGCTGTCCAGCCCGAGGCCGCGTGGCCGCCCGGCACGAAGAAGCCGGCCAGCATCAGGATCCCCGACAGGGCGCCGATCCAGAAGGAGAGCATGTTGAGGCGGGGGAAGGCCATGTCCCGGGCCCCGACCATCAGCGGGATCAGGAAGTTCCCGAAGCACCCCACCATGACCGGCATGACGACGAAGAAGATCATGAGGGTGGCGTGCATCGTGAAGAGCATGTTGTAGACTTCGGGCGGGATCACGCCCTCGCTCTCCGCGAACAGCCACCGGAACCCCGGCACGGGGGTCTCGGGCCAGCCGAGCTGCCAGCGGATCAGCATCGCGAGGAAGCCGCCGATCAGCAGCATGAACAGGCCCATGAAGAGGAACTGCCGGCCGATCATCTTGTGGTCGGTCGAGAAGATGTACGTGCGCCAGAAGCCCAGCTCGTGGGCCAGGTGGACCTCGTGCGCGGTCGCCGCCGCCGCTGCCGGATTCGCCATCGCTCGCTATCTCCCTCTGCCGGTCACGTCCAAAGGGAACGGCCTCAGGACGGCCACTTCTCCTTGAGCCACTGCTGGAACTGCTCGGGCGTGTGGACGAACAGGAACCCTTTCATCCCCGAGTGCCCGAAGCCGCACAGCTCCGCGCACGGGACCTCGTACTTCCCCGGCTTGGTCACCTGGAGCCACTGCTCGATCTCCCGGCCGGGGACGGCGTCCTGCTTGAACCGCGCCCACGGGATGAACACGCTGTGGATGACGTCCTTGGACCGGAGGTGCAGGACGACGGGCTTGCCGGTGGGGACGTGGATCTCGTTGTCGAAGGTCTGGTCGTCCTCGGTGTCGAATTTCCCGTCCGGCCCCGGGTAGGTGACCTCCCAGTTGAACTGCTTGGCGGTGATCCGGATGTGGAGGTCGGACTCGGGGATCCGGCTCTTGATCTTCGTCCAGGCCGGGACCGAGATGGCGGTCAGGACGACGAGGATCAGGGTCGGGGCCACGGTCCAGGCGATCTCGAGCCCCGTGTGGCCGTGCGTGTAGACCGCCCGCCGGCCCTCGCGGTGCCGGTAGAGGACGACGAACACGAGCATCGCCACCGTCACGAGGACGAAGACGCCCCCGGTGATGTAGTAGATGAGGTAGAAGAGCCAGTCGACTTCGGGCCCGTAGGTGGCGATGTTCTCCGGGAGCCAGCTCATCATGTCCATCGTCTACCTGCCCTGATCCATTTGAATGGGGTCGGGATTTGCGCCGGCCTCTTGTCCGGCCTTTCACAACGGCCGGAGTTCCCTGAAAAAATGCCGACTTAGACCACTTCTCATTATCGCCGGGGGGCCGGCCCTGTCAAGCGCGAAGTTTGATGCGTCGGAGGGAGGGGGCCCCCCTCCGACGCGCCGGGGGGTGCCTTACCTCTTGGCCGCGAGCTCGAAGGTGACCTTCGCCTCCTGGCCGGCCTTGACCTCCACCTCCTTCGACTGCTTCCCGAGGACCGGGTGGAGGACCTCCACCTTGTGCTTGCCCGGGGGCACGTTCTCGAGCCTGAAGGCGCCCTTGCCGTCGGTGAGCGCCGCCGGGTTCTCCGTGACCACGATCCAGCCGAGCATCCAGCTGTGCGCGTCACACTGGATCTTGATCACCTCGGGCTTGTCGAACTTCTCGGTCATCGATTTCTTGAACTTCGGCTGAGCCTTGTTGATGGACGGGTTCGCCGTCGAGAAGGTGTGGATGTTGTGGAGCACACCGTCCGAGTTGAGGATCTCGAGCTCGCCGGGCGGCATGACCACCACCATCGGGCGGAACTCGCACCCCTTCTGGTCGAGCACGGGCTTCTTCGCGGGCTTCGCCCCCTTGGCGTCGGTCACGGACACGACGGCGTTGGCGAGCCCGTTGCCCGGGCCGACCATCACCTCGGCGATCTTCTTCTCATCGCCGCAGGCCTGGTTGTCCTTGTTCACCTTGATCACCTTCGGCGCCGGCGGCGTCCCGGTGACCTTCACCTCGCCGACGATCGAGCCGCCCTGCGCGGCCGCGGGGGCGGCGCCCCCGAGAAGCGCGGCCGTCGCCACGAGGGCCACGACGAGCATACTGGCGATGCTGGGCATCCGCATGTTACTCCTTCCTCCTTCGTTGACGATGGGCTGTCCGGCCTACACCGTTCCGCGGCCGCGTCGCCGCGCCCACCGCACCAACCCGAGCTCGACGAGGACGGCCCCCAGGACCGCGATGGGCGGGATGACGAACTGCCGCGCGGACGGCGGTGCCTCCAAGCGCACATAGTACCACGACGACACCGCCGCCCTGGCCCCCTCCTCCCCCTCCGAGCCGTCCCAGGCCCAGAACGCGATCGGAAAGAACTCGCCGGGCGGGAACTGGAAGTCCGCCTGGTTCGGTGTCCTGAGCGCCCGCCGGAGGACGACCCGGTACTGCCCGGCGTCGTAGACAGCCTGGCCCTTGACCTGGACCGCCTCCCCGCTCTGCGGCGTGAGCTTGCCGATCCCCGCCGCTGTCGCCTCCCCGGCTCCCGCTCCGGGCGTCCAGGTCAGGAGATAGACCGGCTTGGCCCCGTCGCCCATCAGGAAGTAGGGGCGCTCCGCGAGGCCGCCCGCGGGGAACTGGAGAGCGATCATGTCCGGCTTGGGCGCGCCCTTGGCGGGCTCCGAGGGGGTGGGGTCGTCCCAGGTCAGGTGGAAGACGACCTCGCCCGGCGTGTGGACGGCCCGGACCGTGATCAGGTCGGCCGTCGGGTTGAAGTTCCGGGGGTCGGCGATCACCTGCCCGACGAGCGGGAAGTTGGCGCCGGGGATCCTCCGCCAGAAGTCATGGTTCGGGTCCGACGGGACCTCGCCGCTCGCCGCCCGCACCTGGAGCAGCGCCGCCCAGCTCGGGCGATCGGGGGCGAGCGAGCGGACGTAGTTGGCGAGGTGCCAGATGTCCTCGGGCTTCTCGACCGAGTCGATGAACGTGGGCATCGGCGTCCCCATGAGCCCGGTCCCGAGCCGTGCCGCCACGTCCTTCCGCTCGGGCCCGCCGCGGAAGGTCCAGGGCTTGGTCAGGTTCGCCGGGCGCACCGGGGTCCCCCAGTCGTCCTTGAGGTCCGAGCCGGGGGCCGGGTCTCCGCGCCCCGCCGCGCCGTGGCACTTGTGGCACTCGATCGCCTCGAACATCTCCTGGCCGCGCTTGACGGAGGCGTCGGAGGACTTCACCTCGGGCGGGAGCTTCGTGAGCTCGGGCCGGGCGCCCTTGAAGCCCTCGGCGAAGCTCTTGACGTAGGCCACGAGAGCCTGCATCTCCTTCGCGTCCTTGATCACGCTCCCCCAGGCCGGCATGGAGGTGCCCGGCATCCCCTCCCGGATGACCCGGGTGAGGTCGTCGTCCGTGGGGAGCTGGCCCGAGGCCGTCGTGCGGATCTTGTACTTGCCGGCCGTGAAGTCGCGCGGCCGCGGCAGGAGCAGCTCGGCGGCGGGCCCGTCGCCCTTGCCCGAGACCCCGTGGCAGAGCGCGCACTTGGCCTCGTAGAGCGACTTCCCGCGCGCGAGGTCGGCCGGCTGGGCCCCGGCTTCCCGGGGCTGGAGGACATCCGTGCCGCGGCCGAAGAGGGAGGCGACGCGCGCCGGCCCGGGTGCGGGCGGGACCGCCGCGTGGTCCATGACGCGCGGCGGGTAGCCGGTGGTCTCGTAGAGGTAGTAGATCACCTGCCAGATCTGCTCCTCCGTCAGCCGGTCCTCCCAGGCCGGCATCGCCGAGTTCCACGGCGTGGACTCCTTGGGCAGCCCGGGCCCGCCCTTCGCGATCCGCCAGAAGAGGAAGCCCTCGGAGAGCTGGGCGATCGTGCCCGAATCGGTGAAGTCCGCCGGCGCCGGGTTGAGGCCGTGGCCGAAATGCCCCTTCCCGTCCAGGTTGTCGCCGTGGCAGTAGACGCAGTTGCGGATGTAGACCGCGCCGCCCGCCTGGAGGTGCTTCGCCCGGTTGGCCGGGTTCTGGGCGATCTCCTTCCGGACCGGCGTGTCGGTCGCCTGGAGGTCGATGGTCTTGCCGCGGAACGCGATGGAGGTCGGGGGGGCCGGATGGATCGCGCGGAGCTCGACGGGCGCCTCGGTCTTGGCGGTGGCCTGCGAGTAGGCGTAGTACCCGACCAGGAGCGGCAGCAGCACCCCGAGCCCGAGCCGGCGGCGCCGCCGCCCGGGCTCGGTCAGGGTGGCCCAGATCGGCGCCTTGAAGGCGCGCCACGACTCCGAGTCCGAGGAGACGTAGACCAGGACGGCCAGCAGCGTGATGGCCATGTAGAGCGAGAGCAGGCTGAACGGCATCGGCGGCCGCACGCCGTACTCGAAGATCAGGAACGCGACGACCAGGACCAGGACCGCCTGGAGGAATTTCCCGCGGGGTCGCGCCATGGCGTCGCGAGGACTACTTCGGCGGGGCCGCCGGGGGCGCCGCGGCGCCCCCCTTGAGCGTCATGAGGAAGGCGAGGAGGTCCACGTACTCCTGCGCCGTCAGCGCCTTGCCGAACGTCGGCGGCATCACCCCGGGCGGGTACCCCGAGACCACGCCCTTGGAGGCCGGGTTGAGGACCTTCCCCATGATGTACTCGATCGTCTGGCTCCCGGCGAGGTTCGACAGATCAGGGCCCAACGGAGTCCCCGCAATGGCGCCCGCCTTGTGGCAGGCGAAGCAGCCGCCCTTGCCCGTGAAGACCACCTGGCCCGCTTTCGGGTCCCCGGGGAGCTGGAGCGCCGCGGCCGGGCCGCCCACCTGCGCGCCGGCCGTCGTGGGGATGTCCTCGAGCTTGACGTCCACCGCGCCGCCGAGGCTCTCGAGGTAGGCGACCGTGGCCCACAGCTCGCTGCGGTTGAGCCCGATCGGCGCGCGGTCGATCCGCGGCATGATGTCGGGGAAGCCCTGCACGACGAACGCCGAGGGCGTGAGGAGCGACTCGACCAGGTAGGCCTTCGCGCTCGTCCCGGGCTTGCGCGTGCCGGCGCGCCCGCCGACCCCCGCCAGGTCGGGGCCACGCCCGGCCCGGCCGATCCCGTGGCAGGTCGCGCACTGCCCCTTTTCGCCGAAGATCTTCTCGCCCGCCTGGACGAGCTGCTCCGGCGTGACGCTGCCGCCCTCGAGCGAAAGCTCCTCGGGCGGCTTCGACTCGAGCTGGGGGATCGAGTTCGCGTACCAGGTGTAGACGCCCATGACCGCGAGGGCAAAGACGCTCACCCGCACCGTCACCGGCACCGTCACGGCATCCCACTCCCCGGGTCGGCGCCGCCCGCCATCGGCAGCGCCCTGCCGGCCGGCGCCACCCCGTGGGGCTCCTCGTGCCGCGCGCCGAGCCCGCCCAGCCAGAAGATGAACATGACCATCCCGAGGAACAGGGCCGTCGTGACCGTGATGACGTTCGCGGCGTAGCCGAGGGCCGGCGTGACCGCGTCGGGCGAGGTGTCCCGCATCACCCCGTAGATGTGCCAGTGCTGCCGGATCCCCGAGCGGGCGAAGCCCATGAGCCCCATGAGCCAGGTGAACGAGACGGCCAGCAGGATCAGCACGTACTGGGAGCGCGGCGCGATGCCCCCCCACCGGATGGCGCCCGTGGACCGCGCGCCCTTGAACATCGGGATGTCGATCGCCATCACGATGACGATGGCCGCCAGCACCGCGAGGACCTGGAGCGGGGAGAGCCTCGTAATCCGGACGATCGGCTCGACCTTCGGGTGATAACCGGCGACCCCAAGCCCGACGACGATGGCCGCCGCCAGCCCGAGCACCGCCCACTGGGCGGCCATCCCCGCGCGCACCCACGGCCGGGTGGACTCCTTGTTCGCGCGCCGGTAGAGGAGGTAGGAGAGGAAGGTCGTGAGGATCATCAGGTTCACGGCCGTGTTCTTCGCCGACATGACGCCGAACACGCCGAGCATCTTGTGGTAGGTCCCTCCCATCCGCCGCACCTCCTCGAGCGAGACGATGAGGGTGCGGGGCGTTGCCCAGACCATGAAGCCGACGGCGATGACGAAGAGCAGGTACTTGATCCAGGGACGGTAGCGCTCGGACCCCGGGATCCGCTCCATCCCGAGCCAGAGGTAGTAGTTCGACCCGAGGAAGAGCACCCCGATGAGGATCGCCTGGACGATCCAGAGCCAGGACATGAACCCGCCCATCATCGTGATGCCCATCGTCTGGTTGAAGCCGTAGATCTCGAAGCCCAGCCAGTAGCCCGCGAACGGCAGCACCATCAGCGCCGAGATCGCCACGAAGTTGCCGACGTAGCCCATCCAGTCGAACTGCGCCCGCTCGGCGTCGCTCCGCGCCCCGAGGAACCGGAACGCCGCGTACGCGGCGGCGATGGTCCCGCCGAAGACGATGTTCGCGATCAGCCGGTGGATGTTGAGCGGCATCCAGGTGAAGTTGTTGATCGCCTGCCAGAGCGTCCCCGCGAACCGGCCCGTCTCGTCCACCCCGGCCGGCGAGACCATGAAGGTCACCCAGGAGTTCGAGACGACGAGGATGGCGGTCCCGAAGAGGTTCGCGAGGACGCCGAGGGAGAGGTGAATCCACTTCCGGGATCCCGACAGCCAGTCCCAGCCGTAGTACCAGAGGTAGACCGTGAAGGTCTCGAGGATGAACAGGAGGGCGTAGAGCCACATCGTCGGCGCGAAGATCTGGCTCATGTACGTCCAGAACTTCGGGTAGAGCGTGATCAGGAGGAAAAGGAGGAGCCCGCCGAGGAGCGCCGTCGTCGAGAACGCCGCGAAGGTGAGCTTCACGAACTCGTGGGCGAGCCAGTCGTAGCGCCGGCCTTCCTCGCGGTCCGTCCCGGTCCGCCACCCCATGAACTCGATGATGACGGCGAAGATCGGCACGCCAAGGATGAAGGCGGCAAAGTTCAGGTGGATCTGGGCGATGACCCAGACGGCGAGGCGGGAGCCGACGTAGGGGAAGGCGCGGTAGGCGACCTCCTTCTGCTCCTGGGCGAGGGCGGGGATCGCGGCGAGGCAGAGCCCTGCCAGGACCAGGAATATCGGGAGAAGCCTGACTCGGGCGCGGGCGCGGCGTGGTCGCACAGGAATCGCGCTAAATTAGAGGCTCCGTAGGAAGTTGGACCGGGACACCGAGGGGGTCTGCCTCACCCCGCCCCGCTTGTTCCGCGAATCACAAGAGCGCGACTCCTTTGTAGGGTAGCCCCCGGGTCCGTGTCAAGGGGGGAAGCGGCCGCGACGCCTCAGGGCAGCGCGGGCGGGCCGTCACGGTAGGGGCGGAGACCAACAGCCGCGTGTCAACCGGTGCGCTTGCGGCCGTCCGCCGTCCTCTGCTACGATCCTCGCCGCGACCCGTCCTTCCGCAGGCGCGTATCGTGACCGCCGAGATCCTGATCCAGGGCATCGTCTCGGGCCTCCTCATGGGGTTCGTGTATGCCCTGATCGCCGCCGGCCTCTCCCTGATCTTCGGCCTCATGGAGATCGTGAACTTCGCCCACGGCGAGTTCCTCATGCTCGCCATGTTCGCCACCTTCTGGGCGTGGGCGCTCGGCGGCGCCGACCCTCTTCTCGCGCTCCCCGGCGTGACGGCCATGCTCTTCGTCCTCGGCGTCCTGGTCTACAAGGGGATCATCAGCCGGATCCTCGAGGCGCCGATGCTCGCGCAGGTGTTCGCGACGTTCGGGCTCGCGGTCTTCCTTCGGAGCGCGGCCCAGTTCCTCTGGACCCCCGACTTCCGGCTCGTCCAGAACCCCTGGGTCACCGGCCGGCTCTCGCTCGCCGGGGTCTTCATCGGGACCCCGCAGCTCACCGCGGCCGTCGCGGCGCTGGCCGCGTTCGGCGCCCTCTACTGGTTCATCACGCGCACGGAGACCGGGCTCGCGCTCCAGGCCACCGCGCAGGACCGCCAGGCGGCCCAGCTCATGGGGATCGACACCGAGTGGATGTTCGCCCTCGGCTGGGGGATCGGCGCCGGCTGCCTCGGCGTCGCGGGGGCGCTCCTCGCGAACTTCTACTACGTCTTCCCGGACGTCGGCAGCGTCTTCGCCTTGATCGCCTATGTCACGGTCGCGCTCGGCGGCTTCGGCAACGTGCCGGCGACCCTCGCCGCTGGCGTCGTCGTGGGGCTGGTCGAGGTGCTCTCGGGGCTCTGGGCACCCGCGTTCAAGTACGTCGGGGTGTTCTGCCTGTACCTGGCGGTCGTGCTGTGGCGACCGCAAGGGTTGTTCGGGAAGTTCTAGCGATGCCGGGTCACGCGTGGCGGATCGGCGGCCTCATCGTCCTGGGGGCGGCGCTCCTCGCCTTCCCCGCCGTCTTCACGCTCCCCTACCCGCGCGACGTCATGATCAAGATCTTCCTCTACGCGCTCCTCGCCCAGGCCTGGAACTTCCTCGGCGGCTACTGCGGCCAGGTCTCGCTCGGCAACGCCGTGTTCTTCGGGATCGGGGCCTACACGTCCTCGATCCTCCTCGTCTGGTGGGGGTGGTCCCCGTGGCTGGGGATGCTCGCGGGCAGCGCCCTCGCCGTCCTGGTCTCGCAGGCGATCGGCTTCCCGTGCTTCCGCCTGCGCGGCCACTACTTCGCGATCGCCACCATCGCCATCGGCGAGATCGTGCAGACGATCGCGCTCAACTGGGACGCCATCGGCGCCGCCCGGGGGCTCCAGCTCCCGATCAAGCCCGAAACCCTTTTCGACTTCCAGTTCCACCGGGCGAAGTGGCCCTACTACTACATCGCCCTCGGGCTGTTCGCCGGCGTCTTCGGCGTCACCGCACTCGTCGAGCGCTCGCGCGCGGGGTACTACTTCCGCGCGATCCGAGAGGAGCCCGACGCCGCCGCAAGCCTCGGCGTCCCGCTCACGCGCTACAAGCTGCTCGCCATCGCGCTCTCCGCGGCTTTCACGGCCGCCGCCGGCTCCTTCTACGCGCAGTACGTCCTCTTCATCGACCCCGAGTCCGTCTTCCCGCTCTCGCTCTCCATCCTCGTCTGCCTCGTGGCGGTCCTCGGCGGCGTCGGCAACCTCTGGGGGCCGCTCCTCGGCGCCGCGATCCTCATCCCGCTCTCGGAGGCGACCCGCGTGTACTTCGGGGGCACCGGCAAGGCCGTGGACCTGATGATCTACGGCGGCCTCATCGTCCTCGTCGCGGTCTTCCAGCCCGCCGGGCTCGCGGGCCTCCTCGCGCGGGTCGGCCGCGGCACGTCGGAGCCGGGCCCCTCGGCGATGCCGGCCGCCGCGCCGGGTGGTTCGCGATGACCGCCCGGCTGCTCGAAGTCTCGGGCGTCACGAAGCGCTTCGGCGGACTCGTCGCCAACGCGGACATCTCCTTCGCCGTCCCGCCCGGGGAGATCGTCGGCGTGATCGGGCCGAACGGCGCGGGCAAGTCCACGCTCTTCGACGTCATCACGGGCTTCTACCGGCCGGAGGCCGGCGAGGTCCGCTTCGGGGGGGAGCGGATCACGGGTCTCCGACCCGACGAGATCAACCGGCGGGGCATCGGCCGCACCTTCCAGAAGCTCCGGCCGTTCGCGGGGATGACGGTCGTCGAGAACGTCATGGTCGGAGCCCTCGCGCGGGAGCCGCACCCCGGGAGGGCCCGGGAGGAGGCGCGGCGCTGCCTCGAGCTGGTCGGGCTCGCCGACAAGACCGACGCCTTCGCGCGCGAGCTGTCCACCGGGCAGCGGAAGCGGCTCGAGATGGCCCGGGCGATGGCGACCCGCCCCCGCGTCCTGCTGCTCGACGAGGTGACGGGCGGCGTGGACCAGCGCTCGATCCCTGCCCTGGTCGCGCTGCTCGGGCGCCTGCGCGACGCAGGGGTCACGCTCGTCGTCATCGAGCACAACATGCGCGTCATCATGAGCGTCGCCACCCGGATCGTCGCGCTGCACCTCGGGCGGAAGATCGCCGACGGATCCCCGGGAGAGGTCGTCCGGAACCGCGACCTGATCGAGGCCTACCTGGGCGCCGCGTATGCCTAGACTTGGAGGGGGGCTACGCCCCCCTTCCAAACCTCCCCCCAGGGTTGCGCGGGCAAAGCCCGCGCTCGGAGTGGACCGTCCGATGGCGCTCGGACCTGCCGAGCGCGCGAGGGCTTCCAGCCCAGGCGGCGCGCCCCGTGCCTGAGCCGCTGCTCGCGGTCGAACGGCTCGACGTCGCGTACGGCGACTTCCAGGTCCTCTGGGACGTCTCGCTCTCGGTCGGCGAGGGGGAGATCGTCGCCCTGGTCGGCCCGAACGGGGCCGGTAAGTCCACGCTCCTCAACACGGTGTCCGGCCTGCTCGCGCCCCGACGCGGGCGGATCGCCTTCCGCGGCCGGCCGCTCGAGCGCGTCCCCGCCCACCAGCGCGTCGGCGCGGGCCTCGCCCACGTCCTCGAGCGGCGGCGCCTGTTCCCGTACCTCACCGTGCGCCAGAACCTCCTCCTCGGGGCCCACCATCGCGAGGCCCGACCGCGCCGCGCCGAGGCCCTCGCGTGGGTCGAGTCGATCTTCCCGATGCTCCGGGAGCGCGCCGGCCAGCTCGCCCACTCGCTCTCCGGCGGTGAGCAGCAGATGGTGGCGATCGCCCGGGGGCTCATGTCCCGGCCGCGGCTCCTCCTCGTGGACGAGCCCACCCTCGGGCTCGCCCCACGGGTGGTCTCGGAGATCCTCGAGGTGCTGCGCCGCCTGAACCGGCAAGAGGGGATCACGCTGCTCTTCATCGAGCAGAACGTCCAGCTCGCCCTCTCGCTCGCGCACCGGGGCTACGTCCTCGAGTCGGGGCGCGTCCTCCTCGACGGGACCGCCGCGGCGCTGCTCGTCTCCGAAGACGTCAAGCGGGTCTTCCTCGGCCTCTGAGCCCGTGGCTGCGCCGCGCGCACCCCGATTGCGTATCCGCCGCGCCTGTGCTAGCGTGAACCCATCCAGCCCGTGATGGACACCCGTCCGGTGCTCCCCCGAACGCGACGGGCCGGCCGGCCCTAGTCGCCCGACCCTATCCGGAGGGACCCCATGGCGAGCCAGACGATCGTGCACCTGACCGACGAGTCGTTCGACCAGACCCTGGCGGCGCATCCCGAGCCCGTGATCGTGGACTTCTGGGCCGAGTGGTGCGGCCCGTGCAAGGCGATCGCGCCGGTCCTCGAGGAGCTCGTGCAGGAGTACGCCGGGCGGCTCACGGTCGCCAAGGTGAACGTGGACGAGCACCCCGGCCTCGCCGCACGCTTCCAGGTCCGCTCGATCCCCACCCTCCTCTTCTTCAAGGGCGGCCGCGTCGTCGACCAGGTGATCGGAGCCGTCCCGAAGGCACAGATCAAGAAGCGGGTGGACGCGGTCGCCTGAGGACGGGGGACCCCGCCGCGCACGGGGGGCGCGCGGTGACCCTGCGGGAGCTCGGCGAGCGGGGGCTGATCGAGCGGGTGCGACGCCGCCTCGGGACGCCACCGGCGGGGGTTCTGATCGGGATCGGCGACGATGCGGCCCTCGTGGCCGCCGACGGCGCCCGGCTCCTCCTGACGACGGACACGCTGGTCGAGGATGTCCACTTCCGGCGCGCGACCGCGACCTTCCGCGAGATCGGCGCGAAGGCCCTCGCCGTCAACCTCTCGGACATCGCCGCGATGGGCGGCGAGCCGCGGTTCGCGTTGCTGGCGCTCGCCCTGCCGCCCGCCACCCGCGTCGCGGACGTGGACGACCTCTACGAGGGGCTCGCCGAGATGGCCGGCCGCCACGGCGTCGCGCTGGTCGGCGGCGACACCTGCGCGGACCCCGACCGCATGGTCCTCACCGTCACGCTCGTGGGAGGTGTCGCCGGGCCACCCCTCCGGCGTGTCGGGGCGCGGCCCGGCGACCGGATCCTGGTCACCGGCGCGCTCGGCGCGGCTGCGGCTGGCCTCGCCGCCCTCGAGCGCGGGCGGCTCCCCGTGCCGCCCGAGGTGACGGCCCCCCTCCACCGGGCGCACCGCGTCCCCGAGCCCCGGGTCCGCGAAGGCCGCCTGATCCGAGAGTCCGGCGCCGCGACCGCGATGATCGACCTCTCCGACGGGCTCGCCACCGACCTCGCCCACATCGCCCGGGAGAGCGGCGTCGGCGCGGAGGTGCGGCTCCCCGCCCTGCCCCTCAGTGAGGCGACGCGGGCGCTCGCCCGCGCGCTGGACGCGGACCCCTGGGCGTGGGCGGTGAGCGGCGGCGAGGACTACGAGCTCCTGTTCACGGCCGCGCCCGACCGGGCGGCCGCGCTCGCCGCGCGGGTGACCGAGGTCACCGGCACCCCGGCGACGGCGATCGGCGAGGTCCGGCCGGCCGCCGACGGGGTCCGCTTCCTGGACGACGCCGGCCGGCCGGTGGCGGTGCGGCCCGGCTTCGACCACTTCGCCTGATACCGTGGCCGACCCCCGTCGCAGCCCGTCGTCCTCCAGCTCGCCGGGACGCGCTCGGCCTGCGGCCTCGCGGGCGTCCCGCCCCTCCGGTGGGGTCGTCGGTGCCCCGTACCTTTGCGGGGTACCCGGTCCCGCCCCCGGCGGGCCGGGTCGTACGCCTCGGGACACCTCCTCCGTGCGTCCCAGGGCAGCTCGGGTTTCGACGACGGCCCGAGCAGGGGCCTGAGCGGTGGAGCGGCTGCTCCTCGATCTGATCCTGCTCCTCCTGTTCCTCGCCGGGTCGGCTCTCCTCGCCGGGGCCGAGGCGGCGTACTTCTCGCTCAACCGCCTCGGGACGGCGCCGCGCGAGGACGACGGGCCGCCCGGCCAGACCCTCCTCGCGCGCCTGCTCCGGAACCCGCACGACCTCCTCATCACGATCGTGGTCGGCATCACGCTCGTCAACATCGCCGCCTCGGCTCTCGCGACGGCGGTGGCCACGAGCTTCCTGGGCCCGCGGGGCGTGGCGGTCGCGATTCCCGTGATGGTCTTCCTGATCGTCGTCTTCGGCGAGGTGCTGCCGATGACGATCGCCGTCGGCTCCCCCCAGCGCTTCGGCCTCGTCGCGGCCCGGCCCGTCCTCGCCCTCGCCTGGCTCCTCACCCCGGTGCGGAAGCTCCTCGGGGCCTTCACGAACCTGATCGAGCGCCGCGTCGCTCGGGAAGAGACGCCGCAGACGGCGATCACCGAGGCCGAACTGCGGACGATGGTCGAGGTCGGGCACCGGGAGGGTGTCGTCGAGCGGACCGAGCGCGAGATGATCCACGGCGTGTTCGAGCTCGGGGAGACCACGGTCGGCGACATCATGCGGCCGCGGACGGACGTCTTCGCCGTGGAGGTGGCGACACCCCCCGCGCGCCTCCTGACCGAGCTCCGGGCGAACCTCCACCACCGGGTGCCGGTCTACGAAGGCACCCTCGACAACGTCCTCGGGATCCTCTCGACGAAGGCGCTCCTCCCCTACTACCGCGGGTTCCCGCCCGACTTCGACCTGCGCCGGCTCCTCACCCCGGCTTACTTCGTGCCGCTCACGAAGCGCGCGGACGCCCTCCTCCGCGAATTCCGGGCGAAGCGCCTCCGGATGGCCATCGTCGTGGACGAGTACGGGGGCACCGCCGGGCTCGTGACGCTCGAGGACATCCTGGAGGAGGTGGTGGGGGAGATCCGGGACGAGTTCGAGACGGAGGAGCGCCTCGCCCAGCCCCTCGACGAGCGAACGTTCCGCGTCGCCGCGAAGATGCCGATCCCCGACTTCAACGCGGTCACGGGGCTGGCCGTCTCCGACGAGCACTTCGACACCGTCGGCGGCTGGGTGCTGGACCTCTTCGGGCGCGTCCCCCATCGCGGCGAGAGCCTCGAGGCCGGCGGGATCCGCGTCGTCGTCGAGAAGGTGCACCGGGCGCGGATCCTCGAGGTCGTCGTCCGACTGCCGGCGCCGCCCGCAGGCGAGAAGGCCGCGCCGTGAGCGGCCCCCGGGCCGGTCACGGCCACCTTACTGCCCACAGGGTAGCGCCGTGAGCCTCGCCGTCGTCGTGGCCGCGGTCCTCGCCTCGGCGTTCTTCTCGGCCGCCGAGATGGCCTTCATCGCCGCCAACCGCGTGCGTCTCCGCCACATGGCCGAGCAGGGGGTGCGGATCGCGCGCGGCTACATGGAGGCCTTCCAGCACCCCGAGCGGCTCCTCTCGGCCGCGATGATGGGCGTGACGATCGCGCACGTCTCGGCGTCCGCGCTCACGACGGCGTTCCTGCTCCGCTGGCTCGGCGAGGGCGGGCCGTTCTGGGCGACGGCGCCGTTCTGGGCGACCGTGATCCTGACCCCGATCATGCTCGTCTTCGGCGAGATCCTCCCGAAGGCGCTGACCCAGCAGCGCGCGACGGGCGTGGCCCTCTGGACGTTCGACCCCCTGCGGGGTGCCGCCTGGCTCCTGACGCCGCTGCTCTGGGTCGCCCACCCGATCGTGGGCGCCATCCTGCGGGGCCTCGGACGCCGAGAGCGCCACGACCCGTTCGTCTCGCGGGACGACCTCCGCCTGCTCTTCCAGGTCGAGCCCGACGGGCCGACGGACGTGCGGGAAGAGGAGCGGGAGATGATCGAGGGGATCTTCGACCTCGGCGAGACCGCCGTGCGCGAGGTCATGGTGCCGCTGGTCGACGTCGTCGCGATCCCCCAGGAGGCCACGGTCGTGGAGGCCGCCGCCCGGCTCCAGGCCAGCGGCCACTCGCGCTTGCCCGTCTACCGGGAGCGGATCGACAACGTGATCGGCATCGTCACGGTCCTGGACATCCTGCAGCGCGGCGCGGAGGAGGAGACCGTCCAGGCCCTGCTCCGCCCCGCCCCCTACGTCCCGGAGACGAAGCGCATCGACGAGCTCCTCCGCGAGATGCAGCGCCAGCGGATCCAGCTCGCGGTCGTCGTGGACGAGTACGGGGGGAGCGAGGGCATCGTGACGGTCCAGGACATCGTCGAGGAGATCGTGGGAGAGATCGAGGACGCCCCGGAGCGGCGGCCTTCGCCCCTCACGCCCCTGCCCGACGGGAGCTACCTCGTCCCCGCCCGGATGAACATTGACGAGTTGAACGAGGCCCTTGAGTGGGACCTCCCGAAGAAGGACTATGAGACGGTCGCCGGCCTGATCCTCTCGGTCCTCGGCCGCATTCCCCGACCGGGAGAGCAGATCACGGTGGATCGCTTCGAGCTGACGGTCGTGGACGCCGACGAGCGGCGTATCCTCAAGGCGAAGGTCAAGGCCCGGCCGCCGGCGCCGGGCGCGTCACCGTCCCCGTAGCGACATCACACCCAGCGGAAGGAGGCGCACAACCATGGCGGGAAAACAGGTGCAGTTCCCGGCGAACGGCGGGGCGACGTCCGGCTATTTGTCGACGCCCGGGGCGGGCAAGGGCCCCGGCGTGCTCGTCATCCAGGAGTGGTGGGGGCTCGTCCAGCACATCAAGAACGTCGGCGACCGGTTCGCCGCCGAAGGGTTCACGGCGCTCGCCCCGGACCTGTATCACGGCAAGACGGCGACCGAGCCCGACGGCGCCGGCAAGCTCTTCATGGCGCTGAACATCGCCCAGGCGGAGAAGGACCTCCGCGGCGCGGCGCAGTACCTCGCGGGGCACTCCTCGACGGCGAAGCTCGGCGCGGTGGGGTTCTGCATGGGGGGCCAGCTCGCGCTGTTCGCGGCAACCCTCAACCCGTCCATCGGCGCCTGCGTGAACTTCTACGGCGTCCACCCCAACGTCAAGCCCGATTACACGAAGCTCGCGGGCCCGGTGCTCGGGCTCTTCGCGGAGAAGGACGGCTTCGTGACCCCGCAGGTGGCCCGGGAGCTGGACGCCGCGATCCGCAAGGCGGGCAAGCCGTCGGAGATCCACATCTACCCGGGCGTGGACCACGGGTTCTTCAACGACGACCGGCCCGACGTCTACAGCAAGGCGGCGGCCGAGGACGCGTGGCGGCGGACGCTCACCTTCTTCCGCCAGCACCTGAAGTAGGTCGGAGAGAGGCTCGCACGCGCGGGCTAGGCGCCGGCGGCGGCCGCCGCGGCCTTCTGCTGCTTCCCGGCCTGCGCGCCCTTCGGCGCCGCCTCGGCCTTCTTCTCCTTCGTCTTCTTCGCCTTCGGCGCCTCGGGCCGGTCGACGAGCTCGAGGATGGCCAACGGCGCGGCGTCGCCACGCCGCACCCCGGCCTTGATGATCCGCGTGTACCCGCCCCGACGGTCGGCGTAGCGGGCCGCCACGGTGTCGAAGAGCTTGCGCACGACGGCCGTGTCCGGGACCAGGCTCAGGACCTGCCGCCGCGCGTGGAGATCGTCGCGCTTCGACAGCGTCACCACGCGCTCGGCCAGCGGCCGGAGCGCCTTCGCCTTCGCCACGGTCGTCAGGATGCGCTCGTGCTGGAAGAGCGCCGCCAGGAGGTTCCGGAAGAGTGCCCAGCGGTGAGCCGTCACCCGGCCGAGCTTGGAGCCGCCGCGTCGGTGTCTCATGTCCGCGTGGTCGCCTCGCCGGAGACGGCCGCCTGCCCGGGCGACTCCTCGTCCTCCTCCTCGGCCCCGGCGGGCGTGAAGAGGTCGAAGTGGTCCCGCAGAAGCTGCGAAGCACGCAGGAGCGCCTGGTCCGGCGCGATCGTGCCGTTCGTCCAGATCTCGAGGACGAGCTTCTCGTAGTCCGTGATCTTCCCGAGTCGGGACATCTCCACCGTGTAGTTGACGCGCTGGATCGGCGAGAAGGCGGCGTCGAGGGGAGTCGCCCCGCTCGGGGGAGGCTCCGCGTGCCGGTCGGCGGAGACGTAGCCGCGGCCCACGCGCGCACCGACCTCGAGCGCCAGCCGGCCGCCGCCGTCGACCGTCGCCAGGGGGAGCTCGGGGTTCACCACCTCGAGCCCCGCCCCCGTGAGGTCGCCCGCGGTCACCGTCTTCGGCCCCTTCACCTCCAGGCGGGTCGTCACCGGTCGGTCGTCCGGGAGGCGGACGACCACCTTCTTCAAGTTGAGCAGGAGCGTGGTCACGTCCTCCTGCATCCCCGGGGCGCGCGTCCCGTCGGCACTGACCTTGTCGAGCTTCGCCCAGGCGAGGGCCGCCCCGGGGATGACCGACAGCAGCACGCGGCGCAGCGAGTTCCCGACGGTGAGCGCGTACCCCTTCTCGAACGGCTCGGCGGCCATCCGTCCGAACCGCGGGCTGAGCTCCTCCCACTCGATCCGGCGGGGCCGCTGGAACATCAACCTCGGCATCGGTCCCCCTACTTGGAGTACAGCTCGACGATGAGCTGCTCCTGAACCGGGATCTGGATGTCCTCGCGGAGCGGGAGGCTCCGGACCGTGCCCCGCTTGTCCGCGGCGGAGAGCTCGAGCCACTGCGGCACCTGGCCGCGCCCCGCCGACAGGTTGTCGGCGACGCGCTGCTGGAGGGTCGAGCTGGGCCGGAGCTGCACCTGGTCACCCGCCTTGACGAGGAACGACGGGAGCGACACCTTGCGGCCGTTCACATGGACGTGGCCGTGGCGAACCATCTGCCGGGCCTCGGCGCGCGAGGCCGCGAAGCCGAAGCGGAAGACCACGTTGTCCAGCCGCCGCTCCAGGAACCGGAGGAGATTCTCGCCCGTGATCCCCTTCTCCCGCTCGGCGCGGGCGAAATACCGCCGGAACTGCCCCTCGAGAAGGCCGTAGATCCGCTTCGCCTTCTGCTTCTCCCGGAGCTGCTGCCCGTAAGGCGACTGCTTCGAGCGCCCGAGCCCGTGCTGGCCAGGCGGGTAGTTCCGCCGCTCGATCGCGCACTTGTCCGTGAAGCAGCGCGACCCCTTGAGGAAGAGCTTGAGCCCCTCCCGGCGGCAGAGCCGGCAGACCGCGCCCGTGTACCTAGCCACGCTGTTCCCTCCTACACCCGGCGCCGCTTGGGCGGCCGACACCCGTCGTGCGGGATCGGCGTGACGTCCCGGATCGCCGTGATCTCCAGCCCCACGGCCTGGAGCGAGCGGATCGCGGCTTCGCGCCCGGCGCCCGGGCCCTTGACGTAGACCTCCACCTGCTTGAGACCGAGCTCCATCGCCTTGCGCGCGGCGCTCTCGGCGGCCATCTGCGCCGCGAACGGGGTGCTCTTGCGCGACCCCTTGAACCCGACGCTGCCGGCGCTCGACCAGGTGACGACCCCGCCCATCTTGTCCGTGATCGTGACGATCGTGTTGTTGAACGTGGCCTGCACGTGGGCGATCCCTGTGCGGACCTCCTTCCGCTCCTTGCGCTTGCCGCCCCTCTTCCGCGGCTTCGGTTCCGGTGCTTCCGCCATCGTGCCCTCCTACCCTACGCCTTACCCGTGGTGGGGTTCTTTCCCGCCGCAGGCTTCCGGCGGATCCCGACGCCGCGGCGCGGCCCCTTCCGGGTCCGCGCGTTCGTGTGCGTCCGCTGCCCCCGCACCGGCAGGCCCTTGCGGTGGCGCAGCCCGCGGTAGGAGCTGACGTCCATGAGCCGCTTGACGTTGACCGACACCTCCCGGCGCAGATCCCCCTCGACCTTGTGCTCGCGCTCGATGATGTCGCGGACGCGCGTCACCTCGTCCTCGGCCCACTCCTTGATCCGTCGGTTCAGGTCCACCCCCGCCGCGGTGAGGATCTTCCGCGACGAGGAGCGCCCGATTCCGTAGATATAGGTGAGGGCGATCTCGCCTCGCTTGTCCCGCGGCAGGTCGACGCCGGCAATGCGTGCCATGTCCCGCTCCTCGTGGTTGTCAGCCCTGACGCTGCTTGTGGCGCGGGTTCGAGCAGATGATCCGCACGACGCCCTTCCGGCGGATCACCTTGCACTTCTCGCACCGCACCCGAATCGACGGCCGAACCTTCATCCCGTGCCCCCGCTACTTGAACCGGTACGTGATCCGACCTCGCGTGAGGTCGTAGGCCGACAGCTCCACCTTCACCCGATCCCCCGGGAGGATCCGGATGAAGTTCATCCGCATCTTGCCGGACACGTGCGCGAGCACCCGGTGACCGTTGTCGAGCTCGACCCGGAACATCGCGTTCGGCAGGGGCTCGACGACCGTTCCCTCCACCTCGATCGCGTCGTCCTTGGGCTTCTTCTCGTGCCGCTCATCCGGCATCCGTCCGCGGCGGCGGGCCATCAGGCGGCCTCCCGGGTGAGCACGTCGGGCCCGTCGGCCGTGATCGCCACCGTGTGCTCGAAGTGGGCCGCGAGGCTGTTGTCCTCGGTCACGGCCGTCCAGCGGTCGGCGAGCACGCGGACCTCCCAGTGCCCCATGGTGACCATCGGCTCGATGGCGAGCACCATCCCGGCGCGCAGCAGCGGGCCCTTGCCCGGCTCGCCGAAGTTCGGCACCTGCGGGTCCTCGTGGAGCTCCCGGCCGATCCCGTGACCCACGAAGGCCCGGACGACCCCGAACCCGGCCGCCTCGACGCGACGCTGCACGGCGGCGGAGACGTCCCCCAGGCGGTTCCCGGGCCGCGCCTGCTGGATCGCGAGCTCGAGCGACTCCCGGGTGACGTCGAGCAGCCGCTGCACCTCCGGCGGGATCTCGCCGATCGCCAGCGTGAACGCGGCGTCGGCGTAGTAGCCCTCCACGACGGCGCCGAGGTCCAGGCCGACGATGTCCCCCTCCTTCAGCCGGCGGTGCGCCGCCGGGATCCCGTGGACGACCTCCTCGTTGATGGAGGCGCAGATCGTCGCCGGGAAGCCCCGGTAACCCTTGAACGCCGGCCGTGCCCCGGCCTTCCGGATGAGGCCCTCGACCTCCTGATCGATCTCCAACGTGGAGACGCCCGGGCGTGACAGCTCGCGACAGAGTCGCTGCGCGGCGACCACGACGCGGGCGGCGTCCCGCATGAGCGCGATCTCCCGCGGGGACTTGAGCACGATCACCGCCCACCCTCCGTCGCCCGCAGGACCGCCTCGAAGACCTGGTCCACCGACCCCTCGCCGGAGATCGCCTCGAGCAGCTCGCGGCGCCGGTAGCGCTCGACGAGCGGGCGCGTGTCGCGCTCGTAGACGGCCAGCCGGGTTCGGACGGTGGCCTCGTCGTCGTCTTTGCGCTGGTAGAGCTCGCCGCCGCACGCGTCGCAGATCCCCGGACGCCGGGGTGGCGAGAACACGACGTGGTAGTTGTGACCGCATCGCCGGCAGATCCGGCGCCCGGTCAGCCGACGCACGAGCTCGGCCTCCGGAACCTCGAAAAGCACGACCCGGTCCAGGGCCAGCCCCCGGTCGTCGAGCAGCTGATCGAGCGTCTCGGCCTGGGCGAGCGTGCGCGGGAAGCCGTCCAGCACGAACCCCTTCCGGGCCTCCGGCCGGCCGAGCGCTTCCGCCACGAGTCCGATGATGACGTCGTCGGGAACGAGCTCCCCGGCGTCGTAGTACCGCCTTGCCTCGCGCCCGAGCTCGGTCCCGGCGGTCATCGCCTCGCGAAGGATGTCGCCCGTCGCGATCTGCAGGACACCCCAGCGCGCGGCCGCCCGCCGCGCCTGCGTCCCCTTGCCCGCTCCCGGGGGGCCGAGGAAGATCACCCGCACGGCTACGCCCGCCACCCAGGACCGGGACCCGAGTACGTCGAGGGTCGGCGACGCCCCCACCGGAGGGACGGGACGCCAGCGAGGCCCCAGGCCGAGCGCGTCCCGGCGAGATGGAGGACGCAGAGATGCGACGGGGATCGGTCCTGGGTCATGCCCGCACCTTCTGGCGGCGGCGCAAGAACCCCTCGTAGTGCCGCATCAGGAGGTGCGACTCCATCTGCCGGACCGTGTCCAGGGCGACGCCGACGACGATCAGGAGGCTCGTCCCGCCGAAGAAGAACGGGACGTTGAACAGCCGGATCAGGAAGTCGGGCAGGACCGAGATCAGGGCGAGGAACATCGCGCCCGGCAGGGTGATGCGCGTGAGCGTGCGGTCGATGAACTCGGCCGTCCGCTTCCCCGGCCGCACCCCGGGGATGAAGCCCCCGTACTTCTTCATGTTGTCCGCGAGGTCGTTCGGGTTGAAGACGATCGCCGTGTAGAAGTAAGTGAAGAAAATGATGAAGCCCATGTAGAGGAGGTAGTAGAGCGTGCTCTGCGGTAGCGGTCCTGGCGAGAGCATGTCCGAGATGTTCTGCATCCACCAGGTCGGGATGAAGCGGGCCAGCGTCGCCGGGAACAGGATGATGGAGGACGCGAAGATGACCGGGATGACGCCGGCCGTGTTGACCCGGAGCGGGATGTGGGTCGACTGGCCGCCGTAGACCCGTCGGCCGACCACGCGCTTGGCGTACTGGACCGGGATCTTTCGCTGGCCCTCCTGCATGATGACGACCGCCCCGGTCACCGCCACCATGAGCACCGCCACGCCGAGCACCACGAGCGGCTTCATCTCGCCCGTGGAGAGCAGCGTGTACGTCGCCACGAGCGCCGACGGGATGCGCACGACGATCCCTGCGAAAATGATCAGCGAGATGCCGTTGCCGATCCCCTTTTCCGAGATCTGCTCCCCGAGCCACATGATGAGCGCCGTCCCGGCGGTGAGCGTCATCATCGTCAGGAGGCGGAACCCCCAGCCCGGATACGGCACCATCGTCACGCCGGAGGGGTCGTTCATCCCCTCGAGCCCGATCGCGATGAACAGCGACTGGAAGGCCGAGAGTCCGATCGTGCCGTAGCGCGTGTACTGGGTGATTTTCTTCCGCCCCGCCTCGCCCTCCTTGGCGAGCCGCTCGAGCGCGGGGATCACGACCGTGAGGAGCTGGAGGATGATCGAGGCCGAGATGTACGGCATGATCCCCAGCGCGAACACGGTCAGGCGCCGCAGGTTCCCTCCGGAGAAGAGGTCCACGAGCCCGAGCAGCGTCCCCTGGACGCTGTCGAAGTAGCGCGCCAGCGCCTCGCCGTCCACCCCGGGCGTCGGCACGTGGGCGCCGAGCCGGTACGCCGCCAGGAGCCCGAGCGTGATCAGGAGGCGGCGCTTCAGCTCCGGGATCTTGGTGACGTTCTGGAGGTTCTGGAGGACCTCGATCATGCCGGGATCACCTCGGCCCGTCCGCCGGCGGCCTGAATCTTCTCGGTCGCCGCCTTCGAGAACGCGTGCGCCCGCACGCTCATCGGCGCCTCCGTCCGCAACTCACCGTCCCCGAGGACCTTGACCAGGCGGCTCGCGCTCGCCTTGACGAGCCCCGCCCCGACGAGCGTCTCGGGGGTCACCTCGCCGCCCTGCGGGAAGCAGCGGGCGAGATCGGCCACATTGACGACCGCGAAGGCCCGGCGGAAGGGGCTCCGGAACCCCCGCTTCGGCAGCCGGCGGTGCAGCGGCATCTGCCCGCCTTCGAAGCCCGGGCCCTTGCCACCCCCGGCTCGGGCCTTGAGCCCTTTGTGCCCGCGGGTCGACGTCTTGCCGTGGCCCGAGCCCGGACCGCGGCCCACACGCTTGGCCTTTTTTCGCGCCCTCCGCGCGGGGCGGAGGTCGTCGAGCTTCATCCCTGCCGCTCCTCCTCCACGCGGATGGCATACGGCACCCGGGCCAGCATGCCCCGGATCGCGGGCGTGTCCGCGTGGGACACGGTGGCGCGGACCTTTCGGAGCCCCAGGGCGCGGAGGGTCCGGACGTGGTTCGGCTTGAGCCCGATCAGGCTCCGCGTCAGCGTGACTCTCAATCTGGTCGCGGCGGCGCCGGCCTGCGGCCCGCGCGACGCCGCTCCCCTCTCGTCAAGCTTCCTGCTTGGCAAGCGACGCTTCCTCCGCCTCCTGCGCCGGCTTCCGCCTGAGCACGTGGAGGTCCTGGAGCTTCCGGATCCGCCGCAGGGCGTCGATCGTGGCCTTCAGCACGTTGTGGGGGTTGTGCGAGCCGAGGGTCTTCGTCAGCACGTCCTGGATCCCCGCCGCCCCGAGGACCGCCCGGACCGCTCCGCCCGCGATGAGGCCGGTGCCCTGGCTCGCCGGCTTCAGGAACACGCGGCCCGATCCGTAGCGGCCCGTGATCTCGCAGGGGACCGTCGTCTCCCGGAGCGGCACGAAGATGAGGTCCTTCTTGGCGTGCTCGACCGCCTTGCGGATGGCCTCGGGCACCTCGTGCGCCTTCCCGAGCCCGATGCCCACGTGGCCACCTCCGTCGCCGACGACGACGAGCGCCGTAAAGGAGAACCGGCGGCCGCCCTTCACCACCTTGGCCACGCGGTTGATCGCGACCACCCGGTCCTTCAGCTCGAGCGAGCCCGCATCAATGCGCGTCTCCGCCATGCTCTCTCCCCGCACCCCTAGAGCTTGAGGCCCGCGGTGCGTGCCGCGTCCGCCAGCGCCTTGACGCGCCCGTGATACTTGTAGCCGGCCCGATCGAAGACCACCGCGGCGATCCCTTTCTCCCTGGCTTTCCGGGCGACGAGGTCCCCGACGGCTTTCGCCGCGGCGATGTTCCCCCCCGACCGGCGCTGTTCCTTGAGCTCGGGCGAGAGGCTCCCTGCCGTGACCAGCGTCGCGCCCTGGTCGTCGTCCACGATCTGGGCGTAGATGTGCTTGAGGCTGCGGAAGACCACCAGCCGGGGTCGTGCCACCGTACCACGCACGACCCGGCGGAGCCGGCGATGCCGGACCCCCCGTCCCTCCGTCTTGCTCTTGACGCTCACGCCGCTCTCCCCACTATTTCGCTCCGGCCTTCCCGACCTTCCGGCGGATAACCTCGTCCGCGTACCGGATGCCCTTGGCCTTGTACGGGTCGGGGCGGCGGAGCGCGCGGATCTGCGCGGCCATCTGCCCCACGAGCTGCTTGTCGGCGCCGCGGAGGGTGATGAGGGTCTGCTTGTCCACATCGGCCTGGATGCCGTCGGGCAGGGGGAAGACGATCGGGTGCGAGTAGCCGAGGCTGAACGTCAGGGTGCGGCCGCTCGCCTGGACGCGGTAGCCGATCCCGACGATCTCGAGCTTCTTCTCGAACCCCTCCGTCACCCCGCGCACCATGTTGGCCACCAGCGCCCGCGTCAGCCCGTGCAGCGCCTTCGCCGACCGGTGGTCGGTCGACCGGTCGACGACGATGCTGCCGTCCGCCACCCGCACGGAGCAGAGATCGTGCACGGTGAGCCCCAGCTTCCCCTTCGGGCCCTGGACGTCCACCTGCTGGCCCTTGACGGCCACCTGCACCCCTTTCGGGATCGCGATCGGCTTCTTCCCTATCCTCGACATCCGCGTCGCCCCCGCAGTCCTACCAGACGTAGCAGAGGACTTCGCCGCCGACGCCGGCCTTCCGGGACTCGCGGTCGGTCAGCACGCCGCGCGGCGTGGACAGGATCGCCACCCCCATCCCACCGAGGATGCTCGGGATCCGGTCCACCGCCACGTAGTGCCGGCGGCCCGGCTTGGACACCCGCCGGAGGCCGGTGATCACCCGCTCCTGGCCGGGGCCGTACTTGAGGTACACGCGGAGGGTCCCCTGCCGGCGGTCGTCGATCACCCGGAAGTTCTTGATGAATCCCTCGTCCTTGAGGATCTCGGCAATCCGCACCTTGAGCCGCGACGCGGGGATGTCCACCTTCTCGTGCTCGGCCATGCTCCCGTTGCGGATCCGCGCGAGCATGTCCGCGATCGGGTCCGTCACCGACGCCATCCGTCGCCCCCCCGTCCGGTTACCACGACGCCTTGATCACGCCCGGGATCTCGCCCCGCAGCGCCAGGTTTCGGAAACAGATCCGACACAGCTGGAACTTCCGGAGGTACCCCCGCGGCCTGCCGCACAGCCGGCAGCGCGTGTACGCCCGCGCCTTGAACTTCGGGGGGCGCTGTTGCTTGTAAATCAACGACGTCTTCGCCATGCCGCTCCTCGTCCTCGTTACTCGCGGAAGGGCACGCCCAGATGCGCGAGGAGCGCCTTCGCCTCCTCGTCGTTGCGCGCGGTCGTGCAGATGATCACGTCCATCCCGCGGACCTTGTCGATCTTGTCGTAGACGACTTCCGGGAAGATCAGCTGCTCCTTGAGGCCCAGCGCGTAGTTCCCGCGCCCGTCGAAGGACTTCGGCGACACGCCCCTGAAATCACGCACGCGCGGGAGTGCCACGTTCACCAGCCGGTCCAGAAACTCGTACATCCGCGCCCCGCGGAGCGTCACCTTGAGCCCGACGGGCATGGCGGCCCGGATCTTGAAGTTGGCGATCGACTTTTTCGCCTTCGTCACCACCGGTCTCTGCCCCGTGATGGCCTGGAGGTCGGCCGTCGCGTGGTCCAGGACCTTGACGTTCTCCCGAGCCTCGCCCAGCCCCATGTTGATCACGATCTTGTCGACGCGCGGGGCCTGGTGCGGGTTCCGGTAGCCGCGCTCCTTGACGAGGGCGGGCACCACGACTCGGCGATACAGTTCCCGCAGGCGCGGGGGGATCGTCCCCGTGCCGCGCGGGCGCGCCGGCGGCGCCTTCTCCTGCGGCTCCCCCTTGGGCGCCCCCTGCCCCTTGCCGCCCTTGACCGGCGCCGCCCCGCCCTTCGGGCTCGCACCCTTCGCGGCTGCTGCGTGAGGCTTGTCAGGCTTGGCCATGTGCCCTCGTCCCGGCTACGCCCTGTCGACGATCTCGTTGCACTTGCGGCAGACGCGCGCCCGCCGGCCGTCGGCCAGCACCTGGACGCCCGTCCGCGTCGGCTTGTCGCACTTCCCGCAGACCAGCATCACGTTGGAGATGTGCAGCGACCCCTCGCGCTCGATGATCCCCCCCTGCTTGACCTTCTGGGTGGGGCGCTGGTGGCGCTTGACGAAGTTGACCCGCTCGACGATCACGCGCTCCTTCTCCGGGAGGACCACGAGGACCTTCCCGCGCTTGCCCTTCTCCTTGCCGGCAATCACGACCACCGTGTCGTTGCGCTTGATCGAGACGTGAGCCTTCGTCATGGCCTACCCTCGGAGGGGGGCTCCGCCCCCCTTGCCATCTCCCCGTCGCGTCTCTCGCACGCTGCGCTCGAGCCGCGCCACCCCGCCGGGGGACCGAACCTCCCCCCGAGATTGCGCGGGCAAAGCCCGCGCTCGAAGCGCTTCGCGTGGCCCGCGAGGACCTTCAGATCCTGACCCGCGTATTTCAGCCATCCGGCTCAGATGACCTCGGGCGCCAGGGAGATGATCTTCATGAATCGATCCCGCAGCTCGCGCGCGACCGGCCCGAAGATCCGCGTCCCTACCGGGTTGTTCTGAGGGTTCAAGAGGACCGCCGCGTTCCGGTCGAACTTGATGTGGGACCCGTCGGGCCGTCGGATCTCCTTCGCCGTGCGCACCACCACCGCGCGGGCGACTTCGCCCTTCTTGACGGCCCCCTCAGGGGTCGCCTCCTTGATCGCGACGATGATCGTATCCCCGATCGTCGCGTACTTCTTGTTCGAGCCACCCATCACCCGGATGCACTGGACCTTCTTGGCCCCGGAGTTGTCGGCGACCTCGAGCATCGTCCTCGGCTGAATCATGACGTGTCTCGTCCATCCAGGCGGCCCTCACGAGCCCCGCTGGAGGATCTCCTTGATCCGCCACCGCTTGTCCTTGGACAGCGGACGGGTCTCCACGATCAGCACGCGGTCGCCCGCGTGCGCCTCGTTCCGCTCGTCGTGCGCCTTGAAGCGCGCCGTCCGCTTGATGACGCGCTCGTAGCGGGGATGCCGGAACGCGCGCTCGACGGCCACCACGCGCGTCTTGTTCATCCGGTCGCTCACGACCACGCCGATCCGCGTCTTGAGCACACCCGCCTCCTAGCCGCGCCCGAGACCCAGCGCCCGCTCGCGGAGGATGGTCTTGACGCGGGCCAGCTCCCGCCGCGCCTGGCCGATCCTCGCCGGGTTCTTGGCCATGGTCATCGAGACCTGGAACCGCAGGTTGAAGAGCTCCTCGCCGAGCTCCCGGGCCCGCTCCGCGAGCTCCGCATCGCTCAGATCCCGAAGCTTCGCCTTCCCCTTCATACCCCTACACCCTCTCCACTGCGCCGGACCGAGAACGTCTCGGCACGGCGCTACGCCCTCTCCCGCCTGACGAACCTGGTCTTGATCGGTAGCTTCTGGCCAACCAGCCGGAAGGCGTCGCGCGCCACCTGCTCCGTGGTGCCCTCCATCTCGTACAGGATCCGGCCCGGCTTCACGACTGCCACCCAGTACTCCGGGTTCCCCTTGCCCTTGCCCATGCGCGTCTCGGCCGGCTTCTTCGTGAACGGCTTGTCGGGGAAGACGCGGATCCAGATCCGCCCGCTCCGCTTGACCGCCCGCGCGAGCGCCACGCGCCCGGCCTCGAGTTGCCGGTTGGTGACCCAGGCCGGCTCCATCGCCTTCAGCCCGTACTCCCCGAAGGCGAGCGTCGAGCCCCGCAGCGCGATTCCCTTCATGCGCCCGCGCTGGGCCTTCCGGTACTTGACGCGCTTGGGCTGGAGCATCGGCCGGGGCTATCCGAGGTCCGCGTTCCGCAGCGAGGGCAGGATCTCGCCCTTGAAGATCCAGACCTTCACGCCGATCGTGCCGTAGGTCGTGCGCGACGTCGCGATCCCGAAGTCGATGTCCGCGCGTAGGGTCTGCAACGGCACCCGCCCGTCCCGGTACCACTCGCGGCGGGCGATCTCGGCCCCCGCCAGGCGCCCCGCGCAGGCGATCTTGATCCCCTCCGCCCCGAGCCGGAGCGCGCTCTGGACCGCCTTCTTCATCGCGCGGCGGAAGGCCACGCGCTTCTCGAGCTGGAGCGCGATGTTCTCCGCCACGAGCTGCGCGTCGAGCTCCGGATGGACCACCTCCTCGATGTTCAGGTGGACCTCCTTGCCCGTGCGCGCCTGGAGGTCGTTCTTGAGCTTCTCGACCTCCGATCCCCTCCGTCCGATGATGATCCCGGGTCGCGCCGTGTGGATCGAGATCCGCGCGCGGTTGGCGGAGCGCTCGACGTCGATCCGGGAGATCCCGGCGTGATAGAGCGCCTCCTTCATGTACCGGCGGATCTTCGCGTCCTCGTGCAGCAGGTTCGCGTAGCCCTTCTTGGCGAACCAGCGCGAGCTCCACGTCCGCGTCGTCCCCAGCCGGAACCCGATCGGGTGGACCTTCTGCCCCATGCGTAGCTCCTAGCGCCGCTTCGCCGCGGCTCGACCCGCCGCCCGGTCACGCGCGCGGACCCGCCCGGTCTCCGCCGCCGGCGCGCCGCCCCGCGCCGGACGGTCCGGAGCCGCCCGCCGCCCGGGCCGCCCGGCGGCCAGCGGCTGGCCGTCGCCCGCCTGGCTGAGGGTCACCGTGATGTGGCTCGTCCGGTGCCGGATCCGGTAGGCGCGCCCCATCGCGCGTGGCTGGATCCGCTTGAGCGCCGGCCCCCCGTCGACGAACACGCCGACCCGCAGATCCTCGAACCCGCGCACCTGGTGGTTGTGTTCGGCGTTGGCGATCGCCGACCGCAGGGTCTTCTCGATCAGCCGGGCGGCGGCTTGCGGCGAGTATTGAAGAATCGACAGCGCCTCGCCGACCCGCCTGCCGCGGATCACGTTGGCCACGAGCCGGGCCTTCGACGGCGAGACCCGGATGAACCGCGTGACGGCCTTCGTGAGCACCGGAGGCATCCGACCCTACTTGAGCGTCGTCGACCGCTCGGTGTGCGACCCGTGCGCGCGGAACGTGCGCGTCGGCGCGAACTCGCCGAGCTTGTGGCCGACCATGTTCTCCGTGATGTACACGGGGATGAACTTCTTGCCGTTGTGCACCGCCAGCGTGTGGCCGACGAACTCGGGCAGGATCGTCGAGCGCCGCGACCAGGTCTTGATGACCTTCTTCTGCCGCGACACGTTCAGCTCCTCGACCTTCTCGAAGAGATGCTCGTCCACGAACGGTCCCTTGCGCAGCGAACGGCCCACGGTCCCTCCTAGGTCTTCCGCCGCGACACGATGTAGCGGTCGGAGGGCTTGCGCCGCCGCGTCTTGGCGCCCTTCGTCGGCCGACCCCACGGCGTCATGGGATGGTTGCCCTTGCCCCGACCCTCCCCACCCCCCATCGGATGATCGACGGGGTTCATGGCCACGCCCCGCACGGTCGGTCGGATCCCCAGCCACCGCGAGCGCCCGGCCTTGCCGATCGACACGTTCTCGTGGTCGAGGTTCCCGACCTGCCCCACCGTGGCCATGCACTCCACCCGGATGAGGCGGATCTCCCCGGAGGGGAGCTTCACGTGCGCCATCGCCCCCTCTTTGGCGACGAGTTGGGCGCCCGTCCCCGCACTCCGGCAGAGCTGCCCCCCCTTGCCGGGCTGCAGCTCGACGTTGTGGACCGTGGTACCCGCCGGGATGCTCCGGAGCGGCAACGCGTTGCCCGGCAGGATGTCGGCCGTGGGGCCCGACACCACCGTGTCCCCCTCGCGGAGACCGAGCGGCGCCAGGATGTAGCGCTTCTCGCCGTCCCGGTAGTGGAGCAGGGCGAGCCGCGCGGACCGGTTCGGGTCGTACTCGATGGCCGCCACACGCGCCGGGATGCCGGTCTTGTCCCGGCGGAAGTCCACCATCCGGATCCTGCGCTTGTGGCCACCGCCGATGTGCCGCGTCGTGATCCGGCCCTGGGCGTTCCGGCCCCCGGTCCGCCGCTTCGTGACCGTGAGCCGCTTCTCGGGCGTGGTCTTCGTGATCTCGTCGAACGTCAGCACGGTCATGAACCGCCGACCGGGCGACGTCGGTTTCAGGCTCTTGGTCCCCATACCCCTATCTCTCCGAGCCGGGTCGAGACCCGAGCAGATCCCACCGGAGGGACAGGACGCCCGCGAGGCCGCAGGCCGAGCGCGTCCCGGCGAGCTGGAGGACGCAGGGAGGAAGCGCGCCGAGGCGCATGCCCCATACGTTGAGGGGCGCTGACGCCAGGGGACGCAGAGACGCGACGGGGATCGGCACGGCGCTAGGTCTCGAAGAGCTCGATCTTGCTGCCCGGGCCCAGCGTGACGACCGCCTTCTTCCACGACGGCCGCCGGCCCATGTACCGCCCCATCCGCTTGAGCTTCCCGAACACGACCTGCGTACGAACGCCCGTCACCCTCACCTTGAAGATGGCCTCGACCGCCTGCCGGACCTCGATCTTGTTGGCGTCCAGCGCGACCTGGAAACTCACCTGGTTGTGCGCATCCTTGAGCGTCGTCGCCTTCTCGGTCACCAGGGGGCGTAGCACGATCTGGCGGGGGTCCCTCACGATGCCAGCACCTCCTGGAGCGCCAGGAGCGCTTGGCGCTCGAAGATCACCCGCTCGTGGCGCAGGACGTCCACCACCGAGACCTGGCTCGACCGGACGAGACGGAGCCACCGCAGATTCCGGCTCGCCCGCAGGAGCGCCTCGCTCGGCTCAGCGGCGACCAGCAGGGTCCGCCCCGGTCCGACGCCGAGCCCGGCGAGGAGCGCGACGAGCGCCTTCGTCTTCGGCTCGGTCAGCGCGAGGCGGTCCACGACGGTGAGCCCGCCGCCCGCGAGCCGGTCACTGAGCGCGGCCCGCAGCGCCCCCCGACGTGCCTGTCTGGGCATCGCCTGCGCGTGGCTCCGCGGCGTCGGCCCGAACGGCTTGCCACCGCCCTTCCACTGTGTGGCCCGGATCGAGCCCTGCCGCGCGCGCCCCGTCCCCTTCTGCCGCCACGGCTTCCGGCCCCCGCCCGACACCTCGCTCCGCCCCTTGGTGTCGTGGGTCCCGGCGCGGTGCCCGGAGAGCTCGCGCACCACGGCCTGGTGGACGAGAGGGCCATTGACGGGCGACCCGAAGACCGTGCCGTCGAGCTCGATCGTCTCGCGCACCTTGCCGGTCAGATCGACGACGCTCACCGTCGGCATCGCGCTACGCCTTCTTCGTCGCCTTCTGCTGCGCCTTCGACAGCTTCACGCTCTGGCGCACGAGGACGAGCCCCCCCGTGGCTCCAGGCACCGCGCCCTTGACGACCAGCAGGTTCTGCTCGGGAACCACGCGGACCACCTCGAGGTGCGAGACCGTGACCGGCTCGGCCCCCATGCGGCCGGGCAGGCGGTGTCCGGGGAAGACCCGCGACGGGTCCGAGGACGCACCGATCGACCCGGGCGCCCGGTGGAACATGGACCCGTGGGTGGCGTCCCCGCCATACCAGCCGTGGCGCTTGACGCCCCCCTGAAAGCCCCGCCCCTTGGTGACACCCGTCACGTCGACGAGCTCTCCCGGCTTGAACAGGTCCACGGTCAGTGTCTGCCCCACCTGGTACCCCTCGGTCGACTCCAACCGGATCTCCCGGAGGACCCGGGTGGGGCCGACGTTCGCCTTCTTGAAGTGGCCCGCCATCGGCCTGGTCACGTTCTTCGGCTTCTTCGGCTCGAATCCGAGCTGCAGGGCTTCGTAGCCGTCGGTCGCGCGCGTCTTGACCTGGACCACGGCGCACGGCCCCGCCTCGAGCACGGTCACCGGGACGACGTTCCCGCCCTCGCCGTAGAGCTGGGTCATGCCGCGCTTGCGCGCAATCAACCCTTGCTTGAGCGCCTTCCCCATGATGGGCTACCCGTCGTCTAGAGCTTGATTTCGACGTCGACCCCGGAGGGCAGATCCAGCTTCATGAGCGCATCCACGGTCTGCGGGGTCGGGTCGAGGATGTCGAGCAGCCGCTTGTGCGTCCGAATCTCGAACTGCTCCCGCGATTTCTTGTCCACGTGCGGAGACCGGAGGACGGTCCAGCGGTTGACCGCGGTCGGCAGCAGGACGGGGCCCGCCACACGGGCGCCGGTCCGCCGCACGGTCTCCACGATCTCCTTCACGGAGCGATCCAGGAGGCGGTGGTCGTACGCCCGCAGCCGGATGCGGATCTTCTGGTCGACGAGCATCGCCACGCGACTACCCCCGCACGCCAGTAGGCCGGGCCGAGACCCGAGCAGCCCTGGGCCGCAGGCCGAGCGCGTCCCGGCGAGATGAAGGACGCCGAGCGACGACGGGGATCGGCACAGCGCTACTCCACGACCTCGGTCACCACGCCGGCGCCCACGGTGCGCCCCCCCTCCCGAATCGCAAACCGCAGCTCCTTCTCCATCGCCACCGGCGTGATCAGCTCGATCGTCATCGTCACGTTGTCCCCCGGCATCACCATCTCCACCCCCGCCGGCAACGCGCACACCCCCGTCACGTCCGTCGTCCGAAAGTAAAATTGCGGCCGATACCCCTGGAAAAACGGCGTGTGCCGCCCCCCCTCCTCCTTCGCCAACACGTACACCTCCGCCTTGAACTTCCGGTGCGGCGTAATCGACCCCGGCTTCGCCAACACCTGCCCCCGCTCCACCTCGTCCTTGTCCACCCCCCGCAACAGACACCCCACGTTGTCCCCCGCCTGCCCCTCGTCCAACAGCTTCCGAAACATCTCCACCCCGGTCACCACCGTCTTGCGCGTCTCGCGGAACCCCACCACCTCCACCTCGTCCCCCACCTTCACCACGCCCCGCTCCACCCGCCCCGTCACCACCGTCCCCCGCCCCGTGATCGAAAAAATGTCCTCGATCGGCATCAAAAACGGCCGGTCCACCGCCCGCTGCGGCGTCGGAATGTAGCTGTCCACCGCCTCCATCAGCTTCCAAATGCACTCCGCCGCCTTCGGGTCCTCCGGCTTCTCCATCGCCGCCAGCGCCGACCCCCGAATCACCGGTACCTGGTCCCCCGGAAACTGGTACTTCTTCAACAACTCCCGCACCTCCAACTCCACCAAGTCCAACAACTCCGGATCGTCCACCATGTCCACCTTGTTCATGAACACCACCAAATGCGGCACGTTCACCTGCCGCGCCAACAACACGTGCTCCCGCGTCTGCGGCATCGGCCCATCGTTCGCCGCCACCACCACAATCGCCCCGTCCATCTGCGCCGCCCCCGTGATCATGTTCTTGATGTAGTCCGCATGCCCCGGACAGTCGATGTGCGCATAGTGCCGCTTCGCCGTCTCGTACTCCACGTGCGCCACCGCAATCGTGATCCCCCGCTCCCGCTCCTCCGGCGCGTTGTCAATCGAATAAAAATCCCGGACCCCCACCGCCGTAAACTTCGTGTGCAACACCTTCGTGATCGCCGACGTCAACGTCGTCTTCCCGTGATCGATGTGCCCAATCGTGCCCACGTTCACGTGCGGCTTCGTCCGCTCGTACTTCGCCTTCGCCATACCGCGATCCTCCTAGGCCATCCTAAGCGGGCCTCACCGGGCACCCGCACGAGCCGGCACCCGGCCGGCGACCTTGGCCATGATCTCCTCGGCCAGCGCCGGCGGAACCTCCTCGTAACGCGCGAACTGCATCGTGTAGGTGGCGCGCCCCTGAGTGAGCGAGCGGAGATCCGTCGCGTAGCCGAACATGGTCGCGAGAGGAACGGTCGCGCGAATCACTTGCGAGGAGCCGCGGGCCTCCATCGAGGCGATCCGGCCGCGCCGAGCGGCGAGGTCTCCGTGCACCGCGCCCATGTACTCCTCGGGCGTCACGACCTCGACGTGCATCATCGGCTCGAGGAGCACGGGCGCGGCCTTCCGCGCCGCCTCCTTGAACGCCATCGACCCGGCGATCTTGAACGCCATCTCGGAGGAGTCCACCTCGTGGTACGACCCGTCGAGGAGCGACACCTGGACGTCCACGACGGGGTAGCCCGCCAGGATCCCGCTCTCCGTCGCCTCCCGGATGCCCTTCTCGACGGCCGGGATGAACTCCCGGGGGACGGTGCCACCGACGATCTTGTTCTCGAAGACGAAGCCCTTCCCGGGCTCGGCCGGCTCGATCTCGATCTCGACGTCGCCGTACTGCCCGCGCCCGCCCGTCTGCCGGACGAAGCGGCCCCGGGCGCCGACTTTCTTCCGGATCGTCTCCCGGTAGGCGACCTCGGGCTTGCCGACGTTGGCCTCGACTTTGAACTCGCGCAGCAGCCGGTCCACGATGATCTCGAGGTGCAGTTCCCCCATGCCGGAGATCAGCGTCTGCCCCGTCTCCGAGTCCACAGCGACCTTGAACGTGGGGTCCTCGAGCGCCAGTCGATTGAGCGACAGCCCCAGCCGCTCCTCGTCGGCCTTGGTCTTGGGTTCGATCGCCACGGCGATGACTGGCTCCGGGAAGTCCATGGATTCGAGGACGATCGGATGGGCGGGGTCACAGAGGGTGTCACCGGTCCGGGCGAACTTGAGGCCGACGACCGCCGCGATGTCCCCCGCCGCGACCGCTTCGATCTCCTCCCGCTTGTTCGCGTGCATCCTGAGCAGCCGGCCGACGCGCTCCTTCTTGTCCCGCGAGGAGTTGTGAACGTGCGCGCCGGCCTCCAGCGTCCCCGAGTACACGCGCAGAAAGATGAGCTGCCCGACGTACGGGTCGTTCATGAGCTTGAACGCGAGGGCGGCGAACGGCTCGTCCTCGGAGGCGAGCCGGACCTCCGGCTCCCGCGTCTCCGGGTTGATCCCCTGGACCGGCGGGATGTCGAGCGGCGAGGGCAGGTAGTCCACCACGGCGTCGAGGAGCGGCTGCACGCCCTTGTTCCGGAAGGACGCGCCGCAGACAACCGGCAGGACCTTCATCGCCAGCGTCCCGGCCCGCAGCGCCGCCTGGACCTCTTCCCGGGTGACCTTCTGGTCGCCGAGGTACTTCTCCATCAGGCCCTCGTCGACCTCGGAGAGCGCCTCGAGCATCCGCTCGCGGTACTCCCGCACCTGCGCCGCGTGCTCGCTCGGGATCGGCACGCGCTCGAAGGCCTGCCCGAGCCCGTCCTCGGGCCAGACGAGGGCCACCTCCTCGACCAGGTCAATCACCCCGCGGAATCCCTCTTCACGCCCCAGCGGGAGCTGGATCGCCACCGGCGTCGCGCCGAGCCGACTCTTGATCATCTCGACCGACCGGTAGAAGTCCGCCCCGGTCCGGTCCATCTTGTTCACGTATACCATCCGCGGCACCCGGTACTTGTCGGCCTGCCGCCAGACGGTCTCCGTCTGCGGCTCGACCCCCGCCACCGCGTCGAGGATGGCCACCGCGCCGTCGAGCACGCGCAGGGAGCGCTCCACCTCCACCGTGAAGTCCACGTGCCCCGGTGTGTCGATGATGTTGATGCGACAGTCCCGCCAGAAGCACGTCGTCGCGGCGGACGTGATCGTGATGCCGCGCTCCTGCTCCTGCACCATCCAGTCCATCGTCGCGGTCCCCTCGTCCACCTCGCCGATCTTGTACGACCGGCCCGTGTAGTAGAGGATCCGCTCGGTGGTCGTCGTCTTCCCGGCATCGATGTGCGCCATGATGCCGATGTTGCGCGTGCGCTCGAGTGGGTACTGCCTCTCGGCCATGGAACTTCGACCCCGGTGCTTACCAGCGGTAGTGCGCGAAGGCCTTGTTGGCCTCCGCCATCCGATGGGTGTCTTCGCGCTTCTTCACGGCCGCCCCACGGTTGTTCGCCGCGTCCATGAGCTCGGCGGCCAGGCGATCCTGCATGGTCTTCTCGGGCCGCCTGCGCGCGAACCCGACGATCCAGCGCATCGACAGGGACGTCCGTCGCTCCGGTCGCACCTCGACCGGCACCTGGTACGTCGAGCCGCCGACGCGGCGCGACTTGACCTCTACCGCCGGCTTGACGTTGTCCACGGCCTGCTTGAAGAGCTTCACCGCGTCCTGCTTCGTCCGATCCGCGACGATGTCGAGCGCGTCGTACATGATGCGCTCCGACACGCTTCGCTTGCCCCGCGTCATCATGCTGTTGATGAACTTCGCGACGAGACGACTCCCGAACTTCGGATCCGACGCCACCTCGCGTCGCTTGATAATTGCCCGTCGCGGCATTACGCGCCCCCTTACGCGGCCCCGCCGGCCTTCGGCGTCTTCGCGCCGTACTTGGATCGGCTCTGGTGACGGTTGGCGACACCCGCCGCGTCGAGGATCCCCCGGATGATGTGGTATCGCACACCCGGCAGGTCCTTCACGCGCCCGCCCCGGATCAGCACGATCGAGTGCTCCTGCAGGTTGTGCCCGATCCCGGGGATGTAGGCGGTGACCTCCACGGCGTTCGTGAGCCGCACCCGCGCGACCTTTCGCAGGGCGGAGTTCGGCTTCTTGGGCGTGGTCGTGTACACCCGGACGCACACGCCGCGCTTCTGCGGCGAGCCCTCCATGGCGGGCGCCTTCGACTTCTTGCGCACCGCTTCGCGCCCCTGTCGGACGAGTTGGCTGACGGTCGGCATCGGTTCTCTCGCGGCCGGGTCTACCGGGCCCTAGCGCAAAACTCCCACTTTATATCAGGCAGCCCCGGCGAAGTCAACCTGAGGCCTCTCCCTCTCCCGCTGTCGGTCGATCCACCGGCATCGCCGGCTCAGGGAGCGGCTCGGCCGCTACGACGGCCGCCGCCTCCTCCGCCCGGCGCTCTTCCGCCTCGGTCGCGAGCTCGCCCTTGGCGTAGAGCGCCAGGCCCGTCCCCGCCGGGATCAGGCGCCCGACGATCACGTTCTCCTTCAGCCCACGCAGCTCGTCCACCTTCCCGCTGATCGCAGCCTCGGTGAGGACCCGCGTCGTCTCCTGGAACGACGCCGCCGAGATGAAGCTGTCGGTGGACAGCGACGCCTTCGTGATCCCGAGCAGCATCGGCTTCGCCGTCGCCGGGCGGCCGCCATTGGCCACGACCTTCTCGTTCTCCTCCTGGAACGCGAAGCGATCCACGAGTTCCCCGACGACGAAGTCCGTGTCGCCCACGTCGTCGATCCGGACGCGGCGCAGCATCTGCCGGACGATGATCTCGATGTGCTTGTCGTTGATCGTCACGCCCTGCAGTCGGTAGACCTCCTGCACCTCGTTCACCAGGTACTCCTGGAGCCGCTTGTCGCCCAGCACCGCGAGGATGTCGTGGGGATTCTCGGAGCCCTCCATCAACGGCTCGCCTGCCTTCACGCGGTCGCTCTCCCGCACCGTGATGTGCTTGCCGCGCGGCACGAGGTACTCCTTCCGCTCGCCGTCGGTCGCCTCCACCTCGATCTTCCGCATTCCCTTGACGAACCCCGCGAACCGCACGATCCCGTCGATCTCGGTGATGACGGCCTGCTCCTTCGGCTTCCGGGCCTCGAACAGCTCGGCGACCCGCGGCAGACCACCGGTGATGTCCTTGGTCTTGGTCGTCTCCCGCGGGATCTTGGCGATGACGTCGCCCGCGGACACCGCCGCCTCGGCCGTGATCAAGAGGTGTGCCTTCACCGGCAGCGTGTAGCTCCCCACGGTCCGGTCCTGCTCGTCCTTGATCGACACCCGCGGCTGGAGCCTGCCCTCCTGATCCTCGATGACCACCTTGCTCGCGAGTCCCGTGACCTCGTCGATCTCCTCGCGGATGGTCACGCCTTCGACAATGTCGCGATAGACGAGCTTCCCGCGCACCTCCGTCAGGATCGGCGTCGTGTACGGGTCCCACTCGACCAGCACGAAGCCCGGCGCGGCCCGCTTGCCCTCTTCCACCTTGATCTTCGCGCCGTAGACCACGGGGTACCGCTCCTTCTCGCGTCCCTTGTCGTCCACGACGGCGATCTCGCCGTTCCGGTTCATGACCACCCGGTCCCGGTCACGGTTCTCGACCCACCGCACGTTGTGGTACTTCACCACCCCGCCGTGCTTCGTCTCGTGCTTGGACTGCACGGTGATGCGCGCCGTCCCGCCGATGTGGAACGTCCGCATCGTCAGCTGCGTCCCCGGCTCGCCGATGGACTGCGCCGCGATGATGCCCACGGCCTCGCCGAGCTCCGCGAGCCGCCGCGTGCCGAGGTTCCGCCCGTAGCACATGATGCAGACGCCGCGCTTGGCCTCGCACGTGAGCACGGAGCGGATCTTCAGCCGCTCGAGGCCCGCATCCTCGATCCGGGTCGCCAGCTCCTCGCCGATCTCGGTGTTGGCCGGGCAGATGACCTCGTCCGAGAACGGGTCGCGAATGTCCTCGGCCGCCACGCGGCCCAGCACACGGTCGCGCAGCGACTGGATGATCTCCCCGCCCTCGACGAGCGGCGTGACCTCGATCGACTTCACGGTGCCGCAGTCCCGCTCGCTCACGATCACGTCCTGCGCCACGTCCACCAGCCGGCGCGTCAGGTACCCCGAGTCCGCCGTCTTGAGCGCGGTGTCGGCGAGGCCCTTTCGCGCCCCGTGCGTCGAGGTGAAGTACTCGAGGACCGTCAGGCCCTCGCGGAAGTTGGAGGTGATCGGCGTCTCGATGATCTCGCCCGACGGCTTCGCCATGAGCCCGCGCATCCCGGCGAGCTGCCGGATCTGCTGCTTCGAGCCGCGAGCGCCCGAGTCGGCCATCATGAAGATCGGATTGAACTCGCCGCCCTGCTCGCCCGACTCGAGCTCGCGGAACATCTCGTCCGCGATCTCCTCCGTGACGTGCGCCCAGATGTCCACCACCTTGTTGTAGCGCTCGCCGTTCGTGATCACCCCGTCCAGGTACTGCTGCTCGACCTCGATCACCTGCCGTCGGGCGTCCTCGATCAGCCGCTGCTTCGACGAGGGGGTGTGCATGTCGTCGATCCCGATGGAGAGCCCCGACAGGCCCGCGTAGCGGAAGCCGATGTCCTTGAGATCGTCGAGGAACTTCACGGTCTCGGCGTTGCCGAGCCGGTGGTGGCACTCGTCCACGAGCGCCGTGATCTCCTTCTTCTTCAGCTCCCGGTTGACGAACCGGAGCGGGAGCGGCACGATCTCGTTGAACAGGACCCGGCCGACCGTCGTGTAGTCTTTCCAGTGGTCGGGGTCCCGCGCCTCCACCCCGGCGAGCTCGGGTTCGGCGAGCGCGTTGATCCCCCGCACCTTGATCCGGGCCTGGAGATCGACGTCCTCGGCATCGTACGCCATCCGGACCTCCTCCATGTCGGCGAAGATCCGGCCCCCCCCCTTGGCACCCTTCCGCTCCTTCGTGAGGTAGTAGATCCCGAGGACCATGTCCTGAGTCGGAATCGCCAGCGGGGCGCCGTTGGCAGGCGACAAGACGTTGTTGGACGCCAGCATGAGGACCATCGCCTCGAGCTGGGCTTCCATGGAGAGCGGCACGTGGACCGCCATCTGGTCGCCGTCGAAGTCGGCGTTGAAGGCGGTGCAAACGAGCGGATGGATCTCGATCGCCTTGCCCTCCACCAGGATCGGCTCGAACGCCTGGATCCCCAGACGGTGGAGCGTCGGCGCGCGGTTGAGCAGCACCGGGTGCTCCTTGATCACCTCTTCGAGGATGTCCCAGACTTCCGGGCGCTCCTTCTCGACCATCTTCTTGGCGCTCTTGATGGACGAGGCAAGCCCCCGCTCCTCCAGCTTCCGCAGGATGAAGGGCTTGAACAGCTCGAGTGCCATCTTCTTGGGCAACCCGCACTGGTGAAGCTTGAGCTGGGGGCCCACGACGATGACCGAGCGCCCGGAGTAGTCCACGCGCTTGCCGAGGAGGTTCTGGCGGAACCGCCCCTGCTTCCCCTTGAGCGTGTCGGACAGCGACTTGAGCGGGCGGTTGTTCGGGCCGGTGATGACCCGGCCACGTCGCCCGTTGTCGAAGAGGGCGTCTACGGCCTCCTGCAGCATCCGCTTCTCGTTCCGGATGATGATCTCCGGCGCCCGAAGCTCCATGAGCCGCTTCAGCCGGTTGTTCCGGTTGATCACCCGCCGGTAGAGGTCGTTGAGGTCCGAGGTCGCGAACCGCCCGCCGTCCAGTGGGACGAGCGGCCGGAGCTCCGGCGGGATGACCGGGATGACCTCGAGGATCATCCACTCCGGCTTGTTCCCGGACTTGATGAAGGCCTCCACGACCTTCAGCCGCTTGACCGCCTTCTTCCGCTTCTGCGCGGACGACTCGGAGAGCATCTGCGCGCGCAGCTCCCGGGCCAGCACCTCGAGGTCCAGATCGCGCAGGAGCACCCGGATCGCCTCGGCCCCCATGCCCACCTTGATGCGGTCGGCGCCGTGCTCCTCAGAAAGCTTCCGGTAGCGGTCGACGGTCAGGAGCTCCTTGCGCTTGAGCGGCGTCGGCCCCGGGTCCAGGACCACGTACTCCTCGAAGTAGAGGATCTTCTCGAGATCCCGGAGCGACATGTCCAGGAGCTGCCCGATCCGGCTCGGCAGACCCTTGAAGAACCAGACGTGGGAGACCGGCGAGGCCAGCTCGATGTGCCCCATCCGCTCGCGACGCACGCGCGCGCGCGTCACCTCGACGCCGCACTTGTCGCAGATGACGCCGGCGAACTTCATCCGCTTGTACTTGCCGCACGCGCACTCGTAGTCCTTGGTGGGCCCGAAGATCCGGGCGCAGAAGAGGCCGTCGCGCTCCGGCTTGAACGTCCGGTAGTTGATGGTCTCGGGCTTCTTGACCTCCCCGCTGGACCAGATCGAGCGGATCTTCTCCGGCGGGGCCAATCGGATGCGGATGGCGTCGAACGTGATGGGCTTCGGGTAGCGGTTGTCAAGGATGCCCCACAGGTCCTTCGTGGGCTTGTCGTCCCTGATCAGACTCCCGAACTGCCGATCCGTCAGCATCCTCTGTCCTCCTTGGTCGGGGTGGTACCCCGCGCCGTCCAACGGGGACGGCTCCCCGGGCCGATGCGCGTCGCCTCGGGTCGTCCTCGAGCTCGCCGGGACGCGCTCGGCCTGCGGCCTCGCGGGCGCCCCGCCCCTCCGGTGGGGTCGTCGGCCTCCCTCAACGTATGCGGCATACGCCTCGGGGCGCCTCCTCCCTGCGTCCTACCGGCGCTCGGGCCTCGGCCCGAGCCCGAGCACATCGTGCCAACGCTCAGGCCTTCCCCTTCCCGTCGCGCTGGATCAATTCGACGTCCAACGCAAGGCTCTGCAGCTCCTTCACCAGCACGTTGAAAGACTCCGGCGTGCCGGGCTCGAGGAAGTTTTCCCCCTTGACGATCGCCTCGTAGATGCGATTGCGCCCTTCGACGTCGTCCGACTTGACCGTGAGCATCTCCTGCAGCGTGTGGGCCGCGCCGTACGCCTCCAGGGCCCAAACCTCCATCTCCCCGAACCGCTGGCCGCCGAACTGGGCCTTCCCCCCGAGCGGCTGCTGCGTGACGAGCGAGTAGGGGCCGATGGAGCGGGCGTGCATCTTGTCGTCCACAAGGTGGGCGAGCTTCATCATGTAGATCTGACCCACCGTCACCTCCTGGTGGAACGGCTTCCCGGTCCGCCCGTCATACAGGAGCGTCTTGCCCGAGTTCGGGAGCTCGGCCTGCCGGAGGTGCTCCTTGATCTCCTCCTCGGTCGCCCCGTCGAACACCGGGCTCGCAATCCACAGCCCGAGCGCCCGCGCCGCCCAGCCGAGGTGCGTCTCCAGGATCTGGCCCACGTTCATTCGCGACGGCACCCCGAGGGGGTTCAGCACGATCTCGACCGGCGTCCCGTCCGGCAGGTACGGCATGTCCTCCTCCGGGAGGATCCGGGACACGACGCCCTTGTTGCCGTGCCGCCCCGCCATCTTGTCGCCGACGGAGAGCTTCCGCTTGACCGCGATGTAGACCTTCACCATCTTGATGACGCCGGGGGGCAGGTCATCGCCCCGGCGGAGCCGGGCGATCTTCTCCTCGTGGATCGTCCGGAGGATGTCCACCTCCTCATCGGCCTTCTCGGCGATCTTGCGGACGTTTGAGGCGAGGCCTTCGTCCTCCCTGATCCTGACGCGGGTCAGCTCATCCCACCCGAGCTCGTCGAACCACGACCGCTCGATCCGTTGCCCCTTCTTGCCCAGGACCCGCTTCTTCGAGTCCACGAGATCCTGCGCCAGCGTCTTGCCGACCAGCAGGTTCTTCAGCTTCTGATCGCGCTCCATCTCGACTTCCGCGATCTCATCCCGGTAGTCCTTCTCCAGGTCCCGGACCTCGTCCTCCTCGATCGCCTTGGCACGCTCGTCCTTCTCGACGCCACGGCGCGAGAAGACCTTGACGTCCACGACGGTCCCCTCGATGCCCGGCGGTACCGTGAGGGACGTATCGCGCACGTCGCCGGCCTTCTCGCCGAAGATCGCCCGCAGGAGCTTCTCCTCGGGCGTGAGCTGCGTCTCCCCCTTCGGCGTGATCTTGCCGACCAGGATGTCCCCCGCCTTGACCTTCGCGCCGATCCGGACGATGCCGGACTCGTCGAGGTCCTTCAGGGCCTCCTCGGAGACGTTCGGAATGTCGCGGGTGACCTCCTCCTTGCCCAGCTTGGTGTCCCGCGCCTGGATCTCGAACTCCTCGATGTGGATGGAGGTGTAGCGATCGTCCTTGACCAGCCGTTCGGAAACCAGGATCGCATCCTCGAAGTTGTACCCGCCCCACGGCATGAAGGCCACCAGCACGTTACGGCCGAGGGCGAGCTCCCCCTGGTCCGTGGCGGGGCCGTCCGCGATCACCTCGCCGGCGGTGACCCGCTGCCCCTTGCGCACGATCGGCTTCTGGTTGATGCACGTGTTCTGATTCGACCGCTGGTACTTGGTCAACTTGTAGATGTCGAGCGGCAGGTCCTGGACCGGATCCGCCTTGCGGCCGCGCGACTCCGTCCGGATCACGACCCGGTCCGCCGCCACCGATTCCACAACGCCGCCCCGCCGCGCGACCTCGACCGCACCCGAGTCCCGGGCGACGATGTGCTCCATCCCCGTGCCCACGAGCGGCGCTTCCGGCTGCAGCAGCGGCACCGCCTGCCGCTGCATGTTCGAGCCCATCAGGGCCCGGTTGGCGTCGTCGTTTTCCAGGAACGGGATCAGGCTCGCCGCCACCGACACGAGCTGTTTCGGCGAGACGTCCATGTAATGGACTTCCTCGGGCGGCACCAGCTTGAACTCCCCGCTCTTCCGGGCCGACACGCGCTCCGCGATGAAGCGTCCGCGCTTGTCCACCTGCGCGTTCGCCTGCGCGATGACGACCTGCTCCTCCTCGAGCGCGGTCAGGAACACGATATCCTCGCTGACCGCGCCTTCCTCCACCTTCCGGTACGGTGTCTCGATGAACCCGAACTCGTTGATGCGCGCGTAGGTCGAGAGCGACGAGATCAGGCCGATGTTCGGGCCCTCCGGCGTCTCGATCGGGCAGATGCGGCCGTAGTGGGTCGGGTGCACGTCCCGGACCTCGAACCCCGCCCGCTCCCGCGAGAGTCCGCGGGGGCCGAGGGCCGACAACCGCCGCTTGTGCGTGAGCTCGGCCAGCGGATTCGTCTGGTCCATGAACTGGCTGAGCTGGGAGGAGCCGAAGAACTCCTTGACCACCGCCGAGACCGGCTTGGCATTCACCAGATCGTGCGGCATCAGGTTCTCGATGTCCGCGATCGACATCCGCTCCTTGACGGCCCGCTCCATCCGTGTCAGGCCCACGCGGAACTGGTTCTCGAGCAACTCCCCGACCGACCGCACGCGCCGGTTCCCGAGGTGGTCGATGTCGTCGGTCGGGTACCTTTCCTGCTTGACCGCGAGCAGGCGCCGGATCACGTGGATGATGTCGTCCGAGCGGAGCGTCTTCCACCCGAGCGGGGACTCCATGCCGAGCTTCTTGTTCAGCATGAACCGCCCGACGCGCGCCAGGTCGTAGCGCCGCGCGTCGAGGAACATCCCCCGGAAGAGCGCTCGCGCCGAGTCCACCGTCGGCGGATCACCGGGACGCAGCCGCCGGTACATCTCGACCAGGGCCTCGTCCGGGTTCTTGTGGGTGTCCCGGGCCAGCGTCTCGTGGACCGACGCGTCGTTCTTCGCCGGATCCACGAACACCACCTTGAACGGGGCCACGGGGCGCGCCACGATCTGCCGGAGCACCTCGCCGCCGAGAAGCTGGTTGACCTCAAGCAGCACCTCGCCGGTCTCCCGGTCTACCACGCGCCCCGCCGTCCGACGGCCTTCCAGGTGATCCGGTTTGACCGAAATCCGCTCGATGCCGAGCTCCAGGAGCCGCTCGATCACCTTCGGCGTCAGCTTCTTGCCGGCCTGGATCACCGGCTCGCGATGGCGCGGCGGCCGGACGTCCTCCGCAACCCGGGTCTCCTCGCGATGGATCTCGGGGTGCAGCCTGACGACCGCGTGCCCGTCCTCGAACCCCAGGACCTCCTCCACGTCGTAGAAGGCCCCGAGGATCTCCTCGTCGGAGATGACCGCGTTCTTCTCCAGGAACCAGAAGGCCCGCAGGAACGCCGTCGCGAGCATCTTTCGTCGCCGGTCGATCCGGACCTGGAGAATGTCGTTGGCGTCGAACTCGAACTCCACCCACGAGCCGCGGTAGGGGATGATGCGCGCGGAGTAGATCTTCTTGCCCGACGCGAGCGTCTTGCCCCGGTCGTCGTCGAAGAACACGCCGGCGGAGCGCTGGAGCTGGCTGACGACCACTCGCTCGGTCCCGTTGATGATGAAGGTGCCCTTCTCGGTCATGAGTGGCAGCTCGCCGAGGTACACCTCCTGCTCCTTGATGTCCTTGACCGTCCGCGAGCGGGTCTCCTTGTCCTGCTCGTACACGACGAGCCGCAGCGTCACCTTCAGCGGGATCGCGTACGTCATCCCGCGGTCGTGGCACTCCTCGACCGTGTACTTCGGCTCGCCGAAGTGGTAGCCGACGAATTCGAGGGACGCGTTCTCGTTGTAGTCCGCGATCGGGAAGACGCTCTTGAAGACGGCCTGAAGCCCAACGTCCTCGCGGTCCTCGGGCGCGTACTCGTTCTGGAGGAAGCTCTCGTAAGAGTTCCGCTGGATCTCGATCAGATTCGGGATCTCCACGATGGACGGAATCTTCCCGAAGTCCTTCCGGACCCGACGGCCGCACTGCAGCTGTCCTGCCATCTATCTCCTCACGAGCGCCGGGCCGACTTCTCTCGGCCGGGCGCGGGCCGGCGTTTCACGCGGACGTCCCTGCCGTGTCTCGCCCCCGCCTACCTGACCTCGATCGTCGCTCCGACCTCCTCGAGCTTCTTCTTCACGTCCTGGGCCTCGGCCTTCGACACCTTCTCCTTCACCGGCTTCGGCGCCTCGTCCACGACCGCCTTGGCCTCCTTGAGGCCGAGGCCCGTCAGTTCGCGCACGACCTTGATCACCTGGATCTTCTTGTCGCCGGCGCCGGTCAGGATGACGTCGAACTCGGTCTTCTCCTCCTCGGCCGCCGCCGCGCCCGCGCCCGCCGCGGGCGCGCCCGGACCCGCCGCGACCGCCACCGGGGCCGCGGCCGATACGCCCCACTTCTCCTGGAGGAGCTTCGAGAGCTGCGCCGCCTCGAGCAGCGTCAGCTGGTCCAGCTGCTCCGCGATCTGCTCAACCTTCGTGGCCATGGATGCCTCCGTCGTGTGTTGGTCTCGCTACTGAGCCACGGGGGCCGCCGCGTCCTTGCCCCGCTCGGCGAGGACGTAGACGAGCTCGCGATGGGGGGCCGTCAGCAGCCCGACCAGCGACGCCATCGGCCCGTGGAGGGCGCCCACGAGCCGCCCGCGGAGCGCCTCGCGCGAGGGCAGGTCCGCCACGGCTCGCAGATCCTGAGCCTGGAGCACCCGCCCCTCGACGAGGCCGACCTTGAGCGCCAGCGCCGGGTTCGCGCGCGCGAACGCCGCGAGCGCCCTTGCCACCGCCACCGGATCCTTCCGACCGATCACGACGCCGGTCGGCCCCACGAGGTGCGGGCGCAGCCCGGCCAGCGGGGAGCCCTCGAGAGCGATCCGCGCGAGCCGGTTCTTCACGACGCGATACTCCGCGGCGGCCGCCCGGAGCTGTCTGCGGAGCTCGGAGATCTGTTGGACGCTGAGTCCGCGGTACTCCGTCAGCACCGCCGTCGTGGCGTCGGCCAGGCGCGCCTTGAGCTCGTCGATCCGTTTCGCCTTCGCCTGCGTGGGCACGCACCCTCCTCAGGTCTTCTTCGCGTACAGATTGACGACGCGCTGGACGTCCACGGGGACGCCCGGGCCCATCGTCGTCGACACGGTGATGCTGCGCAGATACTGCCCCTTTGCCGCCGCGGGCTTGGCCCGGACGATGGCCTCCAGCACCGCGTGCACGTTCGCGGCGAGGTAAGCCGCCGCGAACGACTTCTTCCCGATCGGCACGTGGACGTTGCCCGCCTTGTCCACCTTGAACTCCACCTTCCCGGCCTTCAGCTCACGGATGGCCCGCCCGACGTCGAAGGTGACAGTCCCGACCTTCGGGTTCGGCATCAGCCCCCGTGGCCCGAGGATCTTCCCGAGCCGCCCGACCTGTCCCATGAGGTCCGGCGTCGCCACGGCCGTGTCGAACTCGAGCCATCCGCCCTGGATCTTCTCGACCAGATCCTCCGCCCCCACGAGATCGGCCCCGGCCTCGCGCGCTTCGCGCTCCTTCTCCCCCTTGGCGAAGACGAGCACCCGCACGCTCTTCCCGGTTCCGTGCGGGAGCACCACGGCCCCGCGGACCATCTGGTCGGCGTACTTCGGGTTCACGCCCAGGCGCAGCGCCAGCTCCACCGTCTCGTCGAACTTGGCGTACGCCACCTTCTGAGCGAGTGCGACCGCCTCCTCGACGGCGTACGCGTGCCCCGCTTCGATCTGCTCGACCGCCTTCGCATACAGCTTGGCTACGGCCATGCCTCCCCCTCGCTCAGCCAACGACCTCGATGCCCATGCTCCGGGCCGTCCCCTCCACGATCCGCATGGCCGCCTCGAGGTTGTCCGTGTTCAGGTCGGGCAGCTTGGTCTGGGCGATCTCCCGAACCTGGGCGCGGTTCACCTTGCCGATCTTGTCCTTCAGCGGGTTCGCCGAGGCTTTGGCGATGCCGGCCGCCCGCTTCAGGAGGATGGAGGCCGGCGGCGTCTTGACGATGAAGCTGAACGACCGATCAGCGTAGATCGTGACGACGACCGGCAGGACGAGCCCCTCCTGCGCCGCCGTCTGGGCGTTGAAGCCCTTGCAGAACTCCATGATGTTCACGCCATGCTGGCCGAGTGCCGGGCCAACGGGCGGCGAGGGGTTGGCCTTTCCGGCCGGGATCTGGAGCTTGACGACCGCCTGGATCTTCTTCGCCATTTACATCCGCTCCACCTGGTAGTACTCCAGCTCGACCGGCGTCAGCCGCCCGAAGATCGCCACCATCACCTTGAGCTTGCCCCGCTCCGGGTTCATGTCCTCGATCGTGCCCGTGAAGTTGACGAACGGCCCCTCGATCACGCGCACCTTGTCGCCCCGCTGGAAGATCGACTTCGGCTTCGGCTTCTCCGCGCCCACCTCCATCTGCCGGAGGATCTCCTCGACCTCCTCCTCGGGGAGGGGCGCCGGCCGTGGCCCCGAGCCCACGAACCCCGTGACCTTCGGGGTGGACTTCACGAGGTGCCACGATTCGTCCGTCATCTCCATCTCGACCAGCACGTAGCCGGGGAAGAACTTCTGCGGGGTGACCCGCCTCTGCCCCTTCCGCACCTCGACCACTTCCTCGGTGGGGATGACCACCTGGCTGATCTGCTCCTCCTGCCCGAAGATCTTCGCCCGCTGACGGATCGCCTCGGCCACCTTGTTCTCGAACCCCGAGTAGGTGTGGACCACGTACCATTGCTTCGCCATACGCCGCCCTATCGCAGAATGAGCCCGACGAGCCGGGACAACCCGACGTCCACCCCTGCCAGGAAGACCGCCAGGATCACCACGACGACGATCACGACCGTCGTCGAGCCCGTGACTTCCCGCCGGTTCGGCCAGCTGACCTTGCGGAACTCCACGAGCACATCGTGGCAAAACTCGCGAACCTTCGTCAGTAGCTCCATCCGCTCGCTTCCCCAGATTGCGCGGGCAAAGCCCCTGTAGCCGTCTGGCAGGCCAGGAGGGATTCGAACCCCCATCCCCCGGATTTGGAGTCCGGTGCTCTAGCCGTTCGAGCTACTGGCCTGGTGCCTTTCCTCGGAGGGGGCCCGGGAGGCGCCTCCGAATCACTTCGTCTCCTTGTGCGGTGTGTGCTTCCGGCACCACCGACAGTACTTTCGGATCTCGAGCCTGTCCGGGTGCGTCCGGCGGTTCTTCGTCTGCGTGTAGTTCCGGCGCTGGCACGTCCCGCACGCCAGCGTGACGATCTCGCGCGGCATGGCCCGCTACTCCACGACCTCGGTCACCACGCCGGCGCCCACGGTGCGCCCCCCCTCCCGAATCGCAAACCGCAGCTCCTTCTCCATCGCCACCGGCGTGATCAGCTCGATCGTCATCGTCACGTTGTCCCCCGGCATCACCATCTCCACCCCCGCCGGCAACGCGCACACCCCCGTCACGTCCGTCGTCCGAAAGTAAAATTGCGGCCGATACCCCTGGAAAAACGGCGTGTGCCGCCCCCCCTCCTCCTTCGCCAACACGTACACCTCCGCCTTGAACTTCCGGTGCGGCGTAATCGACCCCGGCTTCGCCAACACCTGCCCCCGCTCCACCTCGTCCTTGTCCACCCCCCGCAACAGACACCCCACGTTGTCCCCCGCCTGCCCCTCGTCCAACAGCTTCCGAAACATCTCCACCCCGGTCACCACCGTCTTGCGCGTCTCGCGGAACCCCACCACCTCCACCTCGTCCCCCACCTTCACCACGCCCCGCTCCACCCGCCCCGTCACCACCGTCCCCCGCCCCGTGATCGAAAAAATGTCCTCGATCGGCATCAAAAACGGCCGGTCCACCGCCCGCTGCGGCGTCGGAATGTAGCTGTCCACCGCCTCCATCAGCTTCCAAATGCACTCCGCCGCCTTCGGGTCCTCCGGCTTCTCCATCGCCGCCAGCGCCGACCCCCGAATCACCGGTACCTGGTCCCCCGGAAACTGGTACTTCTTCAACAACTCCCGCACCTCCAACTCCACCAAGTCCAACAACTCCGGATCGTCCACCATGTCCACCTTGTTCATGAACACCACCAAATGCGGCACGTTCACCTGCCGCGCCAACAACACGTGCTCCCGCGTCTGCGGCATCGGCCCATCGTTCGCCGCCACCACCACAATCGCCCCGTCCATCTGCGCCGCCCCCGTGATCATGTTCTTGATGTAGTCCGCATGCCCCGGACAGTCGATGTGCGCATAGTGCCGCTTCGCCGTCTCGTACTCCACGTGCGCCACCGCAATCGTGATCCCCCGCTCCCGCTCCTCCGGCGCGTTGTCAATCGAATAAAAATCCCGGACCCCCACCGCCGTAAACTTCGTGTGCAACACCTTCGTGATCGCCGACGTCAACGTCGTCTTCCCGTGATCGATGTGCCCAATCGTGCCCACGTTCACGTGCGGCTTCGTCCGCTCGTACTTCGCCTTCGCCATCGCGTCCTCCTCGGCCCGCGCCTACCGCGTGTGGGGGAACGGAAAGCTGGTGGAGCCCATGACCGGACTTGAACCGGTGACCCCGTCCTTACCAAGGACGTGCTCTGCCGACTGAGCTACATGGGCACTCGTGATCTCGCCCGACAGTCTGGTGGAGCGGGAAACGGGATTCGAACCCGCGACCCCCAGCTTGGAAGGCTGGCGCTCTACCCCTGAGCTATTCCCGCCCGCGAATCCGCGTTCCGGCTCCCTCGCCGGGGCGCCGCAACGAATCGTGGTGGCGAGGGGAGGATTTGAACCCCCGAAGGCGTTCGCCAGCAGATTTACAGTCTGCCCCCGTTGGCCACTTGGGTACCTCGCCATCCATGAACTCCCGAAGGGCGCGCGCGCCGCAGGCGCACCGGCCCGGCCTGGTGCGCTTCCCTGGATCTCCCCCGATCTTCTGCCTGGTGGAGCTGGCGAAGGGATTTGAACCCCCGACCTGCTGCTTACAAGGCAGCCGCTCTACCCCTGAGCTACGCCAGCAGGCGACAAAACTTCATCTTATGCGGCAAGTGTCCATGTGTCAACAAGTTTCCTTGCCCGCGGCGCCCCCCCGGGGCCCTCGCCACGTCCGCTGCCGCCGGACCTCGTAGAGGAGCACCGCGCCCGCTGCCGCCACGTTCAGCGATCCCACCCGCCCCGCCAGCGGGATCCGGGTGAGGGCGTCACATGAACGGGCAACCAGCGGCCGGAGCCCCCGCCCCTCGCTCCCCAGGACGAGGGCGAGGGGTCCTCGGAGGTCGAGCTCCCAGGGGGGCGGGGCGTCCGCCGTGGCCACCCCCCCCACCACCCAGCACCCGGCCCCCTTCAAGACGTCCAAAGCCTGGGCGAGGTTCCCGACGCGTGCGACCGGCAGGTACTCGAGCGCCCCAGCCGCAACCCGGGCAGCATGGGGGGTGAGCCCAGCGGCCTCGTGGCGTGGGAGGATCGCCCCGTGGACCCCCAGCGCCTCGGCCGTGCGGAGGAGGTTTCCCACGTTGCCCGGATCCTGGACCTGGTCGAGCGCGAGGAAGAGCCCGGGCTCCCCCCGCGCTGCCGGCATCGCCAGCACCTCCTCGAGCGGCGCGTAGGCGCGCGCCGCGACCCGCGCCACGACCCCCTGGTGATGGGGGGTGCCCGCCAAGGCGGTCAGCACCGCGCGTGTGGCCGGGGAGCATCGCACCCCCGCCTGCCGCGCCAGGGCCCGGACCTGGCCGACCCGCCCGTGCGCCTCGTGCTGGATCAGCACCTCGTCGATCTGACGCGCCCGGCTCCGGAGGGCTTCGAGCACCGGGTGCCGGCCGTAGAGGATCAGCGATCGGTCGGGGGCGGACGCCACTTCCACGCGGTCCCGGAGGGTGTGTCCTCCACCGTCACCCCGAGCGCGGTCAGTTCGGCCCGCAGCGCGTCCGCCTCGGCCCACGCCCGCCGTTGCCGGGCTTCCCCGCGAAGCCGGACGAGCCGCTCGATGGTCTCGAGGAGGGCCGGCGGCGGTGCCACGGCAGCCGTGGTGAAGAACCCGAGCACGCCCCCCAACCGGCGCAGCGCCGCGACCCCCGGGGCCACCGTCGCACTCCCTGCGTTGCGGGCGGCGTGGAGGGTCCGCGCGAGGTCGAACAGCGCCGCGAGGGCCTGGGGCGTGTTGAAGTCGTCGTCCATCGCCTCGATGAAGCGCCGCTCCGCCTCCTCGACGGCGGTCCGCACGGCCTCAGTCGAGCCACCGGGCGCCGGCTCGTTGGCGGCCAGGTCCAGGAGGCCCCGCAGGCGTTCGAGGGCGCTGGCCGCCTCCTTGAGGCGCGGCTCGGCGAAGTCGAGGGGGTGGCGGTAGTGCGTGCCGAGGAGCGCCATGCGGATGGCATCCGGTTCGTGACGGCGCAGAGCGTCCTCGACCGTGACGACGTTGCCAAGCGACTTCGACATCTTCTCGCCCGCGAAGTTGACGAAGGCGCAGTGGATCCAGTAGCGCACGAACGGCCGGCCGGTCGCCGCCTCCGACTGCGCGATCTCGTTCTCGTGGTGCGGGAAGACGAGGTCCTCCCCGCCACCGTGGAGGTCGAAGCCCGGCCCGAAATACTCCATGGACATGGCCGAGCACTCGATGTGCCACCCCGGCCGCCCCGGCCCCCACGGGCTGGGCCAGGCCGGTTCCCCCGGCTTGGCGGCCTTCCAGAGCGCGAAGTCGAGCGGGTCCCGCTTCCGCTCGTCCACCGCGACGCGCGCGCCGGCCCGGAGCTCCTCGAGGTCTCGCCCGCTGAGACGCCCGTAGCCCGGGAAACGGCGCACCTCGAAGTAGACGTCGCCGTCGAGGACGTAGGCGACTCCCGCCGCAAGGAGCCGCTCGATGAGGGCGATCATCTGCGGGATGTGCTCGGTCGCTCGCGGCTCGACGTCTGGCGGGATGATCCCGAGCCCCGCCATGTCCCGCCGCTCCGCGGCGATGTAGCGGTCCGCGACCTCCAGCGCCGTCTCGCCCGTCTGGGCAGCGCGCGCGATGATGCGGTCGTCCACGTCGGTGAAGTTCTTGACGAAGCGCACGCGGTAGCCCCGGAAGGTCAGGTACCGGCGGATCACGTCGAAGACCAGGGCGCTTCGTGCGTGGCCCATGTGAGCGAGGCCGTAGACGGTCACGCCGCACACGTACATCCGCACCTCACCCGGGGTGGCGGGGACGAACGGCTCCTTCCGGCGCGTGAGCGTGTTGCAGACGCGGAGGCTCATCCGGGACCCCCCGCACCCCCGCCCCCTCCCACCCTTCGGGGGGAGGGGGGAGGCGGCCTTCCAGCGCCACCCGGCGCAGCAGACAGCCGTCGAGGGGTCGACACGGGATGTCTCATTCGCCGGCCGTCTCCACCAGGGCCACCGCGAACGCCGCGATCCCCTCCTGCCGCCCGAGGGCCCCCAACCCCTCGGCGCGCTTGGCATTGACGCTCACCCGCTCCGGCGGGAGGTCGAGGGTCGCCGCCAGGCGCTTGCGCATGGGGTCGAGCCACTCGGCGAGTCGTGGGGCCTCGGCGACGAGGGTCGCATCCACGTTGACGACACGGCCACCGTGTGCCCGGACGAGCGCCACGACCTCGGCGAGGAGGCCGAGGCTCGACGCCCCGCGGTAGCGCGCATCGGTGTCGGGAAAGTGCCGGCCGAGGTCGCCCAGGGCGAGGGCACCCAGGAGGGCATCGGCCACCGCATGGGCAAGCGCGTCGGCGTCCGAATATCCGGCGAGGCCCCGGTCGGCGGGGATCTCCACGCCCCCCAGGATCAGCGGACGCCCGGATCCGAACGGGTGGACGTCGAACCCGAAGCCGACGCGCGGCGGCACGGTCAGCGGGTGCGTCGCGCCGCCCGGAGCAGCGCCGCGGCGAGCGGCAGATCCTCGGGCCGGGTGATCTTGACGTTCCCGGGCAGCCCCGGGACGAGGCGCACCGCGACGCCGAGGCGCTCGACGAGGACAGCATCGTCCGTGCCGCCGACGCCGTCCACGGCCACCCGGCGGTGCGCCTCCCGGAGAAGCTCCGCCCGGAACGCCTGCGGCGTCTGGACCGCCCAGAGCCCCTCCCGGTCCACGGTCTCCTTGACCCAGCCGTCGGCCCCGCGCTTCAACGTCTCCGCGACGGGGAGGGCGGCGACAGCGGCGTCGTGGGCGCGCGCCGCCGCGAGCACCCGTGCGACGAGGGCCGGCGTGATGCAGGGGCGCACGCCGTCGTGGACGACGATCCAGCCGACGTCGGCGGGCACGGCCTCGAGTGCGCGCGCGACCGAGGCCTGCCGCTCCGCACCGCCAGCGACGACGGCCCGCAGCTTCCGGCAGTCGCCGAGCCGCCGCCGCCACGCCCCGACATCCTCCGCCGGCACCGCGACGACGACCCCGGCGACGCCGCGCGTCGCCTCGAAGACGTCGAGTGTCCAACGAAGCACGGGCTGCCCGGCGATGAGGATCCCCGGCTTCTTCCGTCCCATGCGGACGCCGCGCCCGCCCGCCGGGACCACCGCCCAGACGGCGCCGCCCCTCACCGGCTCCTCCAGACGCCCAGCCCCCTTCACCGCCGGCCCCCGGGCTCCTCGTCGACGAGCCGGGTGAAGATCATCCGGCCGGCCGCCGTCTGGAGGACGGAGGTGACGGTCACCGCGACGCCATGGCCGACGTACTTCTTCCCCTGGTCGATGACCACCATGGTCCCGTCGTCCAGGTACGCGACCCCCTGGCCCGCTTCCTTGCCTTCGCGGAGCACCTGGACGTGGAGCACTTCGCCCGGCAGGGCGATGGGTCGGAGGGCGTTCGCCAGCTCGTTGACGTTCAGGACGCGGACCCCGTGGAGCTCGGCCACCTTGTTCAGGTTGTAGTCGTTGGTGACGATGGTGCCCCCGACCGCGCGCGCCGTCTCGATCAGCCGCCGGTCCACCTCCCGGATGTGCGGGAAGTCGAGTTCGTGGAGTTCCGTCCGCACCCGCGTCGAACGCTGGAGCCGCTGGAGGACGTCGAGCCCGCGCCGCCCGCGGTTCCGCTTGAGCGGATCGGCCGAATCGGCGATCTGCTGGAGCTCCCGGAGAACGTAGGGCGGGATCAGGATCGTCCCCTCGAGGAACCCGGCCTCGCACACCTCCGCGATCCGCCCGTCGATGATGACGCTCGTGTCCAGGACCTTGTAACTCTGCTCCCGCGGCGCGGCCGCGCTCGGGAAGACCTTGCGGGTCAGGCCGCCGAGCTCCTCCTCCCGCCGGAGCGCGAACACGACCCCGAGGTAGGCGAGAAGGAGCGCGAGGAAGCCCCGGCCCGCGGAGCTGCCGATCGCGGGGAGGAAGACGAGGAGGGCGGAGGCGACGAGCTGGGCGAGGAGCACGCCTGCGACCGCGCCGAGCGCGCCGACGAAGAAGCGCGGGAGCGGGACGCGACCGGCCGCCTGCTCGAGGGCGACGACGCCGACTCCCGCGAGCAGGCCCCCCAGCCCCCACACGAACCAGGGCACGGGCAACTCCAGCGAGTCGCCGAGCAGGTAGCCGCCGTAGCCCACGAGGGCGACGAAGACCGCGCGCGCGATGAGGATGGTGATCCCCGCCCCCTGCCGCGGCGCTCCGGGTCGCGTGTCCGTCATCCAAGCAGGAGGCCGAGCGCCTCCCCCAGGGTCCCGACCCCCTTGACCTCCAGGGGGTACCGCGCCCCCTCGACGAGGCTCGAGCGCGGCACGACGGCGCTCGCGAATCCGAGCGCCGCCGCCTCGCGCAGGCGCGCCTCGAGTCCGCCGATCGCCCGGATCTCGCCCGTGAGCCCGACTTCCCCCAGAAGGACCACATCCGGGGCGAGCGGTCGCTCCGTGTAGCTCGAGGCCGAGGCGAGAACGATCCCCAGGTCCGCCGCCGGCTCCTGGCAGCGGACCCCGCCCGCCACGTTGACGAACACGTCCTGGCTCTGCAGGGGGAAGCCCGCGCGCTTCTCGAGGACCGCGAGGAGCAGGCAGACGCGGTTGTAGTCCGCGCCGAGCACCGTCCGGCGCGGGGTCCCGAAGTGGGCCGCTGTCACGAGGGCTTGGAGCTCGAGGAGGAGCGGCCGCGTCCCCTCAAGTGCCGCCACGATTACGGAGCCGGGCACCCCGCGGGGGCGCTCGGCCAGGAACATCGCCGAGGGGTTTTGAACTTCGGTGAGCCCGCGCCCGGTCATCTCGAACACGCCGATCTCGTTCGTCGAGCCGAAGCGGTTCTTCACCGCCCGGAGGATGCGGTAGGTCGCGTGGCGCTCCCCCTCGAAATACAGCACGGTGTCCACGAGGTGCTCGAGCACGCGCGGTCCCGCGATCGCCCCCTCCTTCGTGACGTGGCCGACCAGAAACACGGTGATCCCCCGGGTCTTCGCGAGCGTCATGAGGCGCGCGCCGCACTCGCGCACCTGGCTCACGCTGCCGGGCGCCGACTCGAGGTCGCCGAGATACACGGTCTGGATCGAGTCCACGACGACGGCCCGGGGGGCGATCTGTGCCACCTGGGCCTCGATCGCCTCGAGCTGTGTCTCCGCGAGCAGATAGAGGGCCTTCGCGTCCAGGCCCAGCCGGTCCGCGCGCAGCTTGACCTGCGCCCCCGACTCCTCGCCGGAGACGTAGAGCACCGGTCCGGCCGCCTCGCCGAGCGCCTGGCAAGCCTGGAGCAGCAGCGTCGACTTCCCGATCCCGGGGTCGCCGCCGATGAGGACCAGCGAGCCCGCGACGACCCCTCCGCCGAGGACGCGGTCCAGCTCCGCGAGGCCCGTGCGCATTCGCTCGGCGGCGTCCGTCGACACCTCGGCGAGCGGCAGCGGCCGCGAGACCTCCGCCGGCGCAGCGCGGCCAGGCCGGTTGGCCGCCCGGGCCGGAGCGACCCGCTCCTCCGCCATCGTGTTGAACTCGCCGCAGTCGGGGCAGCGGCCGTACCACTTCCCGGTCTGGAAGCCGCAGGCCTGGCAGCGGTAGACCGAGGTCGGCTTCACGACGCGGGCCCGGGCGCCGGCGGCTCCGGACGGTGCCGCCGCGCGAGCTCGGCGAGGACCTCTCGGAGCGGGATCCCGCGGGCGCCGAGCAGGACGAGCGTGTGGAACCAGAGGTCGGCCACCTCGGGCACGAGCCGCCCGCGCCCCTCGCCGAGCGCCGCGATGATCACCTCGGCCGACTCCTCCCCGATCTTCTTGAGGACCGCCGGCTCGCCCTCGGCGAGGAGCCGCGAGACGTACGAGCCCTGGCGCGGCTCGGCCCTGCGGGACTGGATCAGCCGCTCCAGGATTTCGAGAACGCCGCCCGCGGCCTCCCAGCTCGCGGGGGGCGTGCCCGGCCGCGCCCCCGCCTGCCCCCCGTCGAGCCGCGTGAAGAAGCACGTCCGGGCCCCGGTATGGCAGGCCACCCCCTCCTGGTGGACGAGGAGGAGCAGGGTGTCGCGGTCGCAGTCGGCGTAGACGGCCTCGACGTGCTGCCGGTGCCCGGAGCTCTCGCCCTTCTCCCAGAGCGCCTGGCGGGACCGCGACCAGAAGTGAGCGCGGCCGGTCTCGAGCGTCCGCCGGAGCGCCTCGGCGTCCATCCAGGCGACCATGAGCACCTCGCCCGTGTCCGCCGCCTGGACCACGGCCGGGATGAGGCCCTGCGCGTCGAAGGCGAGCTCACCGGAGGCCGCCGTCACGCCGCCTCCTCCAGCCGCACCGCAACACCGCGCTCCCGGAGGTATGCCTTCGCCTCCCGGACGGTGGCCTCGCCGAAGTGGAAGATGGTCGCGGCGAGCGCGGCGTCGGCCCGACCGCCGGTCAGGCCCTCGTAGAGGTGCTCGAGGCGGCCGACGCCCCCCGAGGCGATGACCGGGACCGAAACCGCCTGCGCGACGGCCGCCGTCAGCTCGAGGTCGTAGCCGTCGCGCGTCCCGTCGCGGTCCATGCTCGTCAGCAGGATCTCACCCGCCCCCAGCGCCGTCACCTCGCGCGCCCAGGCCACGGCGTCCCGCCCCGTCGGCCGCCGCCCGCCGTGCGTGTACACCTCCCAGCCCCCGGGCCGGGCCTTCGCGTCGATCGCGACGACGATGCACTGGCTGCCGAAGTGCTCGGCGGCCTCGCGCACGAGCACGGGGCGGGCGACGGCCGCCGTGTTGAGCGAGACCTTGTCGGCCCCGGCTCTCAGCAGCGTCCGGATGTCCTCCAGGCTCGCGATCCCCCCGCCGACCGTGAGCGGCATGTAGATCGCCTCCGCCGTACGGCGGACGACGTCCAGCATGATCGCGCGCCCCTCGTGCGACGCCGTGATGTCGAGGAAGACGAGCTCGTCCGCACCCTGCGTGTCGTAGGCGATGGCCGCCGCCACGGGATTCCCGGCGTCGGTCAGGTCGACGAACCGGACGCCCTTGACGACGCGCCCGTCCTTGACGTCGAGGCAGGGGATCACGCGCTTGGCGAGCATTCCCGCCTCGGCCCGAGCGCCGCGGCCGCCGCCCGCAAGTCCACCGCGCCCATGTAGATTCTCGGAGGGGGGCTCTGCCCCCCTCCGATCAGACCGGCGCGGCTGCGCCGGGCGGCCCTCCTGGCAAAGCCAGGCCGGTCGCTCTCCAGCGACCGGCTCGGGCCTGCCTCCCCCCAACGATGCGCATCAAACATGCCGTCACCCCGCAACTGAGGCGAGCGCCGTCCCCAGGTCCACCACGCCCGTGTAGAGCGCCCGCCCGACGATCGCGCCGACCACCCCGGGGATCGCCGCCAGCCCCTGGAGGTCTTCGAGGCGCGCGATGCCGCCCGAGGCGATCAGCGGCAGGCTCGCCGCCGCCGCGACCGCGGCGGTCGCCTCGAGGTTCGGCCCGCGCCCGGTTCCGTCGCGGCGGACGTCCGTGTAGATCACCGCCGCCGCGCCCGCCGCCGCCGCCCGCCTGGCGAGCTCCCCGGCGGTGAGCGGCAGGAGCCGCGTCCAGCCGTCCACCGCGACCTGTCCGTCGGCGGCATCCACGCCCACGAGGATCCGTCCGGGCCACCGACGGCAGGCCGTCTCGAGGAGCGCCGGGTCGAGGGCAGCCGCGGTTCCAAGGATCGCCCACCGGGCCCCGGTCGCCAGCGCGGCCTCCACGGCCCCGAGGTCCCGGAGGCCCCCGCCCACCTCGATCGGCACGGGCACGGCCCGGGCGATCGCGCCGATCAGCGCCGCATGGCGCGGCGCGCCCCCGAAGGCGCCGTCGAGGTCCACGACGTGAAGACGAGGGGCGCCCTCGGCTGCCCAGCGCCGGGCCCAGGCCACCGGGTCGTCGCCGAAGACGGTCGCGCTCTCGGCCCGACCCTCGACGAGGCGGACACAGCGGCCGCCCTGGAGGTCGATGGCCGGGATCACCATCACGGCCACGCCCCCGTCGCGGCCCCGCGCACGAGCGCCGCGAAGTTCGCGAGGAGCCGAAGCCCCCAGCGCTGGCTCTTCTCGGGGTGGAACTGCGTGCCGAAGAGCGTCCCGCGCCCGAGCAGCGCCGGGAAGCTCAGGCCGTACTCGCACGTCGCGACGGCCGCCCCGAGCCCTCCCGGAGGGTCCGGGTAGTAGGAGTGGACGAAGTAGAAGTAGGCGCCGTCCGGAATGCCCGCGAGGATCGGGAGGCCGGCGACGGCCGACGCCCCGAACCGCAGTCGGTTCCACCCCATGTGCGGCACCTTGAGCCCCCCCGGGAAACGCCGGACCACGCCCGGCAGGACGTCGAGGCCCTTCGCGTGGCCGAACTCCTCGCTCTCGGTGAAGAGGATCTGGTAGCCGAGGCAGATCCCGAGGTAAGGCCGGCCCGCCTCGATGTGCGCACGCAGGAGTCCCGCGAGGCCGAGCCGCTCGAGGCTCTGCATGGCGTCGGCGAACGCGCCGTCGCCGGGCACGACGACTGCCGTGGCCCGCGCCACCGTCCGCGGGTCCTCGGTGATCACGACCTCGCCGCCGACCCCGGCCAGCGCCTTCCGGACGCTCCCGAGGTTCCCCCGGCCGTAGTCCACGATCGCGATCATCGTCCGGCCTGGGGGGGAGTCCCAACCACTCCGGGGGACCCACTCCCAGCCCCCCCCACCTGGGTCGGGCGGCACGCTCGGCCAAGGCCCTCCACGGCGGTCCTTTCAGCTGGCCGCATGTATCCCACGTCTCACAGCGACCCCTTGGTGGAGAGGATGCCCGGGATCCGCGGGTTCACGCGCGAGGCCTCCGCCAGCGCGCGGCCGAACGCCTTGAAGATCGCCTCGGCGATGTGGTGGAGGTTCTCCCCGTAGTGGAGGTTGACGTGGACATTCACCATCGCGTTCATCGCGAACGCGCGGAAGAAGTCCTTGAGGAGGTCCAGGTCGAAGCTCCCGACCTTCGTCTTCGTGAGCGGCACGTTGAAGGACAGGTACGGCCGCCCGGAGATGTCGACGTGCACCGAGGCAAGGGCTTCGTCCATCGGCACGTATGCCGTGCCGAAGCGGACGATGCCGCGCTTGTCGCCGAGCGCCTCGTGGAACGCCTTGCCGAGGCAGATGCCCACGTCCTCGACGGTGTGGTGGAGGTCCACCTCCGTGTCCCCGCGGGCGTCCACCTTGAGGTCGAAGAGGCCGTGCCTCCCCATCGCCTCCAGCATGTGGTTGAGGAAGGGGATCGTCGTCTCGGCCGAGGCCTCGCCGGTTCCGTCCGCGTTGAGCTGAAGCAGCACCTCGGTCTCGCGCGTCTTCCGCTCGACGCGCGCGACCCGGCCGGCCGCCGGCACGGCCCCGTTCCCCCCGCCGGGGCCCCGCCCCCTGCCACCCCGCCGCCGTCGCCGTCCCATGGCTACCTCCCTCCCTCTCCGTCCGCCTGCACGCGCACCCGGGCCGCCTCCGCGTGGCCCTGGAGCCCTTCGGCCGTCGCGAGCTGGGCCAGATGCGGCCAGGCCGCCCTGAGGCCGGCCGCCGAGTAGTGGATGAGGCTCGAGCGCTTGACGAAGTCCTCGACCGAGAGCCCGGAGGCGAAGCGCGCCGTGGCGCCCGTGGGGAGGACGTGGTTGGGGCCCGCGAGGTAGTCCCCCACGACCTCGGGGGTGTCGGGCCCGAGGAAGATCGCCCCGGCGTGGCGCACCCTCCCGAGCCACGTGAACGGATCGGCCACGTAGAGCTCGAGGTGCTCCGGGGCCAACCGGTTCGCGATCTCGACGGCCTCCGCCAGATCACGCGTCAGGACGACGGCGCCATGCGCGCGCACGGCCGCCTCGGCGATCGCCGCGCGGGGCAGCCGCGGGCACTGCCGTGCGACCTCCGCCCGGACCGCCTCGGCCAGTGGCGGCGTGTCGGTGAGGCAGACCGCCCGCGCCATCGGGTCATGCTCGGCCTGTGCCAGGAGGTCCGCCGCCACGTGGGCCGCCGTCGCGCCGGCGTCGGCCACGACGACGACCTCGCTCGGACCCGCCAGGAGGTCGATCCCCACCTCGCCGAAGACGAGCCGCTTGGCGAGCGCTACGTAGATGTTCCCGGGGCCCACGATCTTGTCCACACGGCGGATCGTCGCCGTACCGTAGGCGAGCGCCGCGATCGCCTGGGCGCCGCCGACCTTGTAGGCCTCCGTCGCCCCTGCGAGCCGGGCCACGCCGAGGACCATGGGGTTGAGCCGCCCGTCGGGCCCCGGCGGCGAGACGACGACGAGCTCCCGGACGCCGGCCACCCGGGCCGGGACCAGGTTCATGAGGACCGTGGAGGGGTACGCGGCACCGCCACCGGGAACGTAGCAGCCCACCCGCTCGAGGGGCGTGACCTGCTGCCCGACGAGCGAGCCGTGCTCGTCCCGCACCCACCACGAGCGCGGCAGCTGGTGCCGGTGGAAGGCCTCGATGCGGCGGGCGGCCTCCGCGAGGGCCGGCCGCACCTCCTCGGGCACGACCGCCGCCGCCCACTCGGCCTCGCCGACCCGGAGCTCCCCGGCCGAGAGCTCCACGCCGTCGAAGCGCTTGGTCAGCTCGCAGAGCGCCGCGTCGCCGTGCCGCCGGACCTCGTCCACGATCGCCTGGACGCGCGCCAGGATGTCGACGGCCGCCGCGGTGTGCGGACGCGCCAGGGCCTGCACGACGCCCTCCTGGCCGAGCTCGGCGGTCCGGAGGAGCCGGATCACCGGGCCACCCCCGCCCGGAGCTCCTCGAGGAAGCGACTGACCGCCTGGTAGGCGGTCTTCTGCGCCGCGCGATTGACGATGAGCCGCGCGGTCGAGCGGAGGATCTCGGCCACCTCGACGAGCCCGTTCGCGCGGAGGGTCTCGCCCGACTGGACGAGGTCCACGATCCGCTCGGCGAGCCCGACGAGGGGGGCCAGCTCGATGGAGCCGTCCAGCCGGACGACCTCGACCTGGATCCCCCGCTCCGAGAAGTAGCGTCGCGTGAGGTTCGGGTACTTCGTCGCCACGCGGACCCAACTCCACTTCGCCGGGTCGTCCCGTTCCCAGAGCGCCTTCGGCTCCGCGACCACGAGCCGGCAGTGCCCGAAGCCGAGGTCGAGCGGCTCGTAGACGTCCGGCTCCTGCTCGAGCAGGATGTCCTTGCCCACGATGCCGAGGTCCGCGGCGCCGTATTCGACGTACGTCGGCACGTCCGCCGGCTTGAGCACCAGCAGGCGCAAGCCCCGCGCCGCGTCGGTGAAGATGAGTCGCCGCGACTCGTCCGGCGGGATGCCGTCCACCCCGGCGCGGCGCAGCAGCTCGAGGGCCGGGCGGAGCAGCCGGCCCTTCGGGAGGGCCAGTGTCAGGGGGCGCGCGGCCGTCACCCGAGACCCCCCACACCCCCGCCCCCTCCCACCCTTCGGGGGGAGGGGAGGCTGGTGCTCCGACGGCTGGTCGGCGAGCCGGCGTGGGAGGCCGCTTCGGTCATCCGAGACCCCCCGCACCCGCCCTCCCACCCCTCGGGGGGGGGAGGGGAGCCGCCTGCCGCCTCGTCGCCGTCGCGCGGGCGGGGTGACACGGGGTGTCTCATCCTTCTCGTCGGATGCGAGCGCCCAGCGCCGCGAGCTTCGACTCCATCGCCTCGTACCCCCGGTCGAGGTGGTAGACGCGCGAGACCTCGGTGGCCCCGGACGCCGCGAGGCCAGCCAGCACGAGGGAGGCCGAGGCCCGGAGGTCGGTCGCCATGACCGGGGCGCCCTGGTAGGCCGGCACGCCCCGGACGACGGCGCGGTGGCCCTCGATCTCGATCGAGGCGCCGAGCCGCCGGAGCTCGGCCGCGTGCATGAACCGGTTCTCGAAGATCGTTTCGGTGATCACGCTCGAGCCGTCCGCGAGCCCCAGCAGCGCCATCATCTGCGCCTGCATGTCGGTGGCGAAGCCGGGGAACGGGTTCGTGACGATGTCCGTCGATCTCGGGCGCCCGTCGGCCCGGACCCGCACCCAGTCGGGCCCCGTGTCGAGCCGCGCCCCCGTGGCCTCGAGCTTGTCCAGGACCGCCCCGAGGTGGTCCGGGATCGCGTCGTGCACGGTCACGTCCCCGCGCGTGATCGCGCCGGCCACGAGGAACGTCCCGGCCTCGACGCGGTCCGGGAGGATCCGGTGCCGGGCACCGCCCAGCTCGGGCACACCCTGGATCTCGATCCGTTCCGTGCCAGCGCCGTGGATCCGGGCCCCCATCGCGGTGAGCAGTCGAGCCAGGTCCGGGACCTCGGGCTCCCGCGCCGCGTTCTCGAGGACGGTCGTCCCCTCGGCGAGCGCCGCCGCCATCATCAGGTTCTCCGTTCCCGTCACCGTGACCAGATCGAAGACGATCCGGGCCCCCTTGAGCCGCGCCGCCCGCGCCTCGACGTATCCCTGGCTGAGCCGGATCTCGGCTCCGAGCCGCTCGAGGCCCTTGAGGTGGAGGTCGATCGGCCGGACGCCGATCGCGCAGCCGCCGGGCAGGGCGACGCGGGCCCGACCGGCCCGCGCCACGAGGGGCCCGAGGACCAGGACCGAGGCGCGCATCTGCGAGACCAGCTCGTACGGCGCCTCGACCGACTCGAGGCGCGGCGTCCGGACGACGGTCGCGGCCTCCTCCTGCCGGATCTCGGCGCCGAGCCGATGGAGCAGGTCGCGGATCGTCGCCACGTCGGCGAGCCGGGGGACGTTCTCCAACACGACCGGTGCCTCGGAGAGCAGCGACGCCGCGAGGAGCGGCAGGGCCGCGTTCTTCGCCGCGCTCACGCGCACCTCACCCCGCAGCGGCACGCCCCCGTCGATGACCAGCCGGGCCGGCATCAGCGCACCTCCGTCTCGAGCACGCGCTCATACCCCAGGAGATCCCGGTGGAACACGGGCGGGCCGTACCGAACATCGCGGTCGAGGACGGCCCGCAGCGCGGGCGCGTGGTCGTGCCCGATCTCGAGGAGGACGCGTCCGCCCGGCCGCGCGTACGCGGGCGCCTCGGCCAGGATGCGCGCGATGACGGCGAGGCCTGTCGGCCCGCCGTCCAGGGCGAGTGGCGGCTCCCAGTCCCGCACCTCCAGCGGCAGCGTGGCGAGCGCCGGGCGGGCGATGTAGGGTGGGTTGGCGACCACGAGGTCGCACGCGCGCGCGAGCCCCCGGCCCGCGAGCGGCGCGACGAGGTCGCCCTCCAGGACCACCACGCGATCCGCGAGCCCGAGCCGCTCGACGTTCAGCCGCCCCCACCGGGCGGCCTCACCCGATAGCTCCACCGCCCAGACCGAGAGCCCCGGGCGCTCCCGGGCGAGGGCGCAGGCGATCGCCCCCGAGCCGGTGCCGAGGTCGAGCGCCACGCCCGCCCCCGCCGGTGCCAGGGCGAGCGCGCGCTCGACGAGGAGCTCGGTCTCGGGCCGCGGAATGAAGACGCCCGGGCCGACGGCGAGCCGTATGGCGCGGAACTCTTCCACCCCCAGGATGTACTGGAGCGGCTCGTGGCCCGCTCGCCGTCCGAGGAGCGCCTCGAAGCGCGCGACCGCCGTCGTATCGAGCTCGCGCGCCCCGTCAAGATGGAGCGCGAGCCGCGTCACGCCCAGGACCTGGGCCAGGAGCAGCTCCGCGTCCTGGCGGGCGGTCGCGATCCCCGCGGCCCGCAGGCGGGCCGCGCCGTCCCGGAGCAGGCGGCCGACCCCGAGCGTCCCGCCGGCCGCGGGAGGCATCGCCGCGGGCTGCCCCCGCGTCACGACCCCACCGACTCGAGCTGCGCCGCGCGCTCGGATTCGAGCAGGGCGTCGACCAGCTCGTCCAGGTCGCCCTCGAGGACGTCCGAGAGCCGGTGCAGCGTCAGCCCGATCCGATGGTCCGTCACGCGGGCCTGCGGGAAGTTGTAGGTCCGGATGCGCTCGCTCCGCTCCCCGGTGCCGACCTGGCTCCGCCGGTCAGCGGCGATCTGCGAGCGCTGCTCCTCCTGGGCGCGCCCGAGCAGCCGCGCGCGCAGGACGCGCATCGCCTTGGCCCGGTTCTTCAGCTGCGAGCGCTCGTCCTGGCACGTCACGACGAGGCCGGTCGGCAGATGGGTGATCCGCACCGCCGAGTCGGTCGTGTTGACGCCCTGCCCGCCCGGGCCCGAGGAGCGGTAGACGTCGACCTTCAGGTCTCTGTCGTCGACCCGGACCTCCACCTCCTCGGCCTCGGGCAGCACGGCGACCGTGACGGTCGAGGTGTGGATGCGCCCGGCCGACTCGGTGACCGGGATCCGCTGGACCCGGTGGACGCCGCGCTCGAACTTGAGCCGGCTCCAGGCGCCCTTGCCGTGGATGGCCAGGATGACCTCCTTGAAGCCGCCCTGCCCGGTCGGATGGCTGTCCATGACCTCGACCCGCCAGCCCTGGCGCTCCGCGTACTTCGTGTACATCCGGGCGAGGTTCGCCGCGAAGAGGGCGGCCTCGTCGCCCCCCGCCCCCGCCCGGATCTCGCACAAGACGTTCTTCTCGTCGGCGGGATCCCGGGGCAGCAGGAGCGTGCGGAGGCGGCGCTCGAGCCCGGCCTCGCGCTCCTGCAGCGCCGCCAGCTCTGACGCGGCCAGCTCCCGGAGCTCCGCGTCGGGATCCTCGGCGAGGATGTGCTGCGCCTCCTGGATGCGCGCGAGGACCTGCTTGTACTCGCCGAAGGCGACCACGACCGCTTCGAGCTCCGCCCGCGTCTTGGCGAGCCGTGCGTACTCGGCATGCGCACCGGCGTGCGCGGAGGCGGCGAGTTGCCGTCCCAGCTCCTCGTAGCGCGCCTCGATCTGCCGGAGCTTATCGAACATGGCTGGGCCTCACGCGGGCCTGCGTTCGCGGCGGGTGGGGGTCACGAGCCGAATGAACCGCGGCGCGCGGTGGGGCGGCTCGGTCCGGGTGCCGCATGGGGCGGGCGCCGCCGGGGAGGCGTTCCCTGCGCGTGCCGTGTCCGGGGGGTGCCTTACGCCTTCTTCCGGGCGTACTTCCGCTGGAAGCGCTCGACCCGCCCCGCCGTGTCCACCAGCTTCTGCTTGCCCGTGAAGAACGGGTGACACTTCGAGCAGATCTCGACCCGGATCTGGGGCCGCGTGGAACGTGTGTGAATGACCTCGCCACAGGCGCAGGTGATGGTGGTCTCCACGTACTCGGGATGGATCGCCGCCTTCACGTAAAGCCTCCCCGACAAAGGAGAATGAGAACGTGGATATCTTACCACAGGATGCCGGCGAACGCGAACGCAGGGCGCGGCGCGCGCGGCGCCGGCGGACGCGGGGGAGCGCCCCTTTCGGGCCTCCTACCCCAGGCTCGACATGGCGTTCAGGAAGTCCTTGTTCGTCTTGGTCAGCTTGAGCTTGTCGAGCAGGAGCTCCATGGCCTCGACGGGGTTCAGCTGGGACAGGGCCTTCCGGAGGAGCCAGATCCGCTGGAGCTCGTCCCGCTCGATCAGGAGCTCCTCCTTGCGCGTCCCCGACTGCTCGAGGTTGATCGTGGGGAACACGCGCTTGTCCATGAGCCGCCGGTCGAGGTGAACCTCCATGTTGCCAGTGCCCTTGAACTCTTCGAAGATGACGTCGTCCATCCGGCTCCCGGTGTCGATGATCGTGGTCGCCAGGATCGTGAGACTCCCCCCCTCCTCGATGTTCCGGGCCGTCGCGAAGAAGCGCCGCGGACGCTGGAGCGCGTTCGCGTCGAGGCCGCCCGACAGCACCTTGCCCGAGGGCGGGATCACCGCGTTGTGTGCGCGCGAGAAACGCGTGATCGAGTCGAGCAGGATCACCACGTCCTTCTTGTGCTCGACCAGGCGCTTCGCCTTCTCGATCACCATGTCCGCGACCTGGATGTGGCGGGCCGGCGGCTCGTCGAACGTCGAGGAGATCACCTCGCCGCGGACATTCCGCTGCATGTCCGTGACCTCTTCGGGCCGCTCGTCGATCAGGAGCACGATCAGGTAGACCTCGGGGTGGTTCTTCGCGATCGCGTGGGCGACGTTCTGGAGCATCATCGTCTTGCCGGTCCGCGGCGCGGCGACGATGAGGCCCCGCTGCCCCTTGCCGATCGGCGTCAGGAGGTCCATCACCCGCGTGGTGAGCTCCTCCGGGTCGTGCTCCAGCCGGATCCGCTCCATCGGGTAGAGCGGCGTGAGGTTGTCGAAGAGGATCTTCTCCCTCGCCGCCTCCGGGAGCTCGTAGTTGATGGCCTCGACCTTCAGGAGGGCGAAGTAGCGCTCGGAGTCCTTCGGCGGCCGGACCTGCCCGGAGATCGTGTCGCCCGTGCGGAGGTCGAACCGGCGGATCTGCGAGGGCGAGACGTAGATGTCGTCCGGCCCCGGGAGGTAGTTGTAGTCGGGCGCGCGCAGGAACCCGAAGCCGTCCGGCAGGACCTCGAGCACCCCCTCCGCGTAGATGAGCCCGTCCCGATCCGCCTGCGCCTGGAGGATCTTGAAGATCAGCTCCTGCTTTCTGAGGCCCGAGATCGTCTGGACCCCCAGGTCGCGCGCCATCGTGTTGAGCTCGGTGATCCCCTTCTCCTTGAGCTCGGTGAGGTTCATCCCGCCCGTGGTCGGGGCCGCGGGGTTCCCTCCTTCACCGGGCGCGGGGGGCTCGTGCATGGGACGGCCCCCTCCGGGACTCGGGGGCATCGGACGACGGGGGCGGCGGGGGGGAGGTGGAGGTGTGTTCACGGCGTCGATTCGCTCCTTTGAGAGATCACGCGGCGAGGACCGTCAGGGGATTGCGTGTCCGGCGGCGTCACGCTCAGCCTGAGCCTATCGTATAGCACCCGACCGCCGTCCTTGTCAACTTTCCCGGCCGGGGGGTACCGGCGGGCGGCTCCGGGCGGGCCCCATCACAGCCGGACCGCGATGAGGGCGCGCCGGCGCAGCTCCTCGACCCACTCGTCGAAGCGCTCCTGGGCCTTCTTCTGGACCAGGAGGTCGCGGGCCTGCTGCCGGAACTGGGCGATGGCCTCGGGGGTCAGCCCCTCGCGCTCCTCGAGGTGGAAGAGGTGATAGCCGGCGGGCGACCGGATCGGCTCCGTGATCTCGCCCTTCCGGAGCCGGAGGATCGGCTCCTCGAACAGCGGCTGGAGCTCGCCCCGCTTGAGCCACCCGAGGTCCCCGCCGGCGGCCGCGGACGCATCGGCCGAGTGTGCCCGCGCCAGCTCCGCGAAATCCGCGCCGTCCCGCAGGCGCCCCACGAGTTCGTCGATGTCCGTCTTCGCGCGGTCCCAGGCGGCAGGCTGGTCGGCCGGGCGGGCCAGGATCGCGATGTGCCGGGGCCGGTACCGAAGCTCCGCCTCCACCTTCGCTCGGTTCGCCGCCACGTAGGCGTCCACCTCCGCCTCGGTCACGGTGACGCGACGGCCGACGCGACGGCCGCGGATCTTCTGCACGAGGATCTGGTCGCGGAACTCGCGGCGCACGCCTTCCCACGCGAGGCCCTGGGCGCGGAGTTGCTCCTCGACCCGCGCGCGGTTGCCGCCGTTCCGCCGGACGAAGTCGTCCACCGCGCTCTGGACCTCGTCGTCCGTGACGTCGATCTTCTCCCGGCGCGCCTCCTGCACCTGAAGCCGGTGGTTCACCATCCGCTCGAGCACCTTCTGCTGGAGCTCCCGCAAGCCGGCGGGCGGCGGCGCCGGCTCCCGGGTCTCGCGCAGGTAGAGGATCACGGCCTCCTGGAGCTCGGAGAGCATGATGACCTCGCCGTTGACGACCGCCACGACGCGGTCGATGAGGCCCCGGTCGCCGCCGTCCGACCACGGGGGGGCGGTCCCGCCCGGCGGCGCCAGCAGCGACCCGCTCCCCTCCGGGATCGGCGGGAGCGGTGGGGGCGCGCCCCGGCAGGCCGCGAGCACGCTCCCGAGCAGGAGCGCCAGCGCCACCCGCCGCGCCAGCCGGGTCACGTGCCTACCCTCGGGTCGCCTCATCCGAGCTCCCGCAGGAGGCGGGCCAGGGCCTCGTACGTCGCGTGCCACGGGCCGGGCGGGACCACCGCCTCGAGGACGAACTCGCGCACGAGCCGGAGCCGCTTCGGGTGCGCCCGGATGAGTCCGACCAGCCGATCCGGCGCCACGCGCGTGCCGGGCGCGAAGGTGACGAGCGCCCGGCCGCCGCGTGCCTCCAGCTTCTCGATGCGGAGCGCCCGGGCCTCGACGCGGAGGGCGAGCACGTCGAGGAGCTGCTGCGCGGATTGGGGGAGCGGGCCGAACCGGTCCAGGAGCTCCGCCCGCGCCTCCGCGAGCTCCGCCGCGGTCCGGATCCCCGCCAGGCGCTTGTAGAGCGCCAGCCGCTGCCCCGCCTCGCCGACGTAGTGCTCCGGCAGGTACGCGGCGACCTCCACCGCGACGACGGGATCCAGCTCCTCCTCGACCGGCTCACCCCGGAGCTCCCGCACGGCCTGCTCGAGGAGCTTCAGGTAGAGGTCGAAGCCCACCGCCTCGATGTGCCCGTGCTGCTCGGCGCCGAGGAGGTTGCCGGCCCCCCGGATCTCGAGGTCCCGCAGCGCGATCTTCAACCCCGAGCCCAGCTCCGTCAGCTCCTGGATCACCCGGAGGCGCTTCGCCGCCGTCCCGTCCACGCGCCCGTCGGCCGGAACGAGGAGGTATGCGTACGCCTGCAGGCGGTCGCGCCCGACCCGGCCCCGGAGCTGGTAGAGCTGCGCCAGCCCGAACCGGTCCGCCCGGTTGATGACGATCGTGTTCGATGCCGGGATGTCGAGCCCCGACTCGACGATCGCGGTCGAGGCCAGGACGTCGAACTCCCCCGCGACGTACCGGAGCATCGTCCGCTCGAGCTGCGCCTCCGGCATCTGGCCGTGCGCCACGGCGATCCGCGCCCGGGGACAGAGGCGCTGCAGGAAGCGCGTGAGCGCCGGGAGAGACTGGATGCGGTTGTGGACCACGAAGACCTGCCCGCCCCGGGCCAGCTCCCGCTCGATCGCCTCCTGGATCACGTGGGGATCGAAGCGGCAGACGACGGTCTCGACCGCCAGCCGGTCCGCGGGCGGGGTCTCGATGACCGAGAGGTCACGGATCCCGGAGAGCGCCATCGAGAGCGTCCGCGGGATCGGCGTCGCCGTGAGGGTGAGCACGTGGACGGTCTTCCGGAGCTGTTTCAGGCGTTCCTTGTGGCTGACGCCGAACCGGTGCTCCTCGTCCACGACCAGGAGGCCGAGGTCCTTGAACGCCACGTCCCGCGAGAGGAGCCGGTGTGTCCCGATCACCACGTCCACGGTCCCCGCCTTGAGGCCGGCCACGATCGCCTTCTGCGCCCGGGGCGACCGGAAGCGCGAGAGCATCTCCACCCGCACGGGGTACGGGCCGAGGCGCTCGCGGAAGGTCGTCCAGTGCTGCTGGGCGAGGATCGTCGTCGGCACGAGGACCGCCACCTGGCGGCCGTCCAGGGTCACCTTGAGCGCGGCGCGCATGGCGACCTCGGTCTTGCCGTACCCGACGTCACCGCAGACGAGCCGATCCATGGGCCGTGGCCGCTCGAGGTCCGCCTTCACCTGCTGGATCGCCTCGAGCTGATCGGGAGTCTCCTCGAACGGGAACGCCGCCTCGAGCTCGTGCTGCCAGGGGTTGTCCGGGCCGACGGCGAAGCCCTCGAGGACCTGGCGCGCCGCGTAGAGCTGGAGGAGCTCGCCCGCAATCTGCCGCACCGCCGCGCGCACGGACTCCTTCGTCCGCTCCCAGCTCGCCCCGCCGAGCTTGTCGAGGCGGGCGGACCCCTCCGGGGAGCCCACGTACTTGGAGACGGCGCCCATCCGCTGGACGGGCAGGTACAGGCGATCGCCGTCGGCGTAGTCGAGCAGCAGATAGTCCCCCTCCTGCCCGTCCACCGTGAGGGTCACGAGCCCCGCGTACCGGCCGATCCCGTGGTCCACGTGAACGACCAGGTCGCCGGGCTGGAGGTCGGTGAAGGCGGCCGCGCTCGCGCCGCGCCGGTAGAGGGGGCGCCGCCGCGGGCTCCGCCGCGCCCCGAAGAGCTCGGTCTCGGTCAGGCACGCGAGCGCGAGCGCGGGACACTCGAAGCCGGCGTGGGCCCCGCCCACGACCACCGCGAGGGCCTCCGGGCCGAGGAGCCCCTGGACGACCGGCACGTCGAGCTCGTGGTCGCGAAGGATCTCCTGGAGCCGCGCGGCCGTCGGTGGGTCGCCCGCCAGGAGGCGCACCCGGAAGCCCTCCGCGCGCCATGCGCCCAGCTGGGCAACGACGCGCCGGAACTGCCCGCGAAACCCCTCGACGGATCGCGTCTCGAGCCGGTGCGCGCTCGCCGTGCCCGTCACGAGAAGCCCGCAGTCGATGCGTCGCCGACCGGCGAGCGCGGCGGCCAGATCGGGCTCCCCCGGCAGGGGCTCGAACAGCGCCGGATCCTCGATGATGCACGGGGCGTCGGTGGGGAGGTAGGTGAGGAGGGTCGCCGGCCCGGCGTCGGCGGCGACCAGCGGAAGCACGGTGATGGCCGACAGCGACTCCGTCGAGCGCTGGGTCGCCGGGTCGAACCCTCGGACCGACTCGATCGTGTCGCCGTCCAGCTCGAGGCGCACGGGCGCGGGCCGGGCCGGCGAATAGAGGTCCACGATCCCGCCACGGACGCTCCACTGGCCGACTGCGCCGACCGTCTCGACCCGCTCGTACCCGAGCGCGGCCAGGTGCTCGACGAGGGCGTCGCGGTCGAGGGCGTCACCGACGGCGAGGGTGAGGCTCTGCCGGCGGAGGGCCTCGGGCGCGGGCAGGGCGCCCGTCAGCCCGCGCGGCGTCGCGGCGAGCCAGAGCGGCTCCCCCCGCGCGAGCCGCGCCAGCAGGGCTGCACGCTCGGCGTCGGCCTCGCGGTCGGCGCCACCCTGCCAGAGCGCCGCGTGGGGGGTCGGGAAGGGGACGATCTCCCCGACCGCCTTGACGGCGAGCGCGGTGGCGAACGCCCGGAGGTCGTCCACGACGCGGCCGACGGCAGCACCCGCGCCCGTGATGACGCACGCAGGCCGGTCCGGGGGGAGGAGCGCCGCGAGGGCCAGGGCCTTCGCCGAGCCCCAGAGCCCCTCCAGAACGATCCGGTCGGCGCCGCCCCGGAGCGCCTCGCGGGCGCGGGCGAGGTCCCCCCACTCGGCGAGCACGGGTCCGGGAGAGGTCAGGAGCATCGCGGTCGAACGCCGCGGGCCTAGCGTGGTCCCTGCGCCAGGTGGAACGACAGGTTCTCCAGCTCGATCGACAGGTCCACGTTCTGGAGGCGCACCTCCCGCGGCACCCGCAGGCGCACCGGCGCGAAGTTCAGGATCGCCCGGAGGCCGGCCGCGACGAGCCGGTCGGCGACCACCTGGGCGGCTTCGGCCGGCACGGCGATGATGCCGATCTGGATCCCGTGGGTCTTGACGGCCCGCGGGAGCTCCCCGAGCGGGAGGATCGTCAGGCCGTCCACGACGCGCCCGGCCTTGGCGGGGTCGTCGTCCACGATCGCCGCGATCCGGAAGCCCTGGTGTCCGAACCCGCGGTAGTGGAAGAGCGCTGAGCCCAGGTTCCCGAAGCCGACGAGTGCCACCCGCCACTCGCGGTCCAGGCCCAGGATGCGCTGCAGCTCGACCCGGAGGTTCCCGACGTAGTACCCGATGCCGCGGATGCCGAACTCTCCGAAGTACGCGAGATCCTTCCGCACCTGGGCGGAGTTCAGGTGGAAGCGCTCGGCGAACTCCTGCGAGGAGACGGTCTTCACGCCGTCCTCCTCGAGCTGCGCCAGGCAGCGGGAGTAGATGGAGAGCCGCCGGACGGTCATCTCGGGAATCTTCGGCAGTCGGGACACGGAGCGCGGCATCGTCACACGCGGGTTCCGGGCGGGCGGAGCAGCGCCCGCCCGCCCGAGGCCTCGCCTACAGACCCGGCTTCACGAAGAGCAGAATGATCGCGATGACCAGCATGTAGATGGCGAGGGACTCGATCAGGGCCAGGCCGATGATCATCGCGGTCTGGATCCTCGCCGCGGCCCCGGGCTGCCGGGCGATGGCCTCGAGGGCCGACGCGATCGCCCGGCCCTGGCCGAGCCCGCACAGCCCGGCCGCGAGAGCCATCCCCAGGCCGGCGGCCAACACCGTGAACGGCGACAGGAGCGACGCCCCGCCTTCGCCAGCCGTCGCGGCTTGCGCGGACGCGACGCCGTCCGTGAGGCCGAGGACCAGCACCACCATCACCAGCAGGATTCGCACGTTGCCCCCTCCTTTCCCGCGACCCCGTGAGGCAGCGACTCAGTGGTGGGCGCCCGCCTCGGCGCCGTGGCCGGTGTGACCGTGCGCCGGCTCGTGCTCGGCTTCGAGGGCGCCCGCGATGTAGAGCATGGACAGCATGATGAAGATGAACGCCTGTAGCGCCGCGACCAGGAGCTTCAACCCGAACACGAACATCGTGAACGCGACCGCCATGATCGTCCCGAACCCGCCGACGAAGATCCCGAGCCACCCCGCCGCACCGGAGAGCCCCCACGTCGAGAGCCCGACCGTCATGAAGAAGATCATCGAGAGCAGGATGTGCCCCCCCATCATGTTGCCGAACAGACGCACGGAGAGCGACAGGGGGCGGGCGAGGTGGCTGATGAGCTCGATCGGGACCATGAGGGGAGCCAGCCAGGGCACCGGCCCGGCGAAGTGCCTGAGGTACGGCCAGAGCCCGTGCTTGCGGATCCCGATCCAGTGGTAGGTGAAGAAGACGACGAGCGCGCAGGAGGCGGTCGTGTTGACGTTGTCCGTCGGGGCCGCGAACCCCGGCACGAGGCCGAGGAGGTTCGAGAAGAAGATGTACAGCCCGAGCGTCGCGATGAGCGGGAAGACCCGCCGGCCCTCGGGGCCGATCACGTCGTCGATCAGGCCGAGGACGAACTCGAGTGCGGCCTCCATCGCGTTCTGGAGCCCGGTCGGCACGAGCGCGGGCCGGCGCGGCAGCGCCAGCGCGAGGCCGATCAGCACCGCCATGACCACCCAGCTGAAGACGACGTGGTGCGGCAGGCCGAACGTGTTAAAGACCGGGGGCTCGATCGCGCCCACGCGTCACCCTCCGGCCAGTCGCGACGCCCGCAGTCCCTCGGCCACCAGGCTCACCGGCAGGGCGAGGAGGGCAGCGAGGAGGCCGCCGAGCCCGACCCCGCCGTGCACGGCGGCCCACCCCAGCGCGACCGCGACCGCGCCGAACCGGCCGGCCGTCGCCCCCAGCCAGAGGGCGGTCCGCAGGCGCCTGCCCGGCCCACCCGGGCGCACGGCCACCGCGACCGCCCAGCGGAGCCCCAGGAAGTTCGCGATGGTGAGGGCGCCGCCCACGAGGGCGCCCGCGGCCTCGGCCGGTCCCGCGACGGCCCAGGCGGCGAGGGCCACGAGCGCGACCAGTCCGCCCGCCAGGCCGCTCACGCGCCGCGCCAGCTCCCCGTCGCCGCTCGTCGTCATTCCTGATCCCGTTCTCCGTCGAAGACCCCGACCGCTCGGAAGAGGTTGACGAACCCCGCCGCGATCCCCAGGAGCAGCCCCACCAGCGTCAGCCAGGGCGAGGTCCCGAGCCAGCGGTCGAGGTAGTAGCCGCCCCCGAGGCCCAGCACCGTGGACGCGACCAGGGCGAGCCCCACCCCGCTGAGGACACCAACCTGCCGGATCCAGCGCCGGCTTCCGGGAGACTCTTCGTCCGTCACGCCCGACCCGCCGACGGCGCGGTGGGGAGGCTTGTGAACACGAACACTAGCATAGCCCGACCGGCGAGGCAACCGCGCGCCATGCCTAGGGCGCACGTCAGGGTTGTGAGGGAGGCGGACGATGCGGGTTGCGTCTTGGTGGTCCTACGGCTATATTAGCCGTAGGAGGTGCCCA
>Ga0137796_10000035_pt1 | contig 86925 bp, 69 predicted proteins | sample OV2TP3_FD_97704 | JGI IMG/M metagenome (GOLD analysis project Ga0137796, IMG submission 97704) | reverse complement strand
CCGACGCCGACACCTTCCCCCACGCCCACGCCGACCGCAAGCCCTACTGCCACATCAACTCCGACTCCTACCGCCACGGAAACGACCACCCCGACGCCGACACCGACCCCTCAACCGACTCCCACGCCCGACGCTTCCCCTTCTCCAACTGTAACGCCGTCACCGACCTTCTCGCCCACGCCAACGGCCTCCTCGACCCCAACGGTAAGTCCGACGCCCACGCCCCCGGGCTCCGCTGTGCATGCGCGTCACTGGAAACTTTATGAGTGATCATCCGAAGGAAGGCCCCATTGGGCGCCTGTTCGGGCCTTCATCGGTCGGCTCGCGGGGGGATTCCCTCGGCGTTGACGGTTGACGGTGGGCGGCGGTAAGTTAGGCGATTCCGGCGGGCCGGAGGGTTGGGCCGCCGGGGTCACGCCTGAAGGCCCCCTCCCGTCTTGGACACGCTGGACCCGGCTCGCCGACGGCTTCATGGCCCCGCCGCCATGGCGTTGGCCAATTTGTTCTTCGGCGGCGTGCCGGTGCTGGTGAAGGTCGCCACGGGGGCGCACCATTCGGCGGCCCAGATCACCTTTATCCGCTTCGTCGTCTCGCTGGGGTTGGCGCTGGGGCTGATCGCCTTGAGCAGGCGGCGGTTCGACGTCGTCAATCTCCGGCTACTCGTCTGGCGCGGGGTCTTCGGCGGGTTGGCCGTGCTCGGGTATTTCTATGCGATCGAGCTCACGACGGCGGCCAAGGGGACGCTCCTCAATTACACGCACTCGCTCTGGGCCAATCTCATCGCCGTCGTTCTCCTGAAGCATCGCCCGCCCCGCGGCTTCTGGTGGCTGCTGGGGCTGGCCGGCGTCGGCCTCTGGCTGGTCATCGACCCGCACTTCCAGACGTTCACGCTCGGCGACGGCGTCGGCCTGCTTTCGGGGGTCATGGGCGGGGCGGCGGTGATGACGATCAAAGAACTGCGGCGGACCGACGCCGCGCTCACGATCTTCACCTTCTTCTCTCTGATCGGTATCCCCTTCGCGCTTTTGCCGAGCCTCGTCCGCGTCGTCGCCGGCGCGGCGCCGTTCGAGGGCTGGAGCCTCCCCGATCTCGGCGGCTGGGGGCTGATCCTTGGACTTTCGGCCCTGGCGATGGTGGGGCAGGTGCTTTTCACCTTCGCCTACAAGTTCACAAGCCTCGCCCTCGGGACGGTGCTGTCGCTCTCGGTTCCGGTGCTCTCGGCGCTGGGGGGATGGTACTTCCTGCGGGAACCGCTCACCCCTCACTTTCTCCTCGGCGGGGCCTTGATTCTGATCGCCTGCGGGGGGGTCGGCGCGCTGGAGAACGCCCACGGCAAGGCTGACGCTCGGCGTCGATTCGACCCCATGGGGGGCGCCGCCTCGCCCGCCCCCGTCGCCGCTTCCGCGGTCGAGGATGGCGAGGCTGGGCCCTGAGGGGTCCCCGAAAATGGAGTTCATCACGCAGGCCGAGGCGATGCGGGAGCGGTCGAGGGGTTGGCGGCGCGAGGCCCTTCGGATCGCCCTCGTCCCGACCATGGGGGCGCTTCATGCGGGGCACCTGGCCCTGATAGCGGAAGCGCGGCGGCGAGCCGCCCGCGTCGCGCTCAGCATTTACGTCAATCCGACGCAGTTCGGCCCCACGGAGGATTTCTCGACCTATCCGCGCGCGCGGGAGGCCGATGTGGAGGCGGCTCAGGCCGCCGGCGTTGACGCCGTCTTCGCCCCGTCCGACGCCGAGATGTATCCGGAGGGATACCAGACCTATGTTCAGGTGGAGCGTTTAAGCCGGGGACTCTGCGGGGCCTTTCGTCAGGGGCATTTTCGCGGCGTCGCCACGATCGTGACCCAACTTTTCATCATTGCTGAGCCGGACGTGGCCATTTTCGGTTGGAAGGACGCCCAACAGTTTCTCCTGCTCAAGCGTCTCGTTCGGGACCTGCATCTCCCCGTGGAGATGATCGGCGTCGAGACCGTGCGCGAGGCCGACGCTCTGGCCTTGAGTTCGCGCAATCGGTACTTGAGCCCCGAAGAGCGCGCCGTCGCCCCCGCCCTTTATCGGGCGCTTGAGGAATTGAGCCAACGGGCCGCCGCGGGGGAGGACCGCGCCAAGGTTCTTCTCGATTGGGCGCGCGGGTCGATCGAGGCCGCTTCCCCTCGTTTCGCCGTGCAATATCTGGAGATGGTCTCGCTGGATCGGATGGAGCCCCTGGCGCGGGTTCAACCGGGCAACACGCTCGTGGCGGCCGCCGTTTTCCTGGGGACGACTCGCCTGATCGACAACGTCCGTCTCTGACCAGCGTTTCACGGACGGCGAAATCGAGCCCCCCCGGCGAGCCCCATGGCCCCGCGAGGGCCCCTCAGGGGAGCAGGGCCTTAAGTCGTGGGCCGGGATGAAGCATCCCCAGGCGGCAAAGGCTGAAGTCGAAGCGCACGGGGTCGTCGGGATCGAACCGACGGAAGAAGGCTGTGATTTCATCGCGGGACCGGGCGTCGGCTTGGCGACGGCGGGTGGCGCGCAGGAGCCGGCCGACTCGCAGAATGTGGGTATCCACGGGGTAGAGAAGTTGCGCGGGGGATTCGCAGCGCCAGAGGCCGAGGTCCAGGCCGTCGTCCGGCCGAACCATCCATCGAAGGAACAAGTGGAGCCGTTTGCACGCGCTGGGGCCGTCGGCTCGCGGAAGCAGATGGAGGAACGACGCGCGCGGGGGATCACCGAGCCATCGGCGGAAAGGCTCCAAATCCAGCCCGAGGGCCCGCCGGACGAAATTGCCCGCCCGCCGGGTGACGTCCCCGCCGGCCTCAATCCCATCGCCGGCTTGCCAGAAATTCTCGATCGAGCCCCACCCGCGCAGCATCTGGCCGATCAGGTGGATCAGCGCGGCCAGGTCGCAAGCGCGGTGAAACCGATGGTGGAAGCCTTCCAGGGCCCGATCGGAGCGGCCGGGGATGAACTCGTGAGCAAAGCGGGCCGGCGAGGGGCCGAGTCGGCCGAAGAGGTCCTCAAGCGTCCGATGGATTTGGACGACGTTGCCGTAGGCGAGCGTAGCCGCCAGAAAGGCCGCCACCTCCCGATCGTCCGGGCGGTCGAACCGACGCGCCCAGCCCAGGGGGTCGAGCCCGATCGCGTCCGGTTCGTGATACTGATGGAACACGTGCTCCAGCCACCGGCCGAGCTTGCGGCGTCGCTCCTCGCGATTCGGCCTCGCCCGGTGTATTGCGGTCGACGGGAGCGGCATCAGCGCTGATCGCCCTTCCTTGCCGCCGGGTCGGCGGGGACATAAACCTCCTCGACGTATCCCTGGCACATCCACCACAGATACCGCGAGCGGCGTTGGAGCCCGCCGGCCTCGTCGGCCAGCTCGGCGACCCACTGCTGGGGTTCATAGTCCTGATAGCGCGCGCGGCTCTCCTGGTTGATCGAGAGAAACGTTCCCCTCAGGACGCGCCCGATTTCTTTGACGTAGCGCCGCGCGTCCTCGCGACCGATCTCCGGCAGGGAGTTGACGTTGAACACGAAGTCCGCCGAGCGGTCCGGCAGCGAACCGAACCGCCAAGCCGGCAGAATCCGAACGCCGCCGCGCGCCTCCTCCCCTAACAGGCTGACGTTCTCTCCCCCGAGAGCGAGGCAAAGGAAATATCCCTGGAGGGCATTGACCCACGGCAGGTCGAACAGCGTGATGTCCCGGTATCCCGCGCGGAACGCCGACGCCGCCAGGCAACCGTAGCCCCCGCCGATCTCGACAATCCGAGCGCCGGCCTCGGCCCCCATTTGACCGACCCGCCAGACGGCGTAACCGTGATGCAGACCGTCGAGCGTGATCAGTTTCCCCCCGATTCGGCAGCCATAGGCGCCGCCGACCTCGGGGAACCCGAGATCGAGACCGAGCCGGGTTTCGACGCGAGGGAGCAAGTCCTCGACGTTGACCTCGGCCGCGCGGCGATGCGCCTCGATGCCCTGCTGCTCGATGTTGCTCACCGGCAGAATGCCCGCGCATCGGGCCAGGCTCACGAGCGCATCGGTAACCAGACGCTCATACCACGGATGCCGACCCGTGCGGCGGATCTCCTCTGGGATATCCGGTTGAAGCCGCCCGATCCAGGCCGTCAGTTCGCCCTGGAACATCGCGGCGAGCGCGTCATGAACGCCGTCCGTCCGGCCGGCTTCCAGGTCGGCCAGGAACGCCGCGTGTCGCTTCTGGATGTCATCCCACATCGACCGGGCCCGCGGCTCGGCTTCGGCCATCGCCCGGCCATAGGCGGCGATCACGCGCTGGACCGCCTCGCGCGAGGCTGGAGTCTCCATGTCCGGCGGGAGAACCACGGCGCCCGGACGCGTCGCATGGAGCGGATACTGCATGAACAAAGGCGCGCGGCAGCACTCGGCCTCCAACTCAAGCTCCCGCAGTCGGGCCTCAAGGCGCCGCGCCGTCGTCTCGCGCGTTACACGGATCGGACCCAATCGCATGTGCCGGTGACCGGGAAAGCCCCTTCACCCGCGGCCAAAATGCCGGGGCGGAACCCCGCCGGCCAACGAAGGCCGCGGGGATCGGAGCCGGCGGAATCTCATCACCGGGGGCAATTCAAAGGCAATGCTTTTCACAAGGCCGTCTAAACCCAGTGGTCTCAGGGCCGGACGCCACCCGCCGGCCGCGCGTCGGCCGGAATCCCCTTGAGGCTCCGCGAGGCTACCCATAGACTGACTGGAGCCCCCCAGCGAAGGGCGGCAGTACCGTCAAGGGGCGAAGAGAGGTTCGACCGAAGCCATGGAAAAACCATGGGAGTCCGAGCCGTGGATTCTGCGGACGCATCCTCCGGCCGAGGACGACTGGCAAGGGGAGCCGGCCAACCCGAACCTGACGGCGCTCGTCCGGACGTTGATCCGGGAGGTCGGGGAGGACGGCGGCCGCCCCGGCCTGGTTAGGACGCCGGAGCGCGTGGCGCGGACACTCGAATTTCTGACCTCCGGCTATCAGGAGGACCTGAAGCAGATCATCAACGGGGCGATCTTCGAGGAGGACCTGAGCGAGATCGTCGCCGTCAAGCGAATCCATTTCTTTTCCCTGTGCGAGCATCACCTCTTGCCCTTCTTCGGCGTCTGCTCGGTGGCCTACATTCCGGACGGGCGCATCATCGGCCTTTCCAAAATCCCGCGGATCGTCGATATGTACGCCCGGCGGCTTCAGCTTCAGGAGCGGTTGACCCAACAGATCGCCGAGACGCTTCATGAGATCCTGCGGCCCGCCGGCGTCGCCGTCACGATGGAGGCTTATCACCTCTGCATGATGATGCGGGGGGTCGAGAAGCAGGAAAGCCGGACGGTCACGAGCGAGCTGCTCGGCGTGTTCAAAACCAATCCGCACACGCGCCAGGAGTTCTTCGCCCTCATGGGCTGGTCGGCGATGAACGCCTAAGCGGGCGCCGGGCCGCGAGGGGGGCTCAGCGCTCGCGCAGGCGAAGGCGCGATCCCAAGGAACTCAGCTCGCGGGGCAGGTAGCGGGTGAAATCCGCCTCCCAGAAGTTGTCGACCATGTTCAGTTGCGTGATATCCAAGTAGATCGTCATTCCCGCCTCCGTCCGGGCCAGGACGGTATTGTCCGCTCGTCCCGGATTGCGCGTTTCCACCTCGTAGAACGGACGGTCCTCCCCCGGCGTCGCGACGGCGATCCGGACGCGCATCTCGTTGACGCTGTCGTCGGGGTTGAATTGATCCAGCTCCCAGGCGTTGGGCTGTTGGGCCGCTTCGAGCAAGCGTGAGCCGCTGCGGCCGCGCGTCCCGTGATCCACCTGGACGTTCAGCTCAAAGGGGCTTTCGGCGTTGAAGCGCAGGTTGTAATTCTTGGCGAAGGCTTCGCGCACCAGATTGAAGGACTCATCATGCAGCGGAATCTCCACGCCGTCGACGCGCCAGAGGAGATTGAGCCGATAAGCGATCTGCGGGGCGAGCCGCTGAAAGGCCTGCTGGGCCTGGCGTCGGGCGTCCCGCTCGGGGGCATAGGCGTTGATCTGGACGGCGAGGGCCGCCGCGCCCGCGGCGTCGCCGGCGGCCTCCAGGCTCTGAAGCTGCGCCAGATCATAGCCGACCTTCCCCGCGGCCACCTGGCCGGCCAGCTCCGGCAAGAGCCCCTCGCGCAAGTCGAAGAGGCGTTGGAGGAGTTGGCGGGCGTCCTGATGGCGGCCCTGGGCGCGGTGCTCGCGGGCGGTCTCGAAGAGCTCGACGGCGTTAATGTTGCGGGTGACCCAATCTTCGTCCGCCGTGCGGCCTCGGAGCGTCTCCAGCGCCGAACGCGCCTTCGCCAGGTCTTCCAAGCCCACCCAGGCGCGCGCGTAAAGTCGGGCGGCCTCGGGGTCCTGCTCAGGGGATTTCCACGCCTCCAGGCGCCGCAGGCCCGCCGCGAAATCGCCGTTGCGAAGGTCCTCGACGACCTGGCGCCGGATGATGCCGCCGGCCCCCAAATTGATCAGCGCTTTTTCCGTCTCTGAGGCCTTGGCGGCCCATTCCGGGTGCAGCTCGAAGGCCTGGGTGACTTTCTCCAGGCGGCGCGTGTTAAAGGCGATCGCCTCGGGCTCGCCGGCGTCCTGAAGCCGTTGGCGAAGCTCCGTGAACAGGCGCGGGAGGAGGTCCACGATGGGATGATCCGGGGGGAGCTTCTTCGGGTCGACCATGTCGGAGAAGTAATCGACGGCCATGGAGAGCGGCGGAGGATAGTTCTGGCGCATGTAGCGGCCCATCGCCTGATGGGCCTCCTCGAAGTCGGGGTCGATCCGCAGCGCCGCCAACAGGAACTGGACGCCGCGCTCGTTCTCGATCCGGTCGAAATGCGCCCGGGCCTGTTCGAGATTTTCCTCGGCCTGAATCCGCCGGGCGGCCTGCTGACCCTCGGCGCGGACGCGCGCGATTTTTTCCTCGGCGGCCTTGACCGCCGGCTCGAACCGGGCGGGGTCCACGGCCGTCAGCTCCTTGATCTTCTCCAACAGCCGCTGGGCGAGGTCGGCTTCCCCTTGAGCGACGGCGGTCTCCACTTCCTTGAGCATGGCCTCGATGTTCTCCGGCGTGCTCTCGCGCTCCAGGCGTTCGATGCGCGAACGAGGGATGATGATCACCTGGCCCTGGTGCAGGAATCGAATCCGCGTCGGGTATTCCTCCTGGATGATCCCCTCGATGATCTCGCGGGTATTTTTGAAATAGACGCGATCGGCGATCGCCGTCCACGCCAGACTCAGCCAAACCGCCGCGATCAGGCCTCGAACGAGGCTCGCGCCACTCCCCCCGCTGCGAGGACTGGGCCTCACGATCGGCTCCTTTCGTCGGGGCCTCGATCTCTCCGTCGAGCGATCGCGGAGCGGAAAGAGAACCGGACCGACGCCGCGCGCCCCCGGCGGGCCTGACCCTTGGGCCACGCCGCGCCGCGCCGATCGACCCCCACGCTAACAAATCGGCAGCCGCCCGCGCAATGGGGGGCACGCCGGAGGGATCGGACCCTCCTATTGACGGCGTAGGCCCCTGGGGCTACGTTCCAGGCGGAGTCGATCCCTGAAGAGGGGTTTTCCCGCTGGCGTCCGCGCAGAATCCCCTGGCCGAGGGCCTTCTCACCGAACGCAAGGCCGATCCCTGCACGGTCGTGATTCTCGGAGCGACGGGGGACCTGACGGCCCGGAAGCTGCTCCCGGCGCTTTATCGGTTGGCCTTTCAGGGCTACATGCCGCAACGATTCGCCATGGTCGGCGTGGCCCGGCGAGAGAAGTCTGATGCGTCCTTTCGCGAGGAGTTAACGCCGGGCCTTAGGGCCCCCGGCGGAGGCCCCGCCGATCCGTCGGCCCTCGCCGACTTCCTCGGCCGGTTGTATTACCACCGGATGTCGGTTGAAGACGCTTCGGCGTATGGGGAGCTGGGGGATCGCCTGGAGCGACTGGAACGGAGCCTGGGGATTCCGCCCCGGCGGCGGCTGTTCTACCTAGCGACGAGCCCGACTCAGATCGAGCCGATCCTGCGTTCGTTGCGCGCCTCGGGTCTGGTCCAACCGCCCGCCGTCTCGGGCGGATGGCAGCGGGTTGTCATTGAGAAGCCGTTCGGGCGCGACCTGGAGTCGGCCCGAAGCCTCAATGCCGTCGTCGCCGCCACGTTGGACGAGACCCAGGTTTACCGGATCGATCATTACCTCGGCAAGGAGACCGTTCAGAATCTCCTCAGCTTTCGCTTCGCCAATGCCATTTTCGAACCCCTCTGGAACCGCCGCCATATTGCTTCGATCCAGATAACGGCCGCCGAAACCGTGGGGATGGAAGGCGGCCGAGCGGGATATTACGACACGGCAGGGGCGCTCCGGGACATGGTCCAGAATCACCTCATGCAGCTTCTCTGTCTGGTGGCCATGGAGCCCCCCAGCCGGTTCGAAGCCGACGCGATCCGCAACGAGAAAGTGAAGGTCTTGAAGACGCTCGACCCGATGTCCCCGGAGGAGACGGCGCAATCGACCGTCCGAGGTCAGTACGGCCCCGGCTCCATTCTCGGCCGGCCCGTGGCCGGCTACCGCGAAGAGCCCGGCGTCGCGGCCGATTCGACGACGGAAACCTACGCGGCCCTCCGGCTCAAGCTCGACAATTGGCGTTGGGCCGGCGTCCCGTTCTTTCTTCGGACCGGCAAGCGTCTGCCCAAGCGCGCCACCGAGATCGCCATCGAGTTTCGCGTTCCGCCCGTGGGAATCTTCCAGCGGCGGGTTGACGGCGCGCCCAGGGCCGAAAGGCGGCCCATCGCCCCTAACGTCCTGCTTCTGCATATCCAGCCGGACGAAGGCATTTCGCTGATGTTTGACGCCAAGGTTCCCGGCATGAGCATGCGGACTCAGGCCGTGAAGATGGATTTCCGTTACGGGCACGCCTTCGCCCGGCCCAGCCCCGAGGCTTACGAACGCCTTCTGTTGGACGCCTTGACGGGGGATTCGACGTTGTTCACCCGCCACGACGAGGTCGAGGCCGCCTGGGCCTTCGTAACGTCGGTCCTTGACGGCTGGGCCCAGGCTCCGCCTCCCGCTTTCCCCAATTATCAGGCCGGGGAATGGGGACCCCAGGAGGCGGGCCGGTTGTTCCATCCTGAGGAGGGGAGTTGGCGTCGCCTCTGAGAGGATCGCTAGTCTCCCTTTCGCCTCAACCGCCGCCACCATCGCCGCACGAGGCCGAGACCTTCGGCAGGGGCCGAAAACCGAGACGGCCAGCGGCCGGTGGCCCGGCGAAATCGAACGGCTTCGATCGCCTCGGCGCTCAGCGTCGCCAGCGCCGGCGGGAGGCCGCGAGAGGCCTCATCGGCGGCGAAAGCGACCATGGCCTCGTGCAAGCGATCCAACGAGCGCTCCATGGCCGCCGCGTCGGGCGGGGCGACGGTCTCGCTCAGACTGAAGAATCCGCCGAAGAGTTGCTCTCCGGCGGGATTCGTGAGTCGGTCCCGTCCCCATCGGGCCTGATTTGGGGCTTCCAAATGGTCGAAGAAGCCGAGCATCAGGTCCGCCCAATTCGCGAGCGAACTCTCCGAGGCCCCTCCGCTCAAGCCCAGAAGTTCGATCGGCCCCACCAACAGGGCTCGGGCCTGTTGGGTTCGGTGATCGAGCCGGGAATAACGCTGAAGCGTCAGTCGCTCGCTCATGGCCTCGATCCATCGGAACAGGATCGTCCGGCCGGCGTTCGATCCCTCGCGGGACGCCAGAAGATGTTTCGTCACCCATGGAACGAACGGGCGCATCGCCGGCGGCAAGGCCACGGGATCGGCCTCAGCCGTCAGGACGAGCCGGTGCAGGTTCAGAATCAGGGTGCGGACGTCGGCGCCGCTCCGCCGGAAGGCCCGATGCAGTTCAATGCCCATCGCGGCGAGAAATCCCCCCAGGGCCTCGACGGACGCCGGGAGCGCGCTCTGGCGGGCCAGGGCATCGAGCCATTGGCGAACGGCCGGCGGGGCCACCCGCCGCAGGAGCCGGCGACCCCCAGCGGCGGCGCGCCGGAGATGAACGTCATCGACCATCGGCGAGAGGAGGGCGAGCGCGGGGAAGCCGGGTTCGATCCCTGCCGACCTGCGGGCGTCAGCGGGGGCGGGTTTTGGGCTTGTGAGACCGGTCGATGGCTCGATAAAGGTTGGCCATTTCAATGGCGGTCAAGGCGGCGTCGGCCCCTTTGTTGCCCATCTTGGTGCCCGCCCGCTCGATGGCCTGCTCGATCGTATCGGCCGTCAGGACGCCGAAAATGACGGGAACGGGGCTTTCCAAAGCCACCGCCGCGATCCCCTTGCTCGCTTCGCCCGCCACGTAGTGGTAATGATCGGTCCCGCCGCGGATCACGCAGCCGAGGCAGATAACGGCGTCGTAGGCCCCCGACAGAGCCAGGCGCCGGGCGATGGGAGGGATTTCCAACGATCCCGGCACGCGAACCACCGTCAGGGCTTTTTCCTCGGCCCCGTGGCGGCGGAGGCAATCGAGCGCCCCCTGGAGCAATTGATCCGTAATGAAGTGATTGAAGCGACTGACGATCAGGGCGAACCGGAGGCCCCGCGCGGTCAACTCGCCTTCGATCGCCGGGGGCATGCCTTTGTCCTCGGCCCCGTTCAACTTCCCGCCCCGGCCTCGGGTGCGTCGGGGATCGGCTTCGTGCCGGAGGGGGATGCGGGGTCGGTGGGCTCGACAAGCGCGCCGGGAAGGTTGATCAGATGCCCGAGACGCTTGCGTTTGGCTTCCAGGTAGCTGAGGTTCTGACGGCGGTGACCGACTTCGAGCGGGACGCGTTCGACCACTTCGAGGCCGAAGGACTGGATGCCGACGATCTTGCGAGGGTTATTGGTCATGATGCGGAGCTTCTTGAGCCCGAGTTCGGCCAGAATCTGCGCGCCGATGCCGTATTCCCGAAGGTCGGGCTTGAAACCGAGGGCTTCGTTGGCCTCGACCGTGTCCCGACCTTGCTCTTGCAGGGCGTAAGCCAGAAGCTTGTTGCGCAGGCCGATCCCCCGGCCCTCCTGGTGCATGTAGACGATCACGCCGCGCCCCTCGCGCGCGATCTGTCGCATCGCCGCCTGCAGTTGCGGGCCGCACTCGCAGCGGAAGGACCCGAGCGTGTCCCCGGTGAAGCATTGGGAGTGCACGCGAACGAGCGTCGGCTCCGGCCCGATCGGGCCCATGGCCATCGTCAGGTGGGTCTCGCCGTTGACGGTGTCCTCAAACATGGTCAATTCCCACTCGCCGTAGGCGTTGGGAATGTGGACGGTGACCACTTTTCGGATGAGCTCCTCCGTCTCCATCCGATAGGCGATCAGGTCCTTGATCGTGACGAGCGGCAGGCCGTGCCGCCGGGCAATGCGGCTCAATTCCGGCAGGCGCGCCGGCTGGCCGTCCTCGTTGAGCACCTCGCACATGACGCCGACGGGGTTGAGGGCCGCCAGGCGGCAGAGATCGACGCTCCCCTCGGTATGGCCGGCGCGGACGAGGACGCCTCCCCGCCGGGCGGCGATCGGAAAGATGTGACCCGGGCGGGCCAGATCGGAAGGTTGGGCCGCGGGGTCGACGAAGACTTGGATCGTGCGGCATCGGTCCTGGGCCGAGATGCCCGTGGTCACGTTCCGCCGGGCGTCGACCGAAACCATGAAGTTGGTGCTGTGGAGGGAGGTGTTCTCCGGAGCCGAAACCATCGGTTGCAGGTCCAGCTCGGCCATGCGTTCCTCCGGAGCCGAGACACAGAGCAACCCGCGGCCTTCCTTGATGGAGAAATTGACCTTCTCCGGCGTCACGTGATCGGCGGCGAAGACAAAATCCCCCTCGTTCTCCCGATTCTCGTCATCCACCAGGATGATGATGCCACCGCTACGAATGGTTTCGATGGCTTCGGCAATCGACGCCAGGCGAACGCTCATGTATGAAGGCTTCTCCCTGGGAATCCCCGGTTCGACCGTTCTCCCCGCCGGCCGCGCTCCCCGCGGTTGACCTTACCACAGGATCAGGCCGAGCGGCGAGATTCAAGTACGGCGCCGGCATGATCCTGACCCGCCTGAGACGGGAGGGGCCTTCGTCGAGACTTATTCGTAAAGCCTCCACCGACGGGCCGAAGCCAGGAAGGGAGAGACGCACGGGTCGGGCCGGACGAGCGGCGAAAGCGCTTCCCGGATGGCCGCCCCTTCTTCAACGGCGTTCCACAGCGTCGGGATGGTCGGCAGTTCCCCTGTATCCCAGCTCCAGAGAACCCAGCCGTCGAACCCGAGGTCGCACGTGCGCGCCTGATGGTTGAGGAGGGTCCGGATGGCCGATCCGACCGTGGAGTGATCGAACTTGTAGGCTCCGATCTCTCCCATGAAGAGGGGTTTCGCCGGATCGAGCTCGTCGAACTCGATGACGGCCATTTCCGCTTCCAGGTCGTAGGGCAATCCCCACGGAAAGGAGGTCGGGATCAAGTGGAGATCGATGTAATCCAGGGAAGAGGCGGCGAGGGCCCTGACGCGAAAAGGCAAGCGTGAGTCGATGGGGCTCCCGATCGGGTCCACGCCGTCGTAGCCGGTGCGTTGAGCCGCCCGGGGCGTGAAGACGCTGATCGACAGGAGAAGCTGCGGCTCGGCGGCTTTGAGACGGGCCACCAGAAAGTCGGCAAAGTATCGCGCGCCGTTATCGGCGGCGAGCTGGCGCGAGGCGCGGATGGAGAGGTCATAAGTCCCCCCTTCGGCGGGCGTGACGAAGCCCGCGCTCAGGCTGAAGGGCGGGTCCGAGGAGAAAAAAGCGGCTTCGTTCCAGAGATTGAAGGAGAAGATCGTGGTCAGCAGCGTCGCGTCGGCGGCGCGGATGGCCTCGAGCACGTCCACCACGAAGGTGGCCAGCGCCTCCAGATAGCCCTGGCTCATGACGTGCTCGTTCCGCCCGGCGACGTTGGGCGGCGGCGTCCCGCGGAGGGAATCGTAGGTTGAGGGAACGAACTCGAAGTTGAACGTGACGTGGAGTCCGTGCGTCCGGGCGGTTGTGACAAGGTCCACGACATTGGTCAGGTAGGCTGCGTCGAGCCGTTGGCCGGGGGCGTCGGCTTCTCCCTCAATGTGAATTCGATCCACGTGCACCCGGATGACGTTATATCCGGCGGCGGCCATCGCGGTCATCGCAGTAGCCACTTCCGCGGCGTCGTATTCCCCCGTCTTGAAAAGCGCGTGGCCCGTCCCGGACGGGTTCGCCCGGACGTAATTATGGCCCCGGGGAACGTACGTCTCCCCCGTGACGGTGTCGAAAAACTCCCCGCGGCCTTCCACGACTCGGACGCCTATCCGGTGGCTTGACCCCGGCGGGGCCCCCGCCCCGGCCTCCGCGAGGAACATCCCGTGGCTCAAGGCGACGAGCAAAAGGAGATCAAGCTCCCTGCGCATCGGCTTTCCCGCTAACCTCGTCCGGAAGACCCGTGGGCCGGACGGGCTTCCCTCCCTCAGGGTCGGGATTCCCGCACCCCAACCCCATGAGGATAGGGCCCCGCCGCCGGGATGCCAATCTGAGCAGCGTCCTGAGGGGGGGTCGCGGCGAGGTCGGCGGGTTGCAGCCCCCCCTGAAGCGCGGGCGGTCGTTTCAGGGGGCGGCTCCGGCGATTCGGGCGAAGCTCTCGGCCTCCAGGCTCGCGCCTCCGACGAGGGCGCCGTCGATGTCGGGTTGATGAAGGATGGGGCCGGCGTTTTCGGGTTTGACGCTCCCCCCATAGATCACGCGCGCGGCCCCCGGCAGGGAGGCGTCAAATCGGCGACCGAGCCAGCCCCGGATCATCGCGTGAACCTCTTGGGCTTGTTCCGGCGTGGCCACCTTGCCCGTCCCGATCGCCCAGACGGGCTCATAGGCGATCACGCACCGCTCCGCCTCATCGGCCGTCAAGTTCCGAAGCCCGCCTTCCAGTTGCGATTGCACGACCTCAAGCGTGCGCCCGGCCTCGCGTTCTTCCAGGCGCTCGCCGACGCAGAGGATCGGCGTCAGGCCGGCGGCCAGGACGGCGCGGGCGCGTCGATTCGCGGTCTCGTCGGTTTCCCCGAAGAACAGCCGCCGCTCCGAATGCCCAACGATGACGTAACGCACGTCGAGCTCGGCCAGCATGGCCGCGGCGACCTCGCCGGTGAAGGCTCCCTCCCGTTCCCAAAATACGTTTTGCGCGCCGAGCCCGAGGCTGGAGCCCGCGAGGACCTGCCGGACCCGGTCGAGCGCCGGCAACGGGGGGCAGAGGACGATTTCGGCGGCGGCCCCGTCCAAGCGCCGGCGGAGGTCGGCGGCCAGAGCCGCCGCTTGGCTCGGCGTCCCGTGCATTTTCCAGTTGCCGGCGATGAGCGCGCGGCGTCGCGCGGTCGGCCCTTTCATCGCGGCCGACCGCTCAATCCAGCCGCGCGCCGATGAGGCGGGCCAGGTCGATCAGGCGTCGGCTATAGGCCCATTCGTTGTCGTACCAGGCCAGCACCTTGAGGAAGTTCTCGTCGATCACTTTGGTCGAGGGCCCGTCGACGACCGCCGAGAAGGGACAATGGTTGAAATCAATCGAGACCAGCGGCAGGTCACTGTAGCCGAGAATCCCCTTGAGGCGCCCCTGATCGGCCGCGGCCTTGAAGGCCGCGTTGATGCCCTCCCGTGTGGCGGACTTTTCCGTCCGGACCGTCAAATCCACGAGCGAAACGTTGGGCGTAGGGACGCGGACGGCCAATCCGTCGAGCTTCCCCTTCAGGCGAGGCAGCACGAGGCCGATCGCGGCGGCGGCCCCTGTTTTCGTCGGGATCAGCGACATGCCGGCCGCGCGCGCCCGCCGGAGGTCCTTGTGGACGAAATCCAGGATCACCTGATCATTGGTGTAAGCGTGCACCGTTGTCATGAGGCCATGAATGATCCCCAAGGCGCGGTCAAGCACGTCGGCCACGGGCGCCAGGCAATTCGTCGTGCAAGAGGCGTTGCTGACGACGTGATGACGGGCCGGGTCGTAGCCGTCCTCGTTGACGCCGACGACGAAGGTGGCGTCGGCGTCGTCGGCGGGGGCGGAAATGACGACCTTGAGCGCGCCGGCGGCGAGGTGTCCCGCCGCGGCCTCGCGCTTGGCGAACCGCCCAGTGCTCTCAATGACGACGTGGGCGTCGACCTCTTTCCAGCCGATCGTTTTGGGGTCGGGATTGCGGGTCACGCGAATCTGCCGCCCATTGAGGGCGATCGCCGTCTCCGTCGCTTCAATGACGTGGGGGAGCGGCCCGTGAACCGAATCGTACTTGAGCAAGTGTGCCAGCGTCCGCGTGTCCGTCAGGTCGTTGACGGCGACTACTTCCACCTCCGGCGTTTCCAGCGCCGCCCGAAACGCCAGCCGCCCGATCCGACCGAATCCATTGATCCCCACGCGCGTCGTCATGGCCCCTTCTCCTCCTGCTGAACGAGTCCCTCCCGCGCTCCGCTCGCGCGGACCCGGCGGACCCACCCTAACGCCACCCGACGGCCGCTTCCTAGGGAAAACCGTCGTCGGCGCGGCCGGGATGAAACCTCAGCCGGAGCGCGCCCGGCGTTGAGGATTGACTGGAACATCGGAGGCCGGAAGACTCTGCGGGGACCAGCCGCGCCGTCCGAACGAAGAATCCCACGTGACCGCCTCCGCCCGATTGTCGTCGCTTCTCGCCCGGCCGGGATTTCGAGCCTTGGCCGCGGTGGCCGTCATCTTCCTGCTCGGCTGCTGGTTTAACGCCGATGGGGCCTTCTTCCGATGGTCCACGCATCGGGACATGCTCCGCCAAGCCTCGATCTTCGGCATCCTCGCCTGTGGGATGACGATCGTCATCCTGAGCGGGGGCATTGATCTCTCGGTGGGGAGCCTCACGGGGCTGGTGGCCGTCGTCTTCTCGCTGACGACGATCCACTGGCGATGGCCGTCGGAGATGGCCTTGGCGCTGGCCGTGGTGATCGGGGCGGGGCTCGGCGCCCTGTCCGGCCTGGCGATCGCCGGCTTCGGCGTGCAGCCGTTCATCGCCACGCTGGCGATGATGGTCTTCGCGCGCGGGCTGGCCAAGTGGATTTCGGGCGGACAGAAGATTTCCACCGCGGTTCTCCGGCCCGATGGAACCTATCAGTACGTCGAGGACCCCCGTATCTTTGAACTGCTGGACTCGCGGATCCTGGGCGGCAATCTCGCCGTCGTGACCCTGATTTTCCTCGCCTGCGTCGGCTTGTGCTGGTTCATCCTGGAGCGGACCGCCCTGGGCCGCTACGTCTTCGCCGTCGGCGGCAACGAGGAAGCCGCCCATTTTTCGGGCGTTCACGTCGCCCGCGTCAAAGTGGTCGTCTATGCCTTGAGCGGCGTTTTCTCGGCCGTGGCCGGCATCTGCCAAGCCGCCCAGGAGTTCCAGGGAGACCCCGAGGCCGGCGGCACCTACGAGCTGACGGCGATCGCCATCGTGGTCATCGGCGGCACCTCGCTGATGGGCGGCCAGGGCGGGATCCTATTGACGCTTGTCGGGGCGCTGACCATCGGTTACCTTGAGAAAATATTGAGCCTGAACGCCGTCGGCGAGGCCGGACGGCTCGTCTTGACCGGGCTCATCATCGTTGGGGCCGTGTTGTTCCAGAGGACCCGCCTGCGCTGACGGTCCTCGCGGTCTCCGTCAGGAGGTAACGCGGCATGACAACCTCCCCCCCGGGCTTGATCGGTCGCCGTCGCGCCCTGGCCGCCGGAGCAGCGGCGTTCCTGTGGCCGCGCGGGGCCGCCGCCGGCAAGGGGACCCCCGAGGACCCCTGGGTGATCGGCATGAGCCAGTGCAATCTAGGCGAACCGTGGCGCGTGCAGATGAACACCGACGTCGAACGAGCCGCCGCCGCTCACCCGGAACTCAAGCTCGTCTATAAGGACGCGCAGAATGATTCGCTCCGGCAACGCTCCCACGTGGAGGAATTTGGAGCCCAGCCGGTCGACCTGTTGATCGTGAGCCCGAAGGAGGCCGTGCCGCTGACGCGGCCGGTGGCCCAGGTCTATCGTCAGGGGATTCCCGTCATTGTGCTGGATCGGGCCGTTCAGGGGGGGGAGTTTACGCAATTCATCGGCGCGGATAACAAAAAGATCGGACGGGCGGCCGGACGCTGGATCGTCGAAACCCTCGGGGGCAGAGGGAACGTGGTCGAGCTCAAGGGGCTCATGACCTCGACGCCCGGGCAGGACCGTCACACCGGCTTCCGGGAAGCCCTTGCCGGCGCCGCGATCGAGATTATCTTTGAAGCCGACGCCAAGTGGCTGGAGCCGAACGGACGCAGGGAGATGGAATCGGCGCTCGCCCGGTTTCCTCAGATCGACCTGGTTTACGCGCACAATGACCCGATGGCGCACGGGGCGTGGCTCGCCGCCAAGGCGGCCGGGCGCGAGGCGGCGATCAAATTCGTCGGCATCGACGCCCTGCCGCACGAAGGGATCGCCTACGTGCGCCAGGGAATCCTGGACGCGACGCTGGAATACCCCACGGGCGGTCGAGAAGCGATCGAAAACGCCCTGGCCCTTCTGCAGGGTCGGAGTCTTCCCAGGCACGTCGTCCTGGGGAGCCGGCTTTATACGAAAGAGAACGTCGAGGCGGGCGGGGCGGCCATTGAGTGAGCCCCTCGCGACCCGCCCCAGCGCCGTCCGTCCGCTAGACGGCGCGCGTCCGTTCGGCGGCGAGGTTGAAGGCTTCAAACCAGGTGGAATCGGCCCCGCCCCCCGTCCGAGCGATGACGACCTCGACGACGAAGGGTTCGCCCGCGCGCGTGGCCTCGATCCCCCGCCGGAGCGCGGGCCTTAAGTCGGCCGACCGATCGACTTTGACTCCCTCGACCCCCTGGCTTTGCGCCAGCTTGACGAAATCGATGTCGGGACTCCCCAGAAACATGCCGCAATACCGATCGGCGGCCTTCATCTTTCCCCCGTAGCGGTGATAGGCCGTTCGCACGGTCTGGTAATTGAAGTTGTTGGCCACGACGGTGAGGACAGGGACGTGATAACGCGCCTGGGTCCAGAACCCCGAGGCGCTGTACATGACCGAGCCGTCGCCGATGTTGCAGACGACCTGCCGATTCGGCTCGCCGAGCTTGACGCCCGTCGCCGCTCCGATCCCCCAGCCGAGCCCCGCCCCCGACGTCGAGATCCAGGTTTTCTCGTTTTCGCGGAAGCCCGTCGAGAGGAAGTGGTTCGAACCGCTCAGGTTCTCGCTCACGACGATGGCGTCAGCGTCCAACTCCGTCCCCATCGCCCAGCCGAGCTCGTCCGGATGGATGGGCTGAAGGCCGATCCGGCCCTGGTCGATCTCGGGCTTGCGATTGGAACCGAGGGGTCGTTCCTCGCGGATTTTCGCCAGGCGCTCCTCGGTGACCTGGCTTTTGACGGCGTCGATGAGGGCCCGCAGCGTCAGCTTCACGTTGGCGACGATCGACGCCGTGAAGGGGTGCGTGCGTCCGATTGCGTCGGTGTTAAGCCCGATCGAGGCCACCCTCGCGCCGGGTTCGTAGGCCGCCCCCACGGGAACCGTGCCGCCGCCCATGTCCGGTCCGCCGACGTTCACGACGAAGTCCTTCCCCCGGCTGGAGAACCCGCCGGCGAAAAGGGGGTCGTGCCGAGGGAAGCCGTGGAAGGCCGTCAGGCGGCCTTCGGCGACCGGAATGCTCAGCAGGTGCGCCAGTTCATGGGCCTCGGCCTGAGCGTGATATTTGGCGACTTCGGGGCCGAGAAAGAGTATCGGCGCCCGGGCCTCGACGAGCCCGCGGGCCAACTCCTCGACCGCCTCCGTCGCGGGGGGAATCTCCGCCGGCAGCATGAATTGATCGTCGCTGTAGACGGTCCCCGAGACCCCTTTTTCTTCCAGAATGTAATTCGGAACGGCCAGATAGACCGGCCCCGAGGGTTCGGTCATGGACACCTTAAACGCCCGGCGGAGCATCATCGGCAAGGCCGAGGCGTTGCGTCCCTCCCAGGAAATCTTCGTGAACTGCCGGTTGACTTCCTTCTGGTTAAACCCCGGCCGGGGCCCGAGCAGGATATCGTCGTTCCCCTGTTCGTTGTCCAGGAGCCCCGCCGTGACCACCAGCGCCGAGCCGTCGCGGCTGCTGTTGTACATCTGGCCGGCCGATTGAGCCGTCCCGGCGATCACGTGCACGTTGACGAAGGCCGGCCGCCCCGTGATTTTGTGGTACCCGTCGGCCATGGCGATCACGAGCCCCTCGTGCAAGCCCAGGATCAATTGCATCCCCGGCTGATCGAGAAAGGCGTCGAAAAAACCGACCTCGAAGCTGCCGGGGTTGGTGAAGAGGTACCGGACGCCGGCCTCCTTCATCTGTTCGACGAGCAACTCCCCGCCGGTCCCGGTGAGCGCGCGCCCGGCAACGCCGGCGCCCTTCAACGCCCGCTCCGAGGCGCGCACGACCGACTCCACCCCCGCGGCGCTCAATCCCAGCGCCGCCAGCCCTTGAACGAACCGTCGCCGCGTGATCTCCCCGCTGAGAAACCGGCTTACTAACTGCCGCATCGCTCTGCCCTTTCCCGAAGCCGCTCGCGGCGGCCCGTTTCGTGCCCTATCCTAGGCCCGCCCCCGCCCTCCCGCCACTCAAACGCCCGGCCGGCGGGTCTCGCGCTCGAAAACCTCGGCCAGCAGCGAGCCGATCGATAGGAGCGATTCGGTTTCCTCGGCCGTGAACTCGTAAGCCACGGCCTTGGCCACGCCGAGCGTCCCCCGCAACTGCCCGCGCGCCAGGAGCGGCAGCGAGATCGCGCCCTCCATCCGAGTCAACCGCGCCCCCGGTTTGGCCACGCCGCTTTCGTCGGTTTGAAGATTGCAGACCTGCACCGGAGCCCGCCGTTCGGCCGCCAGCCCGGCCATCCCTTTGCCGATGGGGATCGTCCGAACCTGAGGAAGAATCGCCTCCGGGACGCCCCGCTGCGCCCGCATCCGCAGGCGATCCCCCTCGGGGCTGAGGTCATGAATCGTCCCGACTTGGCAGCCGAAGTGGGCAAGAATTCGATCGAGCGCCCGGAGCAGCATCGGCTCGTCGAGCCCGGCCCGGAGCTCCGCCCTGAGCCGCTCGAGCAATTCCGCCGTCGAGCCGATGCCCTCCCGCCTGGGGTCCGCGCGCACGGTCGCGGCGGCTCCGGGGCCCCACAGCGGTCCGAAGACCTCGCGAGCCCGTTCGAGGGCAACGGAAGCTTGATCGGCATAGGGATACAAATCGGCCGTCAGATAGCCCTCGTAGCCGATGGCCGACAGCGCCTCGGCGACTTCTTGAAAGTCGATGTCCCCCTCCCCCGGCAGCAAATGCCGATGCACCCGATCCCTGATGTCCTCGAGGTGCACGTTTCGAATCCGGCTCCCGAGGGCTCGGACGGTGGGGCCGATCGGATCGCCGACAACTTGCAGATGCCCGACGTCGAGATTGATTTCAACCTTGCCCGCCAGACGTTCCCCCAGTTCGGCGAGGTCGGCGGCCGTTCGGATGAAGTGCTCCGGCTCATGCTCGATGAGCAGCCCCACCCCCTCTGGGCGCAGCTCGAGCGCCGCCTTGAGGGTCTCCGTAAGTCTTGCCCAAAGCGCGGCCGGCGAATCAGAGGCTTGAGCGGGACCCGAGGCGACGGCCGCATGTGTCGCGCCGATCCTCTCGGCGATTTCGAAAGCCGCGCCGATGAGATCCATCCAGCGCCGCCGCGCCGAGGCCTCAGGGTGCAGGAGCGTCGGGGCGCCCTCGGGGTCGCCCGATCGCAGGCGCGGGTTGCCGAGGTGGATGACGGTGGCGCGCACGCCATGAGCGCGCATCCCTTCGCGGGCGGAATGCCAGAAGGGGCGATCGCCCCGTCGCGCGCATTGCTCCGGCGTCAGCGCGATCTCCAAACCTTCGAAGCCGTAATACCGGACCCGGGCGGCCAAGTCCGGCAAACCGAGGTCGGGCAGGCCGAGCGTGCTATAACAAAGCATCAGCGCGCGCTTTCTCGATGGCGTCGGCCATGACCGTGTCGGGCGTGTCGACGCGCCGGAGGGGATCCGGCCCGTTACTCGTCCCGGCGATCCGGCCCACGCCGCTCAGCAGCAGGATCGGGGCCGACCCGAGGAGCGTTTTGTTGTTGCCGTGGATTTGATAGACGACCCGATCGGCGCGCACGTGCTGCGGAAAGGCGAGCGCTCCCTTCACAGCCGCGAGCAACGCCTGATGCCGCTGATATTCCGCCGGCGGCATCAGGCCGAGCGCGCGGGCGATCTCCCCCGTGACGAGCATGCCGAACAGCCGCGCCTCCCCGGCCAACAACTTGCCGTCGGCGACCCTTTCAAGCGCGCGCCCGACTTCGGCCCCATAGGCCTCCGCGTGGGCGCGGGCCTCCTCGCGCGGGTCTGCCCGTCCCAGATCGAGCACCCGCTCGAGAGCTCCCTCGACGGTCCGGGCTAGCGTCGGAGGCGCGTCGAAGCCGTCTTGGGAGAAAAGCTCCAGAAGCCCATCGAACAGCAAGCCGCCGGCGACGAGGCCCAGCCGCGCCAGCTCGGCCAGCGCGGCCCGTCGTTGTCGCTCGGGCTCGGACTCCAGAAAATACGGGTCGGCCGCGGCGAACTCGGGCGAACGATAGAGCCCCAGGGCGTTCCGGTCCCCCACGAGGTTGACGGCTTGGCGATTGCTGGCGACGACCTCGGTCTGGCCCATGACCGTCGTGGCCACGTGAGCAAATCGGACGCCGTGATGCAGCAGGGAGGCGGCCAGCCCGCCGAGGTTCAGGACCATCCCGCCGCCGGCGTTGAGGATGAGCGAACGCGGCGTGGCGCCGGCGTGAAGCAGGTCGCCGGCCACAAGCTGGAGCGTGGCCAGGTTCTTGTTCTCCTCCCCTTCATTGAGGAGAACGACGTCGTGGGGGACGGCCGAGGGGATCTGAGCCCGGATTTCTTCCAGGTGGAGCGTTTCCACCGTCCGGTCGGTCACGACGAACACGCGGTCGGGGGCGAGCCGTTCCACCTGCTCCAGCAGAAGCTCCCGCGCTCCTTCTCCGACGAAGATCGGGAAGCCCCCCTGAACCGTGGCCTTGAGGACTTTCATCGGTCAGGGTGGAGGGTGAGACGGTTCGACGCCGATGGCCTGTCTTCTGAGAAGTCTAAAGCCGCGGGAGGGATTCCTCAAGCGCCCCGCGCAGGGCGGCGGCCACGTCGCCGGTGGTGAAGACCGCTTCGACGCCGGGAAGGTTGGAGAGCACCGACGCGTTCTGATCGCGATCGCGGGGAAACGCCCCGTGGGAGCCGCGGATGAGCAACGGGTCCTGCGCCGTGCCGCCGATTTTCGGGTCCCAGAACATTTCCAGGGGGTCGTAGCCCGGCTTGCGATGGATGTCGATCGTCCGGGCGTAAGCCGGGGCGGCCGAGGCCTCGTGCCACCAGGGGTAAGCGAACCAGGCGTCGCGCCGCGCCACCAGAATGACCTCGCCGCTGTTGGGGTGGTCCAGGCCGCAATCGGACGGACGGGCGACGACGCTCTCGACGGCGGGCTCGGCTTCGAAAATCGAACGGACGAGCCCGACGTGCTGGCGATCGCAATAGACGTGAGCGATCTGGTGATCCACCAGGGCGAAGGCGGCGCTCCCTTCGAAGTCCAGATGCTCCTCCGGCCCTCGTCGCTCGACGGCGAGCAGCCCGGCGCGGCGCAAGAGTTTGTTCGGCTCGACGACCCGATTCACCTCCGTCATGGCGTATTCGGAAACGATCAGCGTCCAGAGGTGAGGCGCGTCCTCGGCCACGGATTCGATCAGATTGACGAGAACGGCGTCCAGCTCCCGGTGCGCTTGGCGATAGGATTCGCTCGCGGGGCCGAATTTCTGCGGGGCGTAATCGGTGTGGGGGAGGTAGACGAAACTCACGTCCAGACCGTGCCGGTGGATCGTGCGGGCGGCGGCCTCGGCGATCCAGAGACTGGATTCGATCCCCGCCAGGGGTCCCCAGAACCGGAGGAGATCAAAGTCGTCCATGAGCCGGACCAGCTCCGGATAAAGTCCCTCCGGCTTGTGCCAGCACCAGGGGGTGATCGAGCCGTCCTCACGATGGATCGGCCGCGGAAGGAGGGCTGCGTCGGTCTTGCAGTTGCGAATGTTGAGCAGAAAGAAGACTCCGGTCTTGAGCCCCGCCTGACGGAAATCTTCCCAGACGCGTCGGGCCTGGACGCGCTCATCCGGAAAGACCCAGAACTCCGGCCGCCGCGTCGCTCGATCAAACAGCCCGTTGGCGATCACGCCATGGACGCGAGGCGGGACCCCGGTCGTCAACGTGGCTTGAACCGGGCAGGTGAGCGCGGGAAAGACCGGCTCGATCGGGGAACGATGCCAATGCCGCGCGAGCGCGTGCAGCTCCGGCATGTCCGTCGCGATCCAATCCAGCCGGAGGGTCGGCAGGTCGATGACCAGAAGTCGGGGTCGCGTCACGCTCTGCGCAACCTTTCTCGATCACGGTCTGGCGCGGCCGGGATCGCCTTCTACGTCGCCGGGATCAACCGCTGAAGAAACAGACTCAGCGCGAAGCATCCGATGCAGAACAATTGACCCAGGAACGGCTCGGGGGTCTGGCTGACGGCCATCAGGTCGACGAGCGCGATTCCGGCGATCAAGCCGGCGACCGCTCGGCGCAAATCCCACCGGCGCGGACGAAAAATATAGAACAGGCAATAACCCAGCCAAAGGCCCAAGATCAGGCTCAGGACCCAGCGGGTCGCCGAAGGGGTGGGATATAGATTGATGAGCCCGGCCGGAAACGTCAGCGCCAGCGGCCCGTAACGCGTCAGCGCGTTGGCCGCTTCAACTTTGGCGACGTAGGACAGCCCGACGACGTAGGCGGCCAACGTCACCCCCCAGAGCACCGCCTTCGGACTGAAGGCCGTCGCCGCCGCCACGTTGATCGTCAGATAGACCATCAGGCGGCAGGCCGCGATCAGGAAGGGGCTCCAGGCCAGCCGCCGATGGAAAAGGTCGTAGCCGACGATCAAGACCGTCAGCGTCCCCGCCATCGCCAGCTCCTTCCAGCCTTCCCAGGCGGCCAAGGCCAGGCCGCCGGCGATCGACACGCCGCCGGCGATGAAGACCCAGGCGCGCGAGATGTCCCCCCGCGGGATCGGGCGTTCGGGGCGATGCTCGGCGTCGTAACCGGCGTCACAGGCGTCGTTGAGATACATGCCGCCGGTATAGAGCAGGCTGAGCGCGATCGTCATGAACAGAAGCGAAGGAACGAAAACGCCCCCCACGAGGAGCCAGGCCGCCACGCAATTGCTCCAGACCGTCGGCAGATTGGATAGCCGAGCCAGCTCCAGATGCGCCCGTAACCAGAGGCGCGCTTCAGGCATGCCGCCTCTCCCGGAGGCGGCCGAGACGTTCGAGGAACCACGTCAACTCCTCGGCGATCGCCTCGGCCACGTCGGGCCGCCGCACCCCTTCCGGCAGAACGTCCCACGTGTACGTCTCGACCTCGAAATGGACGGCCCCGGGCGCGTCCTTCAGGTGACGCAGGAGCGCGGGGATGTCGCCGGAGGTGGATTCCAGTCCATCGAGGGGGCTCATCGTGAGCGGGACGTGACAGTGGACGCGGACCTCCTCGCTCTCAAGGAGCCGGTCCCGGTCCCGAAGCGCGTCGCCGATGTCGGGCCAGCGGATCAGGCGTCCGTCGGCGAGCCGGGCCACGACTTGATGCAGATAGACCCCCTCGGCGAAACGCGCGAGGGCGGCCAACGTCGCCGGCGCAGGCTTGAGACGCAGCGCCGAGCTGATCTGACACTTGCTTAAACGGATTCCGGCCGTCAGGAGCCGCTTCAGGGCCATCGCCGGGGGCTCGAACTCGACGGCCAGATGACAGGCGTCATAACAAACGCCGATGCGCCGGCGAAGGACACTCTCGGCCGCCCGCGGATCGACCTTGAGAAGCTCGGCCGCGACGGAGGCGCCGTGGGGGCGCAGGCGGCGCTCAAAAAACTCGCAGACCTCGCCGGTGGTTTCGAGCCAGCCGAGCGGTTCCGGCTCAAGCCCCAGCGTCAACGAACGGCCCGTCGATTGGGCGAGCCGTTCCAGGTGCGCGGCCGCGCGGGCCAGATTTTCCACAATGGCGTTGACGTGGGCCTCTTCGGTGATCCAGGCCTTAAAGGACCCCGGCGACGTCGAGAGGCTGCCTTCGACCCCCTCGGGGAGCAGCTCCGCCAGCAGCTCGGCCAGGCGCAGCGTGTAATCGAGGCGCTCGGGGGTGGTCCAATCGGGCGCGAACACGGCCTCTTTGACTCGCCCCCCGTGGAACTGTCCGTAGGGAAAGCCGTTGAGCGTGAAGACGTAGCAATCGTGATCGTCGAGGAAAGCGCGCAAGGCCCGCCGATTTTTGGGGTCTTCCAGGGCGCGAACGGCGGTCTCGGCCAGGCGCAACCCGAGCCCAAAGGGGCGACCGGAGGCCACGCGCTCGCGCACGTCAAGCACGGGCCCCTTAAGTTGATGGAGAACCTCCGGCCAGGTTTCCCCTGCGTGGACGTTCGTGCAGTAAGTGACGTGGATCTGCCGGCCGATGTCGACGCGCATGGCCGGAGTCAATCGATCAAGGCCTCAGGGTCAACATGAAAGGCGGGGGATTGGCTCAGGAACTGCCGAGGGTTATCGAAGACCAGACGCCGCAGGGTGGCCTCCGAATGACCGCGACGGCGCATTTCCAGCGTAAGCCGTGGGACGGCCAGCGGGTCGCTCACCCCCCAGTCGCAGGCCGAATCCACCCACAGGCGCTCCAGGCCGTGAACCTCGACCAGATCGACGGCGCGCGCGAGCGAGCATTTCGTCTCGGGGTAGAGCGTGATCCCGGCCCAGTGGCCGGCGTCGAGCGCCTGGGCCGCCGTGTGCTCCTCGACGTGATCGATGAGCACGCGCTCGGGGCGGATCCGCGAATCCCGGGCGAGGCTGTCCAGAATGAGCCGCGTCCCCTTGAGCTTGTCCTCGAGATGCGGGGTGTGGACCAGGACGAGTTTGTCATAGCGGGCGGCCAGATCGAGATGTTCGACGAAGACCGTCAGCTCGTTGCGCGTGTTTTTGTTGAGCCCGATTTCGCCGATTCCGAGCACGTTGGGCCGCGACAGATACTCCGGAATGAGGCTCAGAACCTCGCGGGCCAGGCCGAGGTCCTCGGCTTCCTTCGGATTGAGGCAGAGCCAGCAATAGTGGCGGATTCCGTAGCGGGCCGCTCGCTCCGGCTCGAATCGGGTCAGGCGTTCGAAGTAATCGCCGAAGCCCTCGACGGAGCCGCGATCGTAACCGGCCCAGAAGGCGGGCTCCGTCAGCGCCACGCACCCGGCGAGCGCGAGCCTCTCGTAATCGTCCGTCGTCCGGGAGACCATGTGGGCGTGAGGCTCGATGTACCTCACGTCGCCGCCGGTCCTTTCCACGCCCCGGTCGCCCCCTTGAGCCCCCGCGCCGAAGCGACGGGCTCCCTTGTGGGATCGCTGAAGATGATCTGGATGTCACCGGCGCGATCCGGCCCCGGCTCGGCCGCCCGGCCGAGCGCGGCGCGGAAAGCTCGAAGCCGATAGTCATCGTCGGCGTCGCTCGATCCCCCGGCGGGCGCCTGCGCCCTGGAACGATCCAGCCGATCGAGGAAAGCGGCGATTTCGATCAGTTTGTGCCGGGCGTCCAGGAAATACAGATCGAGGATTTCGGGAGGAGAAAGCGGGCTCCGCGGCCTTGCCATGGATCAACCCTCGGCGGTTGGAAGTCGACCCTTTCCATTATGGAGGGGAGGCGTCGCCGGGAGCAACGACTTCCTCGGCGGGCGGGCCAGTCACGGCCGCGGCCAAATCGGTCACATGGGTGACAATCAAATCCGGCCGCTCCATGGGCAGATAATGCGTGGCGCCCGGGATTTCGATCAGCTCGCCGTGGCCGAGGATCTGGAGCATCGCCTCGACGCGCGAGAGGCCCACCGTGTCGGAGGCCGCGCCGCGAAGAACGCGAATCGGCATCCGGACCTCGGCGAGCCGCGGCCAGGGGTCCGAAGCATGCCCGCCGAGGTAGACCTGGGCTTCGATGCGCGGGGAGCACTTGAGGCGGGCGCCTCCGTCCGGGGCCGGCTCCAATCCGCCGAAGGCGTAGTGACGCAGTTCCTCCAGCGGCCACGTGCTGAACGGCGGCTTATTCCGATAAGTGTCGATCATCGCCTGGGGCGATGCCCACGTGTCGCGACGCCTCAGGGCGCGCGCGGCCATCGGATCGTTTTCCGCCGACCAATGGCCGGCGTAGTAATCCCGCCCCATGAGGATCGGATCGATCAGGAGCCCCGCGCCGATCGCGCCCGCCCGGAGCTCCTCGGCCAGAACGATCACAGCGCCGCCCATCGAATGGCCGACGCAGAGCGGCCGCTTCAACCCCGTGGCGTCCAGAAACTCAAGCAAATCCTCCGCCATTGGCCCCCATCGATAGTCCTCCAGGTCTTTGGGGGAGTCGCCGTGGCCTCGAAGATCGAGCGCGACGACCCGAAAGCGTCGTCTCAGGGCGAGACCGATCGTGGTCCAAAGCCGGGCGTGAAAACCCGTCCCGTGAAGGAGCGCGACGGGGGGACGTCCGGCGCCGCCAAAATCAAGATAATGGAAGTTGCCCGAGGTGAGGCGCGCGAACTGATCCCGGACCTCACGCATCGGCCTCAGGCTGATGCCGGCGCGTCGTGAGGCCGACCCGTCAAGGGACCACGCTTTCCTGCGTGTCGCTCACGTCGTAGATGCGCGCCCCGGCTTCGCCTTCGACCATCATGCGCTTGTCGTCCAGTCGCGCCACGGGTTTGGCGGGGATTTCGGGCTTCGGTTCGGCTGCGCCCGGGATCGGCTGCGGGGCCGGTTCGGGTTCGGGACGGATGGCCGCCAGCTCGGCGTCGCGCGCCGTCTCGCGGGCCACTTCTTCCATGGTCGTGACGCCGAGACAGGCCTTCATCCAGCCGTCCTGGCGCATGGTCCTCATGCCGTTGCGGCGGGCCATGTCCTGGATTTCGTCGGTCGTCCCTTGATCCAGGATCATTTCGCGCATTTCGTCGTCGATCTCCAGAAGCTCGAACAAGCCCATCCGGCCCCGATAGCCCGTGTGCCCGCAGTCGGGGCAACCCCGTCCGTGGAAGAAACTCTGCTCCTTGAGCGTCGTCTCGTCGATCTCGAACTCCCGGATGTCATCCTCGATGGGCGTGTAGGCCGCCCGGCAGCCGGTGCAGATGGTGCGGACGAGCCGCTGGCCGACGACCGCTTCGACCGAGGAGGTAATCAGGAACGGCTCGATGCCCATGTCGATCAGTCGGGTGATCGTCGCCGAAGCCGAGTTCGTGTGGAGCGTCGAGAAGACCAGGTGGCCGGTGAGGGAGGCCTGGACGGCGATCTGGGCCGTCTCCACGTCGCGGATTTCGCCGACGAGGACCTTATCGGGGTCCTGACGCAGGATGGCCCGCAGCGTCCGGGCGAACGTGAGCCCCACGCCCTCGTTGATGTTGACCTGGATGATGCCGTCGACCTTGTACTCGACGGGGTCCTCGACGGTGATGATCTTGTCCCCAGGGTCCTTGATTTCATTGAGGGCGGCGTAAAGCGTCGTCGTCTTGCCGCAGCCGGTCGGCCCCGTGACGAGCATGATCCCGTTGGGCTTGTGGATATGCTTTCGGAAACGCTCCAGCACGTCGTCGGTCATCCCCACCTGATTGATCCCCATCATCATCATGCTCTTGTCGAGTACGCGCATGACGATGGACTCCCCGTGGACGGTCGGCACCGTGCTGACGCGCAGGTCGACCTCTCGTCCTTCGAGCGTCAGGTTGATGCGGCCGTCCTGCGGCAGGCGCGTCTCGGCGATATCGAGCCCCGACATGACCTTGATGCGGGAAGCCAGCCCCAGCATCATCGTCCGCGGCGGGGAGGGGATTTCGCGCAGCAGACCGTCCACGCGGTAACGGATCCGGATCAGTTTGGGGAAGGGCTCGATGTGAATGTCGCTGGCCCGCTCCTTGATGGCCTTGACCAGCAAGACGTTGACCAGCTTGACGATCGGGGGGGCATTGGCCGTGGCCACGACGTCGGAAAGATCGATCGATCGGGCCGCCGCCGGCGCCAGATCGGGGTTTTCCTCGACCACCTCGGCCTGGCGGACGATGCCTTCCAGCGACTCCTCGCCCAGGCCGTAATACTGCTCGATCCGCTCCCGGATCTCGGCCTCGGGGGCGATCACGGTCTCAATCTCGCGGTCGATGGCCACGCGCAGGTCGTCGCTCACGACCGGGTTGGCCGGGTCGGCGACCGCGATCACGACGACCCCGTTTTCCTCCCCCACCGGCACGGCCGTCAGCCGCTTGGCCTGCTCGGCCGAGAGCAGCCCGATCAACTCGTCCGGGGGACGCGGCATCTTGGCCAGATCGACGAGGCGCAGGCCGGTCTGCTCGGCCAGCATCCGCAGATAGGCCATGTCGTCGGCCGCCGCCAGCCCAGCGATCTCGACGGTCGGCGCCGAGTAGCGAGTCCCCGCCTCCTCGATCGCCGCCAGCTCAAGGGCGGGGTCCAGTTCCGGGGAGGCCGAGGACGGCCCGACGCCGGGCCACGTGGCCTGCTCGCGCGTCAGGTCCGGCGCGCCGGGCTCGCGGCGTTTGGCCGGCGGCTCGGCCTTGGTCCGCGCGGCCGGATCGCTGATGAACTTGAACAAGCGTTTGCCCATGATTGTCGTTCCCCCGGAGGCCCTCAGAATTCTCTCGGCATGGCCTCGGTTTCGCCCTTGGTCGCGGTGTCGCCGACGCCGGCCGAAAGCATCCGTTTCTCCATGGCCTGATAGTCCTGCGCGCGGGCCAGGCAATCGTCCCCCGTGATGAGGCCCTTCTTATAGAGACCGAACATGTAGTCGTCGAGCGTGATCATCCCCCGCTTGAAGCTCGTCTGGATGACCGAGGTGATGCGCTCGGTCTTGCCCTCGCGGATCAGATTGGCCACGGCCGGCGTCACGTGCATGATCTCGAAGCCCGCCACGCGCCCCTTGCCGTCGGCCCGGGGGATCAGCGCCTGAGAGATGACCGTCATGAGCGCCACGCTCAAGACGGTGCGAATCTGTTCCTGCTGCTCGTGGGGGAAGGCGTCGATCATCCGGTCAATCGTCGTGGCCGCGCCGATCGTGTGCAGGGTCCCGAAGACGAGGTGGCCCGTTTCGGCCGCCACCAGCGCGGCCTCCATCGTTTCCAGGTCCCGCATCTCGCCGACGAGGATGACGTCGGGGTCCATCCGCAACGCGCCCCGGAGGGCGAAAGCGAAGGTGGGGGTGTCGATGTGGACCTCGCGCTGGCTGATGAGGGCCTTTTTGTGTTTGTGCGTGTATTCGATGGGGTCCTCGACCGTGATGATGTGGACCGATCGGTTGGTATTGATCCAGTCGATCATCGTCGCCAGCGTCGTCGTCTTGCCCGACCCGGTCGGTCCGGTGACGATGCACAAGCCTCGGTGAGCCTCCAGGACCGGCCCCAGCCAGGAGCGGGGCAGACCCAATTGCTCAAAGGTGAAGATGCGCGAGGGGATCAGCCGCATGACGATCCCGATGTTGCCGAGGTTGCGGAAGACCGCGGTCCGGAAACGGGCCAGATCGCTGAAGGCGTAGGCGAAGTCGCAACTGCCCATCTCCTGGAGATGCTGCTGGAAGCGCGGCGGCGTGATCTCCTTCATGATCCGCTCGGTGTCTTCCGGCTCCAGCGGCACGGGCTCCAGCGGTTCGAACGCCCCCTGCAGGCGAATGGAGGGGGGTTTGCCGACGCGCAAGTGCAGGTCGGCGGCGTCGCGATCGACCATCGTCTTGAGCATTTCGTTGATGTCCATTGTCATCGCCGCACGCTCCGTCGCGCCGAAAGCCGGCGCCTCAATCCTCCCCGCCGACGAGCTTGTAAATCTCCGGAATGGTGGTCCACCCGAGGAGGATTTTCTCCCAGCCGTCCATGCGAAGGGTTCGCATCCCGTGGGCCACGGCGTAGTTTTTGAGCCGGCTGGCCGCTTCGCTTCGGATGACCTTGCGTCTCAGTTCGGCGTCCATCACGAAGATCTCATGGATCGCCGTCCGGCCGCGATGGCCTGTCTGAGAGCAGCGCTCGCAACCCGTCCCCATGAAGAAATCCGCCTCCTTGTATTCCTCCGGGTCGTAGCCGAGAAGCCGGATGTCCTCGGGCTTCGGACGATGGGCCTGTTTGCAATTGTTGCAAATCCGCCGCGTGAGCCGTTGGGCCACGACCGCCTGGAGCGAACTGGCCACCAGATAGGGTTTGATCCCCATGTCGATCAGCCGGATCGTGGCGCTCGGGGCGTCGTTGGTGTGGAGCGTCGAGAAGACCAGGTGGCCCGTCAGCGCCGCGCGGATGGCGTTTTCGGCCGTCTCCAGGTCGCGGATCTCTCCGACGAGGATAATGTCCGGCGATTGCCGCAACAGGGAGCGCAGCCCCAGCGGAAACGTCAGCCCGATATCGGTGTTGACCTGAATCTGGTTGATCCCCGGAATCTGGTACTCGACCGGGTCCTCCAGCGTCACGATCTTCCGCTCCGGGGTGTTGAGGGCGCTGAGGGCCGCGTAAAGCGTCGTCGTCTTGCCCGACCCCGTCGGCCCCGTCATCAGGATGATGCCGTTGGGGGATTGGATGAGCTGATTGAACCGGGCGGTCGTATCCGGCAGGAAGCCGACGTCTTCCAGCCCCATCATGACGGACTCGGCTTCGAGGATACGCATGACGACGCTCTCGCCGTAAATCGTCGGCAACGTCGAAACGCGCAAATCCAGATTGCGCCCCGGCAGCGTCAGCTTGATCCTCCCATCCAGGGGGACGCGCTTCTCGGCCAGATCGAGCCCCGCCAGGACCTTGAGCCTCGAAATAATGGCGTTCTGCCACTGTCGCGGGGGCGACGGGACCTCGTGGAGCACGCCGTCCACCCGGAACCGAATGGCCAGGCCGAACCGCGTCGGCTCGATGTGAATGTCGCTCGATCGCTCGTGGACGGCCTGCTTGAACACCAGGTCCACGAACCGGACAACCAGCGGGGTATCCTCCGTCGTGGCTTCGTCCAGGTCGATCAGACTGTAATCGCGCATTTCGCGCGGGTCGTCGCTCTCGGCCATCTCCTCGTAGATGGAGGTGTACTCGTCGGCCTCATAGTATTTCTTGATCGCCTTCTCGATCGCCTCTTCGGTCGCGATGACCCCGTTGACCTTCTTGCCCAGAATCTGAGCCAGGTCGTCGATCGCCCGGAGGTTGGAGGGGTCGCTGAGGGCGAGCCAGATTTCTTCGGGCGTCGTCCGCACCGGGATGACGCGATAGCGGAGGACCACTTCCGGGGCCACCTCCCCCAGAAGCTCCGGCGTGAAATTGACCATCTCCAGCTCAATCCGCTCCATTCCGACGTCTTTGGCGTAGGCGTCGAGGATGTCCTCCTCCTGAGCGAAATTCATCGAGATGAGGGCGTTCTTGAGGCTCTGCGCGCTCTCGTCAACCAGGCGGCTCATCGCCGCCTTGAGCATGTCGTCGTCAACGAGGCCGGATTTCTCCACCGCGCGCGCCAGGCGGATCATCTCCTTGCGGCTCTCGCTTTCCCCCCGGCGCGCCGCCAGGTCGGTTAGCCCCAGATCCTTGTAAGGGTCCAGGTTGTAAACGTTCCCGGGCGGGGCTTCCTGCGTTTGCTTACCCATCGTCAAACCGCCTTATTCCCCGGGGCCGTGGCCGCCGGCCTCAAGGCCTGGCGCGGCGGGCGCGCCGACGGCCCGCCCGATCGCCGAAATCCAGGGGGCCTCAAGACCAAGGTCCATCATGCGCGCCCGAACGGCGCGTGGCAAGAGCGACCCTCTGGGGGCAAGAACGACAATTCACACGACACGCGCGCGGGCCCGCTCGGACCTCTGACCGGCGCGGCCCGCAGCCCCCGCGCAACCATCACATTCAGTCTAGGCCAGGGGTCCGGGGTCGGTCAACCTTGCAGGCGTTGAAGCAAGGCTCCGAACGGCGCGGGCGGGCCCCATTTTTTATCGCGATAAAACTTTTCGGCCCTCCTTCGGAAATCTCCAGCTCGGGCTCAAGGGACGCTTCCCCCGCCGGGGGCTTCGTCGGCCGCGGCCGCCAATCGCGGCCGCGCTCGGACCCGCACTTGGGCCTGGGCGGCGAAAAACAGCCCGATGGCGACGATCGGCACGTATTGCAACAAGTGCAGCACGAGGGCGTAGGCGGTCCCTATGGATTCATCGTGTTGAATGTCGAAAACCTTAAGCCCAAAGATGACCCCCGCCTCGAAAAGGCCCCAGTAACCCGGAGCCGCCGGAATGATGATGAACACCGCGATCAACGCCACGATCGCAAAGGCATGGGTGACGGTCATTCCCTCCAGCCCCTGGAAGCCGTAGGCGAGCGTCAAGTTCGAGACCGCGATCAACCCCCAGACCAGGATGGAGTAGCCCAGCACGATCACCAGATTCCGGAGGCTTCGAATCGCCTCGAGACCCCGGGCCGCCGAAAGCACCAACCCCGCCGAAGTCTCGGCCGCCGGAGCGGAAAGATAGGGGAGCGAGCGAAGCAGACGGGCCAGGCCGCGGGGCACGGCGGGAATCATGAAGATCACCACGGCGGCCACCAGGCCGAGGCTCCAGCGGGTCGTCTGGCGAACGCAGAAGTCGAGCGTCTCCCCCCCCAGCTCCACTCCCCAGAAGGCCACGCGCGTATTGGGGTCAATGTCGGGCAATAGAGCCAGGGCCCCCCCGAGGAAGGCCAGCAAGGTCACGCCGTCGATGGCGCGTTCGGCGACAACGGTCGTCATGGCCAGCGGGAAGCCCGTCCCTTCGCGCGAACCGACGTAGATGGCCCGGACGAACTCTCCCACGCGCGCCGGAAGGATGCTGTTGAAGGCGAACCCGATCATCAGGGGGCGGAAGAGCCGAACCCCCGATAAACGGTAATCCGGACGGAACAACACGGCCCATCGGGCCCCCCGGAGATACATGCTCAGATAGAAGAAGAAGCCCGACGGGATCAGCCAGACGAGCTCAAAGGAGCCGACGGCGCGGGCCAGTTCGCCGAAGTCGACGTCGCGAAAGACGAGATAGAGACTCCCGGCGGAGATGACGCACCCCACCAGGAGAACGATCCGTTGCCGCATCCGCCGCGTCCGGCCTCAGGCTTCCTTCTCTCGCGCGTCGTCCTGGTTTTGGATCGCCTCCCGCGCCAGATCGTAAATCTCCCGCAGGGGGCGCCCCGTCGCCTGAGCCAGCCGCCGACAAGATTCATACTCCGGGGCGGCCTTGAGCGTCGCCTCCCCCCAGAGGCCGACCTTGACGGCGACTTCCCCCGCCGGCGTGGCCACGGTCTCCATCCGCCGCCGAAGGCAAAGACGTTGACCCGGCAGCCATCGGACGCCGAAGGTCGAGCTTTCGCGGAAAATTATCTCGGCCAGGCGTTGGCCGGCTTCGGGCGCGCAGAGGACCTTCAGACGCAGCCCCGGCCGGTTCTTCTTCATCTGCACGTCGGCGAGCTGGACGTCGAGGGCGCCGGCGGCCAGAAGCCGTTCCATGAGGTAGCCGGCGACCTCGGGGGAGAGATCGTCCATCTCGGTCTCGAGGCTGAGAATGGCCTCAACATCCACCGGAAGCTCGGCGGCCACGCCCGGGCGCTCGCCCAGGACAAGCCGCAGACAGTTGGGGTGGCCGGGGATGTCACGCGCCCCCGCCCCGTAGCCGATCGCCGTGGCGGCTAATCCGTCGGCGGGGGCCGGCGCCTCCTCCAGCAGCGTCCGCAGAATGGTCGCGCCCGTCGGCGTCGTCAGTTCGGCCTCGATCTCCGTCGTCCGGGTCGGCAGCCCCTTGAGCAGTTCGGCCGTGGCCGGAGCCGGGACGGGCATGAGGCCGTGAGAGCACACGACAGCCCCCTGACCGACGGCCACCGGCCCCGCCGAGAAGGACGTGGCCCCCAGCAGCTCGACGCCGACCATCGCCCCGGCGATATCCACGACGGCGTCCTTGGCGCCGACTTCGTGGAAGTGGATCCGTTCGGGCGTGCTGCCGTGGACCCGAGCCTCAGCCTCGGCCAGGAGGCGATAGGCGGCCACGGCGCGCCGCGTCGCCGTCGCTCCCAGTCCGGCGGCCTCGACCTTCTCAATGACGTGGCGCAGATGGACGTGGGCATCGGCCCGTTCGTCGACTTCGACATGCACGCGGGTGCACTTGATGCCGGCTCGCTTGAGCGGCTCGGCCCGCAGCCGAAACGGACCGATCGGGAGGCCTTGAAGTCGGCGCTGGAGCTCCTCGATCTCGACGCCGAGGTCCACCAGGGCGCCGATCGTCATGTCGCCGCTGATGCCGTTGAAGCAGTCAAAGTGCAGATGAGACGCCACGGACGATGAGGTTCCTCACGAGCGTTACAGTCGCCGTTGATCTTAACCCGCGGCTGATGGAGCGGAAAGATCAATGGATGGCCTGTTCTTCCTCGGCCTCACGGCGCAATTGCTCGGCCGAAGCCCGGATTCGGGGCATCCGGGCCAGGAGCACCAGCCCGCCTCCCAGGCACACGGCGCCCCCAAGTCGAATGGCCGACATGGGCCCCAGGACCTCGGCCAGCTTGCCCATCAGGAGACTTCCAATCGGATAGAAGCCGAGGAACATGACCGAGAACAACCCCATGACCCGGCCCCGGAAGTGATCCGGGACGTGAAGCTGAATGAAGGCGTTGGTCCCGGTGGACTGAAGCAGCATGGCCGCCCCCGGCAGGACCATCAGTGCTAAGGCCATCTCATACCGGCGGGTGAGGGAAAAGACGATCAAACTGGCCCCCAGCGTCGAGCCGGCCAGGGGGATCATTCGGCCCGAACGCAGGATATCGGCCCCTCGCGCCAGCGCCAACGCTCCGACAAACGCCCCGGCGCCGGTCGCCGAGAGCAGACCGCTATAGCCGGCGGCGTCGTGCCCGAAGGTCTCCTGCGCCACCTGGGGGAAGATCACGGCGTGAGTATATCCGAGCGTGCTCACGACCCCCATGTAGACCAGAACGTCCAGAAGGGCCGGCCGCGAGCCGACGAAGCGCAGGGCCTCGGCGAAGTCGCGCGCGGCGTTGCCCGCCGCGGCTGGGCGAGACCGGCGGGGTAGCTTGATCCGCAACAGGAGCCCGATGACGACCGTATAGCTCAGGCCATTGAGGAGAAAGCAGAGCCCTTCAGGCAGGGCGTCAGAGATCGTTTCGGGAGCCCAGCGGGCAAGGCTCCAGATCACCCCGCCCGCTACCATCGGCCCGATGATACGCGCCGCGTTGAAAATCAAGGAGTTGAGGACAATGGCATTGGCCAGATCGACCTTGCCGACCAGCTCAATGACAAAGGCATGCCGCGCCGGAATGTCGACCGCCGTGATGATCCCCAAGGCTCCGGCCAACCAGGCCAGCGTTGCTAGGGTCGGCTCGCCAAAGAGGACGATCGAGGCCAGGACCATCGCCTGCGTCATGGCCAGCACCTGCGCCATGAGGACCAGGCGATAGCGCGGGTAGCGGTCGGCGATGACGCCGGCGGCGGGCGTGAAGATCAGGGCGGGAATCCGCCCCACGAAAGTGATCAGGCCGAGCATCGCCGGCGACTGCGTCAGCCGCCAGACAAGCCAACCCATCGCCGTCGTCTGGGCCCACGTCCCGATGAGTGAGATCGACTGGCCGGCGAAAAAGGCCCGGTAGGGCGGATGACGCAACGCCCGCAGGATGCCGGGCAGAGCGTCCGGTTTGATCACCGGGGGCGGCCTGGGGAAAGCGCCCGGGCGCGGGGGAAGCCCGAGGGGGACATCGGATCGGCCGGCCTCAGCACGAGCGCCCGTCGGGACCGCTCAAGGGCGGGCCCCCCGCCGTGGCCAGCGGCGGCAGGGGAGCGGGCAGGACGCCCGCCGCCCGGTTCCACATCATCGCCCCCTCCAGGATCATCCAGGCCTGAAGGACTTCGATGAAGCACCCCATAGAGACGAGAAGCCATTTTCCCTCGCGCCACCATTCGGCGATATTCGACCACATGGCCCAAGCCGGAATCACGATCATCAACAGGGCGGGCCCGATCAGCAATCCGACGGGCTTGCGGTAACGGATCAGGTAAAAAGCGACGACCAGAAAGGCCAGGCCCGCCAACAGTTGATTCACGGCCCCGAAGAGCGGCCAGAGAATCAGTCCGCCGGAGCCGGGGCCATTCGGGCCCGGCAGGAGGGCCAAGGCTCCCCCGGCGGCCACGGCCAGCCCCGTGGCCCAGTACTTGTCGATAAAAAGCGGCACCTTCAGCGAAACCGAGAGCTCCTGAATGACGTAGCGTTGCAGTCGGGTCGCCGTGTCGAGCGTCGTGGCCGCAAAACAGGCCACCATCACGGCCACGATCCCGACCGCCATCGCGAGCGGAATCCCCAAGGCCGCGATCATGTTGGCACCCCCATCGACGAAGGCCCCGACCTGGGCGGCCAGCGACATCCCCTTCCAGGTCCCGCCGTAGCGGCTTGCCCATGCCGCCTCGCCGAGCAGTTTCTCCCCGCCGCTCCCGGTGATCCCCATCCCCAGCCCCGCGCTGCAGGCGATGATTACCAGGACGGCGAGCGCGCCCTCGAGCAGCATGGCTCCGTAGGCGACGAACTGAGCGTCGCGCTCGTTGCTGATCTGCTTTGAAGACGTCCCCGACGAGACCAGGCAATGAAAACCCGAAACCGCGCCGCAGGCGATCGTGATGAAGAGGAACGGGAAGAGGGGAGGCGCGTCACCCGGGGCATGGGTGTTGATGGCCGGGGCTACCAGCTCCGGGCGGGCGACTAAAAGCCCGAGAAACAACAGCCCGAGGGCGACGATCAGTTGGTGCGAGTTCACGTAATCGCGCGGTTGAAGGAGCGTCCAGACCGGCAGCGTGCTCGCCACAAAACAATAGACCAGCAGGATGCCCGTCCAGACGACGACGGCCGACTTCAGACCCGGCAGGAAGGCCGCCTCCCCTCCCGCCAGACGCGGGATCCCCAGCAGGCGCTCCAGGTCCACGGGCCAGAAATAGGTCCCCAGGTAAACGAAGACGTAGATCGTGGCCAGGGCCGCCAGCGACGGCGGCAGAAGGGGCAGCCGTTTCTTATAGATGAGAAAGCCGACGACGACGGCCACCGGCAGGGAGATCCAGACGCCCAGGACCGTCTGCGGGTAGATGGAGAAGATCACGGCGATCACCAGCCCAAAGACGCCGATCACGACCGTCAGCGCCAGAAAAAGGATCAGCAAAAACAACAGCCGGGCTCGGGGCGAGATCATCCGCCCGGCCACGTCGCCGATCGTCTGGCCCCGCGAGCGCATGGAGACCACCAGCGCCCCCAGATCATGGACGGCGCCGATGAAGATCGACCCGAAGACGACCCACAGCAACGCCGGAAGCCAGCCCCAGAAGACGGCGATGGCGGGCCCCACGATCGGCCCCGTCCCGGCGATCGACGTAAAGTGATGCCCGAAGACGACGCCCGGGCGCGTCGGTACGAAATCCACGCCGTCCTCCAGCTCGCGCGCCGGGACGATCGCCTGGGGATTGAGATTAAATATCTTGCGCGCCAGAAAGCGCCCGTAGGTGTGGTAGGCGGCGATGAAGCCGACGCCGGAGAGGACCGCGATCACCAGCGTGTCCATAATGTCACCCGGTTCAGCCTAGATGGGGCCTTCGGCTTCCGTCAAGCCCCCCACGGAACCCTCGACCCGCGTCGTTTTGATCGCCCGCTGCGAGAGGAAGTGTCGGCCTCTGATGTGGGTCGGGGGAGCCCGAAATTATTTGGCCGGATGGATCATCCGCTATCGAGAGTCGAGCCCTGGCGCGATAGCACAACCTCAATCGAACGGGATCCATCCGGCCAAACCGGAAACCGGGGGTGGGGTGTCAGGTAATCGTGCGGTGCGTAAGCCTCCCGTGCGCGTCGGGGGTTCAGATCAGGCCGGCGATGGCCTGGCGAATGTGCGGCCGGCGCAACTTGACCAGCGCCCGCTGCTCGATGCGCCGGACCCCTTCCTGGCTCAGTCCCATCCGGCTGCTGACCTTTCGCAGACTTCGAGCCTCTCCGCCGCCGAATCCAAACCGTTCGGCGATGACGCAAGACTCCCGCTCCGTCAGGAGCTTGAGAACCTCGGCCACGCGGGCGAGCATTTCCCGATTGGCGGTGACTTCCCGCACCGACGGCGCCCGGTGGTCCGGGATCATCTCCAGGAGGGGAACCCCGTCGGGATCGGGCGGCCTGTCCAGGGAGAGCGTGGCCTCGGCAAGTCGCGTCAGCTCGCGGACCTTCTCCGTCGTGATGCGCAGCCGGACGGCCAGCTCGGCCTCGGTCGGCGGACGCCCCCGCCGCGTCCAGAACTCCTGGACGATCTCGCTCATGAAGCCCAACTGGCGGGATTTCCTCACCGGGATACGGATCAGCGAGCCGCGCTGGCGGACGGCGATCTGAATGGCCTGTCGAATCCAGAAGGCCGCATAGGTGGAGAAGCGGAAGCCCCGTCGATGGTCAAATTTCTCAATCGCTTCCAGCAACCCCAGGTTTCCTTCCTGGATCAAATCCTCCAGCGCCAGCCCCCGACCTCGGAATTGTTGCGCGACCCGGATCACGAATTTGAGGTTGCATTCGACGATCGTCTGACGGGCCGACTCCTCCCCTTGCCGCAAGCGCCGGAACAGCTCCACCTCCTCGTCCCGGGTGAGCACCCGGTTCTGACCGATCTCGTCCAGATACATCTTGAGACCGGTCTCTTCTTGCGCCATAAAATCCACCGCGCTGGCGAACTGCATCCTGGAACTGAGCAAAGAAAGTACCAGGCTCGCTGCGATCCATCCTCAAGCGAGACATGCGGGTTAACTTGAGTCTTTGCAATGCTCGCCACTGAACACGGGAATCGGTTAAATTCCGATTGCTTGGCCCGATGCACAGAAAGAGTGCGTGTCGTGAGTCAGATCGAGGGAATGTGAAGCAATCCGCACACCTCGGCAGCGTCTCGGATCTGGTCGCCAAATGCCTTCGGACCAGCGGGCGATCCTCGATGCCGTGAAGGCTGACATCCCAAAAGTTGCCCTTTCGGTTGCTTTTCCGGGGCTCCTGCTCTTCGGGCTGGCAGCGATTGTCCTGGTGGCCGGGATATGGGGCGGGGCCCTCCTCGAAGCCTATCGTCGATCCGATCCCGACCCGGAGCGCCGAGTCCACCGTTCAGCCCTGACCTTGGTCCAGCCCCACTTCTCTGGACGCGGCCCGTCCTGGCCGACGACGGTGACCGTCCTTGAGGCGGGAGCCCCAGGCGGGGGACCGATCCTTCGAGCCGCCCAGGCTGAAGGCGAAGTCAGGCCCGCCGAAGCTCACCTCTGGCTGGCCCTGGACGCTTACTCGCTGCGCTTGCCGGCGCTGGCGGAGCTGCACGCCGACCTGGCCCGACGTGCCCTGGCCGATCAGGTCCTTGGCGATTCGTTTGAGACGCTCACCACGGGTTATCCGGACTGGATCGGTTGGGCGATGCTGCCGAACCATTCCGCCGAGGCGTTGATGGATCGCGTAGAGAAACTGGGCTCCTCGACGTTTGCCTCCCCTGGCCGACCCTTCGCCCATTAAAGGGCGTCGGAAGCGGTTCTGCCGGCGGCTGCGGGATGCCGAAGGGTCTGGAACCGCAGCGCGAAGCCATGCGAAAATGCGACGCGCGGGGGAGAGCTTGCTTGCCGAAGCGCGCGGCCGGTCCGTCCGCGCGATCCACGCCCGGTCCGGATTCACTGGACGGAGCCGGGAGAGGCTGCCCATGGACGAGTTCATCGAGGTCAAATGCCCGGGATGCCAGACGGTGCTCATCGTCAATCGCCGGAGCGGCAAGATCGTCGAGGTGCGCAAGCCGATCCTGGAGGAGTCGACGGGCGACCGGTTTCAGGATGCGATGATCAAAGTTCGGGGGGAGAAGGAAGCGATCGCCAAAAAGTTCGAGCAGGCCAAAGCCAAAGAGCGGGGCAAGATAGACCGCTTGAACGCGCTTTTCGAGGAATCCCTCCGCAAGGCCAAGGAAGAAGGTCCCGTCACGAAACCCATCAACCCCATGGACCTGGACTGACAGAAGATTGAAAAACGCCCTTTGACCTGATCCCGAAAAGGTCCGCGGTTCTCGGGGCCCCGCCCGCGCGGTTGCCTTGCATCGAACCCTCGAGGGGTTCGACAGGGAGCGTTTGACCGTTTTTTGAAGGGAGTGGATGTGTCACTGAGGACGTTATGAGACTTGTTTTGATCTCCGCCCGGAAATAGTTGTTTCCGAGTAGGGGAAACTGAGCCTCCGGCCGGAATGGTTCTTGAGTTGAATGTGACGAACGAGAGGCCCGGGCGACTTCCCGTCATGACATCGCAGCGTTCACACGGTTCCCCTCCCTTCGTCGCCTTCCGAGGGCAAACGTCCCGATCATGACGGCCAGGGAGGCCAGGCTCAACGCCGCCGCCGGGCCGGAGCCCGGCGGGGGGCGATATTCAAACGTCACCACGTGTTGGCCTGAGGGAACCGGCGCCGCCAGGAAAGTTCCGGCGGCGAGCGTCAGCGGCGCCGGTCGTCCATCGACTCGCGCGATCCAGCCCGGGTAAGCGCTCATCGCGAACACCATGGTCGCCGCCTCCGGGAAGGTTACGTTGAAATGGTAAGTTCCGCCTGATTCACCGGCAGGCTCCACTACAAATTGCTCATCAATCTTCGTCGCAGGCCGCTCCCTGGGGGCGCTCAGCGGTTCCTGATAGACGATCGCCTTGAGCGGATCGGTCGGGTTCGCTTCGGCCAGACGGGCCGAGAGCGCCTGGGCCCCGTCTCGGTCCGGGATAACAGGCCCGTCCGGGGCGGCAAAGGCGAGACCCCGATAAGCCGTATTCCGCCACACGCCGAGAGATTGCCCGGACCTAAAGGTGATCACGCGGCTCAATCCCAGCCCCGGCGCTGCAGAGAGATCATCGTAACTGAGGACGGTCTCGACCCCCATCAACGTGAGCCACGAGGGGAGGGCCAGGCGTGGGACGATCATCGACCCCCGAGGGTTCGCTGTCGGCGGCAGGCCGGCGAGCCGGTTCATCCACGTGGCCATCCATCGGGCGTTGACGGGATCGTAACCACGGGCGTCCGGCAAACGTTGCATGATCAACGCGTTTCGTAGGACCTCGGGCTGGTTCTGATCCAGGCGCCAGTCCAGAAGGTCGTCCAACCAGAGGAGGCGCCCGCCGCGATGGTCGGCCGCCAAGGCGTCGACCAGATCGCTTCGAGGGTAGTGAGCTTCAAGGAAAGTATCGGCCCGGGTCGTTGGCTGGAGCGGCCAGGACGCCCAGGCCAGCTCCAGAGCGGCCCAGAGAGGGATTGACCACGGGGCGAGGCGACTCTGGAGGAGGGGAAGCCAGCGAACCCTCGTGTCGGAGGCCCCGCGAGCCCGGGGCGTTCGCAGTGCGGCGATGATGGCGGAGGCGGCCAGGGCGGCGAATCCTAGGCCCCTGAGGGCCTCAAAAATGATCGTTCGACTTAATCGGCTCTCGACCTCGCTCTTCCGGGCCGCTTCCTCGATCAGCGTGAAGGGAGCCTCCCACAGAACCCAGAGAGCCGAACGGGAACGGACCAGCACCAGGCCGAACGCGACGGCCGCGGTGAGGCCGAGGAGGACGATTCTGACGACGGCCGTGGCTTCCGCCGAGCCGCGTTTGAGCCGCAAAAGCCCATCAAAACCGAGGGCCGCCGCCATGGCGGCCCCGACCGTGAAGAGAAACATGAGCCGCGCCGGAACACGGAATTGATCAAACCCCGGGACGAAGGCGTATAAGGCGAGGAAGGCAGGGCTGAACCGCCCGAGGCCGAGGACCACTCCGCCGATCATCATGACGAGCGCGCCGAGAAGTAATCGACGCCGGGCTCGGAACGTCACCATCGACGTGAGCGGCGGACTTTCCGCCCTCCCGCCCCGGCGCAGACTCAGGTAGGCGCCGATCGGTAAAAGCAACGCCAGGGCCCAGACGGTCAAGTACCCGTGGGTCTCGGAGAAGCCGACCGCCGACCCCCAATAGTAGGCCGAGTCTTGCCCCGGCCCGAAAACCCCCGGATTGAAGAGCAGGAGCAAGAGCCGGGGAGCGAGAGACCCCTCGGTGACGTAATCCCAGGAAGCCCCGGCGCCCCGATCGAAGGAGACCGAGATCATCGATCGCGTTTGCCAGAGCTGAAAAGCGGCCAGCCCGATGCCCAGCAAGAGCGCCAGGCCGAGCGCTCCCCAACGCCTGACGGAGCCCGCCTCGGCCGCCGGCCGACGAGACCAGCCCCAGATGAGCAGGATCAGCCCGGCATAGAAGGTGATTTGCGGGGACCCGGCCAGGATTGACATCGCGACGGTCAATCCCATCCCAGCCACGCCGGCCGACGATGGTCCACGCCACAGGCGTTCCAGACCGAGCCCCAGCCAGGGAAGCCAGGCCGCCGCGTAGTGAAACAGAATGACGCCGGCCAGAAGCTTCGAGGTCATGAAGCCGGAAAAGACGACGAGGATGGCCAGGAGCGTGGCCGAAGGGCGCGTGAGACCCCAGCGCCGCCCAAGCCGATACCACCCGATCTCGGCCCAGAGCGTGTGGCCGAGGAGAAGCAGCCCGAAGCCCCAGGGCAGCGGGAGGAATCCATGGAGCCAATTGGGGGGATAGAAGATCCCGACCTGAATATCGGCCAGTAGCGGGCGCCCACAGAAGGTCATCGGATTCCACCAGGGAAGCCGACCCGAACCAACCGTCTCCCAGACAAGCCGCTGATAAGGCAGATACTGAAGGACGATATCCTCCCCGGCGGGCACCCGGCCGGCGAGATAGCGTCCATAGGCCAAGCCCAGGGTTCCCAAGAGGCCGGCCGTGGCCAGCCGCCGGTCTCCCCATCCCTTGGATCGGTCAACCGTTGGGTGTGGAGGAATGACAGCCGACATGAGGCGGGCGCTCGGCCGCTCGAGGCTTCAATCAGCCCGGATCAGTCCAATGGCCCGGCGGCGGGGCCCGCCATTGAACCTCGGGAGGTCGAAGGCCCCCAAGAGAGATCAGAACTTGGCGGGTCGGGCCGGCCGGCCCGGCAGCCGACGGGAGCGACCCTTGGCGTGGGAGGGCGGGAAGATCAAGCCGGGCCGACGCCGAGGGGGCCGGGGCGTCTTTTGAACCCGCGCCGGAGGAGGCGACGCCGTCGGTTCCGGGACCAAGGCCAGGGGGAGGACCTCGTCGATGGTTCGAACGGGGAGAAAGGCGAGGGCCTCGCGAATTTCCGAGGGAATCTCCTCCAATTCGGGTTCATTGTCCTTGGGGATGATGACGCGCTTGATCCGGGCTCGATGGGCGGCGACGGCTTTCTCCTTGAGCCCCCCGATCTTGATCACCCGCCCCCGCAACGTGATCTCTCCCGTCATGGCCACGTCGGCTCGAGCGGGCCGGCGGGCCAGCGCCGAGAGCATCGAGACGGCGATCGTCACGCCCGCCGACGGGCCGTCCTTGGGGATGGCGCCCTCGGGGACGTGGACGTGGATTTCGAGCTTGCGGAAGAAATCGGGCTCCAGGCCGAACTCCTGATAGCGCGTGCGGATGTAGGAAAGGGCGGCTTTGGCCGATTCCTGCATCACCTCGCCGAGCTTGCCCGTCAGCGTGAGCGTCCCTCGGCCCGGCATGAGGGTCGTCTCCACGGGCAGCAATTCCCCCCCGACGTCGGTCCAGGCGAGGCCGCAGGCGACGCCGATCTCGTGCGGCTCGTGGAGGTCCAGGTCGTGGAATTTTTCGGGTCCGAGGTACTCTCGGACGAGCGGCGGCCCGACGCGGATGGTCCGGGCGTTGGCTTGGCTGACGGCCGATCGGGCGACCTTGCGGCAGATCGAGGCGATCTCGCGCTCCAGGTTGCGAACGCCGGCCTCGTGGGTGTAGGAGCGGATCAGGAGATCGATCGCCTCGCGGGTCAGAGCGACGCGCCGGCGGCTCAGGCCATGAGCTTTGATCTGCTTGGGGATCAGATGCCGCTCGGCGATCGCCCGTTTCTCATCCTCGGTGTACCCCGGCAGGCGGATGATCTCCATCCGGTCCATCAGCGGGAAGGGAATGCCGGCCGTCGTGTTGGCCGTCGTGATGAACATCACGTGGGAGAGGTCGAAATCGACCTCGATATAGTGATCGTTGAAGGCCTTGTTCTGTTCCGGATCGAGCACTTCCAGGAGGGCCGAGGCGGGGTCGCCCCGGAAGTCCGAACTCATCTTGTCGACTTCATCGAGGAGAAAGACCGGATTCAAGGAGCCGGCTTTCTTCATCGACTGGAGAATCCGGCCCGGCAGGGACCCGATGTAGGTCCGCCGGTGACCGCGGATTTCGGCCTCGTCGCGCATGCCGCCGAGCGATATCCGCACGAACCGGCGCTTGAGCGATCGGGCGATCGACCTCGCCAGGGAGGTTTTGCCCACGCCCGGCGGCCCGACGAAGCAGAGGATCGGGCCCCGCGGATGCTTGACCAGTTGATGGACCGCCAGGTGCTCGATGATGCGTTCCTTGGCTTTCTTCAGTCCGTAGTGATCCTCGTCCAGAATCCGCTGGGCGCGCTCCAGATCGACCCGGTCCTTCGTCAGCTTCACCCAGGGGAGGTCCGTCAGCCATTCGATATAGGTGCGGCTGACGGTGGCCTCGGGGCTGAGCGGCGCCATGCGCGAGAGACGGTGCAGCTCGCGGTAGGCTTTATCGCGGGCCGGCTCCGGCAGGCGCGCCCGCCGGATGCGCTCCTGAAGGTCCTCCAGTTCGAGGTCCTCTTCGCTGGCCAGCCCCAGTTCCTTCTCAATGACCTTGAGCTGCTCGTTGAGAAAGTATTCCTTCTGACTTTTGCCGATCTGGTTCCGGACCTGACTGAGAATCTTGTTCTCCAGTTGAAGAAGCTCGATATCGGCCGAGAGCAATTGAGAGAGCTGGCGAAGCTTCTCGCCGACTTCGGGGGCTTCCAGGACGGCCTGCTTGTCTTCCAGCCGCAAGGCCGCGTAGTTGCCGATGGCATGAGCCACGTGGAGGGGATCCTCCAGGCCCTTGATCCAGTGGGCCAGGTCCTCGGGGACCTTATCCGAGAGCGAGGCGTATTGTTCAAACAACGCCAGGAGACTCCGGCGTAGCGCCTCGACTTCCTTCGTCTGCGCGGCGAAGAAACCCATCCGGCCCACGCGCGCTCGGACATAGTCGGCCCCCCCTTCGTAGGACTCGATCCGACCGACCCAGAGGCCCTCGACGAGCGCCTTGGCCGTTCCGTCGGGTAGGCGGAGCACTTGAATCACGTCGGCCGCCGTTCCGACCTGATAAAGGTCGTCGGGCCCCGGATGCTCGGCCTTGCCGGATTTCTGAGCGACAAGGAAGACTAGCTTGTCCCCGGCCAGGGCCGCTTCCAGGGCGCCGAGCGGTTTGGGGCGCGTGACGAAGAACGGAATCACGCTGCCGGGGAAGATCACCATTTCCTTGAGCGGGATGACCGGCAGGAGCGCGACGTCGGCGGAAGGGTTCATGGCAGAGCGCCTGAGGGGCCGCGGGGCCGTCCCCAGGCAGGGCTCTTCCATAACCTACCTTGGCTCCGGGGCCAAGTAAATCGTATTATCGGCGCGGAGCGTCCGACGCTCCGTCGCGCGATGTCCAATCCGTTGGATGGTGAAACTCCCGGCGCCGCACGGACCGAGGCCAGGGAGGGCGAGCCCCTGGCGAGCGCTTCCGGCCGAAGAATCTGGGTCGACGCCGACGCCTGCCCGGTCAAGGACGAGGTCGAACGCCTGGCCGCGCGCCGGGGCCTGGAGGTCGTCCATGTCTGCGCCCTGAGCGGGATGGATCGTCGCGACGCGCCCGCGGGGGTTCAGATCGTCCGCGTGGCGCACGGTCCCGACGCCGCCGACGAGTGGATTCTGGAGCGCTGCCGGCCGGGGGATTTGCTGATCACCCTGGACGTTCCTCTGGCGGCGGCCGCCGTGGCCCGAGGCGCTTTGGCCCTCGATTTTCGGGGTCGAGTGTTTGATGAGGCCAACGTCGGCCACCGCCGAGCGGTCCGCGATCTGCTGATGCGGCTGCGCGATCAGGGGGCTCGGTTTCGAGGCCCGCGTTCGTTCAGCCGCCGCGATCGCCAAACCTTCACGGCCGCTCTGGCCCGTCTGCTCGACCGGTTCGCCGCCGAGCCTTCGCCCGCGGCTGCCTTGGAGAAAGATCTCTGAGCCGCGAGGGGTGAGGATCGAGGAACTTTCCGCCCGGCGGACGTCGGCCGGCGCCGATCAAGACGGCTCAATCGTGGACCGAACTCAGAACGCCCCTGCTGACGCGGCTTCTTCGCCGTCGGGCGCGGTCGACGGCGCGGGAAAGCGGGCATGGCCGAACATGCCGGCAGGGTTGCGGCGTTGGTGGCCGCTCCTTCTGGCCTCGCTCGTGGTGATCGCGATCGCCCGGCGGATGGGCGTCCCCCCCTTCCAAAGCGCTCCGGCCCCGAGGGATACCGGGGCGGGCGCGGGTTTTTTGAATTGGGAGACGCCGCCGGTCCATCCGATCGACCTGAGTCCCGATGGCGCGCGGCTGGCCGTCGTCAATCTGCCCGATCATCGGTTGGAAATCTTCGACGTGAGCGGCGGCTTTCCGGAGCCGCGGGGTTCTATCCCGGTGGGTCTGGACCCCGTCAGCGCCCGCTGGCGGACCCCATCGGAGGTCTGGGTCGTCAACCAGATCTCGGACTCGGTCAGCGTGGTGGACGTCGAGCGGGGCATCGTCGTGGCCACGCTTCAGACGTGGGACGAGCCCGCCGACGTGGTTTTCGCCGGCAGCCCGCCCCGCGCCTTCGTTTCTTGCTCTCAAGCCAACGTGGTTCTGGTCTTCGATCCCGCCGATCTCGGCTCCGCGCCCCTCGAGGTGCCGATCGAGGCTGAAGAGCCGCGGGGGCTGGCCGTGAGCCCCGACGGGGGAACGGTTTACGCGGCCATCTTTGAGTCGGGCAACGCGACAACGATTATTCCGGGCGGGACGATCCGAGATTACTTCACGAGGCGGGGGGTCAACGATCCGGAGGGTCCTTACGGAGGGCGCAATCCTCCCCCGAATGGCGGCGGAGGCTTCGAGCCGCAGCTTCGAGCCGGGCTTCCCCCACCGCCGCCGAGCTCCCTGATCGTGCGCCGAGACGAGGCCGGCCGCTGGTGGGACGACAATGGCGGCGAGTGGACGCGTTTCGTGAGCGGGGACAAGGCCCCGACGGTCGGACGGCCCGTCGGCTGGGACCTGCCCGATCGGGACCTGGCCGTGATCGACGCCTCGACGCTTGAGGTCCGCTACGTGAGCGGCCTGATGAACCTGTGCATGACGTTGAGCGTTCGCCCCACCGACGGAACGGTCTGGGTCGCCGGCACCGAGGCCACCAATGAAGTGCGGTTCGAGCCCAATCTGCGCGGGCGGTTTCTCCGAGTGCTTCTCGCTCGCATTGATCCCTCGGCTTCGACGAATCGGCTCTACGATCTCAACCCGCACCTGGACTACACCCTGGACCGCGTTCCGTCGGCCGAGCGTCGCCGGTCCCTCGCTGATCCTCGCGCGATCGCCTGGACGCGCGACGGCCTTCGGGGATTCGCGGCCGGCATGGGCTCCAATAATGTCGTCGTCCTCGGCGCTGATGGCCGACGCGCCCCCGGGCCTCCGATTGAGGTCGGGGAGGGGCCCGCCGGTCTGGCGCTGGACGAGTCCCGCGGCCGCCTCTATGTCCTCAACCGTTTCGAGGCTTCCCTTTCAGTCCTCGATCTGACCTCGCTCCAGGAGGTGGGTCGCTGCCGGTTCTTCGATCCCACGCCTGAAGTTGTGCGCCGGGGCCGACGCCATTTCTACAACACGCACGAAACCTCTGGCTTGGGCCACGTGGCCTGCGCCTCCTGCCACGTCGACGCCAGGACGGATCGGTTGGCCTGGGACCTCGGCGACCCCGCCGGGGAACTTCAAGCCCTGGAAGGCCAGAACCTCGGATTATCCTTGGAGCCTCTGATGCGGGGGGTCATCGGCGTCACGGGCCTTGAGGAGGGGTTCGCCCCGTTTCACCCGATGAAGGGACCGATGCTGACGCAGACGCTTCAGGACCTCATCGGTCACGAACCGTTCCATTGGCGAGGGGACCGCGCCGGTCTGGAGGCGTTCAGTCAGGCCTTTGTATCGTTGCTGGGGGGGGAACGGATGCTCTCGCCCGCCGAAATGCAGGACTTTGAGGATTTCCTGGCCACGATCGCCCTGCCTCCCAATCCCTTCCGGGAGCCCGATAATGGGCTCCCCGAACGGCTGCGGCTGGCCGGTCATTACTCCACGGGGCGCTTCGAGCACCAGCCGGACGGCCTTCGGGCAGGCGACCCTTTGCCCGTAGGGAACGCTCGCGAGGGGCTGCGCAAGTTCCGGACGTTGAAGCTTTCCATGGGGGAGTTCCCCTGCGTTCAATGCCATGCCCTGCCGGCCGGGGCGGGTTCCCCCATGCGATGGAACGGCCGGCGGTATGTGGGCATCCCGCCGGGGCCGCTGGGGGAGAATCACGCCGCGCTGGTCGCCAACGACGCCCTCGGCAACACGACGATGAAGATTCCTCAACTGAGGACGCTTTACGATCGGGTCGGCTTCGAGGTCGTCGGCGTCCCGCGCGCAGGCTTTGGCTTCACGCAGGACGGCGACGTCCCGACGCTGGCGGCCTTCATCGCCCGCGAGGCCTTCGACGTGACCTCCGATCAGGACGTCGCCGACTTGCTGGCGTTCCTTCTGGCCTTTTCCGGGGGCGATTTCCCCCCCGCCACCGGCCGTTCCCCTGAAGAGCCGCCCGGGTTGCCGAGCAAGGACACGCACGCCGCCGTCGGCCGTCAGGCGACTTTAAAAAGCCCCGACGAGGTCCAAGCGTGGCTTCGGCTCATGCTGGATCTGGCCTCGCCAGAGACTGGCCGCGTCGACCTCATCGCCCGGGGACTCGTCGAGGGCCGCCCCCGGGGGTGGTGGTACGATCGCGCCGAGGCGAAATTCGTTTCGGATCGCCGGGGCGAGGATTGGACCGTCCAGACGCTCATCAAGCTGGCCGCGCCGGAAACCCCGCTGACGCTGACCGTTGTGCCGGTGGGCCATGGACGTCGCCTGGGGATCGATCGTGATGAGGACGGATGGCCGGACCAGACCGAAACGGAGGCGGGGACCAATCCGGCCGACGCCGGATCGTGGCCCGAGGGTCGGTGATGCCACCCCGCGAGCCCGAACCCATCCCCGACTGGATGCGCCGCTATCTGGAGGAATATTTGGTTTCACGGCTCGCCTTGGTGGGGCCGTCGCCTCGGATCGAGCGCCCCCGCTGGGGCGTCATGTCCGAGCTGGCCATCCTGGAAGACGGCCAGGGGATCGGCCACGTCGTCCGGTTCGTCAGATCAAAGGCCGCCGGGGATCGGCTCCATCGGGCCCACGAACTGGCCCACGCCCACCATTTGCCCGCCCCAGCGATCACGCTCGTTGAACTTTCCCCGGCTCACTTCCGCGCCCATGGCTTCGGCGTCGTGGCCGAGCGACGCCTGCCGGGCCGGCACCTCGGCCCCGAAGAGATGGATGAAACCCGGCGGGCCGCTCTGGCGCAGACGCTGGCCGCCTGGCACCGGCTAGAGCGTGCCCGCTGGGGGCCGCCGGGGCGACCGGCCTGGGGGAGCTTCGTCCGCCGAGGTCTGGTGGGCAAGTTGAAGAACCGCCTTGAAGGGATCGCCCGGCATGATCCCGAGTACCAGCGTGTGTGGTCGAAGCGCGTTCTGACCTTCGCGAAGCTTTACGCCCAAGTCTGGGACGGGGGGCCTCCGTATGCACTGACCCATGACAAGATCAATCCCGGCAACGTGCTCTTCGGGGAGGACGGGGAGGTGTATCTGCTCGACATCGGGTCAACCCAATTCGGCGCTCCGGGGAAGGACCTGGCCGCCGCGCTGGATTATTTCGCCCGCGGCGAGGCCGACGAAGCCGATCTGAAGGCCGCTTACTTCGCGCGCGTGGACCCTCGGCTGGCCGACCATTTTGTCCGCTTTGAGCCGCTCTATCGGCTCTGGCATCATCTTTCCCGCTGGGCCGCCCGCGCGCGCAGCCAGGTCCGCAAGGCTGCCCGCGCCGGCCGGGCGATTCCGCTCGACCGCGGGCACTCCTACACGCGCGAGCGCGAGGCCGTCTGGCGATGGATCGAGCGCGGTCTGGAGCGTTCCCCTCGACGATGAGCCCGACGGCGAAGCGGCTCCGGCGAACCCCCCGAGGTTGATCATTCGCTCGTGGATGCCACCGAACTCACCGTCCCTGAGGATCAGCCCGGCGCCTCCCCGCCGACGGCGCCGGCTCCACGCAACGCCGCCGAGGCCGAGTTGGAGACGCTCATCCGGGCGCGCTACCCCTTGCTGAGCGTGGTCTCGTGGGAGGAGGAGCGCGTCCTGCGGGCGCTGGACCGGATCGGCGTGCGGGCCGGCAAGACCGTCCTCCAATGGACCATCAACTCCGGGTTGGCGCGATACCGGCCGGGGGTGCTGGGGGCGATTGAAGGCAAGAAGGGGACGAAAGACCCGCTGGTGGCGCTGCGCGAAATCGAAACGATGAAGGCCGAGCCGACCATCTTCGCCCTCAAGGACTTTCACCGGTTCATGAACGAGGCGCCCGTCGTCCGCGCGCTCAGGGACCTGGCTCACCTCTTGCGCGACACGTATTCGACGACGGTGATCCTGGGTCCGGTCCTCAAGGTCCCGCCGGAGCTGGAAAAGGACCTGACGGTCGTGGACTTCCCGCTGCCGGGGCGGGAGGAGTTGGCCGAGCTCTTGGACGAAATCGCGCGCGAATCTCAGGCGAACCCCCATCTGCAGATCGATGGCTCGGAGGAGGCCCGGCGCCAGCTCATCGACGCCGCGATCGGACTGACGCTCAACGAAGCCGAAAACGTGCTGGCCAAGATTCTCCTGCGGCGGGGTCGCCTCGGGGCCGCCGAAGCTCCTGAGGTTTACCAGGAAAAGCGTCAGATCGTTCGCAAGTCCGGACTTCTGGAATACATCGACACCGAGGAGACGATGGAGACCGTCGGCGGGCTCGGCCAGCTCAAGGAGTGGTTGCGCAAACGTCGCCGGGCCTTTCATCCGGCCGCCCGCCGCTTTGGGCTCCCGGTCCCCAAGGGCGTTTTCTTCCTCGGCGTCCAGGGTTGCGGCAAGAGCCTATGCGCCAAGGCCGTGGCCCGGTATTGGCGGATGCCGCTCCTGCGCCTGGATATGGGCGCGCTTTTCGGGAGCCTGGTCGGCGCCTCGGAGGAGAACGTGCGCCGGGCGGTCCGTCTGGCCGAATCCCTGGCGCCGGCGATTCTGTGGATTGACGAGATCGACAAGGGGTTCTCCGGGCTGGAATCCTCGGGCCTGTCGGACGCGGGGACGACGGCGCGCGTCTTCGGCACGTTGATCACCTGGCTTCAGGAAAAGACCGCCCCCGTCTTCGTGATCGCCACGGCCAATAATGTCCAGCGGCTGCCGCCGGAGTTGCTCCGCCAGGGGCGGTTCGACGAGATTTTCTTCGTCGATCTGCCCAGCGCGGCCGAACGCGCCGACATCTTCCGCATCCATCTGGCCAAGCGGCGGCGAGACCCCCGACGGATGGACCTGGCCGAGCTGGTCCAGGCCTCGGACGGCTATAGCGGGGCCGAGATCGAGCAGGCGGTCATTTCGGCCCTCTACGACGCCTTTGATCAGAACCGCGACATTGACACCCCGCTCCTGCGGGACGCCCTCGCCAAAACCCTCCCCCTCTCGCGCGTCATGGCCGAGGAGATCGAGGCGCGACGCCGCTGGGCCCAGGGGCGGACGCGGCCGGCCTCTTGAGGCGTGGGCCTCGTGAGCGGCAAGGCCTTGCGCGACCGCCTGGCCCGGAATCCCTGGCTCTGGCTGGGGCCGGTGCTGTTGCCGTTGGCGCTTTTCTTCCTGATTCCGGTGATCGAGGTCGCCCGGTTGTCGTTTCACCGGGCCGATGGGTTCGATGAGATTTTCGTCGGGCTGGGACAATTTCGGCGTCTCTTCCGGGATCCCGCCTTCGGGCGCGCGCTTGCGCACACGGCCCTGTTCACCCTGGGCGTCGTCCCGACCTGGATCGGCCTCACGCTCCTGATCGCGATCGCCATCGTTCCGATGCGGCCCTGGCCCCGCCGGGCCTGGTCCTCGCTCTTCTTTCTCACCTATCTGGTTTCGCCCGTCGTTCTGGCGATGGTCTGGACGTGGATGCTCTCGCCGGAGCCGGAAGGAATGCTTAACCGCCTTTATCCGGGCCTTGTCAACGCCGCCCTCTCGGCCTGGGGCAGTCCGCATCGGATCGAACCCCTCCCGTGGCTGGCGTCGCCCCGCATGGCGCTGGCCGGCGTGATCATCTCGACGGCGTTGACGATCCCGGGCAGCGGGGTGCTGCTCTACGGGGCGGCCCTCTCGGCCCTTCCCCCGGAGATCTACGAGGCGGCTCGGCTGGAAGGGGCCGGGCGCTGGGCCCAATGGCGCTGGATTACGCTGCCGCTGCTGCGCCCGACGACGCTCTATCTGACGGTCATCTACACGATCGCGTCGTTTCAGGTCTTCGAACGTGTTTACATCATGACCGGCGGCGGGCCGGCCGGGGCGACGACGGTTCTGGTGGAGCGCCTCTACGCCACGGCCTTTCTTGAGTTCGATTTTGGCAACGCCTCGGCTCAGGCCGTCGTATTGGCGATGATCATTGCGGTCGTCGCGGCCGCCCAGTTTCGGCTCCTCCGGGGGGTTGAGCAATACTGAGCCGGGCGGCGGCGGCCCGCCTCCGGGGCGGGCCTCATCGGACGGGGAGAGGGAATTGCAGCCTGACAATCGTCCCGCGCGGCTCGACGGGCTCGATGGCGATCGAACCGCCGAAGGCCTCGACGATCTGCTGGGTGACGGCGAGCCCCAGACCGGTTCCTTCCGGTTTCCGGCTGAAGAAGGGGTCGAAGAGGCGGTCCATGTCTTCCGGTGGGATGCCGCAACCGTTGTCTTCGATTTCGAGGATGACGCCGCCGTCTCGCGCCGGCGCGATCCGGGAGACGATCCGGCCCGTGTCCGAAGCCGGCAGGGCTTGCTTGGCGTTGAGGTAAAGGTTGAGCAGGGCCTGTTTGAGCAAGTTGGGATCGGCGGTGATGGGAGAAACATGGGCGGCGTACTGACGTTCCACCTCAACGGCGGGTCCGCGGCCGTCGGGGAAGACGAAATTGAGCACCTCGTCATTGAGCGCCGCCGGCTCGACGAGCGTGGCCGCCGAGGGCTTCGGGTTGGCGTAGGTCAGAAGCTGGCGGATGATGTCCTTGCACCGGTTGGTTTCCCGATGAATCTGATCGATGTCCTCGCGCCGAGGGTCCTCCGGCGGCGTCGTCTTTTTGAGGTATTCGGCCGTGGCGATGATGATCCCGAGGGGATTGTTGATTTCATGGGCCACCCCGGCGGCGAGCTGGCCGACGCGAGCCAGGTTATCGGCCCGCAGCAACCGTTCGTGGACCCGCATGAGGTCGCGTTGCTGCTGGCGCAGCGCCACCAGAATGAACCAGGCCACCAGAATGACCACCCAGATCAGGACCAGTTGCATCATCAGACCGGGCTCGGTCAGGAAGGCGAGGCCGCGCGGCGGGAGCTGCCTCAGCCACAACGTCATGATGAAGAGCAGGGAGATCAGCGCGCTCACGAGCACGATTTCCCTCAGCGCGGTGAAGAGGGCGTAGCCCCGGACCACCAGCAGAAAATAAAGGATGTAGAAATTACTGTAGGACGTTTCCCCGAGATAGTGCGTCGCCGCATCGAAATAAATCAGCATCGTGACGTAAACCACGTCGGCCAGATACGACATCAACGCCAACGGCCTGACCGCCGCCAGCCCCACGCGGCTGGCCGCGACGACCCACGTCTCGACGAGATTCAACAACGTATAAGCCCCGAAGAGGACCAATACGGGCCCCCCCGGCGGGCGCTTGACGAGCATGACCCAGAGGGCGACCGTCACCGCCAAGACGCACCACTTGATGGGGATGATCGCCCGCCGCTCGGTGCGGAGAAGTCCCTGCCGATACTCCTTTTCCGCCAGCGATAACGGCTTCATCTCCCAGCCTCCGCCGACGACCGGGCGCGTCCGCCGCCCGCGGCTCGGCTCCTTCGCCCGGCCGGGCCGCCCGGGTTCGCGCGGCTGATCAGCTCGACGAGGGCCGCCGGCGTGGGGGAGGCGGCGGCGCCCGCGACCGGAAATCCGGCTTCTTCCAGCGCCCGGGCCGTCGTCGGGCCGATCGCGAACCACCGGGCCCCCCCCGAACCGAGCGACTCGGCTCCGACCCCTGCCCTTGGCTCGGGGAGGGCGATCGCGGGGACGCGCTCGACGATGGCCTGGACCGCTGAGGGGGAGAAGACGACGACGTCGGTCAGTCTGCCGGCCGCCAGAGCCCCAAGCAGGCGGTCGATCTCGCCCGCGTTCGGCCTCGGCTGGTAGAGCGCCCAGTGCGTTAAGTCGAATCCCCTTTGGCGCAGCCCCTCGATCAGTTCCGGCCGGGCCAGCCGCGAGCCCGCCACCAGGACCCGCCGCCGGCCTTCCTCTCGGGGCAAGGTCTGAGCGAGGGCCTCTCCCCGCGCTTGATCCGGGACGAAATCCGCGCGCACACCCCTTTCCTTGAGGGCCCGGGCGCTGCCGTCGCCGACAACGGCGACCCGGATGCCCAGAAGCGATCGGGCGTCCAGCCCGGACGTTTCCAAGGCATCGAAGAAGTAACGAAGGGCCGTCGGGCTGGGGAGGATCAACCACCCCCCCTTCCGTCGAAGGTCGTCGAGCGCGGCGGCGACGGGTTCCGGCGGGGGGAGCGGCTCAAAATCAAGGACGGGCGTAAGCCAAACCTCGGCGCCGGCGGCCTCCAAGGCCGGGGCGAAGGCGTCGCTCTCGGCTTGAGGCCGCGTCAAGGCGATCCGCCGCCCGAACAAAGGCCGGCGTTCGAACCAATTGAGCCCCTCGTCCAAGGCGGCCACCGCTCCGATGACCAGGGTTGAGGGGGTTCCGGGGATGAGCGATTTCAAGCGGGCGCGCAGGCCCGCCACCGTGTCCCGGATCGTCCGCTGCCGGGGGTATGAACCCCAGTGGATCAGCGCGAGCGGCGTCGAGCCGTCCATGCCGGCCGCCTGCAATCGCTCCAGGATGGCAGGCAGCCGGGCCACGCCCATCAGCACGACTAACGTCCCCCGACACTTACCGAGCCAATCCCAATCCACCGAACATTGGGCAGAGGCGGGGTCGTCATGGGCCGCGACGATGTGCAGCGTGGAGGTCAGCCCCCGATGCGTGACGGGGATTCCGGCCATGGCGGGGGCGGCCAAGGCAGCCGAGACGCCCGGAATGACTTCGAAGGGGATTCCCGCCTCCAGCAGGGCGAGCGCTTCCTCCCCGCCGCGGCCGAAAACGAAGGGGTCCCCCCCCTTAAGCCGGACCACGACGCGCCCGCGTCGAGCCTGTTCGATGAGCAACCGATGGATCTCTTCCTGGGAGGGTCTTTTGGAGGCTCCGGCGGGCCGGCCGACGTAAATCCTTTCGGCCTCCGGGGGAGCCAGTTCGAGGAGGGCCGCGTTGGTCAAATAGTCATAAACGACGACGTCGGCTTGTCGGAGCAGCGCTTCACCGCGGCGGGTCAAGAGACCGGGATCGCCGGGGCCGGCCCCGATCAAATACACCCGCCCCGCCGGTTGAGGGTTCATGGGACCGCTCGTGGGAAGCCCCGCCGACCGGCCCGGGGGAAGGCCGACCGGATGGCGTCGTCAGCCTGATCGAAGACGGCTTCGGCCATATCCTCGGCGGCGCGACGGAGGGAATCACCCGGAACCCGCCGGCTCAGACGAACGAGCGACCCCCCGTCCGGCGAGGCGATCATCCCGGTCAGCCGCCAGGCCTCAGCTTCCGGCTGGGCGAGCACGCCGACGGGGACGAGGCAGCCCCCGCCGACCCGCGCCAGGAAGGCGCGCTCGGCCTCAACCGCCAGGCGCGTGGGGGGGTCTTCCAACTCGCTCAGAAGATCGCCGAATTCGCCCCGACGCGCCTCCACCGCCAGAGCCCCCTGGCCCATCGCCGGGGTCATCTCCTCAGCCGTATAGACGCGCCCGATCCGATCGGCCAGGTCCAGCCGTTCCAACCCCGCCACCGCCAGCACGGTGGCCGAGGCCGCTCCTTCATCGATCTTGCGGAGTCGGGTCGGGACGTTCCCCCGGAGGGGGAGAATGCGCAATTCGGGCCGCACGGCGCGTAGTTGCGCGGCGCGCCGGAGGCTCCCGGTGGCCACCGTCGTCGTGGCTTCGGACCTGTCCGGAGATGCCATCCGGCTGGGGACCCAGGCGTCGAAGGGGGAAGCTCGCGGCAGCACGGCGCCGAGGACAAGCCCGTCCGGCAGGGCGGTCGGCAGGTCTTTGAGGCTGTGGACGGCCAGATCGAGGCGGCGGGCCAGCAGGGCGGCCTCGATTTCCTTGACGAACACGCCCTTGGCCCCGAGCGCCCCGAAGTCGGCCACTTTCTGACGGTCGCCCGTCGTTTCGATGAGGTCGATGGCTAGATCGATCCCAAGCTCCCGCAGGCGATCGGCCACGAGGTCCGTCTGCCGGCGGGCCAGCCGGCTGCCGCGGGAGCCTAATCGGAGGGTGCGCTTGGCGGGCATGATCGGATGCCGGCCCGTCGGGCTAGCCTGGCGGCCACTTCATGGGTCGTCCGCCCAGAAGATGGAGATGGAGGTGCCAGATCGTCTGACCCGCGGCGGCGTTGCAATTGAAGACGACCCGATAACCCGGCCCGGCGATCTGAAGGTCGGCGGCCAGGCGACGCGCCAGCCTCAGCATCCCCCCGATCAGGGCTTCGTCGCCGGCCTCCAGGTCGTTGAGCGTCGCGATATGTTTGCGAGGGACAATCAGGACATGGACCGGCGCCTGGGGGTTGATGTCGTGGAAGGCGTAATAGCGCTCATCCTCATGGACGGTTTTGGAGGGGATCTGGCGCTGGGCAATTTTGCAGAACAGGCAATCTTCAGTCATCCGGAGGATCATCCTTTCGCGGAGTGAGGCATCCGGGGCGACGCTGGGGCCATTGTAAGGCCGTCGGCGCGCCCCGGAGTAGTCCGTTCAATCGGGTCCGGCGGTTGACATTGTTGCCGGCCCCAGGACGCCGTGGGTTTTTCATGCCGCAGGTGGCCGAAGGGTTGGCCTGACCGAAAGCGTCCGGTTCGGGTGGGGCAAGGCATGTTCTTTGCTATGATTCCTTGACCCTGGAGGCCGATCCTTGCAGATTTAGCCGGTCGGCCGGATCAGCGTCAAGCCACTGTTGCCGGGCGGCGCCGAGGCGCGGCCGAGGATGGGAGGACGCCCGCGGGCGGCATGATTCACCAATTGACCGATGTCGTTTATGAGGTCGAGCGCGGCTTGGTGTGGATCACGATCAACCGGCCGGAGCGCTATAACGCCTTCCGCGGCCGGACGATCGACGAATTGATCGCCTGCTTGAAGCGGGCCTGGGCCGATCGGGCCGTCGGCGTCGTCGCGCTCACCGGCGCCGGCGACAAGGCCTTCTGCGCCGGCGGCGATCAGAAACAACGGCAGGAAACCGGCGACTATGGCCCCACCGAGAGCGGCCTGCTCGAAGTCGAAGCGCTTCATCGCCTGATCCGGGACATCCCCAAGCCCGTCATCGCCGCCGTCAATGGCGTGGCCATCGGCGGCGGCCACGTCCTGCACGTCCTTTGCGACCTCACGATCGCCGCCGATCACGCCCGGTTCGGCCAGGCCGGGCCCCGCGTCGGTTCGTTCGACGCCGGTTTCGGCAGCGCCTATCTGGCCCGGATCATCGGCGAGAAGCGCGCGCGAGAGGTCTGGTATCTCTGCCGCCAATACGACGCCGCGACCATGGAGCGCTGGGGGCTCGTCAATAAGGTTGTCCCCTTGGCGGAATTGCGGGCCGAGGTGCGTCGATGGGCCGACGAAATCCTTGAGAAGAGCCCGACGGCGATCAAAGTGCTCAAACATTCCTTCAACGCCGACTCAGAATCCGTCGCCGGCATCGGCGGCCTCGCCTTTGATTCCCTCGATCTCTTCGTCCGGACGCCGGAGGCGCAGGAAGGCGTGCGCGCGTTTAACGAGAAGCGCAAACCGGACTTCTCCCCCTATCGGTAAGGCCGGCCGCCGAAGGCCGGCTTCGAGGCGCCACCGCCCATGTTGGAAATGCGGCAAACCATCGAACCGACCCGTGTGGCGTTCGTGACCGGCGGCGGGGGGGGCATCGGCGGCGCGATCTGTCGCGCCCTGGCCGCCGACGGGACTCGCGTGGCCGTCGCCGATCTGGACGACCGAAACGCGCGGGCCGTGGCCGAGGCGATCGAAGGCGTGGCCGTCGAGCTGGACGTGACGGACCCGATTTCGGTTCAGGCGGCCGTCGGCCGGGCGAGGAGCGACCTGGGCCCGATCGATATCCTGGTCAACTGCGCCGGATGGGACGAGCTCAAGCCTTTTGTTGAAGTCGACGATGCCTTCATGACCAAGGTGATAGAGATCAATCTCATGGGGCCCATGCGGCTCACTCGGGCCGTGATCCCCGAGATGATCGAACGGCGGTTCGGCCGCATCATCAACATCGCATCCGACGCCGGCCGGGTGGGTTCTTCCCTCGAGGCCGTGTATTCCGGCGCCAAGGGAGGCCTGATCGCTTTTACGAAGACGATCGCCCGCGAGACGGCCCGCCAGGGGATCACCGCCAACTGCGTCTGCCCCGGGCCGACCGACACGCCGCTGGTCCGGCGAGCCCTGGCCGCTCGGCCGGACGCCGCCCGCGTGATGGAAGCCATGACCAGGGCCGTTCCCATGCGTCGGCTCGCCCAGCCGGAGGAGATCGCTCCGGCCGTGGCGTTTCTGGTTTCGGACGGGGCCGCCTTCATTACGGGCCAGACGCTTTCGGTCAGCGGCGGGCTCACGATGGTTTGAGGCGGCGCCGATGATGTTCTTCAATCACCCCGCCGTCCGCGGCCATCTTCTCAAACACGGTTGGGTCTACACCCTTCGGGACCGTCGCAAGCGCGAGGGGCTCCACGTCCTGGCCCACGGGCGCCGCTTCGAGTTCGAGCGCCTCGGCCACGGTTGGGTGGAGGCGGTCAAGGATCTGCCCCGGCTGGACGCCCGACGCGTCCGCCCGTACGTCCGAGGATCGGGTTTCGGGCGGGCGACGGAATGGTTCGAGGCCTTCGAGGAGATGCACGGGGCTCGCCGCGGCCCCGCCTTCCTCTACCGGGTCGAACTGTTGGATCGCAGCCCGTGAGATGCCGAGCCGCCCCTCCGCCGCGCGGGGAGTCTCGCTCCAAAATCAATCAGCCCCTGGAACGGGCAAGCCGAGCCTGCGCCCCCGTCGGCGAGGCCATCCTGCGCGCGCGCGTGGAGCCCGCCCCGGCTCCGGGAACGCCGCACGGACCTTGCGGCCTGATAGCGCGATCGAGACCGCCGAAGTTTTCCTTGAGACTCCGGTTTGGATTTGGGTATAAGCCCATCGAGTTGTTCCCCGTTCCCGCGAGCGACGCGCCCCCCCGCTGGGGCCTCCTCCAGATCGAATGAGGTCGAGGGCACACCCATGAAACTGGCTCTAGGTTTGATCGAAACCCGCGGCCTGTTGCCCGCCATTGAAGCCGCCGACGCCAGCCTCAAGGCCGCCAACGTGACCCTGAGCAAAGTGGAAAAGGTCGGCGGCGGGCTGGTGACGATCATGCTCCGGGGCGACGTCGCCGCCGTGAAGGCCGCCACGGACGCCGGCGCCTCGGCCGCCCGCAAGGTCGGCGAGCTCCTGTCCGTCCACGTGATCCCGAGCCCTCACGAATCCCTTGAAGGCAACGTCATCGGCTCGGGCGGCCCGAGCTGAGACCGTGCGCGCCGTCCCTCTGAAATCGCATCCGAGGTCATCATGTCCATCAGCTCCCGGGCCTCCGGGATAGCTACCGGAACCGCCGCCCCCACCATCAAAATCAGCCGGCGGATCCAGCAAGTCGCCGAATCCTTGACGCTCGCCCTGGAGGCCAAGACGAAGGCGCTTCAGGCCGAAGGGGTCGACGTGGTCGGTTTCGGGGCGGGGGAGCCTGATTTTGACACCCCGGAAGTGATCCGCGCGCGGGCGCACGCCGATCTGGAAGCCGGCGCGACGCGCTACACGCCCGCGGCGGGATTGCCGGAGCTCAAGCAGGCCATTTGCGAAAAATTCGCGCGCGATAACGGCCTCGCCTACCGCCCCGATCAGGTCATCGTTTCCGTCGGGGCCAAACACAGCCTCTATAACATCTTCCAGACGTTGCTGGACGAGGGGGATGAGGTGATCCTCCCGGCCCCGTACTGGCTTTCCTATCCCGAACAAATCCGCATGGGGGGCGGCAAGGTCGTTGCGATCGCCACGGGGGCGGATTCCGACTTCAAGATTCGACCCGAGCATCTTGAGGCGGCCATGAGCCCCCGCACGGTCGCTTTTCTGATCAACTCCCCCTCGAACCCGACGGGGATGGTTTATTCGCCCGAAGAAATCCGGGCGCTGGCCCGCGTCGTGGAGGCTCATCCGGACGTCACCGTCATCAGCGACGAGATGTATGAACACCTGGTTTACGACGGCGCTCGGACAATGAGCTTCGCCGCCGCCGCCGGGATGTTCGACCGGACGATCACGGTCAATGGCATGAGCAAAACCTACGCGATGACGGGGTGGCGGATCGGCTATTGCGCGGGGCCGCTCGCCGTCATCAAGGCGATGGCGCGGCTTCAGAGCCACTCCACCTCCAACCCGACGACGTTTTGCCAGACGGCCTCGATTACGGCGCTGCGTGAAGGGGCCGCCGACGCCGAGCGCATGCGCCAGAGCTTCGACGCGCGCCGCAAAGTGATGGTCGCGGGCCTGAGGACGTTGCCGGGCGTTCGCTGCCCGGAGCCACTCGGGGCGTTTTACGTCTTCCCGGACGTTTCGGCCCTCTATGAAAAGGCGGGCCTCAAAGGGTCGATCGATTTCTGCGACCGGCTGCTGACCGAGGCGCGCGTCGCCTGCGTCCCCGGCCTGCCGTTCGGGGACGACCGCTGCATCCGCCTCTCCTACGCCACGTCGAAGGAGAACATTGAGAAGGGGCTCTCCCGCCTGGCGGCCTGGATCGCCTCCCTCGGCTGAGGGAGTGGCCCCTTGGGCTCGACCCGGCAATAATCCCAGTCCGGCTCAGCCCCGGCGGGGGGAGGCGGCCTGAACGGGTTTGCGTCGCGTCACCGAGCCCGAAGCGAAGGGCGGGAGCGCAAGGGAATCGAACCCTCCCAGGAACCGGCAAGGGCCCCCGCGCTGGATTTGAAGTCCAGGGCGGTCACCAGACACGCGCGCGCTCCCGATCTCGTGCTCGGAGGTGTTATGGCCTCAAGCGGTAGCGCCTCCCGGCGCGAGAAGCTTGAGGAGAACTCCTGCCAGGGCGGACAATTCCCCGTTGCTCACGGTTCGCAGATCGAGTTCGACCTGGTCGCGCCGGGCGCGCGCGAAGACCGGAGGATCAGCCAGTCGCAGTCGCCGCTTGAACTCCTCGGCTCCGCCCGGGGGGTTCGGCAGCGCGATCACCCACGTGGGCAGTCCCTGCTCAGGCAGGCTCCCTCCGCCGACGTAAGCCACGTCGCGGCGCAGTTCGGCCATCACCCCCGGGCACGCGCGCCGGAGGCGCCCGAGCAATCGACGGGCCCGGCGTCGCGCCTCGCGCTCGGGTTCGGCGATCATTCGCAGGAGCGGCAATCGCTCGGCCAGACCCGCGGGCTCCAGGTAAAGCCTGAGCGTGGCTTCGAGGGCCGCCAACGTGAGCTTATCGACCCGCAGGGCGCGCATGAGGGGATGCCTCGCGCAGGCCTCGACCGGGGCCCGGCGACCGAGGATCAGGCCCGCCTGAGGCCCGCCGAGCAACTTATCGGCGCTCATCAGGACGAGATCGGCTCCCGCCGCGAGCGATTCTCGAACCAGGGGTTCCCCCTTGAGGCCGAAGGGGGAAAAGTCGATGAGGGCCCCGCTGCCGATGTCATCAATCAACAGGAGCCCGCGACGGCGCGCCAATCCGGCCAGCTCGGCGAGCTCGACCGATTCGGTGAAGCCGACAATGCGGTAATTGCTCGGATGCATCCGCATCAGGGCGGCCGTGGCGTCGCCGATCGCCGCTTCGTAATCCGCCAGGCGCGTCCGGTTGGTCGTGCCGACCTCTCGCAGCCGGGCGCCCGCTGACGCCATCACGTCCGGCAGCCGGAAACTGCCCCCGATCTCGACAAGCTGACCGCGGGAGACGATCACCTCGCGGTCCCGCGCGTGCGTGTGCAGCGCCAGCAGGACGGCCGCGGCGTTGTTGTTGACCACAAGGGCCGCTTCGGCTCCCGTCAGCGCCTTCAGTAAAGGCTCGACGATCGTCGATCGCGCCCGCCGCGCGCCGCTCGCCCGGCTGATGGCCACGTCGCAGTAGCCTGCGGCGACCCGATCGATCGCCTCGCGGGCGGCCGCCGCCAGAGGAGCCCGGCCGAGCCCCGTGTGCGCAATGATGCCCGTGGCGTTAATGGCCGGGACGAGAGCCGGGGCGCTCAGCGTCGCCAGCCGCTCCCGACATTGCTGGAGAATCGCCGCTCGATCCGTCTCGGGGGCGCTTCCGTTCCCCTCGGCGAAGGCGCTCAGGATCGCCCGCCGGTTCTCCTCAATCGTCTGCCGGACCAGCTCGACAAGGACTCCCTCCGGCAATCCGGCCGCGGCGGCGCGGATGGAGGGCTCCGCAAGGGCCTCGTGGACCGGCGGCAATCCCCGCAGCGCTTCCTGGAGGTGGGGGGACGTTTCCTTCGTCATCTCGTCGCGGCCGAGGCCTCGCTTCCCCGCTTCAAGATAGACCCCCTCGCCGGGGCAACGCAATCGGGCCGGCGGGCCGCTCAGCCGCGCTCCGTCCCGGTTTCGGCGGTCAGCCGCGCGCCGGCCGTACGCAAATCCCCCTGACGGCGCGTATAGCCTTCCCGATCCAGGTATTCGCAGATGGGAATGGCGTGTTTTCGCGAGACGCCAAGCTGGTCCTTGAACGTTGAGACGGTAAAGCCCCCGCCGCGGGCCAGAGCGACGCGCAGACGTTGGAGCAGCCGGTCGTGGGCTTCACCATGAAGGGCGAACTCAGCATTGAGCTCGAAGAGCCGGTCCGTATCGAGGGCGTGCTGATACAACGCCTCGGCCTTGGCCGCCGTCAGCCCCGCGCGGCCGGCGGCTTCGGGCAGCGTCGGCGGCGCCAGCCCCCCCTTTTGATAGACGGCTAAAAGCCGAGCAAGATCGGCTTCATCGGCCGGCCGCAACCGGACGACGTAACCCGGCAAGCCGACGCGACGGTCCCGCCGGATCAGGCGTCCTTCCTCGATCAATCGATCCATCAACCACTGGATCAGCTCCGGGGGCCCGATCCGCGAAGCCGCCTTGAGCAGGGTTCCCTGTTCGACAAAAGCCCGTGGGTAGGCCTTTTCCAGCAGCACGGCCAGCCGGGCGAGGATTTCCCCCCGGCTCTGGGCGAGGTAGGCTTCCGTCCAGAAGCCGGACCCCCGGGGGCCGGCAATTTGTCGAATCTCGCCCTGACGAGCCATCTCCTTGAGCAGGCTTTCGGCTTGGGCGGGGGGGACGCCGCTCTCTCGATAGAGCCCCGCGAGCGTCCCGCCCAGCGCGGGTTCGATCTGAAGCACCGCCAGCAGCCGATCCCGTTCGGAACCCTCGTCCAGCGCCGTGAGCCACGCCGGAAGCCGTTGGCCGAGCTTCGCCGGCGGCGGACTGACGCAACGGATGAGCCCTCCGCCGATCGTCACCCCATGGGCGGCCGAGCGGATGATGAACCGTTGGCCGTGCGTCGCGCAGACCGGCTCGGCCATCTGAAGAAGCGCGAGCCCTTCCTCGCCGGGCTCGATCGTCCCCCCCTCGAAGAGGATGAACCGGGCGTCCACGCTCATCGTGCCCAGGTGTGCGCGAAATGAGGCGCGACTCTCGATCGCCAGCGGGGCGGTGCGGAGGCAGCGAACGCGGGCGGCCAATCGTCGCGTCGGGCGGAGGAATCCCGGAGCCGCCAGCTCGTCTCCGCGTCGAATCTGGCTCGTTTTGAGGCCGGCCACGTTGATCGCCACGCGCCGTCCGGAAGCCAGGCCCGTGTGCTCTTCCCCATAGCTCTGAACCCCGCGCACCCGGACGCGCCGACCCGCCGGCTGCAGCTCGACCTCATCGCCGGGGCGGACGTCGCCTCCGAGCAGGCTCCCCGTCACGATCGTCCCATGGCCTTGCAGCGTGAACCGTCGATCGATCGGCAGTCGGAACAACGGCGGCCACGGCGGCAGGGTCGCCCGATCCGCCGCTCGGCCCAAGGCCGCCCGAAGGTGGGGCAACCCCTCGCCGGTGACTGAAGAAACCGGGACGATCTCGGCCCCCTCCAGGCCCGTCCCGTCGAGTAAGGAGCGGATCGCCTTCTCGGCTTCGCCGAGCTTTCTCGCCTCGACGAGGTCGATCTTGGTCAGGGCGACCACCCCCCCCGGGATACCCAGCAGATCGATGATCTCCAGATGCTCGCGCGTCTGGGGCATGACCGAGTCGTCGGCGGCGACGACGAGCAATGCCAAATCGATGCCGGTCGCCCCGGCCACCATGTTCCGGATGAAGCGTTCATGGCCGGGGACATCGACGATCCCGACCCGGCGGCCGTTCAGTTCCACATGGGCGAACCCCAGGTCGATCGTCATCCCCCGCCGCTGCTCCTCAGGCAGGCGATCGGGGTTGATCCCCGTCAGCGCCTGGACGAGCGAGGTCTTGCCGTGGTCGATGTGGCCGGCGGTCCCCAGGATCAGGGGACGCTCCCGGAGGACCTCGGTCGTCGCCGGCGGCATGGTCAGGGGGAAGGTTCCGCCTGCCCCGCCGCGCTCAATGCGTCAGGGCGTAGGTGATGATGTTGATCCCCATGGCGTAGGCTTGGAGGGAAAAATTCTCGAAATACCATTCGTCCTCGGCTTCGCGTTCGAAGCCATCCCCCAGGTCCGTGTTGTGCGTGGCGAGCACCATCAGACGGTTCTTGCCGTCGAACCACCCACGGCAATGGACCTCCTCGACGCCCCCGGAGCGATGAATCCACGGCGGGTCGGTCTTCCAGCCCTGGATGGCGAAGTCGCGGGCGGGGACCTGCGGGCAGCCCGCCAGGGGGAAGACCATGTTGAAGAGGGGGTGGGTTTTCTCGATCTCCCGCCAGCGATACTCCGGCAACACGTCGCGCATGATGGCGTCGAAATTTTCCCATTCGGCCCAGCCCCAGAAGTCGTCCACCCAGACGAAGCCGCCCCCCAGGAGATACTGGCGCAGGCGGCGCTTTTCCTCCCGGCTGAGCCGCATCCAGCCCACGTCGCACATATAAAGGAAGGGAAACTGGAAGAGGTCGGGATCGGTCAGTTTGCGCGTGATCGAGCGGGGATTGGGGTCGATCGTCGTCAATTCCGAAAGGCGGAACACGAAGTTCTCGTCGGCCTCGGGATAGTCGGTTTCCCATCGCTGCCAGGTCCGTCCGTCGTAGTCGTACCAGGCCTCCCCATAGCCCCCTTCGCTCTGATATTGGACGCGGACGAACGTGAATTTGCTCGGCAGAGGGAGATTGCGCAGCTTCTTGAAGGCCTCAAAATCCTCCGAATCGGCCCACAGGGTTGCAGCCGTTCCGATCCATAGGCACAGGGTTACGCGGCCGACTCGGCTCATGACCGGCGCCTCATTCCGTTGGGATTCTCCCTTATCATGGAGGGGGAAATCAATCGCCCCCAGCCGCCGAAGCGGGACGAGCACGGGGGAACCGATGGACGACGCGGTCCCAAGGCCTGGGCCGCGCGGGAACGCTGGGACTTCGCGCGCGCCGCCCTGGCCGAGATCGAATCGGCCCTGCCCGCGCTCGCCTCGGCCCGATTTGACCTGCGCGTTCTCAAGCCGCGCGCGGACATCCGGTCGCCCGGGACTGATCGGGCCGGGCTGATCGAGCTGGCCCGCACGCTCGGCGACCTGCCCGAGGCGGGGCTTGCGACCGAGGATGTCGATCCGGCGCTCGGGCGGGCCGAGTTCGGTTGGATCGAATCGTGGCCGCTGCTGAGCGAGGTTCTCGATCTCCTGAAAGCCGGAGCCGCCCGGAGCCCGCTGGCCCGCCGCCGTTGGCTTGAGCTGGCCGCCCCAAGCAACTGCTGAGGCAGATTCAGGAGGTTAAAGAACAGTTGAGGCGCTCAATCTGGAGGCGCGTTGAGTCCTTGATCCCGTCGGTCGGATCGGCGGGAGGCGTGGAGGGCGAGCTTTGGGGTTGCAAAACGGACGGTTGGGTCTAGGCTGAGCGGGATTGCGATCGGCGGGGGTGCCCGGGAGTCCGCCTCGTGACCTACGCCGCTGTCGTTTATGACAAGTCCAAGCCGCTCAAGATCGAGACCGTGCGTCACCGCGCGCTGGGGCCGGGCGAGGCGCTGGTCCGCCTGGCCGCCTGCGGGGTCTGCCACAGCGATCTCTCGATCCTGAACGAACTCTATCCCTGCCCGACGCCGGTCATTCTCGGACACGAGGCGGCCGGGGTGGTCGAAGCGATCGGTCCGGACGTGACCGCCGTGCGGCCGGGCGATCACGTCGTCGCGCTCTGGCGGCCGAGCTGTGGGCGGTGCCGGTATTGCCGATCGGGTAGGCCGCATCTCTGCAAACGGGGTGAAGACCCGACGGCCGAGGCCGCCGATCGGGTTTACGTGGGGGAGGCGCCGGTTCACGAATTCCTCGGGATCGGCGGGTTCGCCGAGCGGACGATTTTGCGGGAGGACGCGCTCGTCAAGATCGACCCGGCGATGCCGCTCGATAAGGCGGCCCTGCTGGGCTGCGCCGTCATCACCGGTTTCGGGGCCGCCCGGAACGCTGCTCACGTCAAGCCGGGGGACGAAGTGGCGGTCTTCGGGTGCGGCGGCGTCGGGCTCAACATTATCCAGGGGGCGCGGCGCCAGGGGGCGAGCGTGATCGTCGCCGTCGATCTGGACGACGCGAAACTTGCCTTGGCGCGTCGTTTCGGGGCCACCCATGTTTTCGACGGGCGGCTGGAGGACCTCCCAAAGGCCATCCGCAAGGCGACGACGGAGGGGCAGGGCGTCGATTTCGCCTTCGACGCCGTGGGGGACGTGAACCTGATCAATCAGGCGTGGCGCTCGCTCTGCAAGGGAGGCGAGGTCATCCTGGTCGGCATTCCGCACATGAAGGCCACGGCCTCGATCTCTCCGATTCAGAGCATCCTCTCCGAACGGGGCCTCCGGGGGAGCGTCGCGGGCTCGGCCGGCTCGGCGGCCTTCATCGGCGAGCTGGTCCGGCTTTATCAGGAGGGGGAGCTGAACCTGGATGACCTCCTGACGCGCCGCTATTCCCTCCGGGAGGTCAACACGGCCCTCGACGACCTTCGTCAGGGCCGCAACGCCCGCGGCGTCCTGATCCTGGATCAGCCCGACTGAAGCCGGCGCCGGCCGCGACCGCCTGCCAGGGCCCCCAGGGGAAGCAAACGCTTGATCTTTCCGGCCCTGCGGCCGCAGGATTCCACCGTTACCCTCGAGCGGCCCCTCATTTCCGGGCGGGGGCGATCAGAACTTTGGAGGGTCAGGGCGTGCGTCAGGACGACGGTTCCTTGATCGGCGAGGCCGGACGGGAAGAGGCAGATGAGCGGGAGGGGCGTCTCCCCGCCTGGACGGGGAGACACCTGCTCGCCATCCATTCCGGTCGATTGAAGGAGGCCGAACGTTGGCTTTGCGATCGGTGTGGTCTTCGAGGGTCCCTCCACGCCGCCGACTTCGCCCCTGGTCCCGTTGGCGGGGCGGCTCTGGCTGAGGCCGGTAGCGCGGTTCTGGACCGGCTGGGGGTGATCGCCGCCGAGCTTGATCCCGATCAGTTGGAACGATTGGGGCAGGTCGGGTGGGATTCGCCCCTCTTCTGCTGTGTCGAGCCGGAGCGCGTCGTCGAGGTCCCCGAACCTGTCGTGGCGTCCGCGGAGGAAGCGACAGCGGAGGCTGAGCCTTCGGAGGGCGCCGACATTCAAGCTAACGTCGCGTCGAAGGGCTCCCCGGGACAAAATCGCGACGGCCCCGAGACCTGGAATCTTCAGGTCGTGGGCGCCTCCGCCTCGCGTTGGGCCGGTCGCGGCGTTCGGCTCGCCGTGTTGGATACCGGCGTGGACTTCGACCATCCGGACTTCCGGGGGCGGACGGCCGCGGCTTACTCATTTCTGGCGGGGGCGGCCTCGGCGCACGATCGCCACGGCCATGGCACGTTTTGCGCTGGGATTGCCTGTGGGCCGACCCAGCCGGCGGCCGGGCCTCGCTATGCGGTAGCCCCGGAGGCTGAACTCTACGTCGCCAAGGTGCTGGATGACACCGGGCGGGGGACGGACCTACCGGTTCTCGCCGCCATGGAGTGGGCGTTGTTGCAGCGTTGCGCCATCGTTTCCATGTCCTTGAGCGGCCCGATCGGCCCTCAGCGTTTATACTCAAGGACGGTCGAGCTGGCCGGCCGTCGCGCCATGGTCCAAGGGACGCTCCTGATCGCCGCCGCCGGTAATGATAGCCGCCGCCCCGGCCGGCTGCGCCCCGTTGCCCATCCGGCCAACTGTCCTTCAGTGATGGGCGTCGGGGCGTTGGATCGCAGGCTCGGCGTGGCCCCATTTTCCAATGCCAGTTTCGGTTTCGAGGGCGGTCAAGTGGATATTGCCGCTCCGGGCGTGGCGATCCGCTCAGCGTGGCTACGCCCGGGCGAGTACGCGACGCAGGACGGGACGAGCGCCGCCGTCCCGCACGTGGCCGGCGTCGCCGCTCTCTTGGCCGAGGCCGACCCCGAGGCGCGCGGCGAGCGACTGTGGGCGCTGGTGCTTCAGTACGCCCGGCGATTGGAGGCCTCGGCGAAGGACGTGGGGGCGGGCTTGGCGCAGGCGCCGTCTCAGGAGGCGGTCGCCAGCTTGAGGGCGGCCTCCGCGCCCGTTCAGACCGCCGCCCCTTCGCCGGTCCGTCAGCGGCCCCCCGGCCTGCATTGGTAAGGCCGCGAGAAGCCTTTTCCCGGTCTTGAGTTTGAACGCGAAACGCCCCATCGCCCTGAGCGTGGCCGTCGATGAGCTCCATCTGGGGCGTTTGCCGCAGGTGATCGAGGCTTGTCGCGCCGCGGGTCTCCAGATCGACCAGGTGCTCTCCGAGATCGGCGTTCTCACGGGGAAGATCGACGCGGCGGCCTTGGAGGAATTGCGCCGCGTGGCGGGCGTCGCCTCGGTGGAAATCGAGCGTGAGGTCGGCCTTCCGGGATCGGACGATCCGCCGGATTGAGCCCGGGCGGGTGCGGCGACGGGCTTTGATCCTCGGGTCGGCCCGGAGAAGATTTATCCGCCCGGCCGGGATGTCCCTTCGCCGAGCCCCACCCTTCTCAGGAGGTCAGCCACCGGAACAATTCGAGGATTCGGGGCGGTTGGCCCGTGCGGAGGATGCCCACCCGGAAGACTTTCCCCGACAGCCAGAGAGCCGCCGCCGTCGAGATCACCATCAGAACCAGCGTTCCAACGACGTCGAAGGCGGGGGGTTGAGCCGCCGCCCGGTTCATCATGATGAAGGGGGAGTAGAACGGAATCCACGAGAGGATCGTCGCCAGCGCGCCGTTGGGGTCCTTGGGAATGAAAGACATGGTCGCCAGGGGGATGATCATCACGATGATGACCGGGGTCATGAAGTTCTGGGCCTCCTTGATCGTGTTGCAAAGGCTCCCGATCGCCAGGAAAATCCCGGCGTACATCAGATAACCGAGCAGGAAATACAAGGCGAAGGCCGGCAGAAGACCCGAGGTCCTGAGCACGGTCAGGAGCTGGGCGACCCATTCGGCCTGATCCCCCGCCAGAAACCGCACGACCACCATGAAGGAGAGCCCCCACGAGGCGAGCATCGTCATGCCGATGGCGGCGATCCCCAGAAGTTTCCCCATCATCAATTCGCCCGCCGTCACCGACGAGAGCAGGACCTCGATGATTCGGTTGGACTTCTCCTCGATCGTGCTGTTGAGCAGCATCTGGGCGACGGTGAAGATCGAGACCCACAACAGATAGACGAAACCGACAGGGGCCCATTGACGCATCACGTCGGCGACGCTGACCTGCTCTTTCCCCTCCCCCTTGGTCGGGTTGAGATTGACGATGGGGGCGCGCAGGCGCTGAATCCGACGCACGGCCTCGGCGTCCATCCCGCCGGCGACGAGCGCCCGCCGTCGGGTCTCTTCGTTGATCGCTCGTTCGACTTCCTCCCGAAGCGTCGTGTCGGCCAGGTTCGTGGCCCAATACTGGACGCCGACGCGACCCTCTCCGTCCGGAACCCCACTCCCCGCCGCTCGGGCGCGCGCCTCGATGTCGGGCGGGATGATCACCGCGGCGTCCAGCTTGACCGGCTCGCCGGCGTCGTCGAGTCTCCTTTCTCCCGTCAGAAACGGGCGCAGTTTCCGAGCCAGGCCGTCGGGCGGGAGACCGGGATCGACCCCTTCCGGAAGTTCCATCTCGATGATCATGCGGCGCGGCTCCTCGTAGGGCGGGGCATCAGGCCCGAGCAGCGGAGCGATCTGTCGCAGGAAGGCCGCCTTGCCGCCCCGCTGGACGAACGCCTCCAACGCTTCCGGATGATCCTGGCTGAACTCCTCGAGCAGCTTCTGAGGGTCCATCGCCTCGGGGGAGATTCTCTCCAGATCGACCGATCGAGCCTGCTCGCGTCGGGCCTCCGGGAGCATGTAGCGCGCCGCGTGGCGGTTCAGGCTTTCGAGGATGCGTTCCTGATGGCGTCGTTCGAGGGCCGCGCGGATCGCCTCGACGTAGAGACCCGACTGATCCACCAGCACGAAGCGGCGCGTCGGGGCGGCCCGGTCCTCCAGAAGTCTCGGGACCTGGATGACCAGGACAAATAAGACGGGGAAGAGCAGGATGCCGATCCAGAACCCTTTGGTTTTGGCGTTCTCCAGGTATTCGCGCGCGGCGACGAGCCAGGCGTATTTCATGCGGGGAGCCCTCCGCCGACGTCTCCGCCGACCATCCGCACGAATGCCTCGTGCAACGTCGGCTCGGAGAGTTCGAACGCGCTCAGCCGGATGCCGCGGGCAAAGCACGCTTGCAGGACCGTCTGAGGATCGGCCGTCCCCCCCAGTTCCAACTCCCAGCTTCGTTCGGCGACGGCGGTCTCCTCCGGCGACCCTGCCTCGGGCATCGGCGTCATCGTTTCCACTTCCGGCAGCTCGCGCAGCGAGGCCACCCCGTCGGCCGTCCGCAGGCGGACCCGACGAGGCAGCAGCCCCCGGGCCTCAGCGATCGTTCCGTCGAAAACCTTCCGCCCCCGGTTGATCAGGATGATCCGTTCGCAGATGCGTTCGGCGTGCTGCATGACGTGGGTCGAAAAGATGACCGTCCGCCCGCGCGAGGCCAGCTCGGCGATCACCTGCTCCATGATGGCCTGATTAACCGGATCCAGGCCCGCAAAGGGTTCGTCCAGAATGACCAGCTCCGGGTCGTGAGCGATCGCCGCCAGCACCTGAAGTTTCTGACCCATTCCCTTGGAAAGGGCCTCGGTGCGGGCGTCGGCGAACGGACCCAGGCCGTAGCGATCCAGCAGTTCGTGAGCTCGCCGACGTGCCCCGGCCCGGTCCATTCCCTTCAGCGAGGCGAAATAGGCAATCGTCGTCCAGACCTTCATTTTCTTGTAAAGCCCCTTTTCCTCGGGCAGATAACCCACCCGGGAGCGGACTTTGAGGGCCGAGTCGCTGCCGAGCACGCGGATCGTCCCCCGCGTCGGGCGGATGATGTCCAGGATCATTCTCAACGTTGTGGTTTTCCCCGCCCCGTTGGGTCCCAGGAAGCCGCAGATCGTCCCCGCCGGTATCTCGAAGCTCAGGTCGTCGACGGCCGTGAAGCGGCCGTACGTCTTGGTGACGCCCCACAAACCCAGGGCCACGCCGTCAGCGCCGCCGGGACCCGATGATGGGGTGATCGTGTCGTTCTGCACGTCGACTCCCGTCTCTCCAACGACGATACCCCCTGCTGCGATCCCCGCGGCCCCGCAGGCTCTGCCGGCCGTCGATCGTAGTTCAACCCCGCGGGGTTGGGAAGTCTTGCCCGCCTTCGGCTGAAACCGGATCCTTTGCGGGAGGCGAGGCCGGGGCTTCGGGCAATGCTTCCAAGGGGGCCGTCAGGAAGGCGAGGATGCGAGCTTTTACGTCCTCGCCGTCATGGTCCAGGATCAGATGGTGATTGGAACGCGAGCCGTAAACATGAAGACTTTTTTCGGATCCGGCCAGCCGCTCAAAAACCTCCCGAGAGGCCTTCGGCGAGGCCGCCTCGTCCCCTTCGCTGACGAGCATGAGCGTGGGGCAGTGGATGCGCCCCAACGTGTCAGGCGAAGCCGCCCGCCGACCCAGCCGGATGAGCCCGGCGACGGCCCCCGTGGGAACGTACCGATAGGAGTAAAGCTCCATTTTCGCTTCGGCGCGGTTGACCTTGATAAAGCGAGACCCCTTTGGGACGAAGCCGACCCATCGGCGGAAAAGGCGGTTCCAGACCTCCGGCGGAAGGATGTACCAGCCGGAGTAAGCGACCCGGTAATAGGGCGATACGAGCACGAGGCGATCGATCCCCTGCTCGGCAGCCAGCAACGTCCCGAGCGTCCCTCCCAACGAAAACCCGATGACATAGACCCGCCCGAACCGCTCCTTGAGCGCCTCCAGTTCCGTTCTCGCCCCTATGAGCCACCCTTCCGGGTCCAGCTCCGCCAGAGCCCGAGGGGTCGTCCCATGGCCCGGCAGACGAGTCAGACGCACGAAGTGGCCGGCCTCGGCCAGGCGTTCCCCCAGGTCCCCGAAGTCCTTCCGCGAGCCGACAAACCCATGCAGCAGGAGACAAGCGGCCGGTGAGTCAGGGTCGCCCAGGTCGATGGCTTCGGTTCCGCGGACGACGCCCGTCGCCGGATCCCGCGGGGTCGATTGGATTTCCTTGTCGATGGCCCCGCCGAGGGCGCAAGAGTAAGCCCCCAAGGCTAACACGGGCGCCAGGGCCACGGCGCCCCCGATGGCCAGGCCTCTGGGCGAGGGGCGTCGCTTCAACGGCGTTCCAGACCCAGATGGATACGATCCGCCCGGCGGCGGACCGCCTTGCGCCGCTCGCCCCCGAACCGCTTGTTTTTGGCGATAGCCTTGATTTCGTTGCGACGGTCCCTTCCCGAACGCCGCTCCCGGTCCGTCCGGCGTTCTGGACCGCGGTAGCCGGGCGCCTCAATCCAGCCTCCCGGCAGGGCTTGACCGGGCGAAACGGCGCCGGCCAGCGTCTCAGCCGCAACCGGGGCGACGGTTCCCCTAGGGTTGAAGGGGCGTCCCTCCAGGGCGTCGATGTCGGCGGCTTCAATCTCCTCCAGCCGAAGCTGTTTGGCGCGTTTGATGAACTCGTGGGCGCCGGATTCGGCGATGAACTCCCAGATGGATTCCAACTGAGCTTCCAGGTCGCCCGAAATCTTCAGGCCGACCCGTTGCAAAAGCCCCGGCATCCGCTTGGGTTGGAGCGCGTAACCCAGAACAATCGAGAGCGCTTCGTCGCCGAAGCGCGCGAAACGTGCGCGAACGTGATCGGTGACTTTGCGCTTCTGGACAAAGAAGGCCGCCTGCTCGGCCGCCCGGCCGCCACTTTCACTCATTCAACCAGCCTTCCATCCGGGCCCAGACTGACGCCTCGGTCGTCCGCCGGCCCGCAGGCTAGCCCATACCTCTCTTCTCCCGGCGCCAGCTTCGCCCAGTCGGGCTTGATCTGTCCAGCCCCAAGCGTCATGGCTCGGCGCCTCGAGGGGGATGGGACCCGCGGGATCGCACCTTGCGCAGGCTCACGAGCGCGACGCGCAATCCGTCCATTTCTTCGATCCGCAGACGGCGGCCCTCGAGCGTGATCTCGTCGCCCACCTTCGGAATCCTGCCCATCTCCTTGACGACGACGCCGGCGAACGTATCGCAGTAGGGGTCCTCCAGGGCGAAGTCGGTGATGTCGGCCACGTCCTCCGGGTCCACGCGGCCATCGATGAGGTAAGAGCCGTCGGGCTGCTCGCGGATTAACGGAGCCGGCTCGTCGAGCTCGTCCTCGATCTCCCCGACGATCTCCTCAATGATGTCCTCGCGCGTCACCCAGCCGCTGCACCCGCCGTACTCATCGACGACGACGGCGTTGCTGATTCGCTGTTCGAGAAACTCCTGCAGCAGGTCGTCCACCCGTTTGGTCTCCGGAACGTAATGGGCCGGGCGGACGAAATCCTCCAGACGCGAACGCCCCTGCGCGTCCCGGATGACGTCATAGATGTCGACGAAACCCGCCAGATTGACGATCCGGTCCCGATAAACCGGGTAGCGCGAGTAACCCGACGCCCGCGCCAGTCCCAGGAAGTCCTCGATCGACGTTCGCCCCAGCGGAATGGCTTCCAGCTCGGCCAGCGGCTGCATGATTTCGCGCGCCTGCGTCTGGTCCAGCTCGATGATGTTCTGGATCAGACCGCGTTCGTTCGGTTCCAGACCGGGGGCCGGCCGATGCGTCGCCAGGGGGTGCGCCGGCGCCGGCGCCGATTCGCCCTCGGCTTCCTCCGCGGCTTTGGCGGGGACCGGCTGTAACATGACGAGAAGATCGCTTCGCGTGAAGGGGGGACCGTGCAGGGCATGGCGGCCGCCAACAGGCCTGAGCAGCAGGCCCACGAGACCATCCAGGACCACAATGACGGGGGCGAAGAGGCGACTGAACCATCGCAGAGGCGGGGTGAGCGACCGGATCCAGGCGTCGGCCCGCGCCCGAAACAGACTCTTCGGCAGCACTTCGGCCAGGGTGACTATGGCGGGCGTCAGGACGGCCAGACAGATCACTTCGTCCCAGTTGACGAAGCCGACGGCGCGGGTGGCCGCCCTCGGCCAGAGCGCATCCAACACGTGCTTGAATAGGAGCACGGCAAAGACGTTGGCCAGATTGGTGCCGATCAAGGCCGTCGTCATCAGGCGGGCCGGTTGCGAAAGGAGCGCCAACGTTCGGCCCGCCCGTTCGTCTCCTTCTTCATGATCGTGTCGCAACCGATAGCGGCTGGCCGTGATGACGGCCGTCTCCGTCCCGGAGAAGAAGAAACTGGCCAGCAGGCTCAGGACGAAGGCGGTGAGAACGAAGAGGAGGTCCAACGTCAGACTTTGGCGCCGGCGTCGGCGCCCGTTCCCATTTCGGCCCCGGCCGGAGGGGCTTGTTCGATTTCGAGCTGCAGGACGCGCCGCCCGACCATGCGGGTGACCCGAAGCGTCAGGCCGTTGAAGGCCAGTTCGGAGCCGATCGTCGGGACGCGCCCCAACATATTCATGAAGAAACCGCCGATGGTCGTGCCGAGGTTCTCCGGAAAGGCCACCTCCAGCCGCTCGCCGAGCTCCTCCAGATTCATCTGGCCCCGGACGCGCCAGCGGCGCTCCCCGATCCGTTGGCACTCCTCGACCACCTGTTCATGCCGCTCGACGATGTCGCCGACGATCTCCTCCAGCACGTCGTGAAGGGTCGCGATGCCGGCCACCTGGCCGAACTCGTCGATCAGTATGGCGAGCTTCGTGGCGTGGCGGCGGAACCGAGCCAATAAGTCGAACAATCGGACCCGGCTCGGCACCAGCATCGCCTCCCGGATGTGCTCCTTCCACGGGCGCTCCGGATTGAGCAACACCTCCTTGGCCAGAACGAAACCGACCAGATGGTCCAGGTGGTCGTGGAAAATCGGCACGCGGCTGTACGGGATCTCCCGCAGGCGCCCGAGCATCTCCTCCTGGCTCAACGTGTCGGGGAAGGCCAGCACCTCCGAGCGGGGGACCATGATTTCTTCGGCGAAGGTCTGGCCCAGCTCGAAGACCCCCTCGATCATCTCCCTCTCGTCTTCTTCGAGGACGATGGAGACCTCCCCGGTCGTCATCATCGCCTTGAGCTCTTCTTCGGAGACGGTCTGTGTCACGGTCGATTCCGGGACGTTCAACCGGCGGAAAACCCATCGGATCAGGCGGTCCATTAGCGCGCGAGCCGGTGTGAGTCCATGAGCGGCCAGCGCCGTCGGCCAGGCCATCGCCGGGGCGACCAGGCGGGCCGTTACGTGAGCCAGGCACTTGGGAAGAACCTCGCCGAACACGAGCAGAAAACCGGTGGCGCCGAAGCCCGCCAGCGCCAGACCCGCGGCGCTGCGACCGCCGAGGTGGAGTTCCGTGAGAGCCCCGGCCGTCAGCGAAAGGGCCACATTGATCAGGTTGTTGAGGACGAGGATCGTCGTCAGCGCGTCATTGGGATGGTCCAGCAGATAAAGGAGCGCGCGGCTCTTGCGCCCCCCCCGCTGGCGGAGCTGCGCCACGTCAAGCTTGTCGAGTGAGAAAATGGCCGTTTCCGTGGCCGACACCAGCCCGGATAGGCCCAGCAGAAGTCCAAACAGAGCATATAGGCTCGCCCGCGACCGGACCGGCGCCGCGGCCCCTTCGGCCGCCGAAACGGTCGAGACGAGGAACGCGCCGCACCAGACCAGCGCGAGCGTCCCCCCCATGCGTCCGATCAGACGCCGTGGGTCCCGCCCTCGGCTTCGGCCCGGGTGGGCAGCCTCAGAATCGGCTTCGGACATGGACGCTGGGGGATCGAGCGACGTCAGTCCCGCCGGTGGGCGGGCCGCGCCACCGCGCCGCCGCCCCCTTCCCATGGCCCCATGACGAAAACCCCCCGGCCCGTTGACGAAACGCCCCGCCGGGGGAACGACGCCACCCCTCATGGGTTCCGACAGCAAGGATAAGGGGCCGGTCGTCTCCGTTGCAAGCCTTTCCGACTCGGGGCGACCGAACCGGCGGCCTAAGGGGCCGCCGGCTGAACGAGTTCGATCCGCACGCCGGAGGGCCCTTCGATGAAAGCGATCCGCAGATCACGGAAGGGGCGGGGCTCCATCGTGAACGTCACGCCCTGGGCTTTAAGCGTTTCGGCGGCGGCGTCCAGATCGGGGAAACTGAAGCCGATGTGATCGATGGACCGGCCTTGCGTGGCGGCTTTTTCTTCCGTCTGGCGCTGAGCGATCAACCACATCGGGCCGTAACGAACGGCGGGCAGGAAACCGCCGTAACGGGTGATTTCCCCCCCAAAGGCGTCGACGTACCACTGTAACATCGCCTCGGGGTCCGTCGCGTGGAGGTGGACATGATGGAAGCCGAGAAGTTCGGGGTCCTGCATGACCTCGATCTTCGTTCCCCACGGGTCCTCGATGAAGCCGAACTTGATCGGGCCGAGTTGGCGCGCCGGAGCGAGAATTTTGATCCCTGCGGCCTCGAAGCCTTTCATCTTAGCGTCCAGGTCGCTGAAGGACCAGCCGACGTGATCGATCGTGCTGCCGGCGCTGCCGGCGAACCCTTCCGGCCGCTGGAAGAAAAGCACCCAGGTTTGACCAAAAACCGCCGCCTTGGAGCCGGGGGCGAACTCGGCCACGGCGCCCTCCATATGCTCGGCATACCACTGAGCGGCGGCCTCGGAGTCCGTCGCCGTCAAGTGCAGATGGTGCCACTCAGCCCCCGCCGTGGCCCGACCCGCCGCCAAGCTCAAAAGCCCAGCCGCCGTCGCTGCCCAGCCGTATCGTCCTAGCCTTCGATTCATCGTCCTCGCTCCCTCTCTCTCCGCGCCGATTATGGCCCCGCGTTCAACTCGCGCCGACAACAGGCCGGCCAGCTTCGCCGATGCCTGCGGGGCGCGCAATCAAAATTCCCCCCTTCCCTCGGCGAAGCGTGGCCGCGCCGCCCCCGGTTCAGGGGACGAATCGGCTGACCTCCAGCCGGCGGCCGTCGGTCCGCAACCGGATGGTTCCCATCAGGTCCGTCCTCGCCACCGTGACGCCCCGATCTTCCAATCGCCGGAGCACCTCGCCCGCCGGATGGCCGTAGTGGTTGGTCTCGCCCACGCTGATCATCGCGACCTCCGGGCGGAAGGCTTCCAGGAACGCCTCGGTGGTCGAGGTGCGGCTGCCATGGTGCGCCACTTTGAGCGCCTCCACGTCCTCCCCGTAACCCTCCTCGACGATCGTCCGCTCGCCGGCGGATTCGACGTCTCCCGTGAGGGCGATCTCGATTTCGTCGTAATCGACCACGAGGACCACCGAAGCATCATTGCTTCTGAAGCCGGGCGCCGGATGCAGAACTCGGATTTCGACCCCCTCGGACCCCTCAATCCGGTGGCCGGCGCGGGCCGCGAGCGTCGGCGTTCCATGGCGGACGATGGCTTCCTGAAGGCGCTCGGACGTGGGCGAGGTGAGCGCGTCGGGGCCGTGCAGCACGAGGCCGACCTCGAAGTGCTCGATCAGGTAAGGGAGGCCCGCGGTGTGGTCGGCGTGGCCGTGTGTGGCGACCATCAGATCTATCCGCCAAACCCCCAGACGCTCCAGAAACGCCTCGACCGACGGGCCCACGGGCCCCCGGCCGGCCCCTCCGCAATCGACGACGACGGTCTCCCCTCCGGGTAACCGCAGGACGATCGAGTCCCCTTGGCCAACGTCAAGTACGTAGACCTCCAACCGCCCCGCCGAGCCGCCCCAACTCCCGCTGTCCGGGGCCGAGGCGAGGGGACCCTCAATGGCGGCCGCTACGCCGGCGCCGGCCGAGCCCCAGACCGGCCACCACGCCACCGCGACGGCGAGCAAAGCCAGGCGCGCGGCCACGTGCGCCCGCTGTCGCCGGGACAACTGATTGAGCAATCCCAAACCCGGCCTGAGATGAGGACCCACCAGGAGAGTCAGATAATATCCGCCCGCCGCCCACAGCGGCATGGCCGGGACGGCCAGGGCGGCCCACCGAAGAGCGCCCGACCTCTCGATCAGCCCTTCAAAGAGCGTGACCACGAAACCGGTCGGTCCGCCGATGACGATGTTGAGCCCCGGCAGCCAGCCGATCAGCCCAAGGAGGACGCCGGCCCAGACGATCATCGCCGCCGCCACCAGCGCCAGCGGCTGGATGACCAGCCCGATCAGGCTGAACTGGCCGAACAAGCCGATTTGCACCGGCAACATCCCCAGTTGAATCGACAAAACCACCGCCAGGGGAAGCCAGACCCATTGCGAGATAAGCCGCCGCAGTCTCCGAATCCAGCCGTCCCCCGCGTCGGAATCGGAGAGCCTCGACCTCAATCCAAACGGAAGGTCATAGATCGAGCCGGCGAACAGGGCGATCGAGAGAACGCAGAGGTAGGAGAGTTGCCAGTCCGCCCGTGCGAGGTTGCGGGGATCGTAAGCGAGCGTCACGAGCGCCGCCGTCGCCGTGCCGGAAAGGATCGACGGCGTCCGGCCGATGGCCCATGCCCCCATCAGAAAACAGCCCAGGACGCTGGCCCGGACGACGGGGGGCCGCATCCCCGTCAGAACGGCATATGCCAGAACGAGGAGGGCGGCCCCCGCGGCGCAGGCTCGCGGACGCAACCCGACGGCCCGCAACAATGCCAGGGCCAGGGCAAGGACGAATCCCGTGTGGAGACCCGAGACGCTCAGGATGTGAACCAAACCCGTCCGAAGGAAGGCTTCATTCAATTCGGGGCTCAGGGCCGCTCGCTCGCCGAGACAGAGCGCCTCGATCACGCCGGCCTGGTGCCCCCCGACGGCCGATTCGACGTTCCGCATCATCCACCGGCGCAGCCCTTCGCCGGCGCGCTGGATCCCGGCTCTCCAACCCGAACTTCGCCCCGTCGTCTCGATGTCCAGGTCCGATCGCAGCTTGACGACCGCCCCGATGCCTCGGCCGCGAAGGTAGCGCCTCTGATCGAAATCCGCCGGATGCGCTTTCAGCTTGGGCGCCGACACCCGGCCCCAGACGACGACCCACTGACCCGGCCGGGGGAGCCCTTTCCACAGGCTCATCCCCTCGGCGGCGGACGCGCCCTCGGGCGCCGGCCCTTGAACGAGGACTTTGAGGGGGAAGCTCACCACCCCCGGCCCGCCCGGCGCCGATGCCAGGCCCACGTCGTCGAGTTCGAAGGCGAAGCCCGTTGGACTCAAAGCCGCCGGGCGCGCTACACGGCCCTGGATTCGACTCAGAGCGTAATCCCCGAAGGCCTCGGCCAGCCGCTCCGAGTCGGCGTCGGTCCGGATCACGCGATTGGAGACGGCCCAGCCCGTCAGAAAGAGCGGAACCAGCAGCACCCACCCCGAAGGCGGGCGTCTTCGGCCCCTGGGCCGCGCGAGTTCCAGAGCCCCCCAGGCCACTGCCCCGAGGGCGGGGAGGATCAAACTCCAGGGCGGCAGCAACAGGCTGCGGCCCAGGGCGAGCCCTGTAATGAGGGCGGCGGCGGCGTGGATCATGGGCCGACCGGCGGTGGGGCGCTCCAGATCCACCGGCCCGGCGCGAACCGGGTCGGCCGCGGGGGAGAAAATCTCCTCGTCGGTATCCATCAGCGGTCAAGCCGATCGGGCCGACACGGCCGAGCGGCCTCCCACAGCCTCAGCAGCCGGCTCGTCGCCTCGCCGGGGTCGGCCGCGCCGAAAATGGCCCGGACGACGGCGATCCCGGCGACACCCGTCTGGGCCACATCGGCGATTCGCGAGGCGTCGATCCCTCCCAGAGCAAGCACCGGACCGGGAGCGGCTTTGACCATGAGGCTCAAGGCCTCCAGCCCCACCGGCTGGAGCAGCCCGGCCTTCGTCGGAGTCTCGTAAATGGGGCTGAAGATGACGTAGTCGGCCCCATCCTCGAAGGCCCGCAGGCCCTCGTTGATGTCGTGAGCCGAATAACCGATCAGGATCGAGTTTCCCAGGAGGTGACGCGCCTGCGCCACGGTCGGCCCATCGGCTCCGAGGTGAACGCCGTCGGCGTCGACGGCTCGGGCGACGTTGAGGCGCCGGTTGATCAGGAGCCGGGCGTGATGACCGCGCGTGATCTCGCGCAGGGATGCCGCCAGACTCAGCGCTTCCTCTTCGGGTAAGTCCTTTTCGCGCAGCATGAGCGCCGGCAGCCCCGCTGCCACCGCTGCTTCGCTGGCTTTGAGAAGACTTCCCATCCCGAGGACGGTTCGATCGGTGATCGCCACAAGGGGCAAGGGTGTGGATTCGACCGGTCCCATGGCCGTCTTCATGCCCGATCATCCGGCCGGGCGCCCCGGGGCCCTGGAGCGGGCGGCCGTTACTATCCCGCGCCCTCGTCTCCCGCGCAACTTGACCTCGCCGGCGGGGCCCCTCCGGCGTGTCCGTCGCCGGAGGACCGAAAAAGGGGCTTGACTCCCCCGTGGAATCCGCGATCATCGCAATCTGCGCTTGGCATGAGGAACGAAGCGGAGCGGAGGGTGGAACTGCCAAAAGGTTCAAGCCCTGCGCGCGGATCGAGCATCGCGCGCCGTCGGCAGCCGCCGAGTCGGGGAGGCGCGGAGCCTGCCGCCGGTTGATCGCACGGTCCATCCGCCGGTTGCCGTTTCGCCCCGCGGGGATGACTGGACCGGGAAGGAGCCGTTCATGAAACTGGTGACTGCCATCATCAAGCCTCACAAGCTCGACGAGGTGCGCGAGGCCCTTCAGGCCGTGGGCGTTCAGGGAATCACGACGAGCGACGTCAAGGGGTTCGGCCGTCAGAAGGGGCACACCGAAGTCTATCGAGGCGCCGAGTACACGATCGACTTCCTGCCCAAACTCAAGATGGACATCGCCGTCGGCGATGATCAGGTCGCGGCGGTTCTGGAGGCGATACGCAAGGCCGCCAACACCGGCAAGATCGGCGACGGCAAAATCTTCGTCACCAACCTCGAGCAAGCCGTTCGTATCCGCACGGGCGAGACCGGCATGGACGCCCTGTAAGTTCCCCGGGGGTGCCGACTCGATGTCGAAAGGAGTAATCGACGCCATGAGGAACCCGCGGGCAGCCCGGTTTGGCGCAGCCTTGGCGGCCGCCGCCGCTCAGCTCACCCCCTGCTTGGCGCGGGCCCAGGAGGAGGTGGCCGAGGCCCCCGTCCTGGATTCCGGCAACACGGCCTGGATGCTGACGGCGACGGCCTTGGTTCTTTTCATGACCATCCCCGGCCTCTCGCTCTTTTACGCCGGGCTGGTCCGGGCGAAGAACGCGCTCTCGGTGATGATGCAGTGTTTCACCATCACCGCCCTGGTGACGCTTCTCTGGACGATCGCCGGCTATAGCCTGGCGTTCTCCAATGCCGACCCCGACGCTCCGAACCCCGTCGTCGGCGGCCTCGGCAATCTTTTCCTTTTGGGCATCGCGCGCGACACCATCTCCGGCAGCATCCCTGAATCGGTCTTCATGATGTTTCAGATGACGTTCGCCATCATCACGCCCGCCCTGATCGTCGGCGGTTTCGCCGAGCGCATGAAATTCTCGGCCGTCCTCTGGTTCATGGGCCTGTGGTTGCTGCTGGTCTATTCTCCCGTGGCGCACTGGGTCTGGGGAGGCGGCTGGCTGATGTCCCGCAGCGTCCTCGATTTCGCCGGCGGCACCGTCGTCCACATCAACGCCGGGCTGGCCGCCCTGGCCGCCTGCCTCGTCATCGGCCGTCGCAAGGGGTACCCGACGACGGCCATGCCCCCGCACAGCCTGATGCTGACGGTCGTCGGCGCGGGGATGCTGTGGGTCGGCTGGTTTGGCTTCAACGCCGGCAGCGAACTCGCCGCCGACGGCGTCGCCGGCATGGCCATGACCGTGACCCAGATCTCGACCGCCACGGCGGCCTTGACCTGGATGGGGGCGGAGTGGCTGCGTCACGGCAAGCCGAGCGTCCTCGGGTTGGCCAGCGGCGCCGTCGCGGGGCTGGTGGCCATCACGCCGGCCTCGGGCACGGCGGGGCCGCTGGGGGCGATCGGGATCGGTTTCGCCGCCGGGGCGCTCTGCTTCTGGGGATCGACGAGCTTGAAGCGCCGCCTCGGCTACGACGACGCGCTCGATGTCTTCGGCGTTCACGGCATTGGCGGCTTCGTCGGGGCGATTTTGACAGGCTTGTTCGCCGCGGAGAATCTGGGCGGGATCGGCCTGCCCGAGGGCCGTACGATCGCCACTCAGTTGGGCTATCAGGCCCTGGGGGCCGTAACGACCGTGGTCTATTCCGGCGGCGTCTCCTACGTCATTCTGAAGGCGATCGACGCCATTATCGGCCTGCGCGTCCCCGAAGACGCGGAGACCCAGGGTCTCGATTTGACGCTCCACGACGAGCGGAGCTATAATCTCTGAGTCGGCGGTAGAGGCCCTCGCCTCGGGCGAGCGCTTCGCTTCCCAACTCGGATAGCAGGAGGGTCAGCCGCCCCGCGGGGGCGCCACGGGACGATGCGTCTGGATGCAGGGCGGCTCGGCCCAACTCTAGTCTGCCTCCTCCTTCTCCTTCGATCCGTCGCGGGGGGGGAAACGGTCCTGTTCGGCGACGATTTCAGCCTGGATCGCGGTTGGACGGGCTACGAGGCCGGCTACTGGGAGCGGGGGCCCGCCGTGGCCGGCGGCGGAACCCAGTACGGCAATCCCGACCCCGGTCAGGATCACTCGCCGACGAGCGACAACTTTCTCATCGGCATCCGTATCGGGGGGGATTTTTCGACCGCGGTCAACGGGCCTCATTATCTGACCTCGCCGGTCATTGATTGCTCAGGCGCGACCGCGGTCCGCGTCCAATTCTGGCGGTGGTTGAACACCTGGGGAGCCAGCCGCTCGGATGATTTTGTGGAGGTCTTCGACGGCTCGGCTTGGCAGCGCATCTTCGCGGCGGAATTCACCGAAGATAACACCTGGCGATTCCGGCAATACGAAGTGTCCAAGTTCGCCGCCGGCAACGCCAATTTTAGGGTTCGATTCAAGTTCGAATACAAATCCACTTTCTCCTCTTACCCTTATTCTGGTTGGAACGTTGACGATTTCGAAGTCATCGCCTTTGACGGAACCCCCAGTCCCTTCACCGACCCGGATTTCGAAGCCATATCGACAGCGTGGGAACTGATCGCCAACGGCTCCAGTCAGTCCTCCTATCGGGCGACGCTGTTGAGTTCGGGTCACTTCATTACGAGCGGGGACGGCAGTCAATTCATCTACACGCTCAATGGCTCCAACGTCACGGCCGGTCATTATCGCGGCTATCGCCAGACGGTCGATCTTACGGGGATCGACGCAATTACGTTCGATGCGAAATATACCAATGGCACGCACGTGGAGGCGCGGGTTCTGATCGATGGAGTCGTGGTCTGGTCGCGGGCCAGCGTGGGGACCTACCTCGATCAGGTGCTTGACGTTTCCGCTCTCTCGGGAAACCACACGTTTGAAATCCGCCAACAGGTTGTAACGAGCGGGACTTCGGTCCCCTCTGAATGGGTTCATTTCGACAATATCCGCGTGAGCGGCCCGACCGGACCCACCCCCACCCCGACCCCGACCCCGACCGGAACGCCCACCCCCACGCCCACGCCCCCGGCGGGTCCCGCTAATGATGCCTTCGCCAATGCGATCACGATCACCGGGGCGAGCGGGACGACGACGGGGAGCAACGTCGGCGCGACGAAAGAATCCGGCGAACCCAACCACGCGGGGAACGTGGGGGGCAAGTCCGTCTGGTGGGTTTGGACGGCCCCCGCCTCCGGCAGCGCGACGTTTGACACATTCGGCAGCAGTTTCGACACGCTGCTGGCCATTTACACAGGCTCCACGGTCTCCAGCCTGACGCTCGTCGGCAGCAACGACGACGACGGGACCGGCCTTCAGAGTCGCGTGGTGTTCAGCGCCTCCGCCGGTGTGACGTATCCAGTCGCCGTGGATGGTTATAACGGCGCCTCAGGCTCGATTGTTCTGAACTGGCAATCGGCTGCGGCCACCCCGACGCCGACACCAACCGCGACGGCCACCCCGACCCCGACGCCGACCTCGACCATAATTTCGCCCGTCTTCTCCGGTACGATGTTCGATTCCAACTCCGATGGCGTCGGCGACGACGCCGGCACGGGATATTACAGTGGGGGCCAGCCTTCGATTGGCCGAGGGGAATATGGCGTGTATGCGAATTATCTCGCGCGTGCCGTTGCCGAATATGATATCCGCAGCTTGGCCGGAGCGCAGATTCAGTCGGCGACGCTCACGGCCAACGCCTGGTGGACATACGCGGGAGGATGTCCCGTATCGTGGTACGCCTACGAAGCGGACGGCGTTCGGGCAGCCTCCGATTATCACACCTTGGCTAGTTTTATTCTGACCGTTCCCTCAACCGGAAGCCCCTACAATCTTCAGGTCAATGTTACGTCCTTCCTTCAGGCGCTGATTGATGGGGGAGCGACCCACGCCGGCTTTCGGGGCCAGCGGGAATCGGGAACCGCCGCGATCGGGTGGTACGACCCCATTCGGCTGAACGTGACGCTCGCAAGCGGAACGCCGACGCCCACGCCGACGCTGACCCCGACGCCCACGCCGACGGATACGCCGACACCCACGCCGACCCCGACGCCGACGCCGGAGCCGAGGCCTCCGAACAAACTGCTTATCGTGGCGGGGGGCGGCGAATTCAACGGAAATATGATCGGCGGGACCGCGCGCGGGGCGGCCGAGGCGGCCTATGGGGCCGCGCTTCAGGCGGGGTTCGAGGCCGGGGAGATTCGTTACCTTTCGGCGTTCGACACGGCCAAATCGAATCCGAACGTGACGGCGGCCGCCACGAAATCCAACGTCGAGGACGCTCTCCGGACCTGGGCCGCCGGCGCGCGGCGGCTGACGGTCATCCTTGTCGGCAATGGCTTCCGTCAATTCATCGTCGGGCCGGTCTGGCTCTATCTGGTTAATGGCGTCTCAACGCCGTTACACCTCCTTGATGCGAAGGAACTCGACGTTTGGCTGGATGAGTTGCAATCGGGCCCGCAGGCGGTCACGGAAATGCATCTGGTCTTTGACTTCGATTATGCGGGGGGCTTCCTCCGCGAGTGCGCCGAGCCGCCGGCGACCAACCCGAGCGCTGAGCGCG